>JAABUS010003389.1_pt1 | contig 26033 bp, 22 predicted proteins | sample 5560161 | NCBI WGS metagenome assembly JAABUS01 (sample SAMN10711885, study PRJNA513376) | rock metagenome | isolation source: Antarctica rocks | place: Antarctica: Victoria Land, Trio Nunatak nord | collected 2016-01-04
GAGGCGGCCCCCGGCGTGGCCCGTTTCATCGACCAGACCAGCCTGTTCATGACGCTGGTCGGCCTCACGGCGCTGCTGGTCGGCGGCATCGGCGTCGCGACCGGCGTGCGGGCGTGGCTGGAAGCGCGGGCGCGCACCATCGCGACGCTGCGCTGCTTGGGAGCCTCCACCCGGACGATCTTCACGGTGTTCCTGATCCAGGTCCTGGCGCTGTCCGCCGTAGGCGTGCTGATCGGCGTCGCCGCGGGCGCGGTGCTGCCGATTGTGGGGGTCAAGCTGTTCGGCGACGCGCTGCCGGTGCCGCCGCAGGCCGGGCTGTATCCGCGGTCCCTGGCCTTGGCGGCGGCGTACGGGCTGCTGACCGCCGGGGCCTTCGCGCTCTGGCCGTTGGCGCGGGCGTCGCAGATCCCGGGGGCGGCGCTGTTCCGGGACGCGCTGCTGCCGGTGCGCCTCCGTGCCCGCCCGTGGCTGCTGCTGACCCAGGGCGCGCTGGTCGCGGCGCTGGTCGGGCTGACGGTCGCGGCGTCGCCGGAGCGCGGGTTCGCCCTGTGGTTCTGCGGCGGCGCTATAGCGACCTTACTGCTGTTCCGCATTGGCGGCGGCGTGCTGATGGCCTTGGCCCGGCGCGCGCCGCGGCTATCGCAGCCCTGGGCCAGGCTCGGCGTCGCCAACCTGCACCGGCCAGGTGCTGCCACGCCGTTGATGCTGGTGTCGCTCGGCCTCGGCCTGTCCACCCTGGCCGCCGTCGCGTTGATCCAGGGCAACATCCGCAACCAAGTGCTGGAGCAGCTTCCGGCCAACGCGCCGACCTTCTATTTTATCGACATCCAGAACAACCAGCTCACCCAATTCCAGCAAATCCTTCATGCCCAGCCCGGCGTCGGCGACATCGCCGAGGTGCCGAGCCTGCGCGCCCGGCTGGTCGCGGTGAACGGCGTCCCGGCGGACCAGGTGCACGCGACGCCCGAAACGCAATGGGCGCTGCGCGGCGACCGCGGCCTGACCTACAGCCGGACGGTGCCGGACGGGTCGCGCCTGGTTGCGGGCGAGTGGTGGCCGGCGGACTACGCGGGGCCGCCGCTGGTGTCGTTCGACGCCGGGCTGGCGCGGGGCTGGGGCGTGGGGATCGGCGACACGCTGCGGGTCAACGTGCTGGGCCGCGACATCGACCTGCGCATTGCTAGCCTGCGGGACATCGCCTGGCGGTCCCTGTCGATCAACTTTACCATGGTCGCCTCGCCCGGCCTGCTGGAGCGGGCGCCGCACACGCACATCGCGACGGTCCGGGCGGCGGCGGCGGACGAGGGCACGGTGCTGCGCGCCGTGACGGACGCGCTGCCGAACGTGTCGGGCATCCGGGTGGCGGATGTGCTGGGCGCGGTGGCGGCGCTGGTCGGCAAGATCGCGGCGGCGCTGGCGGCCACCGGGTCGGTCACGCTGGCCTCCGGGGCGCTGGTGCTGGTGGGCGCCGTGGCGGCCGGGCAGCGGCGGCGCATGGCGGAGGCGGTGGTGCTGAAGACGCTCGGCGCCACGCGGCGGCAGATCCGGGCGGCGTGGCTGGTGGAGTTTGGGCTGATCGGGGCGGCGGCCGGGCTGATCGCGGCGCTGGTGGGCACGCTGGCCAGCTGGGGCGTCGTGCGTTTCCTGATGCGGGCGGATTGGGTGTTCCTGCCGGGCATCCTGGCGGCGACGATTGGGGGGTGCATCGTGCTGATGCTGGGCTTCGGCTATGCTGGGACGGCGTCGGCATTGCGCGCCCGGGCTGCGCCTTTTTTAAGAAACGAGTAGCGTGCGGCTCGGAATCCGGATCTCTCGATTTCGCTTGATCCAGAATTGGAATCAACCAACATACGCGACACGGGCAGTCACGCCCACATGAGGAAAAGGATTATGGCTTTTATCCCCGACTCTCGAACCTACGCGCCCAGCGCGGCCGCGGACACCGCGGTACTCGACGCCGGGCTGCGCGCCTACATGCTGCGCGTTTACAACTGGATGTCCTCGGGCCTGCTGCTGACCGGCATCGTCGCCTATGCCATCGCGAACACGAGCCTGATCTCGCTGTTCTACCAGCAGGTCATGACGCCGCGCGGCATCGCGATCCAGCCGACCATCTTAGGCTACGCCGCGATCTTCGCGCCGCTGGTGTTCACCATGGTGCTGAGCTTCGGCGTGAACCGGCTGTCGCGCTCGGCGACGCAGGCGCTGTTCTGGGCGTTCGCCGCGGCGATGGGCGCCTCGATCGCGAACATCTTCCTGATCTACAGCGGCGCCAGCATCGCCCGGGTGTTCTTCGTCTCGGCCGCGACCTTCGGCGCGATGAGCCTGTATGGCTACACGACGAAGTCTGACCTGACCAAGATGGGCAGCTTCCTGTTCATGGGCCTGATCGGCATCATCGTCGCATCGCTGGTCAACATGTTCATCGGCAGCACCGCGCTGCAGTTCGCCATCAGCGTCATCGGCGTGCTGATCTTCGTCGGCCTGACCGCCTACGACACGCAGCGGATCAAGGGCGACTACCAGCAGTTCGCTTATGCTGAGGGCACGGACATGGCGGCCAAGCGCAGCGTGTTCGACGCGCTGAGCCTCTACCTGAACTTCATCAACCTGTTCATGCTGCTGCTGCAGTTGTTTGGAAATCGCAACAGCAGCAACTAACTGAGCCGGCTTACGACAAAGGCCCGAGGGAGCGATCCCTCGGGCCTTTTTGTCGACGACGCACGGCGATGCGAAGGCCTACTCCGCTTCCGTCGCGGCCTCTGCCTCTGCCTCTGCTTCCACTTCCGTTTCGACTTCGGCGCCATCGGCATCGACCTCAACGGCCGCGCCCTTGACGATGGCCTTAAGCTTCTCCGCCAGTTTCAGCGACGCCGTCGCCTTGTCCGTGCCGTCCAGTGCGCCCATCTCAGCCGCCAAGCGGTCCATCGCGGCCTCGTAGATCTGCCGCTCGCTGAAGCTCTGGTCCGGCTGCCCGGCATTGCGGTGCAGGTCGCGTACCACCTCCGCGATCTGCAGCGGGTCGCCGGAGTTGATCTTCTGCTCGTATTCCTGCGCCCGGCGGGACCACATCGTGCGCTTGATCCGCGCCCGGCCCTTGAGCAGGTCCAGCGCCTTGTCGAACATCTCCCGCGTCGCGAGTTTGCGCAGTCCCGCCGTCCGTGCCTTGGCGACGGGGACTCGCAGGGTCATGCGGTTCTCCTCGAACGTGATATGGATCAGTTCGAGCTTGTGCCCGGCGATCTCCTCCGTCGCGATCCGCTCGACCTTGCCGACGCCGTGCGTCGGGTAAACGACGTAGTCGCCCTCTGCGAAATCCTCCTTGGCGGCCATGGCGCGCGGGACGATCTGCGGCCGACCGTGCATGCCAGGCATATGGCCGGGCATCTTGGGCGGCGAGCGGAACGGCGGCTCAACCGCCTCCGGCTGCGGCTTTGCCTCGGTCGGGCTTGCCGCCGGCATTTCTGCCGTATCATCTGTTGGGTTTACGTCGCCAGGCATGAGAGCAGCCCTGTCTGGAACGGCGTCCTTGGCTGCTGAGGGCTTGGTGGGCACCTTAGAACTCTCCTGGCCTGCAGACCTGTGAGCGCCTGCTGAATGGGTTATGCAAAGGCCAGCGAACGGCTCGCATCATCGACCGATACTGTTCAGTACGGATTGTCGCCAGCCAACGAAGCATAACACAAATTTTGCCCGACGTCACCGCGGCTGATGCCGTGTCCCACCGCACGGATCTGTCAGGGTTTGCCAGGCTCCGGCGAGAACAAGGCTTCCTTGTCCGGCTTGTCCTTCCATTCGTCCGCATCCGCAGGCGCCTCGCCCTTGCGGACGATGTTCGGCCATTCCAGCGAGTAGATGCGGTTGCGCTCGGCCCAGGCGGCGGCGCGGTCGTCGCTGTCCGGCACGATGGCCTCCGCCGGGCACTCAGGCTCGCACACGCCGCAGTCGATGCACTCGTCGGGATGGATCATCAGCATGTTCTCGCCGACGTAGAAGCAGTCCACCGGACACACTTCGACGCAATCCATGTATTTGCATTTGATGCAGTTTTCGGTGACCACGTAGGTCATCGCCAGCCCCTTCCACTTCCGGAACGCCAATGCTCCGGGCTTCGCCGTTAAGTGGGGCGATATGCGGTCCTTTCACCCCGGGCGCAAGCGGCGCGCGGCAGGGCAGGGCAGGGCCGCGTTATAGCCCGCCGGCGATCTCCTCATAAAGCGCCTGCGCTTCCGGCGTCGGGCCGCGCCGGCTGGCCAGTGACAGCACGCGGACCACCCGGACCTGCTGGCGCAACGGCAGGGTCACGACATCGCCGGGCCGCAGCCGGGCATGCGGCTTGTCCGTGACCTGACGGTTGACTCGCACGGAGCCGTCCGCGACCAGGCGCGCGCAGTCGGATCGCGCTTTCATAAAGCGCGCGCACCACAGCCATTTATCTAGGCGCTGCCACACCCGGTCCTCCCCATCTGCCTGCATCAGCGCCGGAACGCCACCAACGCCGCGAACGGCCCCTCCGCCACGCGCGGGACAGGGGAGGGCGCGCGGGCCGCCGTCGCGTGCTCCTTCCGCCGCCCTGGCAGCATCATGGGCGGGGAGGGCGGGCCGTACTGGTCCGCCGCCAGCACGGCGCCGGGCGCCAGCCGCACCCCCAGCGCCCGCAGCGCCGCCGGCACGGCGTCGGTCCGTACGGCCAGGCGCGACGCCAGCCCATCCGGCACCGCCGCCGCCCGGCTCCGTGTGGCATAGGCGAGTTCGGCTGCGATCCGCTCCGCCACGTCCAGGCGCAGCAGCACCGGCCCGGCCGGCAGCCAACCCATCGCCGCGGCGAAGCCCGGCGGCCAGTCCGGCGGGGGCACCGACACCAGACCCGGCGCCGGCAACATGGGCGTCGGCACCCGCGCCCGGATCGCCCAGAGCGTCGCCCGGGTCGCCTGTGCCCGCGGCTTCAGCATCGCCGGCAGGAACAGCGCAAAGCGGCCCGCGCGCACGCCCAGCGCCTTGAGCCTGCCGCGCAGCACCGGCGCGATGTCCGGCCCAGCGTCGCCCGGCACGACGCCGCCGGCCTCGACGATGCGGTGCAGCGGGCCGCGCAGCGCCGGGTCCTGGCCGGCTGCGGCCTCGGCTGCGAACAGTGGGGCCAGGTCGCGGGCGATGAAGCCGGCTACCCAGCGGGCCAGCCGCACCCGCACCCGCTCCCGCTGCGGGCCGTCGAGGAACTCGCTGTCCAGCACCTCGACGGAGGGGCGGAGCAGGCTGGCTCCGGGGCGCAGCCGCGCGACTGGCACCCCATCCCAGGTGAGCTTGTGGTCGGACAGCAGCGCGAGGGCCGCGCCCTCCGCCGCCTCCAGCTCTGCCACCCGGCGCGGCATCCACTCGCGCAAGGCCCGGCGGGCGGCGCGCAGGACCAGGCGCTTCTCCTGCCCCTCCGCCAGCGGGTCCGGCAGGAAGGCGAAGCCGCCGACATGGCCGACCGAATGGCCCTCCACCACGACCTCGCCGCGAGCCGTCACGGCGGACAGCAGCTCCTGGCCGTCGATTTCCTCCAGCCGGCGCATCAGGTGGGCGGCCCGGCGGTCCACGAAGCGCGTCGTCAGCCTCTCGTGCAGCGCGTCCGACAGCAGGTCCTCGACCTCCCGGGTACGGGCCTGCCAGGCCATGGCGTCGCGCACCCAGTCGGACCGGGCGGCAATATAGGCCCAGATTCGGACGCCCGACAGCCGCTGCATCAGAGTGTCGATGTCGCCCTCCGTGCGGGCGAGCCCGGCGATGCCGCCCTCCAGCCAATCGGTTGGCAGCGTGCCCTCTCGCGCCAGGTGGCCGAAGATGCGGGCGCAGAGCCGGGTATGGGTGTCGTCCGCCAGCTTGCGGAAGTCGGGGATTTGGCAGGTTTCCCACAACAGCCGGACCATGCGGCGCCCTCGCGCCATGGTCCGGATCTCCTCCTCGCGGGACAGCGCCTCCAGCGTTTCCAGGTCCGTCGCGTCGGGTCCGCGCACCAGGCCGGGGCGCGGCGGCGGCGCCGTCAGGGTAGCGAGCAGGGTGTCGAGCGTCGTGAAATCCAGCGTGGCGTTGCGGTAGTAAAGCTGCTCCAGCGGCTCGAACTCATGTCCCTCCACGGCGCGCACCAGGTCGTCGTCGAGCGGCGGGCAGGTCGCGGTGGTGCCGAAGGTGCCGTCCCGCATGCCGCGCCCGGCCCTTCCTGCGATCTGCGCGACCTCGGCCGCGGTCAGGCGGCGCGGGCGGTGGCCATCGAACTTGCTCAGCCGGGCGAAGGCGACATGGTCTACGTCCATGTTCAGCCCCATGCCGATCGCGTCGGTGGCGACCAGGAAATCCACCTCCTTGTTCTGGTAAAGCTGCACCTGCGCGTTGCGGGTGCGGGGCGACAGCCGGCCCATCACCACGGCGCACCCGCCCCGGCGGCGGCGGATCAGCTCGGCGATGGCGTAAACCTCCCCGGCGCTGAACGCGACGACGGCGCTGCGCGGCGGCAGGCGCACCAGCTTGACCGGGCCGGCATAGGTCAGTTGCGACAAGCGCGGCCGGGTCTCGATCTCCGCCTGCGGCACCAGGCGCTGCAGCAGCGGGCGGATGGTCTCGGCGCCGAGGAACATGGTTTCCACCAGGCCGCGGGCATGCAGCAGGCGTTCGGTGAAGATATGGCCGCGGTCGGGGTCGGCGCAGAGCTGGATCTCGTCCACCGCCACGAACTCGGCGGCGCGGTCGAGCGGCATGGCCTCGACGGTGCAGGAGAACCAGCGCGCGCCGGGCGGCACGATCTTCTCCTCGCCGGTGATCAGCGCTACCGACTTCGCGCCTTTCTTTGCCACCATACGGTCATAGTTCTCGCGCGCCAGCAGGCGAAGCGGAAAGCCGATGATCCCCGACGCGTGCGCGAGCAGGCGGTCGATGGCAAGATGGGTCTTGCCGGTGTTGGTGGGTCCGAGGACCGCTTTGACCCGAGAGGGAAAGCCCGACATGCGGGGATGGTTGGGCTTCCGCCGTAAGATTGCAAGTTTTGGATGGCAAGCCGCGGCCCATGAACGCCACGCGCGCCGTCTTGCCTCACTGCCTTGCCCCCCCGTTTTGCCCCTGGGCGAAGCCAGGTAACATAAGGTAACAGTTGGCGCCCGAGGCGGCTTGTCGCAAATCGGAGCGTGGCCGGAGCCATGGGAATGTTCAATCGCGACCTGGACTGCTTTGCAGACGCGGGCGCGGACGGGGCGGGCGCGGACGGGGCGGGTGCAGGCGGGGCGGCGCTGCCGGTCCGTTCCGTGCGGCCGGACGCCCTGGACGCGGCGCTGGCGGCGCTGCCGCTCGGGCAGGCCGCGTTCGTGCGGGCCGGCGGGTTTGCCGCCCTGCCGGGGCAATTGACTCTGCTGCCGGGTCCGGACGGCTTGGCCGGCGTGCTGCTGGGCTTGGGCGACGACCGGACGCCCTTCGCGCATGGCGGCCTGGCGGCGGCGCTGCCGAAGAACGCCGTCGCGCAATTGGAGCCGGGCGACTTCGACATGGACGACGCCGTGCTGGGCTTCTGCCTCGGCGCGTATCATTACGCTGCGCACCTGGGGGCGCCGCGGGCGATGGCCAAGCTTTTGGCGCCCAGCGGCTGCGAATCGGCACGGTCGGCCGCGCGGGCGACCTGGCTCGTGCGGGACCTGATCAACACGCCTGCCAACCACCTCGGCCCCGCCGAGTTGGCCGACGCGACCCGGGCTTTAGGCGCAAGCTTCGGCGCCGAAACGCAGGCCGTGGACGGCGAGCGGCTCGCGGCCGAGTACCCGGCGGTCGCCGCGGTCGGCCGGGGCTCGGCACGTGCGCCGCTTGTCGCGAGCTTCACGTGGCGGGGCAGCGCCGCCAGGCCGGACGCGCCGCTGGTGTCGCTGTGCGGCAAGGGCGTGTGCTTCGACAGCGGCGGCTACGACCTGAAGCCGTCGGCGGGAATGCTGCGTATGAAAAAGGACATGGGCGGCGCTGCGCTGATGCTCGGCCTCGCGCGGATGGTCATGCAGGCGGACCTGCCGGTGCGGCTGGCCGTGCGGATCGGCTGTGTCGAGAACATGGTCTCGGGCGATGCGATGCGGCCGCTCGACGTGCTGCGCACCCGGCGCGGCCTCAGCGTCGAGGTCGGCAACACGGACGCCGAAGGCCGCCTGGTGCTGTGCGACCTGCTGGCGGAAGCGTCGGACGAGCGTCCTGCCTTGCTGCTCGACGCCGCGACGCTGACCGGGGCGGCGCGGACGGCGCTTGGCCCGGACCTGCCGGCCTTGTTCGCGCCGCACACCGAAGAGGGCGACGCGGTGGCGGAGGCCGTGCTGGCGGCGGGTCGATCCTGCGCCGACCCGGTGTGGCGGCTGCCGCTCTGGGCGGGTTACGACGGCTGGCTCGGCAGCCCGGTGGCCGACCTGAACAACGTGTCGAGCAAGCCGATGGCGGGCGCGATCACCGCGGCGCTGTTTCTACAGCGGTTCGTTGCGCCGGAGACGGCATGGGCGCATCTCGATACGTACGCCTGGAATGACCAAACCCGCCTCGGAAGGCCGGAGGGCGGGGAGGCTTTGGGGCTTCGCGCGCTGTTTTCGGCGGTTAAAACATTAAATCGCGTTAACAAAGCCGTTTAAACGGCCGAATGACTGTTGTGTGATCGTTTTCAGTACTGGATTGGTTGCATATCACTGTTAACGATCCGTAGTGTCACCAATTAAAAACGAATCGGTGACGCTGAGTTACCGCTTTGCCGTTCCGAACGAATGTTGCTTGGGCGAGAAAGATGCCCGCTATCTGAAAGGACCAAAACCGTGGCAGCCAACCAAACAGCCGACCAGTCAGTCGGCATCCTCCGTGATACCATCGTCGCCCTTGTGCGGCGCGATGGCCCCGACTTGTCCGCGCGCCAGCTTGGGGTGTTCCTGACCTGCTACCTGCAGGACGGCGCGCATACGGTGCGCGGCTTGGCGTCCGACCTGAACGTGTCGAAGCCGGCCATCACCCGTGCGCTCGACCGGCTGGGCGAGCTGGACCTCGCGCGCCGCAAGGTGGACCCGATGGACCGCCGCAGCGTGCTGGTGCAACGGACGCTCAAAGGCCAGGCGTTCCTGCGCGACCTGCGCGGCATCATGGTCGAGGCGACAGCCAGCGCGAAGAAGCCGGCAGCCGCCAGCGGCACCCATGAACCCGCGCGCAAGGCGCAGGCCGTCTAGCTTCCGCGTTGGGCTGCATCAGTGCTGAGGTTGGCTCGGGGTAGGTGCGGCTTGGCCGCGCCGCCCGCGCCCAACTCGCTATAGGCTTTTGTTGCGTCAGCAACATTCGCATCAAGGCCAGCAGTGCCGCCCTTGTTGGCGGCCTTTCGCTGACGTGCTCGAATGTCACCACTACACGTCGCAGACAGCCCAGTATCGTGCGATGGGACAACGTAAATAACCGGACTGGGCAAAATGGTCTTGGAGTGATCCGGTTGACCAGGATCAGCAGCATCAAGTCGGTGCCGTTGGACACCGCCGCTACCAGCGGCCGAGCGACGCGCGGCGGGCGCGAAGCGCGACGAAAGCCGCCCAGGCAAGTTGCGGCGGCAGCACCAGCAGCACCGGCAGCGGCTTCGCCGATCCTTGCGTCGCAATGAACAGCAGGCAGCACAGCCCGCCCCACAGCACGAACCCCCAATGCAACAGGGTGATCGACGCGGCGCCCATGCCCGACCGGTGCGCGACTTGATACAGGTGGCTGCGATGCGCCTCCGTCAGGCGGTTCCCGGCCAGCGCGCGGCGTACCAGGGTGAACGCCACGTCGAACAGCACGCCGAACAGCAGCATCGGCACCAGCAGCACCGACAGATCCACCCCCTGGAACCGCCCGGCCGCTACCGCCAGCACCGCGAGTATGAAACCGCAGAACTGGCTGCCGACATCGCCCATGAAAATGCGGGCGTGCGGGAAGTTGAACGGCAAGAAGCCGAGCAACCCCGCCGCCAGCAGCAGCGAGGCGAAATACACGAACCATCCGCCATAGGCCGCGGCGACTGCTGCCAGCGCCAGGCAGGCGAGGGCCGACACGCCGGACGCCAGGCCGTTCAGCCCGTCGATGAAGTTGACTGCGTTGGTCGCGAACACGATCCAAGCCAGCGTCAGCGGCGGCGCCGCCCAGCCAAGCTCGACCGGCCCCCACCACGGCAGGTTCAAATCGGCGACGACCAGCCCGCTGCCCACCGCCAGCGCCGCAGCACCCAGCTGCGCCGCGAGCTTCACGGCGAACGGCCAGTCCAGCACGTCGTCCAGGAACGCCACAGCCGCGATGGCGGCAGCGGCCAGGATCACGCCGCGGAAGTAGGGATCGGCCAGTCGGGAGAACTCGGCGTAGCGGTAAAGCACGCCGATGCCGACCAGGAAGGCCGCGACCACCCCCACCCCGCCGCCTTTCGGCACGGCCCGCGTGTGCGCTTTGCGCGCGTCCGGCCGGTCCGCCGGGCCGAGGCCGATCATCACCCGCACCAGCGCCGCCGAAAGCAGGGCCAGGGCGGCGATGAACAGCAGGTGCTTCGAAAAGGCGTTGGTGCTCAATCAGGCGTTCCGAACAGGGGGGCCAAGGAAGGGGAGCCAAGGAAGGGGGGACTGTGAAGCGGCGCGCGGTGGGCTATAGGGTCGGCACGATGCCATCGCAACGCCCGGTCAACCGCATCCTGCTGAACGTCGCGCTGGACGGGGTACTCGCCGCCGTTGCGACGCCGCTCGCCCGCTACGTCGCCGACCCCGGCGGCGGGCTGCTGCACCCGCTGTGGTTCGTGGCTGGGGGGGCGATCACCTTGCTGGTCGCCGGGCTGCCATTCCGCATGCCGCAGCAGTACTGGCGGTTTACGGGAATCGCGGACCTCGTCGGCCTCGTGGGCAGCAGCGTGGTCAGCGCGGTGCTGTTCGCGCTGCTGCTGGGCGTGTCGGGCTTCCCGCTGCCCACGCCGACGTTCCCGGTGGTGCATGCGCTGGTGCTCATCGTGGCGCTCGGCACGCCGCGGGTCGTGTACCGGCTGCGCCTGGCGCAGCGGGCAGGGCGGGAAGCGACGGACGCCCAATCCGTGCTGCTCGTCGGCGCGGGCGATGGGGCGGACCTGTTCATGCGGGCGTTGGAGTTCGGGGAAGGCCGGGCGGCGTTCCGCGTCGTTGGGCTGCTGTCGGTGCGGGAAGGCCAGACCGGGCGCCGCATCCACGGCCAAGCCATCCTGGGGTCGATCACCCAGACCGCCGCCGTGCTCGCCCGGCTGCGCGCCGACGACCGGCTACCCTCCGCCCTGGTCGTCACCCAGCCCAAGCTGTCCGGCGCCCCGCTCGCGGCTTTGCTGGCCCAGGCAGACGTTGAAGGCGTGCCGGTGCGCCGCGTTCCCCGCCCAACGGCGCTGCAGGCGGCGGCGGGCGCGGGCACGCTGGAGCTGGCGCCCGTCGTGATCGAGGACCTGCTGAACCGCCCGCAGGTGCCGCTCGACCGCGACGGCATGGCGCGGCTGGTGCATGGGCGCCGGGTGCTGGTGACGGGGGCGGGCGGCACCATCGGGTCGGAACTCGCGCGCCAGATTGCGGCGTTGGAGCCGGGCAGCCTGACGCTGCTGGACAACGGCGAGTACGCGCTGTGGCTGATCGACCAGGAGCTGGGCGAGGCGCATCCCAGCGTCGCGCGGGACACGGTGATCGCCGACATCCGCGACGAAGCCCGCATCCGCGCGGTGTTCGACCGCGTGCGGCCCGAGCTGGTGTTCCACGCCGCCGCCCTCAAGCACGTGCCGATGGTGGAGGCAAACCCGTTGGAGGGCCTGCTGACCAACGCCGTCGGCACCCGGCATGTGGCGGAGGCGGCGAACCCGAGCAGCGTGATGGGCGCCAGCAAGCGGCTGGCCGAGATGTATTGCCAGGCGCTGGACGTGGCGGCGCGGCGCGGCGCCGGGATGCGCTGCGTCACCGTGCGGTTCGGCAACGTGCTGGGCAGCACCGGCTCCGTGGTGCCGCTGTTCCGCCGCCAGCTTGAGCGCGGCGGGCCGCTGACCGTGACCCACCCCGACATGCGGCGCTACTTCATGACGGTGCGGGAGGCGGTGGGCCTGGTGCTGCAGGCGAGCGTCGTCGGCATGGCCGATGCAACCCTGCCGACCGGCGCGCAGGGCGGCATCTTCGTGCTCGACATGGGCGAGCCGGTGCGGATCGTCGATCTGGCGCGGCAGATGATCCGGCTCGCCGGCCTGCACCCGGCGGAGGGCGGCGATCCGGCACCGGGACAGATTGCGATCCGGTTCACCGGCCTGCGCCCCGGCGAGAAGCTGTTCGAAGAACTGTTCCACGGCAGCGAGCCGCCGGCGCCGACCGGGCATCCCGGCCTGCTGATGGCTGCCCCCCGCACCGCCGACCCGGCCATCGTCGGCCGCGCCATCGACGAGGTTGCCGCTGCTTGCCGGGCCGGGCAGGTCGGCTCCGCGTTGACGCTGCTGGGCCGCATGATCCCGGAATTCGAGCACAACGCCATTGGCGCCCCTGGGCGCGTGCGCCTGCCTGGAGAATAACTTGAACCAGCTCATTCCGTTCCTCGACCTGAAAGCCCAGCAGGCCCGCATCGCCCACGCGCTCCGCCCGCGGCTGGACGCTGTGCTGGCGCATTGCCAGTTCGTATTGGGGCCGGAGGTGGCGGAGCTGGAAGGCCGGCTCGCCGCCTATTGCGGGGCAAAGCACTGCGTCGGCGTCAGCTCCGGCACCGACGCGCTGCAGATCGCGATGATGGCTGAAGGCATCGGCCCCGGCGACGCGGTGTTCCTGCCGGCCTTTACCTACACCGCGACGGCCGAGGTGCCATTGGTGCTGGGCGCCACCCCGGTGTTCGTGGACGTCGATCCCCGGACGTTCCAGATCGACCCGGCGCACCTCGCCGCCCGGGTGGCCGAGGTCCGCGCCGCCGGACGCCTGCGCCCGCGCGCCCTGGTGGGGGTGGACCTGTTCGGCCAGCCGGCCGACTGGCCCGCGCTGAACCGGATCGCCGAGGCAGAGGGCCTGTTCACCCTCGACGACTGCGCCCAGAGCTTCGGCGCCGTCCTGCATGGGACAAAGCTCGGCACGCAGGCGCAGGCGACGGCCATCAGCTTCTTCCCAAGCAAGCCGCTGGGCGCCTACGGCGACGGCGGCGCGCTGTTCACCGACGACGACGCCCGCGCCGCGCTATACCGCAGCCTGCGCAGCCACGGGGAGGGCACGACGCGCTACCAGGTGCTGCGCACCGGCATGAACGGCCGGTTGGACACGATGCAGGCGGCGGTGCTGCTGGCGAAGCTCGACGTGTTCGATGGCGAGCTGGCGGTGCGGGAACGGATCGCCGGGGTGTATGACCGCCGCCTGGGCAACGCCGTCGTCACCCCGGCCCGCGTGCCGGACAGCGCCAGCGCTTGGGCGGTGTACTCCGTGCTGCTGCCGGACGGGACGGACCGTACCCGCGTGCAGACGGCGCTGCGGGAGGCGGGCGTGCCGACCGCGGTCTACTACCCCCTGCCGCTGCACCGCCAGCCGGCCTATGCCGCCCACCATGACGGCGCGGCCCTACCGGTGTCGGATGACCTGTCCGCCCGCATCCTCGCGCTGCCGATCCACCCGGACCTGTCGATGGCCGACGCCGAGCGGGTGTGCGACGCGCTCGGTCAGGCGTTGGCGTGAGGCAACCGATTCGCCCCCTCCGCGTTTCCCGGTGATGAACCAGCCAAAAGTGCAGACCAACGATCCGCCTCCCGAGGGGGCCAGCCCCGATCACAACGCGACCGGCGAGACTCCGCATGGCATCCCGAAAGGGACCGAGGATCACGAGGCCAAAGCGTTGCCCAACGACGACCGCAAGACGGCCGAGACGGCGTCGCGGATGATTGACAAGAGCTGAAGCGTCACGGTCCGGGCCGGACCCATAGGAACGTCAGTTCGTGCTTGTTGTGGAACAGGTGCATGACTCGCCCGTGTGACAAGGAGGCGAACTCGTCCGCCAGCGGGTAATCGGCTTCGCCCTGGAACTTGACCGTGCAGACGATCCGTTGTGCGGCGCCGGCCCCAATCCAGCGTTTGACCAGATCCAGCAGCCGTGCCGGGTAGGCAATCACGTCGCAGACTAGCCAGTCCACCGGCGCGGGTAACACGGCAAAGGCGCTGGCGAGAGTTTGAGTGACGCCCGGCATCCCTGCAATGCGGGGATCAAGCGGCGCCTTGTCCACCGCTAGCACGGAGGCTCCCAAACAGGCCAGCACCCAAGTCCAGCCGCCCGGCGATGCGCCGAGGTCGAGGCACATTTCGCTGGGGCGCGGGTACAAACCAAGCTGGGTCAAGGCTTCCCATAGTTTGAGGTAAGCCCGGCTGGGAGGACCGATTGCGTCTTCCTCGAATTGGCATTCGCCCAACGGGAACGGGCTAGTCTTGGTTGGGCTGGCAAGCAGGCGGTCACGGTCCAGCAACGTCCATGCACCGAGATGAGATGTGGGCGCAAGTTCGGGGAAGCGCAGCGGCCGGGCGCGGACGGGCGGCAAGTGTTCCCCGATCAGCGCCATGCGGCGGTGATGCAGGGCGGGGTAGGCGGACCAGTTGCGCTGCTGGGCACGCAGGCGGCCGGCCGCATCCTTGACCGAGGCGACCACGTGTACTTCCGGTGCGGTCCAGGTATCGAGCGCCCAGGCGATGGCACGGGGCGGATCCGGGGACAGGGCTAGGCGCCCATGCCACGTGTTGACCGCAACGCCGCGCCGGGCCAACTCCGCCGCAAGCGGCTGCTCCAGACCTTCCGCCGCAAGATAGGCGCTGCCGATGGGCGTGGGTGCCGTCAACGGCGGCGAAGCGCGGACAGGCCCAGAAGCGCCCATCCCAGCATCAGCAGGCTGCCGCCCACCGGGGCCAGCACGCCCAGATGAGGGCCGCCGAGCGCCCCCGCGTAAACCGTGCCGCAGAACAGCAGCGTGCCAAGCGCGAACGCCAGGCCCGCTGCATGGGTCAGCCCGCCGCCGCGCGCTCCCCAAAGGCCACAGCCCAGCAGCGCCAGCGCATGCCAACCCTGCATCTGCACGGCGCTGGCGACGGCGCGGGCCTCCGCGGCCTCCACCGGCAGGTGCGCCGCCCCGGCCGCAGCCGCCACCGCCAGCAGCCCGCCCAACCCGCCCAGCGCCACCCAGCCGCGATAAGTATCCGTGTTCATGGATGCCATTTACCCGCAGCGGGGCAGTTCCGCCATCACGTGGTCCAGTGTAGCTTATGAGACATGCCCCGCGGAGACCTGTTCCCCGAAATCGGACCGTTCGAAACCGGCTACATGCCGCTGTCCGGCGGGCACGTGATGTACTGGGAGCAGGTGGGCGCGGCGCACGGCCAGCCGGTGCTGTTCCTGCACGGCGGACCCGGCGCCGGGGCAGGCGCGGTGCACCGCCGGTTCTTCGACCCGCACTTCTGGCGCGTGGTGATCTTCGACCAGCGGGGCGCCGGGCGCTCCCGCCCGCTGGGCAGCCTGGCGCACAACACCACGCCCGACCTCGTGGCCGACATCGAGACGCTGCGCCGCCATCTCGGCATCGAGCGCTGGCTGCTGTTCGGCGGGTCCTGGGGGTCCACCCTGGCCCTCGCCTACGCGCAGGCCTATCCGGACCGAGTGCGCGGCCTGGTGCTGCGCGGCGTGTTCCTGGGGCGGCAGCCCGAGGTCGAGTGGTTCCTGCACGGCCTGGGCGCGGTGTTCCCGGACGCGCACCAGGCCTTCGTGGGCCACCTGACGCCCGCGGAGCGGCATGACGTGCTCGGCGCCTACCTGCGGCGTCTGGTCCATCCCGACCCCGCCGTGCACATCGCCGCCGCCCGCGCCTGGTCGGTCTATGAGGGGTCCTGCAGCACCCTGCTGCCCAGCCCCGACACGGTGGCGTCCTTCGCGCAGGACCGCACGGCGCTGGGCCTCGCGCGGATCGAGGCGCACTACTTCGCCCATGGCCTGTTCCTGCCGGAGGGCGGGCTGCTCGGCGGCATGCACCGGATCGGCCACTTGCCGGCCGAGATCGTCCAGGGCCGCTACGACATGATCTGCCCGGCGCGCACCGCCTTCGAACTCGCGTCATCCTGGCCCTCCGCCCGGCTGACCGTCATTCCCGACGCCGGGCACTCGGCCTTGGAGCCGGGCGTGCGCCGGGCCTTGGTGTCCGCCGTGGAGCGGTTCCGCACCGTCCGCGAACCCCCTTTTGCCACCGATCCGACAGCCCGGAATTCGTTATGAAACCGTTGACAATCGCGCCGAAGCTCGTTATCACGAAAAAGTGATAGCGAGTGTCTGGGTCAAACGCTCGGGCAAACGGGGAGGGACGGATTGGCAACCTTGACGGTCGGCGCGAACCAGCAGTTCCAGCGCATCGCGGATGCGGTCGCGGCGGCGCGGGACGGCGACGTGGTCATCGTCCAGGCCGGAACGTACGTGAACGATTTTGCCACCGTTACCCACAAGATCACGCTGCAGGGCGTGGGCGGGATGGTGAAGATGGTCGCCACCGTGCCGCCGACGAATGGCAAGGCCATCCTGACGACGGACGCGGACGTGACGGTGGACCACTTCGAGTTTTCCGGCGCCAAGGTGGCCGACAAGAACGGCGCGGGCGTCCGCTACGAGATGGGCAACCTGACGATCACCAACTCGTACTTCCATGACAACGAGAACGGCCTGCTGAGCGCCGCCGACGCCCAGGGCACGATCACCATCAGGAATTCAGAATTCGGACATAACGGCAACGGAAACGGCCTCACCCACAACATCTACGTCGGTGCGGTCAAGCAGCTCACGATCCAGGACAGCTACATCCACGACGCCGTCGTCGGCCACGAGGTCAAGAGCCGGGCGCTGAACACGACCATCACCGGATCGCGCATCCAGAACAACGCCGGCAACGCGAGCTACGAGATCGACCTGCCGCAGGGCGGCAACGCGCTGATCCAGGGCAACGTGATCCAGCAGGGGGCGAACACGTCCAACCCCGTGATGATCGCGTTCGGGGAGGAGGGCAAGCTCAACCCCAACTCTGCCCTGACCGTGCGCGGCAACACGGTTTTGAACGACAAGGCGGGCGGTGTCGCCGTATGGAACGCAACGGGCGCCCTGGCGGCGATGGACGGCAACCGGACCTACGGCCTGGGCAGCACGGCCAAGACGCTCGGCACGGTCACGCAGACCGGGACGACGGCGCTCGCCGCCCGCCCGGCATTGAGCCTGGCCTCGCCGGTCGGCAGCAGCGTGTTCAGCATCGGGATCAACCTGTCCGAAGATTACTGGCAGGGCGACGCGCAGGCGATCATCAGCATCGACGGGAAGCAGGTCGGCGGGGTGCAAACCGTCACCGCGTCGCACGCCCTGGGCCAGGAGCAGCGGATCGCCTTCCTGGTTCCGCTCTCGGCTGGGCCGCACACCGCGGCGGTGGCGTTCGTGAACGACGCCTGGGGCGGGACCGCCGCGACGGACCGCAACCTGTACGTCGACTCAATGGACGTGGACACGCAACACGTCGTCCTGAGCGCGGTGCTCTACGCCAACGGTGTGCAATCCTTCGCCATTCCGGCCACCGCGCTCAACAGCGGCACCGCATCGAGCGCACAAGCCATTCTGCCAACCCACTAACCGCCGCCCCGGCAGCAATAGCCGCTGAGCGCGATCAGGCGGCCAGGGCCGCGGTGATGCGCCGGGCGAAGGCGGCCGGGTCGGACGGCATCTCCCCGTCCTGCACCCGCGCCAGGTCGAGCAAGGTATGCGCCGTGTCGGTCAGGTCCGTGCCGGCCTCAAGCTGCTTCGACAGGCTGCGGATCAGCGGGTGGCGCGGGTTCACCTCCAGCGCCGGCGGCAGGCCCATCCCGGCCTGCCCGTGCCGCCGCATCAGCCGCTGCATCTGCAGGTCCGGGCCGAACCCGGCCGCCGCCAGCACCACCGCGCTGTCCACCAGCCGGTCGGTCGCGCGCACCTCGCCCACGGTGTCGCCTAGCGCCGCTTTCAACGCGGGCAGCAGCTTGTCCACGTCGGCGGCCTCGCCCTCCGGCTCGGCCGTGACCGGCAGCTTCGACAGGTCGATGCCGCCCTGGGTCACGCTGCGGAGCGGCTTGCCGCCCCACTCGGCCAGCCGCTCCGGCCAGAAGGTGTCGACGGGATCGGTCAGCAGGAGCACCTCGACGCCGCGGGCCTTGAACCCTTCCAGTTGCGGCGACCGGGCGAGCGCGTCGGCGTCGTCGCCGGTCAGGATGTAGATCGCGTCCTGTTCCGGCTTCATGCGCTCCACGTAGCCGTCAAGCCCGGTCCAGCCATCTTGCGCGGACGACCGGAACCGCATCAGCCCGGCCAGTTCCGTGCGGTGCTCCGAGTCCTCCCAAACGCCCTCCTTCAACACCGCGCCGAAGTTCTCCCACAGCTTGGCGAAGTCGTCCGCGTCCTTGGCCCGGGTCTTCAGCTCGCCCAGCACGCGGTTGGTCACCGCCTTGCGGATGCGGGCCAGCACCGGCGTCGCCTGCAGCATCTCGCGGCTGACGTTGAGCGGCAGGTCCTCGGTGTCCACGACACCCTGCACGAAGCGCAGCCAGGGCGGCAGCAGCCCGGCCTCGTCGGTGATGAACATGCGGCGGACATGCAGCCGCACGCGGCTTTCGCGCACGCCCTCCACCGCCTCGAACGGCCGGGCGCCGGGCACGAACAGCAGCGCCGAGTATTCGAGCGCGCCCTCCGCCCGCCAGTGCAGGGTGGCCCAGGGTTCGTCGTACTGGCCGAGATGCCGGTAGAATTCTTTGTACTGCTCGGACGTCACGTCGGCCTTCTGCTTGCGCCACAGCGCGGTGCCGGCGTTGGCAGGCCGGTCCTCGCCCTCGGCCGCGACCGTGATCGGCACCGTGATGTGGTCCGCCCACTTGCGCACGACCGTCTCAAGCCGGATCGGCTCCAGGAACTCGTCCGCGTCGGGCTTGATGTGCAGCAGCACGCTCGTGCCTGGCGCGTCGCGCGTGGCCGGAGCCAGCGTGAAGGCGCCCGCGCCCTCTGACGCCCAGGCCCACGCTTCTTCAGACCCGGCGTGGCGGCTCGTGACCTCCACGCGATCCGCCACCATGAACGCCGAGTAGAAGCCGACGCCGAACTGGCCGATGAGGCTCACCTTCTCCTCCGGCTTGGCAGCTGCTGCCGCATCGCCAAAACGGCGGGTGCCGGATCGGGCAATGGTACCGAGGTTCGCTGCCAACTCCGCCTTGTCCATGCCGATGCCGCTGTCAGCGATCAGGATGGTTCGCGCGGCCTTGTCCGGCACGATGCGGACGCTCGCGTCGGGCGGCAGTGCCAGGGCGGGCGCGGTCAGCGCTTCGAACCGGCGGCGGTCCGTCGCGTCGGCGGCGTTGGCGACCAGCTCGCGCAGGAAGATTTCGCGGTCGGAGTAGAGCGCATGTACGACGAGGTCGAGCAGCCGGCCCACCTCGGCGCTGAATTCATGGGTTTCGGTTTGCATGCCGCTCATCGCGATCTTCCCCAGGCTACCCCGTGCCGCGGCCATGTGCCGCTCGATGCCGGGCTTTTCAATACGTTGGCAGTGCGACCAGGTGCTTTGGGCGGTCAGGTGCCCTGGGTGTCCGCCCCGCTGCCCCGGCCGGACACGCCGGCCCGGCTCGGCGCGTCGGCGCCCGGCTCGACGGTGCGGGACTCCGCTGCCAGTTCGGCATCGTCCTGCGGCGCCTCCGCGGCGACCGCCGCAGGGTCGCCTCGACGTTCTTCCAGCACGGCAGCGACCGCCTGCAGGTCGGCCCGCTCCGCGTCGGCGAACAGCCGCTCGGCTTCCTCCTCGTCGCCCGCGGCTTGGGCGCGCAGGGCTTGCTCTGCCAGTTGCCGCGCCGCAGCGTGCTTGCCGCCGGCGCCGTCGGTTTGGTCGAGGTCGTCGCTCATGAAAAATCCCCTCCGGCGGACACTGCGCCGCCCCCATTTGGCACGGCCGTCCAGGAGTGTCATCCTGCCGCGCCTTGGACCACAAAACCCCGCCGCCGGCAAAACCCCGCCGGGCCGAAAGGACAGCGCGCTTGATCCTCCCGCCGGCAGGCTACGGCGCTAAAACAAAATGAACTTGGTCCGATGATGCCCGTTATAGGCGATGGAGGCGGCACGCATGCCAAACACGGTTGAAATCCGCAAATTGGACCCGCACGATCCGCTGCCCGAGGGGCGGGCGGGGCGTGTGGTCGTCTTACGCCGGTTCGATGAGGATGATCCTCGCAAAATCGTGACCGAAATCACGTTGACGGGGCCGCCGGGCCAGTCTGAGGCGGTGCAGCCTGTGCGTGCCGATGGCACGGCGATGTCGCTGGAGGAGGCGGTGTCCGCCGCGCAGAAGGTGGCGGAGTCAGAGGGGATCCGCCAAGTATTCGTGCTTGACCGGACAGCCGGGCGATTGGAACACGAGGTTGCCGAGCACGCGGGCGACCACAGTTTTCCCGGCAAGACGCTGGACGATACGGACCCCGAGGACGGCGAGAGTGGCCCGGACATGCGGGCTTAGGCACCACACACGGGCAGCAACCATGCCCGAATTCCGCCATATGGCAAGTCCATACGGCTCGACTTCTCCCCTCGACGGCATTATGGCGCGTGGCCTTGGCAAAAGTCGAGGCTGCAGGCTTACTGTCACAAAGCGAACATGATTGCCTTTTCATGCTGCCTCCAACGCTTATGTCCTCCGCTCTACCACAAGGCCCCCATTCCGGGTGCGGCCCTCAACAAGAAGAGAAATCCTGATGCCTGATACCGGGCTAGACGTGTCCACGACAGGACGGCGTGTTGGCGTGCTTGTCGTGGGCCTCGGCGGCGCCGTCGCCACCACGGCGGCAGCGGGCGTCGAGATGCTGCGCGCCGGCTCCAACGACATGGCGGGCCTGCCGCTGGCCGGCGTGGGCGCTTCGGGGATCGCGGCCTATCGCAACCTGCACTTCGCCGGCTGGGATTTGCACGGCGAGAACCTGGAGAACGCGGTGCGGGAGCATCGGGTGCTCGACAGCGGGCAGGCCGGGATCGTGGCGCCGGCCTTGCGCGGGATGACGCCCTGGCCTGCCGTGGGCAGCGTCGATTTCTGCAGGAACGTGGACGGCGCCAACAAGGTCGCCGCCGGATCGCACCGGGAGGCCGTGGACCGGATTCGCGACGACATCCGCCGCTACCGCGAGACTTCAGGGATCGAGAACCTGGTGGTGGTGAACCTGGCCTCGGTCGAGCGGTGGCCCGACAAGGCGGCCGGCGCGCTGCACACGCCGGAGGGCTTCGAGAAGGGCCTCGACAGCAGCGACCCGGCCATCAGCCCGGCCATGCTGTATGCCTACGCCTCGATCACCGAGGGCGTGCCCTACGGCAACTTCACCCCGAGCCTCGCCGCGGACATCCCGGCCCTGACCACTTTGGCCGAGCGCCGCAACGTCCCCGTGGCCGGCAAGGACGGCAAGACGGGCCAGACCTTCATCAAGACGGTCCTCGCCCCGGCGTTCCGCAGCCGCAGCCTGTATGTGGAGGGCTGGTTCAGCACCAATATCCTCGGCAACCGTGACGGCCTGGCGCTGGACAACCCCGACAGTTTGAAGAGCAAGCTCAATACGAAGGGGTCGGTGCTTGACGACATCCTCGGCTATCCCGTTGAGGATCACATCGTCGACATCCGCTACTACAAGCCGCGCGGCGACAACAAGGAAGCTTGGGACAACATCGACCTCGTCGGCTTCCTCGGCCAGAAGATGCAGATCAAGGTCAACTTCCTCTGCCGCGACAGCATCCTCGCGGCGCCCTTGGTCATCGAGATCGCCCGGGTGCTCGACCTGGCCCGGCAGCGCGGCGCGGGCGGCATCCAGGAGCAGCTTGGCCTGTTCTTCAAAGCGCCCATGACCCCGGCCGGCAAGCGGGAGGAGCATAGCTTCCCGGTGCAGGAGCGGGCACTTCTCGACTGGCTGGCTGCCTGAACATGGGTGCCGTAGGTTAGGAGCATGTTGGATGACGTGAACGGCCAGGCGTCCAGCCTGGCCGGCTTCGTGCCGCTTGCTGCGGAGCTTGGCGACCTGAAGCGCATTCGTGATGCGTCCAGCCCGGACAGCCTCACGTCCCGATTGTTTCGTGCATCCTGGGGTGCTCTGCTTGCAGGCCAGGCGCCACTGGATGTCGCGCTGCTGGCCACTGCCGACGCGGTCGCCGGCGCACGGCTGGGCGGCATCGACCGCGCCGTGCTGCTCGCCACCGGAATGACTGAGGGCGAGGCGGTCGAGGTGTTGACGCGTTCCTTTGATGAAGTATCAGCCCCGGTTGATCCCGCGCTAGCCGCGCGGCTGCGGAGCCATTTCGGCCAGACGCTCCGGCCCGGGGCAGCTCCGGAGTTTGCCGAGGCACTGATCCGCCAGCCCCGGGCCGGCGCAACGTGCCCGGGCAAGCCGCGCATTGTCCTGGAACCGCCCGAAGGCCACGGCGACCATTGCATGGTCGTGGCGGTGCTGGCAGTCGCCCTGTCGCCGCGCTATGGGGCTGACCCGATGGCGTCGTTCCTGGCCGGCATGGCACACCACCTGCATAACGCGCTTCTGCCCGACAGCGGGTTTGCCGGGGAAATGCTGCTGGGCGACCATCTCGGCCCGGTGATGCAGCGGCTGTTCGCCCGCGAACTTGCAACGCTGCCCGCGCCGCTGTCCAAGGCGGTCGCGGCTGCATTGGCCGCCATCCCGGACGCTACAACGGCGGTGGGCCGGGCGTTCCATGCGGCCGACGTGATCGACCGCGTGCTGCAGATGCGGCATTACGACCAAGTGGCCCACTTCACGGTTGACCAGGCGCTGGACTACATGGACCTGGTGCACGCCGGCCCCACCCAGAGCTTCCATCAAGCGGTGCTGCTGGAGGCCGGGCTGCCGTGACGCGGTGGCCAGACGGCGCGTTGTCCAGCCCAATGTCCGGCCAGGCGCTGGCCGCGGACACGCCGCACTCCCTTGCCGCCGGCCCGGAACGCTGGCCGGTCGTGTCGGACATCCCGTTCCTGCGCGCCGACCGCCGCGGCCTGGCCGACGCTGCGCTCGCGGCGCTGGACGCGGGCGACGCGCAGCGGGCGCTGGCGCTTCTGCTGGGCGACCAGGATAATTGGGCGCGCACGCCTCCACCCTCAGAGGACGACCGGGCCGCATTGGCGAGCCGGCCGGAGAGCTTCACGTTTCGTGCGGCGATGGACGCCCTGGCATTCGGCGCGGTCGGCACCTACTTCGCCCACCGTTGGTCGGATCCCACATTCCTGTCCGGCCTGGCCTTGGCCGAAGCCCATTGGAACAATCCGTCCTGCGTGTTCGAACTGGCCTGCGGCGCCGGGCATTACCTGCGTGAGTTCGCCCGCTTCGCGCCCCTCGTCGCCGGTGCGGATATCGTGTTCGCCAAGCTGTGGCTGGCCCGGCGCTACCTGGCCCCGACCGAGCGACTGGTGTGCTTCGATGCGGCAGCGCCCTGGCCGCTGGCCGGAGGGTCTGCCGAACTGGTGTTCTGCCATGACGCCTTCTACTTCCTGCCGGACAAGCCGCACGTCGCGGCCGAGATGCTGCGGGTCGCCGGCCCGGAAGGGCGCGTGCTGGTTGGGCATGCGCACAATGCCCTGGTGGATAACCTTTCCGCCGGCGACCCGCTCTCGCCGGCTGGGTACGCCGCGCTGTTCGGGGCGACGATGCTGTACGACGACCAGGAACTGACCCAGGCGTTGATCGAGGTGCGGGCGCCGGTGCCGGGCACGGCGGCCAGGGTCGCCGACGCGCCGGCCGTGGCTTGGGCAACTGGCCCGGCCGCGCCACGCGCCCTCTCGGGCGGGCTAAGCATGCCTGCGCCCGGGACGGTGCTGCGCCGCAATCCGCTCTATGCCGGGCCGGAGATCCGGTGGCCGTCGGAGCGCTACCAGCGGGAGTATGGACCATTGGCGACCTACCCGCTGCGGTCCGATGCGCCGGAACGGGCGGTGGCTGGGGCAGATGCCGCGACGGACCGCTTTGCCCGGCGCCGGGTGCTCTTGGACCTGCCGCAGCAATGGTGACGCTGGGCTGGGGCATCGCCGGGTGCGGCTGGGTGGCGCGCGATTATGCGGGTCCCGCGATGCAGGCGTCGCGTAACGGGCGCTTGGCTGCGCTGTATGACCCATCCGCCGCGTCGCTGCAGCAGGCGGCCAAGCTGTTCGGTGCGCCGGCCCACGCGAGCCTTGACGCCTTCCTCGCAACACCTGGCCTCGGCGCCGTTTACGTCGCGGCCCCCAACCACGCGCACCGCGCGCTGGTCGAGGCCGCGGCCAAGGCCGGCCTGCCGGTGCTGTGCGAAAAGCCGATGGCGACCACGCTGGCGGACGCCGAGGCCATGGTCGCAGCGTGCAGCCACGCCGGCGTGCTGTATGCCACCGCGTTCGACCAGCGTTTCCACGCGGCGCACCGCGCGCTGGCGGCCTTGGTCGCCGAGGGCCGGCTTGGCACGGTCACGGCCATCCGCATCGTGTATGCCTGCTGGCTGCCGGCCGATTGGGCGGCGGGCGGGGCAGGGGACAACTGGCGCATCGACCCGGCGCGGGCGGGCGGCGGCGCGCTGATGGACCTGGCGCCGCACGGCCTCGACCTGTCGTCCTATCTGCTGAACGAGGACCTGGTGGACGTCGCCGCGATCGGCCAGGCCCGCGTGCACCGCTATACCGTGGAGGACGGGGCCTTGCTGATGGCGCAGTCGCGCTCCGGGGTGATGGTGCAGATGCATGTCGCCTACAACTGCCCGGAAACCCTGCCGCGACGCCGGCTTGAGGTCGTGGGCACGGCGGGGCAGGCGGTCGCGACCGACACCATGGGACAGACCGCAGGCGGCACGCTGGAGTGGATCGACGCGGCCACCGGCGTAGTGCAGCCCATTCCGGTTTCCGGCGCTGAACGCTCGCCGTTCCTCAACCAGGTCGAAAGCTTCGCCGACGCAGTGCTGGGCACGCAGCCCTTCGTGTTCAGCGCCGAACGTGACCTGTCGATCATGGCCCTGGTACTGCGGGCGCAGGCGATGGCCCAGCCGCCGGGCGTTTCTTAACACTGCAAATCCATGGCGTTCACCCGTCCCACCCAGATCGAGCGATGACACAGCATTTCCTGCCGCCTACGCTGCCCGACGCCGCAGCCGCCTACGTCGCCTCCATGCCTGAGGGGCGGGTGGAGCTGTTCTCCTTGTCGCCGCTCGACCGCACCGGCGTGTCCTGCTGGAACGCGATCTTCCTGAACCGGGACGGCACGCGCTGGCATGGCGTGGCACCGCACGGCGTCGGCTACGGCGTGGATGACGACGGCGCCATCATCGGCACGACGGGAGAGCTGGCGGAGGCGGTACACTCCGCGACCGAGATCCACCGGATGCAGCGCAAGCGCGCCAGCTTCCACGCGCTCCGGGCCGAGGCGGGTGCGCGGCATGTCGCCGATCCCCTGACCCTGTGCCTCCCGGCCGGCAGCCCGGTCGATGGCGACACGACCCTGGAATGGGTGCCGGCCCGCCGCTGGCCCGGCGGCGAGACGGTGTGGCTGCCCATCGACATCGCGGCCTGCTCGGTGGGGGACCTGTCGCCAGGCTACGTGCCGTTCACGACGCCGATCACCAACGGGCTGGGCGCTGGGCCGACGCTCGACTTCGCCATCGGGCATGGGCTGTGCGAACTGCTGCAGCGGGACGGCAACGGGACCGGGTTCCGAGCGATGGACCGCGGCATCGCGCTCGACCTCGGCGACGGGCCGGCCGACCCGCGCACCCGGGCCTTGCTCGACCGGCTGCGCACCCTCGGCATCGACGTCATCCCGAAGTTCGCGACGACCGAGTTCGGCACCGCCAACGTGTATTGCGTGGGTGCTGAGCAGGACGGCGTCGCGGCGCCTTACCCGATCATGGTGACAGCGGCGGGGGAGGCGGCGTCACTCGATCGCGAACACGCGCTGCGCAAGGCGGTGTTCGAGTTCGCCGCCGCCCGGATGCGCAAGGTGTTCAGCCACGCGCCGCTGGCCGACGTCGCGGGGGTGGCGCCG
>JAABUS010003390.1_pt1 | contig 26030 bp, 26 predicted proteins | sample 5560161 | NCBI WGS metagenome assembly JAABUS01 (sample SAMN10711885, study PRJNA513376) | rock metagenome | isolation source: Antarctica rocks | place: Antarctica: Victoria Land, Trio Nunatak nord | collected 2016-01-04
GCACAAGCACCGGGGAGGTGAGGAAGAAGAAGGCATCTATCCGACTAACCTGACCAACGGAGTGTCAAGGATCAACCGACGTCGAAACGTCAAAGATCAGCCGAAGGTGAACATGTCGGGATGCACTACTCACTGGTTTCCCGTGAGGTGATCGCGGACAGTGTCGAGACGGTCATGCAGGCGCAGCGCCTGGACGGTTCAGTGTTACTGGCTGGCTGCGACAAGTCCCTGCCGGGGATGCTGATGGCGGCGGCCCGCCTGGATCTGGCCAGCGTGTTCCTGTACGCCGGCACGGCCCTGCCCGGTGTGGTGCGGATGTCGGACGGGTCCGATCGTGAAGTCACCATCGTCGACGCCTTCGAGGCAGTCGGCGCCTGCGCGCAAGGGCTGATGAGCCGTCAGGACGTCGAGGCGATCGAACGTTCGTACTGCCCCGGAGAGGGAGGCTGCGCCGGGATGTACACGGCCAACACCATGGCCAGCGTTGCTGAGGCGATTGGGATGTCCCTACCGGGCAGCGCCGCGCCGCCCGCTACGGACCGCCGCCGCACCGGGTTCGCGCATCGATCGGGTAACGCGGCCGTGGAACTGCTCCGGCTCGGGATAACCGCTCGTGACGTCTTGACGCGGGAGGCCTTCGAGAACGGGATCGCCGTGCTGATGGCCCTCGGCGGGTCGACCAACGCGGTCCTGCACCTGCTGGCGATCGCCGCCGAGGCCGAGGTATCGCTGACCCTCGACGACTTCGCCCGGATCGGCGCTCGCGTACCTCACCTTGCTGACGTACGGCCATTCGGCCGGCACGTGATGCGTGACGTCGACCGTGTGGGCGGGATCCCGGTGGTGATGAAGGCGCTGCTGGACGCCGGCATGTTGCACGGCGATGCGCTCACCGTCACCGGCCTGACGCTGGCCGAGAACCTCGAACGGATCGACCCGGTCGACCCGGACGGCACGGTCCTCCGGCCGGTGTCAGATCCGATCCACCACACGGGCGGCATCACCGTGCTGCGCGGGTCGTTGGCACCCGACGGCGCCGTACTGAAGACGGCCGGAATCGAGGCGGACGGCTTCGTCGGGAGCGCCCGAGTTTTCGACGGCGAACGGGCCGCCATGGATGCCCTGCACGCCGGTCTGCTGGCACTTGGGGACGTGGTCGTCATCCGGTACGAGGGGCCCAAGGGTGGTCCCGGCATGCGGGAGATGTTGGCCATCACCGGCGCGATCAAGGGAGCCGGCTTGGGCAAGGACGTGCTGCTGCTCACCGATGGCCGCTTCTCCGGAGGAACCACGGGACTGTGCGTGGGGCACATCGCTCCCGAAGCCGCCGAAGGCGGCCCGATCGGCCTCGTCCGCGACGGTGACGAGATCGAACTGGACCTAGGCAGCCGAACACTCGCGCTGCGGATCGACGCGGCTGAGGCGGCTCGCCGTCGGCGCGCCTGGGCGCCGCGTCCGGCCCACGCCGCGCGGGGGGTTTTGGCGAAGTACGCCCGTTCGGTGGGCTCCGCTGCGAGCGGAGCCATCTGCAGATGACCGCGTCCCGGTGCTGACCAGGAGAGTCCCGGTCGACATTCACCCCGATTTGGAGGAGTCAGTCATGGCAGTGGAAGACACCAAAGGAGCCTCCGCCGAGGCCACATCTACCACGTGGCCCGCCGAGCAGCGTGAGGAGACGCTGCGCAAGGTGGCTCGACGCCTGATCCCGGTGATGTGCCTGTGCTATTTCCTGGCATACATCGACCGGACCAACATCGGAATCGCGGCCCTGACGATGAACGATGACCTGGGCATCACCGCGACGGCGTTCGGCCTCGGTGCCGGACTGTTCTTTGCCGGCTATGTGCTCTTCGAGGTGCCCAGCAACCTGGTCATGCATCGGGTCGGCGCCAGGATCTGGATGTCGCGGATCATGGTCACCTGGGGTCTGGTCGCCACCGGCACTGCACTCATCCAGGGGGAGTCCAGCTTCTTCATCGTCCGGTTCCTGCTCGGGGTGGCCGAGGCTGGGTTCTTCCCAGGCATGATCCTTTACCTCACCTATTGGTTCCCGGCCGAGCAGCGAGCGCGGATGACCGGACTGTTCATGGCCGCCGTACCGGTCTCCACCGCGCTCGGCGCACCTCTCGGCGGCCTGTTGCTCGGCCTCGACGGAGTCGGCGGTCTGGCCGGCTGGCAATGGATCTTCGTGGTCGAAGGCGTGCCGTCGATCCTGGTCGGGGCGTTCCTGTTCAAGTTGCTTCCCGATCGACCGGCGACGGCTGCCTTTCTCACGCCAGACGAACGAGAAAACCTGACGCGGGAGATTGCGGCCGAGGGAGCCGCAGTCCGCCAACGCCACAACTTCGGAATCGCCAGGTCGATCCTGCACCCGCGCGTGCTGGCCCTGTCGGTGGTGTACTTCTCGATCGCTTTCGGGTTGTACGGGCTGGCCTTCTGGATGCCGCAAATCATCAAGGCAAGCCTGGCCATCGACAGCAACCTTCAGGTGTCGTTGCTGACCGCGGCGCCGTACGCGCTAGGTGCGGTCGCGATGATCTACTGGGGCCGGCGCTGCGACCGGCTGGGCACACCGGCCCGGTTCACGGCCCTGCCCCTGTTGATCGGCGGCGTGGCGCTGGCTGCCTCGGCGTTCCTGACCGAAGCTCCATGGCTCGGCTACCTCGGTCTGTGCGCTTGCGCGATAGGTGTCCTGGCTGCCTTTCCTGCATTCTGGACACTGCCGACCGCTTTCCTGACTGGCGTGACCGCGGCCGCCGGCATCGCGACGGTGAACTCACTCGGCAACGTCTCCGGTTTCGTGGGGCCGTACTGGGTCGGCGCGATGACCGACCTGTTCGGCTCTGCTCAGTGGGGCCTGGTCACCATCGGAGTCGTCATGGTGTTGGGCTCGGTCGTCGTCTCCGTACTCGGCGACGCGCCCGGGCCGGCCGCACCGACGAGGCCCGCGGCAGCCACGGTCTGAGCCTGGGCAGCGGCGAGCCCTCAAGCTGAACGGCTGGGTCCCCACCCCCGGTGGGAGGTGCGCAGTTGTCGTGAGGTGTCAGGTCAGGGCGGCGTCCAAGCTGATCTCGACGCCGGTCAGTGCCTTGCTCACCGGGCAGCCCACCTTCGCGGCTTCGGCCGCCTTGGCAAACCCCTCGGCGTCGAGGCCGTCAACCTCACCGCGGACCGTGAGCTTGATCCCGGTCAGCCGGAAACCGCCCGCCGGATCGGGCCCGACTGACACATCGGCGGTGATGTCCAGACTGTGAATGGTTCCGCCGGCTTTGCCCACCACGCCGGACAATGACATGGCGAAGCAGGAGGAGTGCGCAGCCGCAATCAGCTCCTCGGGACTGGTCGTTCCGTCAGCGGCGTCAGCCGAGCGCTTGGGCCAGGACACGTCGAAGGCGCCCGCGCCGGAACTGGACAGCCCCACCTGACCAGACCCGTCCATCAGTGATCCGGTCCAGGCGGTACGTGCGCTACGGGTGGGCATGGCTCTCCTTCTCGACGCAGCGAATGGGTCAGCCCCGTGATCTTGACCTTATTGCGGTTTTCGGTCCGGTTCTACGGCGTGTCGCCACCATAAGGTCAAGATCACCGGACGTGCAGGATTGAGCGGAACGGGCTCAACTTTGTCAGCGTTGGATTGGGTGAATACTGCGAGCTCACCCTAGAAGGGCCGCAATCCGACAATGGAGTCCAAGCTCACCACCCGTGCGCAGGAGGCGATCACCGCCGCCCAGCGCCTCGCCGTCTCCAGTGGCCACCCCGCCCTGGAGTCAGCCCACCTGCTCCAGGCTTTGCTCGAGCAGTCCGACGGCATCGCCGTACCGCTCCTGCGGGCCGCCGGTGCCGATCCGGCTGCGGTACGAGCGGCCGCGAGCGCCGCAGTGGGAAGGCTGCCCAGCGCGAGCGGCTCGACCGTGTCCGCGCCGGCTCCGTCCCGCGATCTGCTCCGGGTGCTCAACGCCGCTGGCGAGCAGGCGACCGCGCTCGGAGATGAGTACGTCTCCACCGAGCATCTGCTGGCCGGGCTCGCCTCGGTCGGCGGCGAGGCGGCCAAGGTGCTGGCCAATGCCGGCGCCACCGCCGAGGCGCTGATCGCCGCTTTCCGTACGGTCCGTGGCAACCGCCGGGTCACCAGTCCCGATCCCGAAGCCACTTACAAGTCGCTGGAGAAGTACGCCGTCGACCTGACCGAGCGGGCCCGGGAAGGCAAACTCGACCCGGTTATCGGCCGCGACACCGAGATCCGTCGCGTCGTCCAGGTGCTGTCCCGGCGGACGAAGAACAACCCGGTCCTGATCGGTGAGCCCGGGGTCGGCAAGACCGCGATCGTCGAAGGTCTGGCCCAGCGGATCATCGCCGGCGACGTACCGGAGAGCCTCAAGGGCAAGCGGCTGATGTCACTGGATCTGTCCGCGATGGTTGCCGGGGCCAAGTACCGCGGTGAGTTCGAGGAGCGGCTCAAGGCGGTCCTGTCCGAGATCACCGACTCCGACGGCGAGATCATCACCTTTATCGACGAGCTGCACACCATCGTCGGAGCGGGCGCGACCGGTGACTCTGCCATGGATGCCGGCAACATGATCAAGCCGATGCTGGCTCGCGGCGAGCTGCGGATGGTGGGCGCCACGACGCTGGACGAGTACCGCGAACACATCGAGAAGGACGCGGCGCTGGAGCGACGCTTCCAGCCGGTCCTGGTGGGGGAGCCGTCGGTCGAGGACACGATCGGTATCTTGCGCGGGCTCAAGGAGCGCTACGAGGTGCATCACGGCGTACGGATCACCGACGCTGCCATCGTGTCTGCCGCGACGCTCTCTGATCGCTATGTGACGGCGCGCTTCCTGCCGGACAAGGCGATCGACCTGATCGATGAGGCGGCCAGCCGGCTCCGGATGGAGATCGACTCGCGCCCGGTCGAGGTCGACGAGGTCGAGCGCGTCGTACGTCGGCTCGAGATCGAAGAGATGGCGCTGTCCAAGGAGGACGACCCGGCCTCGATCGAGCGGCTGGCCGCGCTACGCGCGGACTTGGCCAACCGGCGCGAGATGCTTTCCGAACTGACCGCCCGCTGGCAACAGGACAAGTCGGCGATCGACCGGATCCGAGTGGCGAAGGAAGAGTTGGAATCGGTACGTGCGGAGTCCGAACGGGCCGAGCGCGACGGCGATCTGGCCAGGGTCGCGGAGTTGCGTTACAGCCGCATCCCGCTGCTCGAGCGCCAGCTGGCCGAGGCGGAGGCGTCTGTCCACAGTGGACCATCGATGCTCACCGAAGAGGTCTCCGAACACGACATCGCTGACGTGGTCGCGGCTTGGACCGGCATCCCGGCCGGACGGCTGATGGAGGGCGAGACGGCCAAGCTGCTGCGTATGGAGCAGGTACTCGCCACGAGGGTCGTCGGTCAGGACGTTGCCGTACAAGCGGTTTCCGATGCCGTACGACGAGCCCGGGCCGGCGTCTCGGACCTCAACCGGCCGACCGGTTCGTTCTTGTTCCTCGGGCCGACCGGCGTCGGGAAGACCGAACTGGCAAAGGCATTGGCCGAGTTCCTCTTCGACGACGAACGCGCCATGGTGCGGATCGATATGAGTGAGTACGGGGAGAAGCACTCGGTGGCTCGGCTGGTCGGTGCCCCGCCCGGCTACGTCGGGTACGAGTCCGGTGGACAGCTCACCGAGGCCGTACGGCGCCGGCCGTACACCGTCGTCCTGCTCGACGAGGTCGAGAAGGCGCATCAGGACGTGTTTGACGTGCTGCTTCAGGTTCTTGACGACGGCCGCTTGACCGATGGTCAGGGCCGCACCGTGGATTTCCGCAACACGCTGCTGATCCTCACGTCAAATCTCGGTTCCGCCCTGATCGCCGACCAGGCCGTACCCGAAGCGAATCGCCGGGAGGCAGTGTTCGAGGTCGTCCGCCGGCACTTCAAGCCGGAGTTCCTCAACCGGCTCGACGACATCGTCATGTTCAACTCCCTCGGCGCCGAGGAGTTGGCCCACATCGTCGACATCCAGGTCGACCAGCTGGCCCGGCGCCTGTCGGCCCGTCGTCTCGTGCTCGAGGTGACGCCGGCAGCGCGGGAGTGGCTGTCGCTGGGCGGGTTTGACCCGGTGTACGGGGCTCGGCCGCTGCGGCGCTTGGTGCAGGCCGCCATCGGCGACTCGCTGGCCAGGGCTTTGCTGGCCGGCGAGATCCGCGACGGCGACACCGTGCTCGTCGATATCGCGCCCGGAGAGGACCGGTTGACGGTTGGTAGCACGTCCGGCTGACCAGGTATTCGGCTTGCGGCAAGATGGCCGACATGAGTCAGCCGCCGTACGCACCGCAGCCCGGTCCCGGGGATCCGAACTCTGGTTACTCGCAACCTGGCGGGCAGTTTCCCGGATACCAGAATGCGCCGCCCCAAGCTGGATACGGCGCCGGCAGCGGGCTGCCGGCGCCGCCGAGCGGCTACGGCGTGGGTGGCGGGATGCCGCCGCCGCCTCAGGGCTGGGGCGCCCAACCGCCGCCCCAGGCATTGGCCCGTCCGACCACGGTGACCTATGCGATCTACGCGCTGGTCGCCAACATCGTGATCGGCTTGGTGAGTTCGATCTTCATCTTCGCCAACCGTGATGCCTACATCGAGGACGCGCTGCGTGATGCCGGTTTGGATCCCTCCTCGGCGTCCTCGGTGTCGTCGATTTCGGACTCCGCGTTCACAGCCGGAGCCATCATCGGCCTGTTCTTCGTGGCGCTCTGGGCCATGGTGATCTGGTTTGCGTGGAAGGGACACAACTGGGCCCGCATCGTGATCTGGGTGTTGGGCGGGCTTTCGCTGATCAGCGCATTCTCCGCGTTCGGTTCACCTGTCGGCGCAGTCGTGGCACTGACCGTCGTCGGCCTGCTGCTCACACTGGCTGCGGTGGTGCTGCTGGCGCTCAAACCGTCGCACGACTGGTACCGCTACCAGGGCGATGCCCGGAAGTACGGCTGGCCGGGCCGCGCGTAGAGCAGCAACCCCTTCGACGGTTATGCGCATAACCGTCGGAAATCGGGCCGTTTCGCGACGGTTATGCGCATAACCGCGGGACTGGCGGTCAGCCGCCGAGGTTGTCCTCGATGCACCGCTGCAACTGCTCCTCGGTGATGTTCGAGCCGTACTGATCCTGGCAGTCGGAGGCGATCCGGATGCCGACGAAGAGCAGCACTGTGCCGATGACCGCTCCGACGACACCGGTGATCAAGCCGGCGATGGCCATTCCCTTGTTGCTCACCCGGTCGGTGCGTGCGCGGGCCAGGGCGACGCCGCCGAAGATGACCGCCAGGATGCCCAGGATGATCCCCGGGAAGGTCAGCCAGCAAGTCACCAGCGCCAGGATGCCGAGCACCAACGAGGTAATGGCTAGCCCGTTGCGGGCCGGGGGACGCCCGTAGCCCAGCGGCTGTCCCGGGTACCCGGGCGGCGGAGAGCCGTATCCGTACGGATTCTGTCCGTACGGATTCTGTCCGTACTGTCCGGAGGGCTGCTCGTACGGCGGTGGCGAGGACATGCGTACACCGTAGCCAGGACATGGGGCGTCACACCCCTGGCAAGCTGCCGTCATGCCTGACACCACGAAGGAGCCGAGTCAGACGCCCAAAGAGCGGATGCCCACAGCCGCCAAGGTCGCCGCCATCCTGCTCGGGTTCCTGGCCGCGCTGCTGCTGCTCAACGCCGTCCTGGGCTTCACCGGGCTTACGGCCATCCTCGACAGCTTCGCCGAGGCCGCCCGAGATCGGGACGAGGACTTCGACCGGGACGCCGCCAGCACCCAACTGAGCACCCTCTTCACCGCTGGCGCCGTGGTCGGGCTGGCTGCGGGGGCATCGTCGTTCCTGCTGGCCAAGCGGAAGAAGGTCGGCCGCCTGCTGGGCATCGCCGTCGCGGGCATCCAACTCTCCCTCGCCGTTCTCAACGCGATCGCGGTTGGTGGCCTGCTGAACTACACGTTGTTGCTGCTCGTCGTCACCGGATCCATTCTGGTGATGCTCCTCCGCAAGCAGACCGTCGAATGGCTTCGCCCGGCCCCGACCGACTGACCGATCCTGAGGATGACGGGCCAGCGGTTCCAACTAGTCTGAGAACCATGTCCCTCGCTCTGGTCACCGGCGCCACCGCAGGCATCGGTGCGGCATTCGTGGCTCAGCTGGCCCGAGAGGGAAGTGATCTGATCCTCGTCGCCCGCACCCAGCAACGGCTCACCGATCAGGCGACGGAGTTGCGTGAGCGCTTTGGCATCGCCGTGGAGACCATCCCCGCGGACCTGTCCACCGTGGACGGACTCGCTCGGGTCGAGGCCCGAGTGGCCGACGCCGGCGCACCCATCGACCTATTGGTCAACAACGCCGGCTTCGGGCTGGAGGCATCGTTCCTGGACTCCGACATCTCCGACGAGGACGGCATGCTGGCCGTCAACGTCGGGGCGGTGATGCGGCTGACCCACGCGGTGTTGCCAGTCATGTTGGGGCGCAACTCCGGAGGCATCATCAACGTCTCGTCCGTCGCGGGTTTCGTCCCGAACGAGACTGGCGCGACGTATTCAGCCAGCAAGGCTTGGGTGACCGCCTTCACCGAGTCGCTGTCGATGTTGCTGAAGGGCAAGGGTGTTCAGGTCACTGCATTGTGTCCTGGTTTCACCCGTACCGAGTTTCACGACCGGGCAGGAGTCGTACGCGGGCAGGTCCCGGCGCGGATGTGGCTCGATGCCGGCGACGTCGTGGCCACCGGTCTGCGCGATCACCGGCGGGGCGCTGTCATCAGCATCCCGGGCGTTTCGTACAAGGCGTCGGTGCTCGGATCACGGCTCCTTCCGCGTAGCTTGCTGCGCTGGGCGAGCGCTCAGGTGACATCAGGCACGCAGAAGCAGCCGACCGGTCGCTGAACCGCGAAAGCCTGCTCCGCGAACGCTTCAGGTGAGCACCCACACCGACTCGAGCGCCCCAACCGAAGCCAAGCCCTGGGTACGGCGAGGCCTGAGCGCGCTGGCCGGTCTGATCGCAGCTGCTCTCGCCCTCGGGATCGGTGAGCTGCTGGCTGGCCTCGTCGGCCCCAACAGTGCGCCCGTGGTCGCCATCGGGGGGGCGGTCATCGACGCGACGCCGCGCCCGCTCAAGGACTTCGCGATCACCACGTTCGGGGAGAACGACAAGATTGCCCTTGTCGTCGGGACTCTCGTACTGCTGGCCGTCTTCGCCATGGTGCTGGGCCTGCTGTCGTGGACTCGGCTGCGGCTTGCTGCCGCCGGAGTGCTGCTCTTCGGCATCATCGGGGCTGCGGCAGCGATCACCCGGCCGACCGGGACTGTGCTGGACACATTGCCCTCGATCGTCGGCGCGCTCGCCGGTGCCGCTGCTCTCGTCTACATGATCACCGAGTTGGGCCGGCGGACGGCGAGCGCCGAGATGGCCGTACCGGCTTCCTCCGCCGCAACCAGCAAGGACAAGCCGATCGCGGCCGAGAAGGCACAGCGGGCGGCGGTGGAACGGGCCGGCGAAGCCGAGGACGGCGCTGACGCGGTCGCCAAGCGACAGCACGCGGACGAGACGCTCGTTGCCAAGCTGCGCCAGCGCCTTGCCGGCGTCGATCGGAGCACTGGGTCGCTGAACCGTCGCGGGTTCTTCCTCGCCGGCGGTCTGGCCGCCGGTGCCGCGGTCGTGGCCGGAGGGGCGGGCACCTTGTTACAGCGCCGCTTCGCCGTTTCCGAAGCGCGGGCAGACATCACCCTGCCCAACCCGTCCAGCCCGGCACCCGCGCTGCCCCCCGGTGCCGACCTGTCGGAGTCGGTCGAGGGGCTGACCCCGCTTTTCACCGACAACAACGACTTCTACCGCGTGGACACCGCTATCACCGTGCCACAGGTCTCGCCGTCGGACTGGTCGTTGCGGATCTTCGGGATGGTCGATCAGGAGGTCGAGCTCACCTTCGAGGACCTGATGAACCGCGACGACCTGATCGAGCGCGACATCACGCTGGCCTGCGTGTCCAACCAGGTCGGCGACAAGCTGGCCAGCACCGCCCGGTGGATCGGCGTACCGCTGAAGAACCTGCTCGACGAAGCCGGAATCAAGAGCGGGGCCGACCAGCTGGTCTCCCGTTCAGTGGACGGGATGACGATCGGTACGGCCATCGCAGCGGCGACCGATACCGAGGACGCGATGATCGCGATCGGGATGAACGGCGAACCGCTCGTGGTCGACCACGGTTTCCCGGCGCGGATGCTCATTCCGGGCCAGTACGGGTACGTCAGCGCCTGCAAGTGGATCATCGAGATCGAGGCCACGACCTTCGACGCCTTCGACGCCTACTGGGTCGAACGCGACTGGGACCGCGAAGGGCCGATCAAGGTCTTCTCCCGGATCGATACCCCGCAAGGATTACGCCCGGTCACGTCGGGGCCGAGGATGGTCGCCGGGATCGCGTGGGCGCAGACCCGGGGGATCGCCAAGGTCGAAGTGATGATCGACGGCGCGGACTGGGCCGAGGCGGACCTCTCGCCCGAGGTGAGCAAGGACATCTGGCGGCAGTGGACCTACCCCGTGGACTTCGACGCCGGCTCGCACTCGATTGTCGTACGAGCCACTGATCAGAATGGCGAGATGCAGCCCGAAGAGCGCGTGTCACCGTTCCCGAATGGCGCCACCGGCTGGCACAACATCGTGGCCAGTGTCAGCGACGACGCCTGACGGCGCCTTCGTCGGTCGATACCCGACCAGCGCACGAATCTGTTGCGCTGTTCGGGCTATCTGCTTGTGCGGCTTCGCCTTTGACTTTGCGCAGAGATCACGACGGATACCGTGACCTCATCGTGATGAACCGGTTGGCCGACCGACCCGAACGCTCTGCGAAGGAACACCCCACCGACCCGCCGGACATTGACTGGCGAGAGGAGCTCCAAAGTGAAGAAGAAAACGACTCGCAGCGTACTGCTGGCGTCGGTCATGGGCCTGACACTGGCGTTGAGCGCCTGTGGCTCCGACGAGCCCACCGACACCTCCAGCGGAGACACCGCTTCCTCAGAGGAAGAGACCACCGAGGAAGCGACCACCGAAGAGGCACCCGCCGCTGAAGGTCCGTTCGGCGCTGCCTGCGCCGGCGTTCCCACCGAAGGTGAAGGCAGTGTCGAGGGCATGGCCGACGACCCGGTCGCGACCGCAGCCAGTAACAACCCGCTGCTGTCCACCCTGGTGGCGGCCGTCACTGCAGCGAACCTGGGCGACACCCTGAACACGACCGACAACTTGACCGTCTTCGCGCCGTCCAACGACGCGTTCGCAGCCATTGACCCGGCCGCGCTGGAGTCCCTTCTGCTCCCGGAGAACGTCGACGCCCTCAGCGCGATCCTGACCTACCACGTGATCGGCGAGCGCATTGCTCCCGAGGACCTGGCGGGAACCTTCCCGACGCTGAACGGCGCGGAGCTCACCATCGATGGCAGTGGCGAGATGTTCACCACCAACGTCGGCGGCACTCCTGAGGCAACCGTGGTCTGCGGCAACGTGCAGACCGCCAACGCCACCGTGTACATCATCGACCAGGTCATGATGCCCCCGGCTGCCTGATCGGCGCTGCTTCGCAAGTTCCACAGCTGCACAGTTCTAAAGCTGAATAGCTTCATCCCAAGACACAGCGCGGGCGTCCCGGTCACCGGGACGCCCGCACTGCTGTCTGCCGCCACTCGTGTGGGCCGAGACCCCGTCCACTTGCTTTCACCGTCCGCCGCACCGCCCGGAGGGCCCGCTTACCAGGGGGTCACTACACGCCCGCGGCGATGAGTACGGCCAGGTCGTCGAGTGCGGTATCCGAGCCGGACCGGGCGATCCCGAGGTTGCCGCGATTCCACAACCACTGATCGAGATCGGAAGCCGATCCGGTGACTTTGGCCACCGGCTCGGCCGCGCCGACCGCGAGCATCTCGGAGGCTGGCTCGTCGTAGCTGCGGCCGGAGTTGGGCGACGTGCCGGTGAACCGGCCGACACGCACGAGCCAGGCGTGTCCGGTATCGAGGGTCTCCAGGGCGATCACGTGGTCGCTCGGCGCGAAGTTGGCCCACTCCGGGACGTCGCCCCACATGACGGTGAGCACCTCGTCGACGCCGTCTGCGGCCAACGCAGGATCGAGTGGCTGCACCGGGATTCCGGCGGTCAACTCGGCGTCGACGCGATGGATCACGGCTTCGTGCGCCTGCCGCCGGCGGGTGAACCCCAGTGTCTGTTCCGCAGCCCATGACCACAGCGGGGTGTCGTCAGGCCCGTCGGCGATAGCGGTGGCCAACCGCTCTCGGGAGGTGCCGAACAGGGCGAGCAACTCGTGGTAGTCCTGAGGACGCACCGGCTTGTCGGCGTCCGCTCGCTCGACCTCCTTCGCGTCCAGGATCGGCCCGGAAGCGATCGAGCCCCAGAACCACTGGACCTCGGTGAGGTGCCACACCAGGTCGGCTGCGGTCCAGTCCGGGCAGGTGGGAACCGGCATGGCCGGATCGACCCCGGCGAGCAGCTCGGCGAACCGGCGGGACTCCAGGTCGAGATGGCTGAGGTAGGCCTCGGCCGACAGCACGCTCAGCGGAACATCAGCCATCCGCAGAAGGTAGCGCTGACCGCCGACACATGCGCATGGATAAACCAGCCACCTGACGCCAACTGACCAGTTATTGCGGATTCGCGGAGCGTAGGTGGGGAGGGCTCTACCCTCGTGCCCGTGAACAGCGACCCTGGCGCCGACGCCCTGCCCAGTGACCGGGCCCGGCTGGCCGAGCTGATCACCGAACTAGCCGTCGTCCGAGGACGGGTCACCCTCTCCAGCGGGCTCGAAGCCGATTGGTACGTCGATCTGCGCCGGATCACGTTGCAGCACGAGGCCGCTCCGCTGGTCGGGCGCTTGATGCGCGAGCTCACCGACGATCTGCACTACGACCTGGTCGGTGGCTTGACCCTCGGTGCCGATCCGGTCGCGGTGGCGATGCTGCACGCCGCAGCGGCGCAGGGCCAGCCCCTGGATGCCTGCGTCGTACGCAAGCAGGCCAAGCAACATGGCATGCAGCGCCGGATCGAGGGCCCGGAGGTGGCCGGGCGGAAGGTTCTGGTGGTCGAGGACACCTCTACGACGGGCGGAAGTCCGCTCACTGCGGTCACGGCCCTGCGTCAGGCGGGCGCCGAGGTCGTCGCCGTCGCCGTGATCGTCGAGCGCGGTGCCGCGCCGGCGATGGCGGATGCGGGTCTGCCGTACCGCGCCCTGTACTCCCTCGCCGACCTGGGCCTCGCCTGACCCGATCTTGGAAAAGTGGGCAGTCAGCTGGTCGGCTTGGTACGGCGTGAGCGTAGGAGTTCGAAGAACACCGGGAGCAGCGAAACCGCGATGATGCCGATCAGGATGTACTCCACGTTGTCCCGGACGAATTGGATCTGGCCCAGCCAGTAGCCCAGCAGGATCACCCCCACGCCCCAGAGCAGACCGCCGATGATCGAGTAGACGACGTACACGCGGTACTTCATCCGTGACGCCCCGGCCATGACCGTCGCGAACGTACGCACGATCGGCACGAAGCGGGCGTAGACGATGGTGCGCGCCCCGTACTTCTCGAAGAAGGCGCTCGACCGCTCGACGTACTCGGCCCGGAAGAAACGCGAATCCGGCCGTTTGAACACCGCCGGACCGGCCCGGCGACCGATCCAGTAGCCCACGAGGTTGCCGGCGATAGCTGCGATCGGGGTCAGTACGAGCAGCGCCCACAACGGCAGGCCGGCGAACCCCGCGGCCGAGAGCAGCCCAGCGGTGAACAGCAGCGAGTCGCCGGGGAGGAAGAAGCCGACCAGCAGCCCGCACTCGGCGAAGACGATGATCAGCAGCCCGACCAGGCCGAAAGTGTTGACCAGGTACTCGGGGTCGAAGAAATCGGTGATCGAGCCGATCAGGCCGACCAGACCGGTGAGGATGGCCGCGGGGATCACGACGGGTCAGCCTACCGACCGGCCCGAACAACGCCGGCCTCCGCATGGCGCCACTCGGGATCCCAAACGGGACGATGTGCGCACAACGTCCCCAGATCCGCGCCCCAAACCGGACGTTATGCGCATAACGTGCAGGCATGAGCACCCCAGCGGCCTGGCTGCCAGAACTGCGTTCCGCCTTGCCCGAAGATGCCGTCGTCGACGACCCGGACGTCGTGTCCGGCTACTCGCGGGACATGGCGATGCTGGCCGCCAACGGCCGACCCGCAGCCGTCGTCTTCCCGGCGAACACCTCGGAGGTCTCCGCGGTGCTGCTGATCGCGACCGCGCGTCGGATCCCAGTGGTCCCCCGAGGGGCCGGATCGGGACTGGCCGGCTCCTCAAACGGGGTCGACGGCGCGATCACGATGTCGATGATCCGGATGAACGCGATTCTCGAAGTCGACCCCACCAACCGCCTGGCCGTCGTGCAACCCGGGGTGATCAACAAGGCGCTGCGTGACGCCGTAGAGGCGCAGAACCTGTTTTACCCCCGGACTCGTCCAGCTTCGACTGGTGCACGATCGGCGGCAACCTGTCCACCGACGCGGGTGGCCTGTGCTGCGTCAAGTACGGCGTCACGAGCGACTTCGTGATGGGGATCGAGGTCGTGCTCGCTGACGGCGAGGTGCTGCGGACCGGGCACCGGACGGTCAAAGGCGTTGCGGGGTACGACTTGGCGCGGCTGTTCGTCGGATCCGAAGGCACCCTGGGCGTGATCACCGAAGCAACGCTCTCCCTGCGACCCAAGCCGCAGGCTCCGGTCACCCTGGTCGCCACCTTCGACTCCACCGGGGCCGCGGGAAAGGTCGTAGAAGCTGTTGTGACGGGCGGGCTGGTGCCGTCCCTGCTCGAGCTCATGGATCAGACTTGCATCCGAGCGGTGGACGACATGGCCAAGATGGACCTGGACCGTGATGCAGCGGCTCTCCTCGTTGCCCAGTCGGATTCAGGTGGCGAGCGCGCCGCGGAGGAGATCAAGGCAGTCGCTGCTGCGTGCGAGCTGGCAGGGGCGACCTTCGTCCATCACACCGACGACGTTCAGGAAGGAGCGATGTTGTTGCACGCGAGGCGGATCGCCCTGCCGGCCTTGGAGCAACTCGGCTCGACGCTCATCGACGATGTCGCGGTTCCGCGCTCGAAGATCTCGGAGTTCCTCGACCGGACGACCGAGATCGCCCGCAACCGTGAGGTGATCATCGGCGTCGTCGGACACGCGGGTGACGGCAACATGCATCCGACGATCTGTTTCGATCCGACTGACGCCGACGAACACCGGCGGGCGTTTGCCGCCTTCTACGACATCCTCGAGGTCGGCCTGTCCCTCGGCGGGACGGTCACCGGCGAGCACGGGGTCGGCAACCTGAAGACAGACTGGTTGGCCTGCGAGATCGGACCTGTAGGTTTTCGCGTTCATGCCGCGATCAAAGCCGCGCTGGATCCACTCGGAATCATTAACCCGGACAAGGTCTTTGCCTCCGGGTCATCCGTCGAGTCAACGCCCGAGCTCGCCGCGGTCGGCCGGTGAGCGGGCGGCTTCTGATCATCGGGGGCAATGCCGCCGGTATGTCCTGCGCGTCGCAGGCACGACGGTTGCGTGACTCCGACGATCTCGAGATCGTCGTCCTGGAAGCCGGTCAGGTGGTGTCGTACTCCAACTGCGGGATTCCCTACTGGGTCGGCGGTCAGGTCGAGGGGGCCGATGCACTGATCGCCCGGACGCCGGAAGCTTTCGCCGAGCAGGACATCCAGATCCGACTCGGCACCCGGGCAACGGGCATCGATCTGGACGCGGAAACCGTGTCACTGCAGTCGGCCGATGGCCCCGCCGGCACCCTCGGGTACGACCGGCTGCTGATCGCCACCGGAGCCGTACCGCTGCGGCCCCCCGTCGAAGGGTTGGATGCCGACGGGGTCTTCGGCGTACAGACCCTTCCGGACGGGGAAGCGATCCGGGCTGCCCTCGACAAAGAGCCACAACGGGTCGTGGTGCTCGGCGGCGGCTACATCGGACTGGAGATGGCCGAAGCCTTTGTCAACCGGGGACTCTCGGTCACCGTCGTGCTCGCCGGTCCCCTCCCGATGAGCAGTCTCGACGAGGACATGGGCGAGCGCGTCTGCGCCGCCATGACCGAGATGGGCATCCGTGTCCAGACCTGCGAGCCGGTCCGTGAGATCGAGGTCGAAGGTGGTGTCGCCCGAGCGGTGGTCACCGACGAGGGTTCCTACCCGGCCGATCTGGTGGTGCTCGGACTTGGCGTACGGCCGAACTCCGACCTGGCCCGCGACGCCGGACTCCGGATCGGCGCTACCAAGGGCATCGAGGTCGACGACACGATGCGCACCTCCAGCCACAAGCACGTGTACGCCGCCGGAGACTGCATCCAGACCCGGAATCGGGTGACCGGGCATCCGATGGCAATTGCGCTGGGCACCCATGCCAACCGGCAGGGCCGGGTCGCCGGCACGAACATCGGTGGACGCCCGGCCCGGTTCGAAGGCGTCCTTGGCACTGCGGTGACCAAGGTCGGGGACTGTGAGATCGGCCGGACCGGACTGTCCACCAGGGACGCCGAGGAGGCAGGCTACTCGATCGAGACCACCGTGCTCGAATCGAGCGTCAAGGCCGGTTACTACCCGGATGCCGGACAGATTGTGGTCAAGCTGCTCACCGAGAAGCACACCCAGCGGATGCTCGGCGCTCAGATCGTCGGAACGGCTGGCTCAGCCAAGCGGATCGACGTGCTGGCCACAGCCATCTGGAGCCAGCTGACCGCGGCGGAGTTCGCGTCCGTGGACATCTCGTACGCGCCGCCGTTCTCACCGGCCTTCGATGTGGTGACCCTGGCCGCCCGCAAGGCCGCCGGTCGCTGAGCGATTCCAGCCGAGCATTTGCGCCCGGTGTACCTGCTTTGCTGGTACTGCAACAGCGCCAGAGCACGTAGAACACCACCCGCAATGGTGACTCAGCCGACCGCCGGTGAACGGGCAGCTAGGTCGAAGCGGCGCCGGATCTCAGCTTGCACCTCGAGCACGGACAAGGTGGCGTCGATCTGCGCGACGTACTCCTTGCGCTGGAAGATCTCGATCACTGGGGCGGTCTTGTCGTGATAGTCACGCAGCCGGACCGCGAGTGCTTCGGGGTTGTCGTCGGCGCGGGTGGTCAGCCGGCCGCCGCAGACATCGCAGGTGTCCTCGGTCGCGGGGCGGCTGGCGATGAGGTTGTAGTCCAGCCCGCATCGTGAGCACAGCCGGCGGGCCAGCACACGCCGGTGTACCTCCTCGTCGGGCAGGTCGAGGTAGATCACCCCGTTGATGTCGTAGCTTTCCAGGAAGAACTCGGCTTGGCGGGCGTTGCGCGGGAAGCCGTCGACGATGAAGCCGTAGTTCCAGTTATGCCGGTCGAGCCGTTCCTGAATGACCGACTCGACGATGTCGTCACCGACGAGGTGGCCTGAGGAGACGATGCGGGTGACCTGCGCCCCGAGTTTGGTGTGGTTCTGAACGTTCCACCGCATGATGTCGCCGACGCTCATGTGCACCAGGTCGAAGTCCTCGGCCAGCAGCTTGGCCTGGGTGCCCTTCCCACTGCCCTGCACTCCCATGATCACGTACTTCCGCATTGCCCAAAGCTAACGCCCCGTGGACGAGCAAGGGAATCACTTCAGCGGGTGGCACCTCTCAGGAGACGTCGACCCCGCGCCAGAAGGCGAGATGGTCGGTGATGTTGCCGGCCGCTTCCTTGGGATCGGGGTAGTACCAAGCGGAGTCGGGATTCTGCTGACCGTCGACGTCGAGCGTGTAGTACGACGCCGTCCCCTTCCACGGGCAGACCGATGTCGTGTCCGAAGGGATCAGGACGTCCTCACGGACTGACGATCGCGGGAAGTAGTGGTTGCCCTCGACGATGACCGTCGCGTCGCTCTCGGCGATGACCTGACCGTTCCAGCTCGCTTGCACCATGGGCCCATTGTGGCCTCCGCGGCGCCCCAGCGCGACCCGCCCTCGCGACCCAAGTCCGGCCTCCGCACGCTGAGGCCGGTGCGGAATACTCGCCGCATGCCGATTGCCACGCCTGCCAGCTACGCCGAGATGATCCGCCGGGCAAAGGAGGGCGGCTTTGCCTATCCGGCCATCAACGTCACCTCGTCGGAGACGCTGAACGCAGCACTCAAGGGCTTCGCCGATGCCGGCAGCGACGGGATCGTCCAGGTCTCGACCGGCGGCGCGGAGTTCCTCTCCGGCCTGGGGGTCAAGGACATGGTCGTCGGCGCATCTGCGTTCGCCGAGTTCGCTCGCGTGGTCGCCGCGAAGTACCCGGTCCAGATCGCCCTGCACACCGACCACTGCCCCAAGGACAAGCTCGACGGCTACATGCGCCCGCTGGTTGCGCTGTCGGCCGAACGCGTCGCCAGGGGGGAGGAGCCGCTGTTCCAGTCACACATGTGGGACGGCTCGGCGGTGCCGCTGGAAGAGAACCTCGACCTGGCCGCCGAGCTGCTCGACGCCTGTACTGCCGCGAGGATCATCATGGAGGTCGAGATCGGGGTCGTCGGCGGCGAGGAGGACGGCGTAGTAGGGGAGATGAACGACAAGCTCTACACCACCGACGACGACTATGTGGCGACCGCGGACAAGCTCGGCCTCGGGGAGCGGGGCGAGTACCTGCTGGCGGCCACCTTCGGCAACGTGCACGGGGTCTACAAGCCGGGCAACGTCAAGCTGCGCCCGGACATTCTCAAGGCCGGTCAGGACGTCGTCTCGGCCGCCAAAGGCCTGCCGGAGGGCAGCAAGCCCTTCAACCTGGTCTTCCACGGAGGCTCGGGCTCCTCGCTGGAGGAGATTCGCGAGGCGCTGAGTTACGGCGTGGTGAAGATGAACGTGGACACCGACATGCAGTACGCGTTCACCCGTCCGATCGCCGGGCACATGCTCTCCAACTACGAGGGGGTGCTCAAGATCGACGGCGAGGTTGGCAACAAGAAGCTGTACGACCCGCGCTCCTACCTCAAGGCCGCCGAATCGTCGATGGCCGCTCGCACCGTCGAGGCCTGCGAGAACCTGCTCTCGGCCGGCACCTCGCTCGGCCGCTGACCCGGGCCCGTCCCGAATAACAGCGGTTATCGCGATAACTGCGCGAATACGTCGCTCAGAGAAGCAGTTATCGCGATAAGGGCGGAAACTTCGCAGTCAGCCGAGGGCGAGCAGGAAGTCGCGGACCTGGGCTTGGTAGCCGCTCGGGTCGACGTTCCAGGACTTCGTGTGCGCCGCGCCCTCGTAGGTCACCATCGAGATCAGATCCGGCCGGGCCTTGGCAAGGGCGAGACCGCGCTCCCACGGTACGAAGGCATCCTCGGGCCCGTGGAAGATCAGCATCGGTCGGGTCAGCTCGTCGGCTCGGCGGACCCAGTCATAGTCGTCGAGCTTCAGAGCTAGTCGCCGCTGCACCATGAGCAGTCCGAGTTCGGCGGCCGCTCGGGGCAGTCGATTGACTCGGGCATTGGCGCGCAACGTGTCTCGCCAGTCGATCACCGGGGAGTCGAGGATCATCGCGATCACCGAGTCGGCACACGAGGAGCGCACCGCGGCCTGCAGCACGATCGCACCGCCCATCGACCAGCCGTAGAGCACGAGTTCGGTCGCACCGTGCTCGAGCGCGTACGCCATCGCCGCGTCGATCTCGCGCCACTCGGTCTCGCCGAGGTGGTAGTAGCTGTCCGGCGTGGCCGGGGCGCCGACATCGTTGCGGTACGACGGGACGAGCGTCGGCAGGCCGAGCGCGGCCAGGGTCGGCAGGATCCGCATGGTCTCCCCGCGACTGCCACCACGCCCGTGTACGGCGATGACCCATCGCGACCCGCCGTCGCCGGGGAGCAGCCAGGTCGGAAAGCCGCCCAGCTCGCCGGGCAGGTCGATCTCGGTGAAGTCCAGCCCGTGCGCAGAACCCGGGTCACCGAGGTAGGCGTACTGCTCCCAGGTCGCCGTCAACCCGACCCGGAGTTGGCCCTCACGTACTTCGACGAGCTCCCGGACGATCGCCTCGCCCACTGCCCCGCGCGCCGCCCGCCCCGGTTTCACCCGGCCCGCTCGCTGGCCCTCGATGGTCATGATCCGCCCGACGATGGCCTGGCCACCCGGCTGGCCCGAGCCCTCCAGCCAGGACAGCCCGTAGGTACCAGGGAGCAACGAGTTGTCGGTCGAGCCGAGCCGAACGGCGCCGTCCTCCACACCGAGGATCGCAACGTCGTAGTCCTTCACGCGCGCCACGCTGAGGATCCGGTGGACGAAGAAGCGGGCCAAACCCGTCGTAGCGGCGCTCAGGGCAGCGAGCAGTCCGGCCGCGATTCGGAACACCAACACATCATCTCTCGCGACGATCGCGCCCCGATCGTGCACTCTCGGCCACCGGACGAGGCAGTCGATCCACCGGGCGGCGGGCACTGCTTGCGGGTATGACCTACGGTCCAGATATGACCATGCCTGGCAATCTGCTCCCCGGCCCACCACCCGTGCGACTGCCTTCCAACCCAGACGCCGACGCTGCGGCCGCCCGCGGCGAGTCCGCGAGCGCCATCGCCGCTGCTCACCCGTCCTATCCAGCCGCGTGGGCGGCCCTGGCTCTGGAAGCGGCGACCGCCGGTCGGACGATGGAGGCCTACGCGTACGGCCGTACCGGCTACCACCGTGGCCTGGACTCGCTGCGCAAGAACGGCTGGAAGGGCTACGGCCCGGTCCCCGCCGACCATCGTGGCAACGCCGGCTTCCTGACCTGCGTCGCCGTGCTCGCTGATGCCGCGGCCGAGATCGGCGAGGACGACGAGGCCAGGCGGCTGGTGGACCTGCTGCACGAGTGTGACCCCTCGTTCAACCCGAAGGCGGGGGGCTGACCCGACGGGGCGTGGGCGACCGATGACCGACCCGGATGGCAGCGCGACAGCCCTGGGAAGCCGGCGCATCCAGCGACGATTGATGCTGGCGCTGTTCGGCATCGCGTTCTCGACCCAGGCGCCCTCGCCGGTCCTGCTGTACTACACCGATGAGCTGGGTCTGAGCGCCCTGTCGCTGACGATCTTCTTCACCATCTACGCCCTCGGTCTGGTTCCGTCGTTGCTGCTCGGGGGGCCGTACTCCGACCGGCACGGGCGCAAGCGGGTCGTCGTTCCGTTCACCCTGCTCTGCCTCGGCGCGCTGATCGTCCTGTCCTGCACGACATTTCTCGGCGAACCGATGATCTACGTCGGTCGCCTGCTGCAAGGACTGACCAGCGGCGCGGTGTTCACCGTCGGCGTCGTCTGGATGCGCGAACTGGCCGGACCCGAGGGGGCCGCTGGTGCCGCGATGCGGGCCAGTGCGGCGATGGCCTCGGGATTCGCCATCGGCCCGTTGACCTCCGGCCTGCTCGTGCAGTGGGCGCCGCTGCCGGAACTCTTGCCCTTTGCACTCCCAGTTCTCTTGGTGGTCCTGGCATTTGGGCTGACGCGGGGAATCCCGGAGACGATGACCGAGCACCGACCGGGACGGTTGCAGATCGGGATCCCGCCCGGAGCAGGCGCCGGCTTCGCGGCCTACCTCCTGCCGGTCGGGCTGCTTGTCTACACCTACGCCGTCCTGTCGCTCACCGTCTTCCCGCTGTTGGTGGCCGCCCAGGGATTCGGTGTGGTCTTCGCCCTCATCGGCGTCAGCGCCCTACTCGTCCAGGGATCGGCGGCTGGCGCCACACCCCTCGCGCGTCGGTGGGGCCCGAGCACCTGCGGATGGACCGCGGCTCTGCTCGCTGCCGCGGGGTGCGTTTGCGGTTATCTCGCCGTACAACCGGACGGTTGGCCGTTGGTCCTTCCGGCGTCGCTGCTGATCGGGGTCTCGGAAGGCCTGGCGATGACGTCGGGGATCACCGTCTCGGATCTCCTTGCCCCGTCCGATCGCCGCGGCGGACTGGTCTCGGTGTTCTATCTCGTCGTCTACTTCGGCTTCGCCGTACCGACGATCGTGGCGCTGGCGGCCGGCGACTCGCTGCGTACCGGCATCCCGATCCTGGTCCTGGGCGCGGTCGCACTGCTGATCGCGGCGGTCCTGTTCTGGGCCGGACGCACGGTCCTGCGCCGGGTCGTCACCGCTGACGGATCTACGCCGTACGCCGTTCTCATCCCCGAAGCGGCCGAGGCCCAGGCGCGCCGAGGTCCGCTCGACTGAACCGAGTGCAGTCCGATCAGGGAGCTGAGAGCTGCGGATGGTTCAGTCAGGCGCTGATCAGGGTCCAGCGCAGCCGCGGGTCGGCGTACCAGGTCCACTTCGTCATGGGCCGGGGGAGCGGCACTCCGTCGATCTCGATCTGGGCCTCATCGCAGGCGACCTGGATCGCCCGACCACGGGTGATCTCTCCTCGGCGCCAGAGCTGCTTGTGCACGTTGACCTTGAGCGAGTCCTCCGCCGTCCAGTCCGGGCGTACGTCGACCCGCATGATCTGGCCGTCGGCCACCCGCTTCTCGTCGTGATAGATCTGGGCGCCGAACCTAGAGCCGGTACGGCCGCCGCTCAGCGCCACCGCCCCGGGCTGCGCCGCTGTGATCCGCCCGCGGGCCAGCAGAACACCACCTCGATCGTCACAGACCACCGCGAGGGTTCGGGAGGATTCCCCGGACAGTCGCCCACCGGCATCCACGCCCCAGGTCCGAGACAGACCTGACGCGAGGGGGTCGCCGGACGGTAGCCAGGAGACTCCGACGTCCAGACGGTCCTGCCGGCGTAGCGCAGCCAGCACCGCGCCTATGGCGCACACCGGCCCCGCCACCGAGATGCGGTCCGCCTCGGCGACCGCCCGCTTCACCCGGTCCTGGTCCGGAGCGGTGTCCGGTGCGAGATCGGAGAAATCGAGCTCGACCATGCGCGTCGGCCCACCTTCCACAGGAGCACTCATAACCGGAAACCGATTCTGGCAGCTCCGTCCAGCACGCCCGCCTGCCGCTCGTCTGAGGGGCAACGAATGGCCGCCCAACCACCTCTGTCGAAACGCGGGCGCCGACCGGATGTAATTGGTTTTGACAATCATGGTCATCTGGGCCCATGATCGGCACATGACAGCGCCACCTCCGAGATGCGCCCCCGCCCTCGCGGTCCTGCTGACCCTGCTCAGTGCCTGCGGTGCGGGCGGCAGCGGCAACGAGAGCGGTTCCAGAGTCGATGTCCAGGCCTCGTTCTATCCGCTGCAGTGGATAGCCGAGCAGGTCGGCGCAGATGCGGTGAGCGTCGCCAGCCTCACCCCACCCGGAGCGGAGCCGCATGACCTCGAGCTGACTCCGCGGGATGTGGCGGCACTGGGCGAGGCCGATCTCGTCGTCTACCTCGCCGATTTCCAGCCCGCCGTTGACGAGGCCATCGACCAGGAGGCATCGGGCACGGCGTTGGACGCAGCCGCCTACGGCAGCCTGGAACTGACCTACACACCGATCGAGGAAGGCGAAGAGGCCACCGATGAGGCCGGTGCCACCGATCCGCATTTCTGGCTGGATCCGATGCGGTTGGCCGATGTCGCCGACGCCGTGGCCGAACGACTCGGCGAGCTCGACCCAGACAATGCCGAGCAGTTCAACGGCAACGCAGCCCAACTGCGGTCCTCGCTGGAAGGACTCGACAACGAGTTCACCGAGGGCCTGGCCGCATGCGACAACACCGACCTGGTGACCAGCCACAATGCCTTCGGCTACCTGGCACAGGCGTACGGTCTGACCCAGGTCGGGATCACCGGCCTGACCCCCGAGGAGGAACCCTCTGCCGCCGATCTGGCCGAGGTGGCCGACTTCGTCGAGGAGAACGACGTGCGCACGATCTACTACGAGACGCTGATCAGCTCGGCAATCGCCGATGCGGTGGCCAGCGAGACCGGCGCACAGACAGCGGTGCTCGATCCGTTGGAGGGCTTGACCGATGAGTCGAGTGGGTCGGATTACCTCGAGGTGATGCGATCCAATCTGGACAGCCTGCGCGCGGGACAGCCGTGCGACTAGGGCGTACCCCGACGCAACCGGCTGCGGCCGGTGCCGTCTCCGGAGTTCCATCCAGCGCAGCCATACCGCTGGTCGACATCCGTCGCGCCGACGTGGGGTACGAAGAGCAGCCCGTACTTCGTGAGATCGACTTCCGGCTCGACGCCGGTGAGGCTGTGGCCGTGCTGGGCCCCAATGGGGCGGGCAAATCGACCCTCATCCGGGCGATTCTCGGGCTCGCGGACGTTCAGGCCGGCGCGGTAGAGCTGTTCGGCACTCCGCGTACGACCTTTCGAGCTTGGCATCGGCTGGGATACGTGCCGCAGAGCCATACAGTGGGCGGCGGGATCCCATCCACCGTATGCGAGGTCGTCACCTCAGGTCGGCTGGCGCGCAAGCGGATTTCCCGCCCGTTCTCCGCAGCTGACCGTGCCGCTGTCGAAGCGGCGATCGATACCGTCGGCTTGTCTGCCCAGACCCGGCATCCGGTGGGAACCCTGTCCGGTGGACAGCAGCGCCGGGTCCTCATCGCACGTGCGCTGGCCGGGCAACCCGAGCTGCTCGTCCTCGACGAACCAACGGCCGGTGTGGACGCCGAGACCCGCACCGTGTTGGCGCAGGCCCTCGCTCGGCTCGTCGACGAAGGTACGACGATCCTGTTCGTCACCCACGAACTGGGCGAGATGGTCCCAGTCATCACCCGTACGGTGGTCGTAGAACGCGGCCGGATCAGCTATGACGGGCCGCCGTTGCCCGAGCTGGGGCACGGGTCGGTCGGTGCGCTGGGGCCTGCCGACTGCGAACATCTGGACCCGCACGGCCACCGCCCGGAGTCGTTCTCCGGACTGCGGCTGTCCACCGGCCGCGAGGCGAGCTGACCGTGGACCTGCTCTCATACGACTTCATGCTTCGGGCCCTGGTTGCTGCCTTCCTGGTCGGTCTGACCGCGCCGACGGTCGGGGTCTATCTGGTGCAGCGCCGGCTTGCCCTGATCGGCGACGGGCTGGGCCATGTCGCGCTCGCCGGGGTGGCGATCGGAGTGCTGACCAGCCACGCCCCGGTGTTCACTGCGCTCATCCTCGCCGTCCTGGGGGCCCTGGCTCTCGAACTCGTCCGATCGCGTGGGCGAACCAGCGGTGACGTTGCCCTGGCCATCATGTTCTACGGCGGCATCGCCGGGGGCGTCGTCATCATCTCGCAGGCGCCAGGCGGGACGCCGGGCAACCTCAACGCCTTTCTCTTCGGGGCGATCACGACCACCACCGGCGCCGATGTCGCCGTCTTCGCCGTGCTCTGCGGGCTGGTCCTTGCGGTAACCCTCGGCTTGTCGCGTTACCTGTTCGCGGTCAGTAACGACGAGGAGTACGCCGTCGCGTCCGGGCTCCCGGTCCTCCGGCTGAACCTGCTGCTCGTGGTCGTCACCGCGATGACCGTCGTGGTCTCGATGCGGGTCATCGGGCTGCTGTTGATCAGCGCGCTGATGATCCTGCCGATCGCTTCGGCTCAACTGGTCGCCACCAGCTTCCGGCAGACGGTGGCGGTCGGGGTGGGGATCGGAGTCGTGGTCTCGGTGTCCGGGGTCGCCGTGTCCTTCTATGCCGACACCCCGTCGGGCGGCACGATCGTGCTGCTGGCCATCGGGGTATTCGCCGTCTTCGCTCTGGTGCGGGCACTGGTCAGTGCAGTCCTGCGCCGGCGGAGCGCGACCGCAGCTGCCACCTGACATGGCCGGATCGTGAGTACGAACGCCGTACGGGCCACGCGGCAGCGAACGGCGGTTGCCGAATGCCTCGACGGGCTGAGCGAGTTCCGCAGCGCGCAGGACATCCACCATTTGCTCCGCACCCGGGGAGACGGCATCGGGCTGTCCACGGTCTATCGCACGCTGCAGGCCCTTGCCGAGGCCGGCGAGGTCGACGTCATCCAGAACGCGGACGGCGAATCGGTCTACCGAAAATGCAGCGACGTCCACCATCACCACCTCGTCTGCCGCGAGTGCGGGCACACGATCGAGGTCGCCGGGCCCGCCGTCGAGAGCTGGGCGGACGC
>JAABUS010003391.1_pt1 | contig 26016 bp, 30 predicted proteins | sample 5560161 | NCBI WGS metagenome assembly JAABUS01 (sample SAMN10711885, study PRJNA513376) | rock metagenome | isolation source: Antarctica rocks | place: Antarctica: Victoria Land, Trio Nunatak nord | collected 2016-01-04
TGCTTCTTGCGCAGGCGGTTGACGAGCTCCGCGCGGAGGATGTCGATCTTCCCGTGGAGGATCCGGCGCCTGTAGGAGATGTCGATCTCCTCCTCGGTGAGCTGTTGGATGAGGTCCTTCAACTCCTGGTCGGTCAGAGAGCCGAGATCCGGGAAGGTGTCCATGGCGCGATGCTACCAGCGCCACCGCGCACCTCAAGCTCAACTTGAGGGTGCAGCCTGGCTTGCGAGCTCGCGCCGCCCGTCCCGGCGGTAGAGGAACGCCGCGTAGTACCCCAGGATCAGACCGGTGTAGAGCAGGGCCTCCGCGAACGTCCGCAGACCGCACATCGCGAAGAACAGCGCCGACATCACGGGCCCGACGGCGAGGCGGCCCGGCCAGTTGATCTTGAGCTCGAGCTCCAGGCGAATCGCCCGGCGCCCGTTGTAGAGCACGTAGAGCTCGCGCAGCACGAGCAGGACGAGCGCCCAGCGGGGCAGCAGGTCGAACGCGAAGACGACGACGACGCCGGAGATCACCAGGCAGCGGTCGACGATCGGATCCAGCAGCGCCCCGAACCGCGAGTACTGGCCGGTGATGCGTGCGGCGATGCCGTCGGCGTAGTCCCCCCAGGCGCAGATCCCGAACAGCGCCGCGGGCAGCGCGTCGGTGCCGTCGTCGGACAGGAAGGCGGTGACCAGGAAGGCCGGGATGAGGATCGCGCGGAAGATGCCGATGGCGTTCGGGATCGTCCGCACGCGCCACGGCTGCCCCGGCAGCGTCTGCTCCGGCGGGGGGCCCGAGCGGTCCAGGCCCGAGAGTCGGCGGAACGTCAGGCGGGTGCGCTCGCGCGCGTGGGCCGCGCGCTCGGCCACCGGCGCGCCCGGGCCGGGCTTGGGCCCGAGCGCCTCGCGTGCGGCGCGCGTCTCCTCCGTCTCCCCGCGGCGCTTTACGGGAGCTCGCGCCACAGCGCCTCCGTCGCGGCGGCGGCGCGCGCGATCGGGATTCCTCCCTCCACGTCCGCACGCCCGCGGCGCCGCTGCGCCTCCAGGTGCCCGGACTCGAGCGCGCGCTTGCCGAGCGTCAGCCGCAGCGGCGCGCCGAGCAGCTCGGCGTCGGCGAACTTCTCCCCCGGCTTGGCGTCGCGGTCGTCGTAGAGCACGTCGAGCCCGGCGGCCGCGAGCTCGGCGTAGAGCGCCTCGGCCGCGTCGCGCTCCGGCGTCCCGGCCTTCCCGATGCCGACGAGCTCGACGTCCCACGGCGCGATGGCGCGCGGCCAGGCGATGCCGCGCTCGTCGCCGTGCTGCTCGGCGGCCGCGGCGGCCACGCGCGCGGGCCCGATGCCGTAGGAGCCCATGACGATGGGCCGGGACTTGCCCTGGTCGTCGAGGTAGGTCGCCCCGAGCGGCTCGGAGTAGCGCGTCTGGAGCTTGAAGATGTTCCCGATCTCGATCGCGGGCTCGATCGTGATCGCGTGCCCGCCGACGGTGTCGCCGGCCTCGACGGTGCGCACGTCGATCCGCTCCCCGGCCTCCACCTCGACGACGACGTGGTGGTCCGGGCGGCCGCTGCCGGCGACGTAGCGGCCCGGGGTGAGCGCGGCGTCGTGGAGCGTGAGCACCGTGGCGCTGGGCCCGAGGAAGCCGGGAACCATGCCGGCCCCGCCGAGCTCCTCCTCGGTGGCCGGCCGGAAGGCCTCGCCGAGCTGGGTGGCGAGCTTGATCTCGTTGACGCGGTGGTCGCCGCGCAGCAGGACCATCACGAGGCCGCGGCCCTCCGTGACGACGGGGAACGCCTTGAGCAGGTTGCCCGGATGCACGCCGAGGGCGGGCGCCACCGCGTCGACGGTCGTCTGGCCCGGCGTGTGCAGCTCGCCCGACAGGTCGTCGCGCAGCGGCGGCACGGCCTGCGGCTCGGCGGAGGCCACCTCGACGTTGGCCGCGTAGCCCGGCGCGAGCGCGACGTCGTTCTCCCCGGCCGCGCAGGGCGCCATGAACTCGTGGGCGCCCGAGCCGCCCATCATGCCCACGTCGGCTTCGCACTCGTAGAAGCGCAGCCCGCAGCGCTCGAAGATGCGGTGGTAGGCCGCGCGCTGAAGCTCGTAGGAGGCCTCGAGGCCCGCCTCGTCGCGGTCGAAGGAGTAGGCGTCCTTCATGATGAACTCCCGCGTGCGCAGCAGCCCGGCGCGCGGGCGGGCCTCGTCGCGCTCCTTGGTCTGGAAGTGGTAGAGCTGCAGCGGCAGCTGCCGGTAGGAGCGCACGAGCTGGGCGACGTGGGCCGTGACGCACTCCTCGTGGGACATCGCCAGAAGCATGTCGGCGCCCCGGCGGTCCTTCAGGCGCATCAGCTCCTCGCCCACCTGCTCCCAGCGGCCGGAGCGCTTCCACAGCTCGGCCGGGAGCAGCACGGGCATCAGCAGCTCCTGGGCGCCGATCGCGTCCATCTCCTCGCGAATGTGCTCCACGACCTTCTGGTGCACGCGCCAGCCCGCGGGCAGCCACGTCCACAGCCCCGAGCCGACCTGGCGGATCAGCCCGGCGCGCACCATGAGCTTGTGCGACAGCGCCTCCGCGTCGGACGGCGGCTCGCGCTCGGTGGGCAGCAGCAGCTGGGACAGGCGCATCGAGGGCGAAGGCTACCCGCCGGTCTCAACGTCACCGCTCCCGGGGTATAGGTTGCGGTGGCACCTTCCGAACACGACCTAGAGGAGACAGCCGCATGGCCTACGAGGTCCCCGCCCTTCCCTACGCCTACGACGCGCTCGAGCCCCACGTCGACAAGGCGACGATGGAGTTCCACCACGACAAGCACCACCAGGCCTACGTCGACAAGGCGAACGCGGCCCTAGAGGGCACCGAGCTCGACGGGAAGGACGTCAAGGAGGTCCTCGAGAGCCTCTCCTCGCTCCCGTCCGACAAGCAGGGCCCGTTTCGCAACAACGGCGGCGGCCACTACAACCACACGCTGTTCTGGGAGTCCATGAGCCCGGACGGGGGCGGCGAGCCGGCGGGCGAGCTGGGCGACGCGATCACCGCCACGTTCGGCTCCCTCGACGCCTTCAAGGAGCAGTTCGAGGCCGCCGGGGTCGCGCAGTTCGGCTCCGGCTGGGCCTGGCTCGTGCTCGATGGCGACGCACTCGCGATCACCTCCACCGCCAACCAGGACTCCCCCGTGCTCGAGGGCAAGACGCCGCTGCTCGGCAACGACGTGTGGGAGCACGCGTACTACCTCCAGTACCAGAACAAGCGCCCCGACTACCTCAAGGCGTGGTGGAACGTCGTGGACTGGAGCAAGGTCGCCGAGCGGTTCTCCGCGGCGAAGTAGTCCTGCCGCCGCTGGTCAAGCGGCGGATCGGCGCAACCTTCGCGCTACGCTCGCGTTCAGTTCGAGGGCGGCCGGATCCGGTCGCCCTCGTCGCTGAGTTCGAGTCCCCATCTGAGCAGGAGCCCCGATGTCGCCAGTCCTCCGCACGACGCTCCGTGCCCTCATGGCGGGCGCTGCGCTGTGCGCCCTCCTGCTGAGTGCCGCGGGCGCGCGCCCCGCCGCCGCCGTCGCGTCGGAGAACCAGCTGTCGATCATGATGGACGACGACCTGCTGATCTACCGCAGCGACAGGACCCGCGACGCGACCCTGCGGCGGATGAAGACCCTCGGCGTCGACACGGTCCGCGTGACGCTGCTGTGGTCCGTCGTCGCCGAGGAGGCCCGCTCGACCAAGGCGCGCGACCAGCGCTTCCGCCGGCTCGGCGCGGAGAACCCGAAGTCCTATCCCGCCGCGACCTGGGACCGCTACGACCGCCTTGCGCGCGCCGTCCGCACGCTCGGGATGCAGCTCTACTTCGACGTGACGGGCCCCGGGCCCGCCTACGCGCACACCAAGCCGCCGAGGAAGTACCGCAAGGACGCGAAGTGGTGGCGCCCCAAGCCGCGCGAGTACTACAAGTTCGTCCAGGCGGTCGGCAAGCGCTTCAGCGGCACCTACAACGACGAGAACGACGGGCGCGGCGCGATACCGCGCGTCTCCTTCTGGTCGATCTGGAACGAGCCGAACCAGGGCGGCTGGCTACGGCCGCAGTGGCTCGGCGGCAAGCCCGTCTCGCCGCAGATCTACCGTGAGCTGTTCGCGTTCGGCCGCCGCGCCCTGGTCTCCACGGGCCACGGCAGCGACACGATCCTCGTCGGCGAGACCGCCCCGCGCGCGGTCAAGCGCCGCACGACGACCTCGGCCATGGGCGTGAGCACGTTCGCCAACGAGCTGCTCTGCGGACCGGGTCACAAGGGCGCGGGCTGCGGGCGCTTCGAAAAGGACGGCCCGATCGTCGCGAGCGCGTGGGCCCACCATCCCTACACGCGCACGCTGTCGCCCAACGTCCGCGAGAGCAACCCCAACGCCATCACGCTCGCGAACTTCAAGGACCTCGGTGCGCTGCTCGACCGGCTGTCGGCCACGGGGAACATCAAGTCCGGCCTGCCGCTCATGTCCACGGAGTTCGGCTACGAGACCAAGCCTCCGGACCCGTTCATCGGCGTCAACGAGAAGCAGCAGGCCGACTACATCGCGCTCTCCGAGCTGATCACGTACTCCAACCCGCGCGTCGCGGCCCACTCGCAGTTCCTCCTCCGCGACGTCGCCCCCCTGAGGCGCTTCAAGGTGGGCTCGCGTGACTACTGGAGCACCTACCAGTCCGGCCTCTACACCCAGCGCGATACGCCCAAGCCGGCGGCGCAGGCCTACGCGTTCCCGTTCCTGGCGGCGCCCACGGTGCGCAAGCCGGGCACGGGTCAGCCGCAGACCGTGGTGTTCGGGCAGATCCGCTTCCGCGAGAACATCCCGCCCGGGCAGCCGCCCGACACGGTGCAGCTGCAGTTCAAGCCCGCCAACGGCTCCTCGGACTGGGCGTCGTTCGACGCTCCGATCGCGACGACCCGCCTCGGGTACTTCCTCTCGACGGTCGTCACGCCGGGACCGGGGCAGGTACGCGCCATCTGGAAGGGCGGGCAGGCTCCGTTCTCGATCTCGGCCGGCAAGCCGGTCTGACCTGTGCCTGCGGCACGCATCCCGACCTGGGCCGCCGCGCTGGCGGTGGCTGCGCTCGGCCTGACGGGCACGGCCCCTGCGACGGCTTCGACGTCGCAGCTGTCGCTGTTCCAGGACGACGCGCAGCTCGTGCTGTCGGGTGACGCCGCCCGCGAGCGCGGGCTGGACGAGCTGCAGGCGCTCGGCGTCGACGCGGTGCACTCCATCGTCTTCTGGGGGAAGCTGGCCCCGGCGCCGACGGCGCGCGCGAAGCCCGCGGGCTTCGACGGGAGCGACCCGGCGGCCTACGGCGCGGCGACCTGGGACAAGTACGACGGGCTGGTACGCGGCGCGCAGGCCCGCGGACTGGGCGTCGTCCTCTCCCCCGCGAGCCCGACTCCGGTCTGGGCCTCCGGCTGCAAGCAGGGCAGGGGCGTGGCGCTTCGCACCTGCCGCCCGAGCCCGACGCAGTTCAAGCGCTTCGTCCAGGCGCTCGGCAGGCGGTACTCGGGCACCTACGTCGACGAGAGCCCCGGCGGCGGGGTGCTGCCGCGCGTCGAGCGCTGGTCGGTCTGGAACGAGCCGAACCAGGCCGGCTGGCTGACGCCGCAGTACGCAAGGGTCCGTGGGCGCGTGCAGCCGCAGTCCCCGGTGATCTACCGCGCGCTCGTCCGCGCCGCGGCCAAGGGGCTGGCCGCCTCCGGGCACCGCTCCGACGAGCTGCTGTTCGGCGAGACGGCGCCGATCGGCCGCCGCACCGGTCCGCTCTCCAAGCGACCGATGGCGCCCGGGGCCTTCCTGCGCGGGACGCTCTGCCTCGACGCGCGCGGACGCAGGCTGACGGGTGCCGCGGCGCGCGCGCTGGACTGCGGCGGCTTCCCGCGGCTGCCGGTGTCGGGCGTCGCGCACCATCCCTACACGCGTGGCGGGTCCCGCCCGCCGACGGACACGGGCGGCTCGACGGAGATCACGATCTCCTCCGCCTCCCGCCTGAAGGCGATCGTCCGCCAGGCCGCGGCGCGCGGCCGCGTCCGCTCCGGGCTGAAGATCTCCTACACGGAGTTCGGCTTCCAGACCAACCCGCCCGACGAGCTCTTCGGCGTGGGGCTGGAGGCGCAGGCCGCCTACCTCAATCACTCCGACTGGATCTCCTACCGTGACCCGGGCGTGCGCACGGTCGCTCAGTACGAGCTGCGCGACGAGCAGCGCGCCGCGGCGTTCCAGACGGGGCTGCGCTTCCTCGACGGGCGCCCGAAGCCGAGCTTCGTCGCCTACCGGGTGCCGCTGTGGCTGACGAGGAAGGGCGCGCGGTACCGCGTCTGGGGCCAGGTGCGACCCGCCGCCGACGGCGCCCGCGAGCCCGTCGAGGTGCAGAGCGCGCCTCCGGGCTCGAACGCGTTCGAGACGGTCACCACCACCACGACGAAGGGCAAGAAGGGCTTCGTCGACCTGACCGTCCCGGCGCGACCGGGCGCTTGGCGGCTGCGCTGGACGCCTGCCGGAGGAGGCGAGACGATCACGAGCCGCGTCGCCGCCGGCGTCGGGCGGTGACCGCCGCGCGCGCCGTCCTCGCGGGCCTCCTGGCGGGCCTCGCGCTGACCGTCGGCGCACCGGGCGCGCAGGCCGCGGGCGACCTGCAGACCGGCATCGCCGACGACCGGCTCATGCTCCGCGGCGACGCCGTCGTCCCCGCGGTCGCCCGGGCCTGGGCGCTGATGGGCATCGACTCCGTGCGCATCCACGCGCGCTGGATCGCCGTCGTCCCGCGGCCGATGAGCCGGCGCAGGCCGAAGGGATTCGACCTGTCGAACCCGAGGGATCCGGGCTACAGCTGGGCGAAGCTCGACCTCGCGGTGCGAGCGCTGCGCGCGAACGGCATCGAGCCGATCCTCGCGGTGACGGGCTCGGGGCCGGTGTGGGCCAGTCGCAACCCGAAGCACGACAACCCGCGCTACAGGCCCGATCCGCGTCTGTTCGGCCAGTTCGCCGGTGCGGTGGCCAGGCGCTACGGCGGGCAGGTCGACCGGTACCTCATCTGGAACGAGCCGAACATCCCGGGCTGGCTGCAACCGCAGAACATCTGCAGAGGTGGTCACTGCGTCGCGGAGTCCCCGCACATGTACCGCGAGCTGTTCCGCTTCGGCGCAAGCGCGATCCGCCGCGCGGACAAGGCCTCGCAGGTGCTCTTCGGCACCCTTGCGCCGCGCGGCCGGGATCCCGTCTCGAGCAACGCGCCCGTGCGTCCGCTCGCGTTCCTGCGTGCGATGGGCTGCGTCACGACGCGCTACCGCCGGGACCGCAGCGGCCGCTGCCGCCACGCCAAGGCGGTCCGCGCCGACGCCTTCGCCTACCACCCGCACCCGATCGCGAAGGCCCCGGACGAACGTGCGCCGGAGCGCGACGACGCCGCGATCGCCGACCTCGGGCGCCTGGAGACCGTGCTCGACCGGACCACGCGCGCCGGGATCGTGACGCCCGTGCGCGGCCGGCGCTTCGACATCCACCTCACGGAGTTCGGCTACCAGACCAACCCGCCGGACCCCAACGTCGGGGTCTCGACCGCCCGCCAGGCGCGCTGGGTCCAGCAGTCGACCTACCTGGTTTGGAGGGACCCGCGGATCAAGACGATCACCCAGTACGAGTTCGAGGACGAGCCGACCACGACCAGCAGATCCGGCACCGACCCTTTCTCCGGCTGGCAGTCCGGGATGCTCTTCGTCACCGGGAAGCCCAAGCCGCTGCTCGCCGCGTTCCCCAACCCGTTCTGGATCGACGTCCGACCGGGCCGCTCCACGGCACGCTTCTGGGGCCAGGTGCGCCCCGGCGGCGTCCATCGCGTGCGCCTCCAGCGCCGCCTCCGCGGCACCTGGAGGACCCTGCGCGAGCTGGAGACGAACGCGTTCGGCTACTGGGCCACGGAGCTCGCGCTGCGCTCCGCGGGCACATTCCGCTTCACCTACGTCGTGCCGCAGGCGGACGGCACCGGTACGGTGACGCGCGCGTCCGCAGCGCAGAGCGTCGAGCCCGGCCGCTGAATCAGGCCAGCAGCGTCCACGGATCGAACTGCTCGATCGGGATCACGCGCAGGCGCGGCAGCGCGACGGTGAAGGCGCCCACGTCGTCCTCGAGGTCGAACAGCTCGAGGCCCGCCGGCATGAGCTCGGCCAGCGCGGTGCTCACGAGCTCGCGGAAGCCGAGGACGCCGACACGGCGCTGCTCGCCGCGCAGGAGCATGGCGAGCTGCGGCGCGAAGTCCCCGTCGTGGCTGGCGAGCAGCACGTCGCCGCCCTCACGGGTCGCGAGCGCGTCGAGCGTGCGCTGGATCGCGAGGTCGACGACCTTGATCTCGGCGGGCCCGCTCAGCAGGACGGGACGGAACTCCATCGCGGCGAGCGCCTGCACGAACGCCATCGGCAGGTGGTTCGAGCCGTTGAGGAAGAAGAGCCCGCGGACGGGCTGCCCCCACGCGTCACGCGCGTGGTCGCGGACGCGGTCCCAGCGCGGGCGCTCCTCCGGCGCGGGTCGCCGGCCGAGCAGGCTGCCGCCGAGCGTCGCGTCGATGTTCTCGCCGTCGACGAGCAGGAAGGTCTCGGCGGGAAGCACGACCGGGCGGGTCAGGCGGCCTGATCGTCGCGCTTGAAGCGGCGACCGGCGACGGGCGACGCCGCCTCGTCGACGCGCAGCATCGCGGAGGCCTGCTCGGCCTGCTGCTCGGCCTTGGCCTTCTCGGCGGCAGCGAGGCGCTCGGGCGTGATGGCGAACTCGTCCTCGTTCTCCGCGAGCCAGGCGGCGGCCTCGGCGGCCTGCGCCTCGTCGCGCATGACGACCTTGCCCGCCTCGTAGTACTTGTCGATCTCGGCGAAGAGCTCGTCCACCAGGTTCTCGGTGCGGACCTTCTTCAGCGGCTCGCCCTTGGAGTAGATCATCCCGGAGTCCTTGGCCCCCGTGATGCCGAAGTCCGCGTGACGGGCCTCGCCGATGCCGTTGACCGCGCAGCCGAGGATCGAGACCTCGAGTGGATCGGCGTAGGCCTCCAGGCGCCGCTCGACCTCCACGACGACGGAGTCCATGTCGAACTGGAGGCGCCCGCAGGTCGGGCAGGCGATGAGGACGGGGCCCCGCTCGCGGAGCTTGAGCGCCTTGAGGATCTCCCAGGCGACCTTGACCTCCTCCTCGGCGTGGAAGGTCGACAGGGAGATGCGGATCGTGTCGCCGATGCCGTCGGCCAGCAGCGTGCCGAGGCCCACGGCACTCTTCAGGGAGCCCGACCACTTCGTGCCCGCCTCGGTGACCCCGAGGTGCAGCGGATACGGGATGCGCGCGCTGAGCAGACGGTTGGAGGCGATCGTGTTCGGGACCGAGGTCGACTTCATCGAGACCTTGAAGTCGGAGAAGTCCAGGCGCTCCATGAGCTCGACGGTCTCCACGGCGGCGGTGACGAGCGCCTCGACGGGGTTGGAGTACTCCAGGTCACGCAGGTGCGCGGGCAGCGAGCCCGAGTTCACGCCGACGCGGATCGGCGTCCCGAACTGCTTGGCCTTGGCGATGACCTCGGCGACCTTCTCGGGCCCGCCGATGTTCCCCGGGTTCAAGCGGATGCAGTGCGCGCCGGCCTCGATGGCCTTCAGCGCGAGCGTGTGGTTGAAGTGGATGTCCGCGATGATCGGGATCTGGGACTCCGCGACGATCGTCCGGAGCGCCTCGACGTCGCGGTCGCGCGGAACCGCGACGCGCACGATGTCGGCGCCCGCGTCGGCGACCGTGCGGATCTGCGCCATCGTGGCCGGCAGGTTGGCCGTCTCGGTCTTGGTCATCGTCTGGACGGCGACGGGCGCGCCACCGCCGACGGGAACCGGTCCGACGTGGATCTGCCGCTCGGAAGGCATGTGGTCAGTGTACGAGCGCCTCAGGTGCCCGGGTCAGCCGGATCAGGTCAGGTCGAGCCGCGTGGAGATCGCGGTGCCCTCGTACTCGGCGTAGCGTGGGTGGTCGAGGATGTGCACGAGGTGCAGCGCCTCGGGCCACGGGTCGTGGCGATGGGCGGCCGGGACCGACCAGGCCATGCCGCGCAGCTCGTCGATGCGGCGCGCGGCGTGCGCGGCGTTGAACTCCGTGTTGGCCAGGCGCTCCCCGTTGCCCGCGGCCCACGGGTAGCCGAGCACGTCGTCGTAGTAGCTGAGGACCCGCGGCAGGAAGCGCTCGGCGGGGCCGTCGAAGAGCGTCAGCGCGTCGCGGGTGGAGGAGTGGTAATCGAGGTCCTGGACGACGAAGCCCACGGGCGCCGCCGGCCGTACGAGGAACGCCGGGATCGTCTCGCGGATCGGGCCGAGGTGCAGCTCAGTGAGCTGCAGGCGAGCGCGCAGGCGTTCTGCGTCCATCGGGAAGTGCCCGGGCTCGATGAGGTAGGGCGCGTCGGCAGCGCCCGCCGGGACGGGCATGCCGGTGCCCGCGTCGAAGCCGTGGAGCTCGATCTCCACGCCGAGCGCCTCCTCCACCGGGCCCGCGGCAACCTCGAGGGCGACGAGGCCGTTGCCGCCCGCGCAACCCAGCTCGAGCGCAGCGAAGCGCTCGTAGCCGAGATGCCGCGCGATCCCCGCGACGTGAAGCAGGCACCACAGGTAGTGCGGGCGCATCGGCGCCGGGCCGATGATGCGCTCGAAGAGGACGTTCGTGCGCTCCCAGTGGTTGCGCGCGTCGACGTTCACGGCCGCTTCGGCGCCGGGCCCGGACTTCCGCCGGCCGAGCGGACTCACCTGCGACGGCCGCGCAGCTTGCGGGCCACGAGCGGCGGCACGAGGTCACGGGCCAGCTCCCGCGCGCGCGGGAGCCCACGCGACGCTGCCGCCCCCGCTTCCGCCCCGGCGGGTCGCTGCCCCGGCGTCTGGTAGAGCGTCGAGTGCGCCGGGGCGAGCTCCTCCTCGGGGCGCCCGTTGGAGTAGTAGTAGAGCGCCAGCGAGCGGCGCGCGTTGCCGGGCGGGCAGGTCACCGGATCCGGGTTGCCGTGAAAGGAGTCGCTCGTCGTGTTGAAGATCACGAGGCGGTTGAGCGCGGGCGGCAGCTTGACGACCTGCTCCTGCATGTCGGGCGTCCAGAGCTCGAAGGCACCGCCCCACTCCTCGCGCCAGCCCGGGTTGAGGTAGAGCAGCGCGTTGATGCGCCGGTCGAGCTTGAGCACCTGGTGGCGGTTGAAGTCGGCGTGGACGCGCAGGAAGCCGCCCGGGTTGAGCTGGTGCAGCCCGCCGCCGGCCAGGTGCGGGTCGGGAAGCAGGCCCTCGATGCCGGTGAGCGCCTCGAGGAAGGCGACGAACGCGTGGCCGTTGAACTGCCCGAGGAGGTGGCGCAGCGTCGGCCCCATGCGCGCCTCGTCGGAGGTCGCGAGCTTGAGCGTGTTGCCCTGGTCCTCGTAGCGGTCCCAGCCGTCCGTGGAGAGCGCGGCGAACTCCGCGGCGGCCCGCTCGGCGAGCTCGGCGGGCAGGAAGTCGTCGAGCACCACGTGCGGGAAGGGAGCCGCGGGCCGGTACGCCGCGGCGTGCTCGCGACCGCGCGCGACGAGCTCGGCGGCGTCGAAGAAGTGGAGGTCGGCCACCGTGCCCATGGCGGCGCAGACTACCGTTCGCGCCATGCTCCCCAGCGCCACCGACCGCTTCCTCGCAGAGCTCGGAGACGACGCGCTGGTTCTCGACGTCGGCGGCTGGGCGGCGCCGCTGAACCGCGCGGACTGGGTCATCGACCTGCAGCCGTACGCGACCCGCGGGGACATGGGCAGCTACGGCCCCGGCCCCGAGCGCTTCGGCCCCGACACCTGGGTCGTGCACGACATCTGCGCGCGCGAGCCGTGGCCGTTCTCCGACGACCAGTTCGACTTCGCCGTGTGCGTGACGACCCTGGAGGACGTCCGCGACCCGATCGGCGTCTGCCAGGAGCTCTCGCGCGTGGCCAGGGCCGGGTACATCGAGGTCCCGACCGTCGAGGCCGAGCTCATCTACAACGTCGAGGGCAACGGACAGCACCTCGGCCACGAGCACCACCGCTGGTTCGTCGACGTCAAGGATGGGCGGCTCGAGTTCCTGCACAAGCCGCACAACATCCACCACGACTGGACGCTGCGCGTCGTGCCGCGCTGGCGGGCGCAGATGACGCCGGAGGACCACCTGCTCGGGCTCTTCTGGGAAGGCGAGATCCGCGCCCACGAGCGCGTCGTGATCTGCGACTACCCGCTCGACGAGCTGCGCGAGCGCATCCGCGCGCGCTTCTCGCCCTCGCCGGGGGAGCTGCGCGCCAAGGAGCTCCAGCACGCCGCGGGCCGCCTCGCCGCGCGGGCGAGGCTCCCCGTACGCGGCGCCGCCGTCCGCGCGTTCGACGCGGTGGCCGGCCGCCGCCGGTGAGCAGCGCGTTGACGATGTCGAGCACCGCGCCGACGGCCAGCAGGATCGCCGAGCCGCAGGAACACCTCGCCGTCGCGGTAGGTCAGCAGCAGGATGCACACGCCGCCGCGAAGAACGCGAGCGCGGCGACCGACTCGCCCTCCTTGAACCCGAACGCGCGCCCAGCGTCCCCCTGCCCGCCGGCCAGTTCCGCAAGGGCGATGATCACACGGGCAGCATCTTGGCCCCGATCGCGCGCTCGAGACCCTGGCTGGGCGCGGGGTGAGCCCTACCTGATGCCGAAGCCATCGCCCTGGAGTCGTCCGACGTCGTTGGACAGGCCGATCGCGAAGAGCACCAGGACGAGCATGAAGCCGACCAGCGACGCCCGCTCCATCACCCGGAACGAGATCGCCTTGCCGCGCAGCTTCTCGGCGACCGCCCAGAAGATGTGTCCCCCGTCCAGGGGCAGGAACGGGAAGAGGTTGATGATCGCCAGCGACAGTGAGATCAGCGCGAAGACGGACATCACCGTCTCGAAGCTCGACGTCTTGATGAACTGGCGCGAGGTCTCGTAGGAGCCGACGATCCCGGAGACCTCCCTGCGCGCCTGGGCGTCGTAGAACAGCGCGGTGATGCGGTCGACGGTCAGCGTGGTGACGCGCCACATGCCGTCGACCGAGGAGCCCGAGGCTTCCAGGAGTCCCTCTGGCTCGTAGACCGGGGTGAACGAGAAGCCGATGATCGCCCGCTTGAGCTCCGCGTCGTACTTCGGCGTGACGCGCAGCGTCTGCTCGCGGCCGGCGCGAAGCACCGTCAGCGCCGCCGCGGTGGCCGCGGGGCAGCCGCCGGTCTGGCTGCCTGCGCACTTGTGGGTGGCGATCTGCGCGCGCAGTCGCTCCGCGTCTCCGCGCTTGCCGTCGACCGCGACGAGGCGATCACCATCCCGCAGCACCCCGGCCGCCGGCGAGCCGGCGTTGACGGCGTCGACGGTCGAGTTCACGCCGACGGCCGGACCCTGCGCCGTGAAGAAGACGAGGAACAGCAGGAAGGCCACGATCACGTTGACCAGCGGTCCGGCGGCGATGACCACGACGCGCTTCCACACGGGCTGGCGGTAGTAGGCGCGATGCGCGACCTCGGCGGGGATCTCCTCCGCCGGGTTCATGCCCGTGATCTTCACGTAACCCCCGAGCGGCAGCACTCCGATCGCGTACTCCGTCTCTCCTCTGCGGACCTTCGCCAGCAGCGGCGGGAAGAACAGCGAGAAGCGCTCGACGCGCATGCCGACGGCCTTCGCCGCCGCGAAGTGCCCCAGCTCGTGCAGGATGATCAGCACGGCGAAGCCGAGGAAGGCGAGGAGGAAGCTCATCGTTGGCCGTCAGTGTAGGAGGGGGCGATAAAGGACTACGACGATTGTTGAGTTCTCACCGACCCGGTACCGTCGAGGTTCGGGCCGAAGGTGCCGGAATCCGCGTCGAGGTGCCGGCCGACGAGCTGCTCGAGGAGCGCGACGGACGGCTCGTGATCCCGGGCGTCCGGTGCGAGCGTTGACGACACCGTCGTCCGGTCGTTGCGCGATGCCGGCCAGAGGTAGGGACAGCCAGCCGACACACACTCCGGCGGCCATGGGTCTTCGAGCGGCACCTCGGCGCGGTCAAGCTGCTGCGCAACGTCGTAGAAGGTGGTGTCAACGGGACAGGCTCCCAACGGCTGGAGGATCGGGGACAAACGTCCGGACCGCGGTCCGGTCCGCGACCGCTCGCGCGAGGCGCCGGTCCAGCGTGACGACGACGGCGTCGTCGCCGAGTCCCTCGGCGAGCACGACGTAGGCGGCGTCGTACGCGGTCATGTTCGCTCGGAGCTGCCAGACCCTGGACAGCAGCGTCGCGTGCCCGTGGCGCAGGATCGGGAGCGCGCCGAAGTCGTCGATCGCCTCCTCGGCGCGCCGGGCGGCGAGCTCGCCGCCCAGCGTGAGACGTCGCAGGGCAGAGAGGACTTCGAGGTCGAGCAGCGCGGGAGCGTGGAGGTCGTCGGCATCGGCTTCGAGCGCTCGGCCGATCGCTGCAGCAGTCGGTCGACGCAGCAGGAGGTCGACGACCGCACCGGCGTCGACGACGAGCGTCACCGCGCGTCGCGGTCGGCCCGGACGAGATCGCTGCCGGCCACTCCGGCGACCGGCTCGCGTCGCTCGAGGCGGCGAAAGAGCTGCTCCGGCGTCGGTTGCGCCGCAATCCGCGGAAGCTCGCGCTTGAGGAGCTCGGACATCGTGGTCCCGTCACGGGCCGCCCGCTCCTTGAGCGCGCGATGGACCTCCTCGGGCACGTTGCGGATCTGAATCATCTTCATGTGCAGCACATGATATCGGCGACGGGCGTCAGACGAGCGCGCCGTCAGGGACGAACCAGCGGGCCCTGAGCGCGGTGACTCCTGCAATCCGCTCGTAGTCGCGGTCGTAGTGGAAAAGCTCCACCCCCGCGTCCTCAGCTGCCGCGGCGATGAGCAGGTCCGCCGGCGGGACCCGGCGGTGGACGCCGGCAGAAGCGAGCTGGAGTTGGATCTCGCGGGCTCGTCCCCACGCGGCAGCCAGCATGGGCACGGAAGCGAACGCGTCGAGGCGGCCGGCGATGTCGTGCGCGCGCGCCTCGTTCGGGGCCACGCGAATGAGCTCGAGAACCACGAGATCGCAGACCAGCACCCGTCCGGCGGCGACCTGCTCGTTGAACCACGCCGCAAGGTGGGGGAAGCGTCGATCCCGGACCCACGTCCAGACGCCCGTGTCGAAGAGCGTCGGACCCGAGAGCACCGCCGGGGCGGGCGGCTCAGGCGCTATGGCGGTCCTGCCGGTCGGCCTCGATCTCCGCCGGCGTGCCGTCGATGTCGCGGAGGACGTCGAAGCCCGCCAGCGCCCGTCGTCTCCCGACCTCGCGCAGCGCCGCGTTGACCGTGGCGCTGAGCCCGTCCGTGCCCAGCTCCGCGCGCGCGGAAGCGAGCGCCCGCTCATCGACGTCGACCGTGGTGCGCGCCATGCGCATCAGTCTATCGCATCATCGCTGATGCGGTGAGCGCCGGTGTGAATGGCGGGTCCCGGAACCGCCGGCTACCCCGGGCGCGACGCCGCGAGCTCCGCCGCGAGCTCCCGTGCCTCACGGTCGGCCGCGTAGAGCGTCTCGAAGGCGCGGATCGGCTCGCCCGGCAGCTCGTCGAGGGTGCCCGCGATGACGTCGGCGATGCCGAGGAAGCCGAGGCGACCGGTGAGGAACGCGTGGACGGCGACCTCGTTGGCCGCGTTGAGCACGCACGGCGCGGTGCCGCCGGCGATCCCGACCTCACGCGCGAGACGCAGGCAGGGGAACGCATCGATGTCGACGGGCTCGAAGGTCAGCGACCCGACCGCCGCGAGGTTCAGCGGTGCGATGGGGACGTCCACGCGCTCGGGGTGGTGCAGCGCGTACGCGATCGGCGCGCGCATGTCCGGGTTGCCCAGGTGCGCGAGCGCTGCGCCGTCGACGAGCGTGATGAGCGCGTGGACGATGGACTGCGGGTGCACGACGACGTCGATGCGGTCGTAGGGCACGGCGAACAGATGGTGGGCCTCGATCACCTCCAGGCCCTTGTTCATCAGCGTCGCCGAGTCGATCGAGATCTTCCCACCCATCGACCACGTCGGGTGCGCGAGCGCCTGCTCGACGCTGACGTCCGCCAGGTCGGCGCGCGTGCGCCCGCGGAACGGGCCGCCGCTCGCGGTGAGCACGAGCTTCTCGACCGCGCCCGGAGGCTCGGCGGCCAGGAGCTGAAACAGCGCGGAGTGCTCGGAGTCGACGGGCAGGACCTGGGCGCCCGTGGCCTCGGCGAGCGCCATAACGAGCTCGCCGCCGACGACGAGCGACTCCTTGTTGGCGAGCGCGAGGTCGATCCCCTCTCCCAGCGCCGCGACCGTCGGCCCCAGGCCCGCCGAGCCCACGAGCGCGTTGAGCACGAGATCGGCGCCCGACTCGAGCACGAGGCGCACGAGACCCTCGGCGCCGCCGAGCACCTCCCCCTCCGTCCACGCCTCCGCGGCCTGCACGGCGGCGTCCGCGTCCGCGAGCGCGATCCGGCCGACGCCGTGCGCGTGGGCCTGCGCGACGAGCGGCTCCCACGAGCGCTCCGCGCTCAGGCCGACGAGCTCGAGCTCGCCCTCCGCCCGGGAGATGACGTCGAGCGCCTGGGTCCCGATCGAGCCGGTGGAACCCAGGACGAGCAGGCGGCGGGGCATCGGCGGGCCATGATCGCAGCCGCGCGGGGGAAGCTCTCATGCCGTCCTGAATTGATGTTGATGTAAAGTGCATACATGGGTGCTCTCTTGCAGATCAGGACGTGCCAGACGACACGCGTCGCGCGCTGAAGGCGCGCGCGGCCGCGCGGGGCGAATCGCTCAACGCCTATCTGCTCGACGTCATAGAGAGAGACGTCGCTCGCCCCACGGTCAAAGAGGTGCTGGACCGCGCAGCTCGCCGTGCCGGAGCCGTTGACACCTCCGCTCTCGTTGCACTCGAAGCGGCACGCTGGGAGCGCGAGGAGCAGATGCGCTCGCGGCCGGATCGGTGATCGTCGTCGACTGCGCGGCGGTCGTCGACGCGCTGACCGCGGCCGACGGGACGGACAACCTCCGCGAGCTCCTTGCCGCCGAGGAGCTCTGCGCGCCGACGCTCTTGGACTTCGAAGTCGTGCCGGCGCTTCGCGGGATGACGTTACGCGGAGAGCTGCCGGTGTCGAGGGCGGAGGACACGCTGACCGACTTCGACGACTTGGCGATCCTGCGCTGGCCGTCCCACGACAGCCTGCGCCGCCGCGCCTTCCAGCTGCGCGACAACATGTCGGCCTACGACGCGGCGTACGTCGTCCTCGCCGAAGCCCTCGCCTGCCCGCTCGTCACCCGCGACCTGCGGCTGGCGAAGGCGAGCGAACACCTCATCACGATCGACGTCCGCTGAACGTCGAACGTCGATACCGACCTACACTCAAGACTCGTGCTCATTCGTCTCATCCGCCATGCCACTCTTCGAGTCGAGGTCGGCGGGCGGCACCTGCTCGTCGACCCTCAGCTCGATCCGGCGGGGATGAGGCCCGCGGTGGCGAATACGCCGAACGACCGGCGCAACCCGCTCGTCGAGCTGCCCGAGCCGGCGCAGGATCTCACCGCAGGAGTCGAGGCCGTGTTGGTGACCCATCTGCACGCCGATCACCTGGACGCCACGGCGGTCGAGGTCCTGCCACACGACCTGGCAGTGATCTGTCAGCCGCCTGACGCGACCGCGTTGCGCAAGCGGGGTTTCTCCGACGTTCGCCCCGCCGAGGACATCCTCGACTGGGACGGACTGCGGGTGACCCGCACGGCCGGAAGGCACGGAACCGGCGAGGTTGGAGAGCGGATGGCCCCGGTGTCGGGCTTCGTGATCGCGTCTCCGGGCGACCCGACGCTCTACGTCGCCAGCGACACGATCTGGTGCGACGAGGTCGCTGACGCGGTGGACCGGCACCGCCCCGACGTGATCGTCGCCAACGCCGGCGGTGCGCGCTTCGTCGAAGGGGATCCCATCACCATGACCGCCGACGACGTGGTCGCTCTGGCTCGCCACGCTCCACACGCCAGGATCCTCGTCGTGCACCTCGAGGCAGTCAACCACTGCCTGGAGACCCGTGCGGATCTGCGCACACGACTGCGGCACGAGCACTTGGACGAACGGGTCAGCGTGCCCATCGACGGCGAAGAGCTGCCTCTACCCTGAACGATCGCCCGTCGAGACGACCTACGACAGGGATCCTTCGTCGAACACGTCTTCGTAGAGACCCTCCAACTGCGTCGCCTCCACGATCTCTCCCACCCGCTCACGGGCATCTGGTCGCGTCAACGACGCACTCACCTCCGTGAACTCCGGCAAGGGAATGTCGAGCTCGAGGATCGTCATGACCTGGCGATCGTTGGAGACGTTGCGACTGACCCGCGTCTTGACGAGATAGCTCCCGCCGATGTGCTGGGGAACCCACGCGTCCTTGAACTGCTCGTACGTCACGTCGGGCTTCAACGTTCGCACGAATACGGCACGCAGTATCGCCACACCTCCATCGCCCGCTGAGCTACCCCGCGACGATCGTCCCGCAGGCGATGCGCTTGCCCGAGTCGCCGGTGTCGCGCGTGGTCTGGTCGGGATCGGGATCGTAGCGGGCGGTCGGGATGTTGCCTAGGTTGTCGGGATCGGCGTGGATCATGACCGCGCTGCCGTCGGCGTCCTTGAGCGTGGCGAAGTCCAGGCGGTCGGTCTGGAAGCGCGCGGCGGTCGTTCCGTCTCGCTTGACGAAGAGCGGCGGGAAGTCGCCCTTGTGGCGGCCGTGGTCCTCCCCCGGGTTCTTCAGGTGGCCCATCGCGCTCATGAAGTCCGGCGCGTCGCAGCGCCCCACGGTGTGCACGTGGAAGCCGTGGTAGCCCGCGGTCAGGCCGCGTCCGGACACGATGACCGTGACCGCGCTGCGCGGGCTCTTGCGGAGCTCGACGTTCGCGATCTCCGCGCCGGCGGCGTCGCGCAGCGTCGTGGTGACGACCTCGACGTCGGACGGGGAGCGCTGAGCGGTCACGACTCCTGCGGTGGCGCCGGCAAGCGCGACGGTCGCCACCGTGGCGGCGGTGAGACGGGAGCGGAGCGTGAGCATGTGGCAGCTCCTACCCCCAGAGTGGCCAGCCTAGGCAGCATCGGGCGGTGTCTCTCGCGTGAGAGCGCGTCGGCGCGCACGGTCACGTGGCAAGCCCATCGCGGCGGGCCGTCAGCTCAGCGCGCTCCAGATGTAGTACGTCGCGACGACGCTGAAGAGCACCGCGTCGAGGCGGTCCAGGGCGCCGCCGTGCGCGCCGAAGAGCACCCCGGTGTCCTTCGTGCCCGCGTCGCGCTTGAGGTAGCTCTCGAAGAGGTCACCGATCGGCGCGACGAGGGCGATCGCCGCGCCCAGGACGAGCGCGTCGGCGTTGCCCAGCCAATCCTCGTAGAGCCCCGCGACGAAGACGCCGAGGATGGCCGCCAGGGCGCCGATCGCGAGCCCCTCGACGGTCTTGTTCGGCGAGATCGACGGCGCCAGCGGCGTGTGGCCGAACGTCCGCCCGCCGAGATAGGCGCCGGTGTCGCCGACGAACGTCCCGACCATCACGTCGATGATGAGGTCGCGCCCGTCGGGCAGCTCGCGCAGCAGCACGGCGTGCGCGAGCGCCACGCCGATCCAGGACACGCCCATCAGCGTGACCGCGATCGCGGGCGCCCCGCCGCGCGGCTGCAGCAGGGTCAGCCCGAACGTCAGCGGCACGACGCAGGCCAGCGCGAGGACGATCTGGTCGCGATCGCCGAGGTCGGCTGCGACCAGCAGGCCGGTCAGCCCGACGAAGCCGGCCAGCCGCGACGCGTGGGCCTGCGGGTACATCGCGTAGAGCTCGTGCAGGCAGACGACGCCGATGGCGACGAGGAACGCCGTGAACAGCGACCCGCCGGCGAGGACGAAGAAGAGCGCGACCGCCGCGGCGGGGACGCCCACGACGATGCGCTGCTGCAGGTCGGACGCTCCTCGCGGGGGCGGCGTGCCGAGCGGCCGGGGCGCGGCATCGCGGCCCCTCCGCGCTGCGGCCACCGCTACCGGCCTCCGAAACGGCGCGCGCGCTGCCCGAAGGTGCCCAGGGAGCGCTCGAAGGCCTCCGCGGTGAAGTCGGGCCACAGCTCCGCGGCGAAGACGAGCTCGGAGTACGCGCTCTGCCAGAGCAGGAAGTTCGACAGCCGCTCCTCGCCCGAGGTGCGGATGACGACGTCGGGATCGTGCATGTCCGGCGCGTAGAGCAGCGCCCGGAACGCGTCCTCGCCCCCGCCGGAGTACTGCGCCGCGGCGTCGAGGATCTCCTGGCGGCCGCCGTAGTCGAAGGCGACGAACAGCGTGATGCGCTCGCAATGCGCGGTCTCGGCCTCGGCCCAGTCCATCTGCTCGAGCAGGGCGCGGGCGACGCGGTCGCGGCGCCCGATGAAGCGCATCCGCACCCCCTCGGCCTGCAGCTCGGGCGTCTCGGAGAGGATCCGCTCGTGGAACATCCGCATGAGCGCCGTGACCTCCTCGGCGCTCCGCGACCAGTTCTCGGTGGAGAACGAGTAGACCGTCAGCTCCCGCACCCCGAGGCGAACCGCGTCACGCAGGCGCGCCTTGACGACATCGGCGCCCGCCTGGTGGCCCTCCGCGACCGACAGCCCCCGCCCCTGCGCCCAGCGGCCGTTGCCGTCGGTGATGATCGCGACGTACTTCGGCGTCGCGGTGGGGGCGTCCTCGGACACCCATGCGCCGCTTGGTCGTGGCCTCAAACCTCGACGATCTCGGCTTCCTTGGTCTTCAGCGCCGCGTCGAGCTCGCCCACGCGCTGGTCGGTGGCCTTCTGGACGTCGCCCTCCGCGCGCTTCTCCTCGTCCTCGCCGACGTCGCCCTCGTCCTTGAGCTCCTTGAGGTCGCGCATGACGTCGCGGCGGATGTTGCGGATCTTGATGCGCCCGTCTTCCGCGATCCCGCGCGCGACCTTCACGAGCTCGCGGCGGCGCTCCTCGTTGAGCTCGGGCACCGCGAGGCGGATGATCTTGCCGTCGTTCGACGGGTTCAGGCCGATGCCGGAGTCGGCGATCGCCTTCTCCAGCAGCTTCATCGTCGAGACGTCGAAGGGCTGCACGGTGAGCAGCCGCGCTTCGGGCGCATTGATCGTCGCGAGGGAGCGCAGCGGGGTCGCGGCGCCGTAGTAGTCGACGACGACGCGGTCGAGGATCGCGGGTGAGGCACGCCCCGTCCGCACGCTCTGGAACTCGTGCTGGGTCGCCTCCACGGACTTGCCCATCCGCTCGCGTGCGTCGGCGATCAGCTCGTCGGTCAACTCACTCATGGGTGCTCACCAGGGTTCCCACACGCTCGCCGGACACTATCCGCTCGATGTTGCGCTCGTCGTCCATGTTGAAGACGTGGATCGGCGTCCCGTTCTCGCGGCAGAGGGTCAGCGCCGTCGCGTCCATGACCTTCAGCCCGCGCTGGATCGCCTCCGTATGGGTGATCTCCGCCAGCAGCTGTGCCGAGGGATCGGTGCGGGGATCGGCGGTGAAGACGCCCTCCACCCCGTTCTTGGCCATGAGGATTGCCTCGGCCTTCACCTCGACGGCGCGCAGGGCGGCAGCGGTGTCGGTGGTGAAGAACGGGTTGCCCGTGCCGGCCGCGAAGATGACGATGCGGCCCTTCTCGAGGTGGCGCATCGCGCGGCGGCGGATGTACGGCTCGGCGACCTCGGCGATCGACAGGGCGCTCTGCACGCGCACACGGCAGCCGAGCTGCTCGAGCGCGTCCTGCAGCGGGAGCGCGTTGAGCACCGTCGCGAGCATGCCCATGTAGTCGCCCGTGGCCCGGTCCATTCCGGACGCGGCTGCCTTCATGCCGCGGAAGATGTTCCCGCCGCCGACCACGATCGCGATCTCGACGCCGCGATCGGCGACGGCCTTGACCGCCTCCGCGACGGCCCGGACCCGCGCAGGGTCGGTGCCGAACTCCAGGTCGCCCATGAGCGCCTCCCCGCTCAGCTTCAGCAGGATGCGCTTGAAGGCGGGGGCGGCGGGGGTGGGGGGCGGGATCCGATCCACTACTCCCCGACGGCGAAGCGCTGGAAGCGGCGGACGACGACGTTCTCGCCGGTCTTGGCCGACATGTCCTTCCGGATCTCGTCGATCGTCTTGGACTCGTGCTTGTCGGCGTTGACGTGGACCTGCTTGGTGAGGACGATCTCCTCGAGCCACTTGGCGAGCTTGCCGGTGGCGATCTTCTCGCGGATGTTCTCGGGCTTGCCCTCGGCCTCGGCCTGCGCGACGAAGACGCGCAGCTCGGCGTCCTTCTCCTCCGGCGGCACGTCCTCCTCGTTGACGTACCTCGCCGCAGGGGAGGCGGCGACGTGCATCGCGATATCGCGGGCGAAGGCGATGAAGTCGTCGTTGCGCGCGACGAAGTCGGTGTTGCAGTCGACCTCGACCAGCACGCCGACCTTTCCCGTGGCGTGGATGTAGGACTGGACGGTCCCCTCCGCGGCCTCGCGGTCGGCGAGCTTGCCGAGCTTTTTGCCCAGCTTGACCTTGAGCAGCTCCAGGGCCTTGTCCTGGTCCCCCCCGGTCTCGGTCAGGACGTTCTTGCAGTCCATCATGCCCGCGCCGGTCTTCTGGCGCAGGGCGGCGACGTCCTTGGCCGTGAAGTCAGTCATTGGAGGCGGGGGCCTCCTCGACCGCGTCGGTGAGGGGCGTCTCGGGGGCGGACGCCGGGTCCTTGGCGGGCTCGTCGGCGGTCGGAGCGACCTCGGGCGACGTGCCCGTCCGGCGGTCGGCGGCTTCGGGGTGCTCCTCGTTCGCTCGGCCGGCGACGTGCGGATCCGGCACCTGCGTCTCGGCGGCGTGGGCCGCGGCGACCTGCGCCTCGGCGACGTTGCGATCGCCACCGCCGTCGGCGGTCACCTGCGTCGTGGCGGGATCGGCCGTCGGGGCGGGCACCGTCTGGCCCGTCGCGGCGGCGACGGCCGCGGCCTGCTTGTCGCGGGCGGCCTGCTCGCGGGCGGCCTGCTCCTCGCGGCGGGCCTGCTCCTCGGCCGCGCGGGCGGCCTGCTGCTCGGCTACGCGGCGGGCCTGGGCCTCGGCCTCGACGCGCTGGCGCTCCTGCTCCTGCACCGCGAAGGCGCCGTAGCCCTCGGCGACGACGTCGGCGATCGCCTTGGTGATCGTGTTACAGGCGCGGATCGCGTCGTCGTTGCCGGGGATGACGTAGTCGATGCCGTCCGGGTCGCAGTTCGTGTCGACCAGCCCGATGATCGGGATGCGCAGCCGGCGGGCCTCCTGCACGGCGATCACCTCGGTCTTCAGGTCGATGATGAAGATCGCGTCCGGCGGGCGCTTCATGTTCTTCACCCCGCCGAGGTTGTTGCGCAGCTTGGCGAGGTCCGCGCGGGCGGCCATGCGCTCGCGGGTCGGCAGCAGCTCGAGCTGCCCCTCGGCCTCGTAGCGCTCGAGGTCGTGCAGGCGCTTGATCCGGTTGGAGATCGTCTGGAAGTTCGTGAGCAGCCCGCCGAGCCAGCGGTTGTCGATGTACGGCATGCCGCACGACTCGGCCAGCTCCTTGATGCCGTCCTTCGCCTGCTTCTTTGTGCCCACGAAGAGCACGACGCCGCCGCGGTGGCTCAGCTGCAGCGCGAAGTCCTGCGCCTGCTGGAGCAGCACCTGCGTCTTGAGCAGATCGATGAGGTAGATGCCGCCGCGCTCGCCGTGGATGAACCGGCGCATCTTGGGGTTCCAACGTCGCGTCTGGTGGCCGAAGTGGACTCCGCCCTCCAGCAGCTCGCGAATGCCGACCTGGGTCGCCATGGGTGCACTGCTCCCTTGTTCGATTGATGGTGCGATCCGCCGCGGGGCCTGGATGGATGAGGCGCGGACCGTCGAGCCACTCGGGTGGCTCTCGGGCAGGGCGCGCCGGCGCCCGGACGGGTAGTTGGGTCAGAAGGCCGTCAGTGTAACGAGTCGCGGTCGCCCGCCGCCGTGTCGTCGGCGGGCTCCCAGACCATTATGCCCTCGAAGTCCCAGGCGCCGACGACCACGGCGACCGCGGACGCGGCCATGCTCTCGAGCACGGTGACGGGTACGGATTGCCGGTTGACCAGGCCGCTGAGCGACGCGGGCAGCGTGGTCACGATCCCGATGTCGGGGCTCCCCAGCCCGCCCATCAGCGGGATCCATTCCGACGAAAGCCCGCGAAGCTTCTCGTCCGTCGCGTACCAGTACGGATCGGAGCCGCAGAACATGAAGTCGAGGTGCGGCAGGTCGGTGCTCTTGATCCCGGTGCGCCGCGTGTACGCCTCCTCGATGCAGAGAACGGACGGCGCCAAGGCGGGATCAGCGAGGCGAGCGCCCAGCCAGGACTTCATCTCCGCCTTCTGGACGCCGCTGGTCTCGGGCGGAAAGAGACCTCCGTCGTCGAACGCCAAGCGCTGCCGCGGAGCGCTGCCGGCGGGGACGAACGCCCAGGTGGTGCCTGCGGCAACGTCGCGCGGCGCCAGCAGCGCTCCGAGCCGCTTGCCAAAGGCCTCGTTGGAGGCGAGGTACGATCGGATGTAGCCGCTGCCTTCAGGGCCATAGGTGTGACGGACTAGGCGCAACTGCGCCTTTCGCGAGATTGACGCCTTTCAGCCGAGTCGACGACGCATCGACCACCCGGCCACGTCACCCCCACGCGCGTTCGCGGACGCTCCGCAGCGACTCGGCGTCGAGGCCCGCGCGGTCGTCGGCGACGTCGTGCAGAAAGCTCTGCGCTCGATCGGCCGCCTCGAGGTCGTCGTCCAGCGCGGCGGCGCCGCGGATGGCGGACGCCCTGACGACTTGGGAGAGGATGCGCGGATGCCGGCTGGCCATGAGGGGAAGCGTACCCCGCTGCCGGGTACACCTTCCTCGGTCCCGTTGGGTTCAGGCACTGACTCCTGCACGCTGTGGCGTAGCGTCCTGCGCATGGCCCACCGCTTCTCGGGCGCGGCGGCCGGCGCGTACGACGCCGGACGTGCGCCCTACCTCCCCGAGGTCGTCGCCGCGCTCGATCTGCCCACCGCGCCAGCGCGCGTGCTCGACCTCGCCGCCGGAACCGGGCTGCTCTGCCGCGCACTGCTCGACGCCGGCCATGCCGTGATCGCCGTCGAGCCGGACCCCGACATGGCCGCACGCCAGCCCGACGGGATCGAGCGCGTGGCGAGCTCGGCCGAGGCGACCGGGTTGCCGCCGGCCTCGGTCGACGCCGCCGTGGTTGGCGATGCGTGGCACTGGTTCGACGCCCCGTCGGCAGCCGACGAGGTCCACCGGGTGCTGCGGCCGCACGGGCGCCTGGCCCTCGTGTGGCGGTTCTCGGTCGCCGAGGAGCGGCCCGCCGCGCTGGAGGGCTTCTACGAGCTCCTGGCCGACGTCCGCGGCGAGCACCCGGGGTTCGTCGGCGAGCGCGGCCGCGAGGCGCTCGAGGCGCATCCCGGCTTCGGCCCCTTCCGTCACCACCGGGTGCCGTTCCTGCGCCGGACCAGCCGCAGCGGCCTCATCGCCGAGGCAGCCTCGGCGTCGTTCGTCAACGCGCTGGAGCACCACGAGCAGTTCCTCGAGCGGCTGCGCCGAGCCCTCGCGAGCGTCGAGGCGGTCGACGTGCCCTACGCCGCCGACGTCTGGGTGACGACGCGCCGCCCCGACTGACGTCAGCCGTGGGCGCGTGCGAGCGCCGCCGCGAGGTCGGCCGGAAGCGGCGAGGCGCTCTCCACGGAATGCCCAGTGATCGGATGGGTGAAGGCCAGGCGCGCGGCGTGCAGGAACTGTCGGCGCAGCCCGAGCAGCCCCGCGACGCCGTACTCGGTATCGCCGGCGATGGGATGCCCGATGGCCTGGAGGTGCACGCGGATCTGGTGGGTGCGGCCCGTCTCCAGACGCACGCGCAGCAGCGTGTGCCGCGGGAGCGCTTCGGCGAGCTCGAAGTGCGTGCGCGCCTCGCGGGGCTCGTCGGTGTCGGTGGAGTTGCGCGTGCGCACGCGGCGGTCGCGGCCGATAGGCGCGTCGATCGTGCCGGCGCGCGCCGGCG
>JAABUS010003392.1_pt1 | contig 26014 bp, 17 predicted proteins | sample 5560161 | NCBI WGS metagenome assembly JAABUS01 (sample SAMN10711885, study PRJNA513376) | rock metagenome | isolation source: Antarctica rocks | place: Antarctica: Victoria Land, Trio Nunatak nord | collected 2016-01-04
TCGGGGACCGGCCTCAGCAGGCCGGTCCCCGATCCGTTCGTTCCTGGTAGCGCATAGGGGATTCGAACCCCTGATCTCCGCCTTGAGAGGGCGGTGTCCTAGGCCGCTAGACGAATGCGCCGTTCATTTGCCGCGTTGAAGAATAGTCCTGGGCACCGGCACTGTCAAGCCGGCATTGGACCGGGCCGCAGGGGTGATCTCAACCTCTGGGTATCATTTCACGGCATCTGGAGATGGATCCAGTGAGAAGAATGGAGCGTGTCCGGATGAGATCAACCGTGGTCGAGAGGACGTGGGTACGGACCGCCGGCAGCTGGCGCGACAACGTGACACTCACCCGGACCGGGGACGGGTGGCAGTTGCGAGGAAAGATCCGGAACGGCCGACCGAACGACCTTGTCGACAGTCCCTTCGAGGGCCTCTATGAGGTTGACATGGACGAGAACTGGCGGACGCGGATGGCCACCGTCCAGATCGTTCGCGGTCACCGCTCGGCCGAGATGCGGATCCGGGTCGATGAGGAGGGGCGCTGGCGCGACCTCGATGAGCGGCATCTGGAGATACTCGACGGTCTGGAGGACGTCGACCTGTTCCTGACTCCGGCGACCAACACGATCCCCATCCGGCGTCTCGCGCTGGACATCGGCCAGGCGGGACACGTTTCGGCCGCGCTGATCCAGCTGGACGCGAACGATCGGCTGTTCGCGACCCGGCTGGATCAGCGCTACGAGCGGCTCGACGAGACTACCTATCGCTACATGGCGTTCGACGACGGACAGGTCGCCTTCACTGCCGAACTGACGGTCGACGGCGAGGGCGTCATCGAGCGGTACGGCGATTTCTGGAAGACCGCTCCGACCCATTGAACATGGGGTGGCGGCACTACGGTGCCAGCCGACCGATCTCCCAGCCAGTCTCGTTGCGTTCATACGTCACCCGGTCGTGCCGCCGGCTTCGTCGCCCCTGCCAGAACTCGAACCGGTGCGGCACGACGAGGTAGCCTCCCCAGTCGTCCGGCAATGGCACCTCGCCATCGTCGACCTCCCGTTCCGTCTCGGCGAAGGCGGCGTCCAGTTCTGCCCGGTCAGCCATCGGCTGGCTCTGCCGTGATGCCAGGGCGCTGATCTGGCTCTTGCGAGGACGGCTGTGGTGGTATTCGAGTGTTGTCGCCCGGTCGAGCCTCCGGACGATGCCCTCGATTCGGACCTGCCGCTCCAACTCGCCCCAGTAGAAGAGGACGGCGATCCGGTCGTTGGCGGCCAGCTCGTGCCCTTTCTGGCTGTCGTAGTTCGAGTAGAACCGGAAGCCATCGGCACCGTACCCCTTGAGCAGGACGACCCGCGAGGAGGGCGTACCGTCCGCCGAGACCGTCGAGACGATCATCGCGTTCGGCTCGACGATCTGGCTGGCGCTGGCCTCGTCGAACCAGCGCCGGAACTGCTCGACAGGGTCGGCGTCGACGCTCGACTCGTCCAACTCGCCGAGCTGGTAGTCCTTCCGGAGATCCGCCAGTGAGGTCGATTCGCTCATCGGTCAGTCCCCCCGCCGGCCTGGACGAGCTCGGGCCCGGCCGTCGCCACGACGAGGCGGTCGGCATCGAGGTGGGTCAGGGCGGCCCGGAGCAGATCGTCCCGCGTCAGCCCGTTGATTATCCCCGGATAGCGGTCGAGGTAGTCCAGGCCAAGTCCGTAGTACTCGATGCTCAGCAGGGTCGACGCGACCCCGGCGCTGCGCTCGAGGGCGATCGGCAGGACGCCGGTGAGGTAGCTCTGGGCATCCTCCAGCTCCTCCACATCGACCGCCACCGTCTGAAGGCGGCGCGTCTCCCCGGCGATCGCCGTCACCGCCTGGTCGACGTCCTTCGGAGACACACCGGCCCGCGCCACGAACAGGCCCGACTCCCGCCCGGCCGAGATCGACGAGCCGACGCCGTAGGCCAGTCCGCGCCGGTCCCGGACCTCGGCTCCCAGTCGACCGCTCAGCCCAAGTTGCCCCAGAATGACCGTCGCGGTCTCCAGCGCGTAGTAGTCCGGGTGGCTCCGCTCGATCGTCGGAGTCGCCATGAGCAGGTCGGTCTGGCTCTTCCCGGCGACTGTCCGGTCCACCCGCTGGGTCACGGCTGGCGCGACCGGTCGTGCGGGCAGGGCCGGCGACGTCACGCCGGTGTTCCAGCCACTGAAGCGGTCGGTCAGCATCGTGCCGACAGCATCGAGCGACTCGACCCCGCCGACCACGGCCACGGTCATCGTAGCGGAGCCGTAGTGACCGGCGTGGAAGGCGATGAGGTCATCGCGGGTGATTCGGGCGATCGTCTCCGCATCGCCGATCTGGCGGCGGGCGTAGGGGTGACCCTCGGGGTAGAGCACCTGCCGCATCGCCAGGTCCGCGACGGCCGAGGTGCTCTGCTCGCTCTCCCGGATCGCCGCGAGGAGTTCCTGCCGGACGCGCTCGATCTCGTCCGCGGGGAAGTCGGGCCGCCGCAGGACATCGGTTGCCAGGTCGAGGAGCGTCGGCAGGTCCTCGCGCAGGCAGCGGATGCCGAGGTCGACGAACAGGCGGCCGGCGTCGACGCTCAGGCTGGCGCCAAGACCGTCGGTCAGCTCGTTGAACGCTTCGAAGCTGCGGCCCGCCTGCCCCCGGCTCAGCATCCGGGCTGTGAACGTCGCCACGCCGGGCCGGTCGTCGGGTTCCGCCAGGGAGCCGGCCCCGATCCGGATCTGGGTGACGACGACCGGGTCCGTGGGCCGGACCTGCCCAAGCAGCACGATCCCGCCCGAAAGCTCCTGACGCTCGAACGGCCGTCGCCCCGCGGTTGACGTTGCGACCGAATATCGATCAGGGGAGGCGCGATTCACCCCGGTAGGATCTGTTGAGATCTCATCATGCTCGTCTACCCATGCAGCTTGACGAGCACCGGCCGGGATGATCGCTGGCGTCGTCTCGGAGGAAGCGACGGAGTCGCCGCCACCAGACTCGGAAGGGTGCAGCCATCCGACCGTCCGCTGATCCTGAACGAGGTAGGTCTGGGCGACCCGCTGGACATCGACCGGCGTGACCGAGCGCAGCTCATCGAGCAGGGTGTCGGCCCGACGGTAGTTGCCCAGCATCGCCATCTCTCCCAACCAGTAGGCCTGGCTGGAGACGCCAGATGCCGAATAGACGAATTGCGCGGTGAGCTGCTTCTGGACGCGGCGGAACTCCTCGTCCTGTACCAGGTCCTGCGTCAGGCGGGCGAGCTCCTCGTCGAGCGTCGCCTCGACCTTCGCCGTGTCGCCGCCTGGCAGCCCCGTGACACCGAACATCAGCAGACCAGGATCGACGGAGAGACCGGAATCGGACCCGGCGGAGCGCGCCAGCCCGGTGGCGACCAGCGCCCGGTAGAGCCGGCTGGAGCGGCCCATCGCGCCGCCGCCGCCGAAGCCAATACCCTTGGCTCCGGAGAGCACCGCGTCGAGGACCATCAGCGCGGCCGTGTCGGGATGGTTCGCCTCCGGGACGTGGTAGGCGATGTACAGGTAGTCGGTGGCTGACGGTCGGCGGAGCGTCACCCGGCGCTCGCCGATCTGCTCCGGCTCTCGGGCCAGCACCGCCGGCGGCGTCGCCCCGGCCGGGATCGTGCCGAAGGTCTCCTCGATCCGGCCGAGTAGCGCCGGTGCGTCGAAGTCGCCGACCGCGGTAATGACGGCGTTGTTCGGGATGTAGTGGCGCCGGTAGTGGTCGTAGAGGTCGTCCCGCGAGATCGCCCGGAGGTCTTCCTCGTAGCCGATCACCATGTGGCGATAGGGGTGAGCCCGGTAGGCGGCGCCGTAGAGCTCCTCGATCAGCAGGTAGGTTGGACGGTTCTCGGCCCCCTGGCGCTCGCTCAGGATCACGGTCCGCTCGGATTCGGTCTCGGCCGGGTCGAACAGCGAGTTGGCCATCCGGTCTGGCTCGATCCGGAGCGAGAGCTCCAGCCGGTCCGCCGGGACGGTCTCGAAGTAGACGGTCCAGTCGTGCGACGTGAAGGCGTTGAGGACACCGCCGACCCGGGAGACGTCCCGGAAGACCTGGCCCTTGGCCAGTGACGGCGTGCCCTTGAACTGCATGTGCTCGACCCAGTGGGATAGACCGGTCCGGCCGGGCAGCTCATTCCGGCTGCCGACGCGGTACCACGTCCAGAACGACGCGACCGGCGCATCGTGGTCCTCCCGCAGGACGACCTTAAGGCCGTTCGGCAGCGTCGCGCTCAGCGTGTGGTGTTCGTCGAGTTCGGCGTACGAGGTGGGGGAGGCAGCAGGTTGCGATGCCAATGGGAGGTCCTTCACGAGGACGGATATCTACCGTCGCGAACGTCTGGCTGGGACGCACGGAGCAATCATCGCGCCAGTAATGCGGGGCATGTCAGTCGGCCGGGTCCAGCGCGACCACCGCCGTGTCCGTCCCATCGGCCCGCGATGCCTGGTTGGAGAGCAACTCGTTCAGTCCGAAGGTGCCGACCGCCAGGACCAGGATCAGCCACGGTATCGCATCCGTGCCGGTGGTCCCCTTGAGGACGCCGGCCAGGGTCGGGAGTGCGGCCCCACCAGCGACCGCCGCCGCGACCGAAAAGCCGACGGTGTGCGTCACCATCGGCGCCGGGAGTCGCCGCGAGGTCAGCGTGATCAGGGTGGGGAAGACGATCGCGAGACCGAGTCCGGTCACGAGCAGGCCCGCCACGGCGATCTCATACAAGGGGACGACGTAGAACGCCGCTCCGAGGATGGTGGCGACGAGCGAGATCCGGACGATCAGTCTCGCCCCGACCCGGTCGACCAGCGGCCCGAACAGCAGCCGGCCGGCGGCGATCGAGCCCCAGTACATCCCGACCCAGAATCCGGCCATTCCCTCGGACGCGCCGAACCGGTCCCGCAGGACGGTGAAACCCCATTGCCCGGCGACGACCTCGACGCCGCAGTACACGAAGAAGACCGCGATCTGAACGACGGCCGACCGCTGCCGCAGGGCCGTCATCAGGCTCACCGAGGACTCGTGCCGCTCCTCTCGTCGCCCGGCCGGCTCCTCCCAGACCCGGCGAAAGACGACGAAGATGATCGCCATCAGGAGGACGAAGCCCGCCACGAGAACGTAGCCGGTCTGCCAGCTGGCCCCGCTCGTCAGCACCGCCGTCATGACGAATGGTCCGAGCATCGCCCCGATGCCGAAGAAGCCGTGCAGCCAGTTCATCGTCGTCGCGGAGAAGTGCTCGGTGGCGTAGGCGTTGAGTCCCGTGTCGATCGCGCCCGAACCGGCCCCGATGCCGAAGGCGAGGATCATGAACCACGGGACGAACGGGACAAAGCTGTAGCCGAACAGGCCAACCGCGACCAGCCCAGTGCTGATCACCAGCAGCCAGCCCAGCGGGATGTACCGCATGACCGTTCCGGCGAAGGTGCTGGAGAGGAAGTATCCGGTCGCCGACGAGGCGAGGATCAGCCCGATCCCGGCCGACGGCAGGCCGAACTCCAGCTGGATGTCCGGCCAGGCGACCCCGAGGACGGCGTCCGGCGCCCCGAGGCTGATGAACGCAACGAAGGCGATGACCGTGACGGACCAGGGCGTGGCCCGGCGCATGGGATGGAACTCCTCGCCGGGGGCTGGCCCGACGTCGAAATGGTGCGATGTGGTTGTCGCGGAAAGGGAGGATCGCGTCAGACTTACCGCCGGTGCGTGACGGACCCCCGAATGACGAGGCTGGTCGGGATCGTCCATCTGATCTGGGACGACAGTGACGACCCGGTTCCCGCGATGATCTGGCGCAGCCGCTCGAATGCTACCCGACCCAGCTCCTCGCCGGGCACATGGACCGTCGTGAGCGGCGGGTTGAGTGCCCGAGCGGTATCGATGTCGTCGAACCCGACGATCGAGATGTCGTCCGGGATCGACAGGCCGCGTTCCTGGGCCGCGCGATAGGCACCGATCGCGGCCTTGTCGCTGACGGCCACGACCGCGGTTGGCGGCTCGGGCAGATCGAGGAGCAGCTGCATCTCCCCGTGGCCCTTCTCCCCGGAATGGGAGACGCGCGGCGGCATCAGGGCGGAATCGGGCCAGACGCCTTCCTGCTGCAGGGCGAGCATGAAGCCAGCCAGCCGCTCACTCAGGGTCCAGTACTTCGACGGTCCACGAATGAAGCCGATCCGGCGGTGCCCGAGACCGAGCAGGTATCTCGTGACCGCGTGGGCGCCACCTAGGTTATCCGGAACGACCGCCGGCAGATCGAGCCCGGGGATGACATTGTCCAGCATCACCGCTGGTACGCCGGACTCGATCGCCACCCGTACCCACTCCGGCGACAGGTCGCCGCCGCCCAGGATGATGATCCCGGCAACTCCGCCCCGCGTCCAGCGGGCGGAATCCGGATGGTCTTCCGGACCGACGAACTCCATCGTGAGGCGATACCCCTGCCGGCGGGCAGCGTCCTCCAGTCCCAGCAGAATGGGACGGTTGAACGGGTCGGACGCGATGGCCACCGGTAACCGCTCGATGATGACACTGACGGTGCCCCCTCCGTCCTGCCGGGACTTCGAGGCTGGGCGCTCATAGCGGAGCTCGCGGGCGACGTCGACGATTCGCCGCCGGTTCTCCGGTGAGACACCCGCCCTGTCGTTCAGGGCCAGCGAGACGGTCGCCATCGAGAAACCCGTTGCCGTCGCGATGTCCTGAAGTCTGACCCGCCGCCTGCCGTCGCTCTCGATCGAATCCGGTTTCGGCATCTCAGCGGTCCTGTGAATGAGGTATGGCGTCGGTGCCCGGACCGATCAGAACGCTCCGCACCGTCGCGGTGACAAGGAGACAGAAGGGGCCGGCGGCGACGAGCACGAGGAACGGGCCGACCAGCTTCATCGAGACGATCAGGAGGACGACGATCGCGAGCAGTCCCGCACTGACGGTGAGATGGCGGCCAGCCAGCGCCAGCGCAGCCAGCCACCGGGCCCTGCCAGACAGACCGGTCAGGACGGCCAGCGGGAAGACCGTCACGCACCCGACCACCACGGCGACCAACACCAGGGCGTCGAGAGCGATCGGCAGCGTCATCCAGGAGCGCGAAGCGTCACCGGATGACCGGATCGTCAGCGAGCCAATCAGCAGGGTCGCCACGACTCCGGGAAGGAGGGCGATGCGCGTTCCCGTCGCGACCCGGCGGCCGACCTCGATGAACACATCCCGCGGGCCTACGACGTCGCCACCGAGGATTCGGTTGCAGATCGCGGTTCCGCCCAGCCAGACCGGGCCGATCAGCACGGCGGCGACCAGCGGAGCCAGCGCGGCCACCGTCACCGCCACGACCGCGACCACCGCGACGCCGAGCGTGATCAGCAGGTCGATGACCGCGAGGACCGGCAACTCCGTCCAGACGAGGCGGCCGACCAGCGGGAGATCCAGTGCATCCGCCGCGGGTGGCGTTGCTTGAATCCATCGGGTCGGCGTACGGCTGTGCCCACTTTGCGGCGCCTTCCGTTGCCAGGGTCGGGTCAGACTCATCCCTTGATCCCCGTGGTGGCGATACTCTCGGTGAGGAAGCGCTGGGTGAAGGAGAACAGGATCAGGATCGGGATGGCGATCAGGGACATGGCCGCGAAGAGCGCCACGGCCGAGGTGCCGCCGAATTGTCCTCTGAGCGAGACCAGTCCCAGGGGCAGGGTCATCCGGCCCGGCGAGGTCAGGAACAGGTTCGGCCAGAAGAAGTCGTTCCATGCGCCCTGGAAGATGAAGATCGCGAGCGCCGAGATGGCTGGGCCAGACAGCGGCACGACGAGCTGCAACAGGATGCGGAGGTGCCCGGCTCCGTCGATCCGGGCCGAATCCTCCAGATCGCGCGGGATCGAGAGGAAGAACTGCCGCAGCAGGAAGATGCCGAACACGTTGATCAGCGCCGGCAGGTAGATCGCCTCATGGGTGTCCAGCAGACCCAGGTTCCGGATCAGGATGAACGTCGGAATGACGGTCACCTGCTGCGGCACCATCAGCGCCGAGAGCAGCAGGATGAAGATCAGCGAGCTGCCCGGAAACCGGATCCGGGCGAACGCGTAGGCGGCGAGGGTGCTCGTCACGACGGAGCCGACGGTGATGATCAGGGAGACCTTGAAGCTGTTGAGCGCCATGTGCCAGAACGGGATCAGGTCGAACACATACCGGTAGTTGTCGAGGGTGACGCTGGACGGGAGCCAGACGGGCGGCAGACTGAAGGCTTCCTTCGTCGTCGAGATCGAGGTGATGAACACCCAGGCGAACGGCGAGAGCATCAGCACGCCGAGCGCCGCCAGCAGCACGTTCAGCACCCCGTCACCAACCCTGGCAACGCGGCGCCGACCCACCGGACGGGCCGGCGCCGATGGATCGGGCGCGGTTCCGGCGGCGGGAACGATCGTGGTCGCCGATTCCAGGGAGACGAGCGCGCGCGTGTCATTACTCATAGTGAACCCAGCGGCGACCCACGGCGAACTGGAGGAGCGTCACGAACATGACGACCACGAGCACTACGATCGCCAGTGCTGACGCGTAGCCCATCTCGAACGCGTGGAACCCGGTCTCGTAGATATGCTGGACGAGACTGAGGGTCGAGTTGGCCGGGCCACCGTTGGTCATGATGAACATCGGCTCGAAGATCTGGAACGCCCCGATGAAGTTGAGGATCAGGACGAAGAAGAGCGTCGGCGAGAGCATCGGCAGGGTCACATCGATGAAGCGCCGGAAGCTGCCCGCGCCGTCGAGCATCGCGGCTTCGTAGAGCGTGCGGGGGATACCCTGAAGGCCGGCGAGCAGGATGATGAAGGTGAAGCCGACGGTTCGCCACAGGTCGACGAAGAGCAGGGCCGGCATGGCCCAGTGGCGATCCACCAGCCAGTTGGGTGGATCGAGACCGAGCTCTCGCAGGTAGAAGTTGATGAACCCGAAGTTCGGGTTGAGCCCGAACAGCCAGATCAGCGAGACCGACGCCCAGGAGATGAGCAGCGGGAAGAAATATGACGTCCGCAGGAAGTAGCGCAGCGCCGCTCGCATGGGCCGGTTGACGGCCAGCGCCAGCAGGAGACCGACCGTGATGTGCAGGACGATCGAGCCGAACGCGAAGACGAAGGAGTTCCGGATCGCCGTCCGCGCCACCTGATCGTGGACCAGTTCCCGGTAGTTGGCGAGCCCGACGTATTCCGGGTCCGAGAAGAGATCCCAGGAGTACAGCGACAGCACGATCGCTCCGACGACGGGGCCGGCGATGAAGATCAGGAAGAGGATCACGGCCGGGCTGATGAAGGCGTAGGCATAGAGCATGTCGCGACGCCCGAGCCCGCCGCGGCTCGGGCGTCGACCAACTGCGATGGCATCCGGGGACAGCTCGGCGCGGGCCGGTGGTGTCATGTCACTCCCGTGCCGGTGGTCACGACGATCGCCAGTGTCACCACGGTCAGAGGTTGCCCTGGACCGTCTCGTTGAGGGTGTTCAACCCCTCTTCGGGCGAAACCGCTCCGGTCAGGATCTGCGTGAAGGCGTCCTCGATGTCTGCCTGGACGACGTTGCCCTTGTCCGGAGACGGGATTGGCGTCGAGTAATCGAGCGCCGCATAGAGCTTGTCGATGCCTTCGGGCGCGTTGTCGAGGAAGTCCTGGCTCGTGGCGACTGACTTGCGGCCCGGCACCACGGTCCCGCCGCCCTCCCTGATGGCGAACAGGCTGGCTTCGGCCGAGGTCATGTACTTGACGAACGCCCAGGCCGCTTCGACGTTCTCGCTGCCCTTCATGATCGGGTAGGCGTTCCAGCCGACCGGCGAGCCCTTCTGTGTCTTCTGCGGCCAGGCCACGACCTTCATCTTGCTGACCGCGTCCAGATTGCGCATGCTGATGACCGGCCAGCGACCACCGCCGAACGCGGCCAGCTTGTCCTGCGCGGTCGTGGTGAAGGCGTCGAAGGTGCCGCCAGGGATCGGACTGTACCCGTTGTCGACCATCGTCTTCATGAAGGTGGCGGCTTCGATCGCCTGCGGCGTGTTGATGGTCGCGGTCGCCCAGTCGGCGCTCAGGGACGAGGCGTCGTTGGTGAGCAGGAACGGCATGATGCCGGCGAAGTAGGCGGGGGCGACGGCGAGGGTGAAGATGCCCTTCGCCTTGAGCGGTTCCCCCATGGCCATCAGATCGTCCCAGGTCCAGTCATCGGTCGGTGCCGCGATGCCGGCCGCGTTGAGGACATCGGCGTTGTACCAGTAGCACATCGTGTTGAAGTCGCTGGGCAGGTAGTAGCGCGACCCATCCGGGGCGATCGTGTAGGTCTGGTCCCACTCCAGCAACTTCGGGCTGACGTCGGCGAAGTAATCCGCCAGTTGGTCCTTGTCGCGCTCGAGCAGGTCGTTGATGGGGAGGCAGAGATCGCGGCTGGCGAACAGGCGCTGCCCCTCGGTCGCGACCTGGATGATGTCCGGCACCTTGCCGCCGGCGATCTGGGTCGAGATCGCATCGAAGAAGCCGGCCCAGTTGTCGATCGCATTCGGTTGCGCCTCGAGCTGGATGTTCGGGTACGTCTGCCGGAACTGCGCGAACAGCTTCTCCCAGGCGGCCGCCTGATCGGCGGTGCCCAGATAGGCCAGCGTGATCTTGCCGCTGACCTGGGCCGCCGCTGCGTTCTTCGACGTGCGAATCGCCGGGGCCGCGAACGCCGAGCGCTTGCTGAGCACGGCGGCCGCGCCGGCCAGCCCCGCGGCGCCGGTCGTCCTGAGTAACATGCGGCGTGAGACTGTGGAGTTGTCGAGGCGGATTTCTTTGGTGATCGTATCCAAGGTCGTTTCGCTCCTTCGCGATTCCGCTCAGGACGTCCATCGGTCCTGCCGTCGGATAGGCCACTATAACAACGTCACTAAAGTTCGGTCAAGCGTTAGGGTAAATCTTTGACTGAAATTGAGTCACCGTATTGATATCTGGCGCGAGGTCGATATGCTGCACGGCAGACCGGCCGCCGCTTTGCACCCAGGAGCTCGACGATGACCGCTACCACAGAATCGCCGCCGACCACGTCTCCGAATTCGCGGACCGACCCCCGTTCCGTTCCGGTTCGCCAAGGCGCGGCGTTGCGCCACGTCGCGATGCCGCTTGGAGGGATCGGAGCAGGCCATGTCGCGCTGGGCGGCGACGGCGGTCTGCGGCAGTGGCAACTCCACAACCGCCCGAACCACCGCGGCTTCATCCCGGACAGCTTCTTCGCCGTCCGGGTCACCTCGACCGAGCCGCCGCGGAACGTCATCCGTCTCCTGCAGTCGCGCGAGATCGCCGACCTGGCCCCGGACCCGACGCCGCTGGTGACGGATGACGAGATCCCCGACGATCAGCGCCGACTGATCGATCTGTTTCCGGGCGTCCAGCGAACTACCTTCTCTGCGACCTACCCGACAGGTCATATCGCCTACCTCGATGATGACCTTCCGCTCGACATAACACTGGAGGCCTTCACGCCGTTCGTGCCGCTGGACGAGTGGGCGAGCGGTCTGCCGGCGGCGCTGTTCACGTTCACGCTCCACAACTCCACGGACATGGAACTTCACGGGGCGCTGGCTGGCACCCTGCAGAACGCCGTTGGCTGGGACGGCGTGACGCCCAGCTCGGGCAATCGCAACCCGCTCTACGGAGGCAACGTGAACCGTGTGCGCCGCTCGCCGGACCGCACCTCACTGGTGATGGACAACCCCTCGTTGCCGGCGGATCACCCCGGCGCCGGCCAGATGGTCCTGACCGCCGTCTCACCGAACGTGCGCGCGTACGGGCAGTGGACCGAACCGGGCCAGTTCCTGCGTTTCATGGAGGGGTTGAACGCCCATCGCCAGTTCGAGGGGCAGGACAGCACGCGCCAGAGTGCCTATCAGAACCAGCCCATCATCCCGCACGGCCCCAGCCCGGCCGGCACGACCTGGAACGGCGGCCTGATGATCCCGTTCTGGATCGCGCCCGGCGAGACGGTCTCCCTGACATTCGTCATGACCTGGTACTTCCCGAACCGCTACGTCAATTTCGACCAGTTCGGCCCGATGCGCGATTACGGCCACAGCCGCTTCTGGCTCGGGAACGCCTACGCCACCCGCTTCGCTGACGCCCTCGACGTGTCGGATCACGTCGTCGGGAACCGGATCACGCTGGAGGAGGTGACGCGGTCCTGGGAGACCCTCTTCACCGGCAGCACGCTGCCCGACGTCCTCGTGGAAGCCATGTCCGCGCAGGCGAGTCTGATCCGCAGCCCGACGACATTCTGGACCGAGGACGGCAACTTCTTCGGTTTCGAGGGCGCGCTCGGGGCCTCGACGACGATGTGGAACGGTGACTTCGGTGGCTCCTGCCCGCTGAACTGCACCCACGTCTGGAACTACGAGATGGCGCTCAGCCGCCTGTTCCCGCGGCTGGAGCGGCGAATGCGCTCGACCGAGCTGGATGTCGTCCAGGCGCCGGAGGGGTACATCCCGCACCGGACGATCCTGCCGCTCTACCTGCGCCAGCTCTGGGGCGAGCCGATCGGCGGTCCGACCCAGCCCGCCCTGGACGGGATGCTGGGCGCGATCCTCAAGACCTACCGCGAGATGCGCCAGGACGCCGACCTCGACTGGCTGCGCGAACACTGGGAACCCCTCCGGCGCCTGCTCCGGCACATCCGCCAGACCTGGGACGCGAACGACGACGGCGTGCTGGAAGGGGAGCAGGGCAACACCTACGACATCCATTTCTTCGGGCCGAACATCTACATCGGCGGGCTCTGGCTGGCGGCACTCCGCGCCGCCGAGGAGATGGCCAGACTGCTCGGCGAGGACGACAGGGCGGCCGAGCTCCGCGCTCTCTTCGAACGCGGCGGCGCCCGTTACGACGAACTCCTCTGGAACGGCGAGTACTACATCCAGCTCCTCGACGATGCGGCCCCGACGGCCGATCAGTTCGGCGACGGCTGCCTGTCCGATCAGCTGTTCGGCCAGTGGTGGGCCCACCTGCTCGACCTCGGCTACATCCTGCCGAAGGAGCACGTCCGCACCACGCTCGAGTCGATCGCCCGCTACAACACCCGCCGCGGATTCAACGACTTCGAGCACGGCTTCCGCGTCTTCGCGGATCGAGCCGACAGCGGCCTGCTGGTCTGCACCTGGCCAAGGGGCGGACGGCCAGCCATTCCGGTTCGCTACTGCGACGAGGTCTGGACGGGGATCGAATACCAGGTCGCGGCTCACTGCATCATGGAAGGCCTGTTCGAGCAGGGTCTGACGATGCTGACGGATCTGCGGGGCCGCTACTCCGGTGAGCGGCGCAACCCGTACAACGAGATCGAGTGCGGCGATCACTACTCGCGCGCGATGGCCGGCTGGAGCGTGCTCGAGGCCTGGAGCGGGCTGCGCTACGACGCGACCCGGAACCAGCTCCGCCTCGTCAACGGTCCGGGCCGGAACGGGAGCCGGCTGCCCTTCGTCACGGCCGCTGCCTGGGGTGAGCTGCGACAGATCCGGACGGGCGACGATGGGTTCGAGGTGGCGTTCGACGTTCGCTTTGGGACGCTGGCGATCGAGTCCCTGATCCTCGCCGGCCTCGACGGTGCCGCCACAGCCAGGATCGATGGCGAAGCGCTCAATATCGCGGCTGGTGACGAGGCCGGCCTGACAAGCTTGACATTCCCGGAAGGCACGACGATCAACGCGGGGTCGGTTCTGACGGTTCACCTCGGGCCAGCCGTGTAGGGACTTGGCTCTCGCTTCGCTGGCCTCGCTCGCTGCGCTGCCGCGCCGTCAGGCGGCGCACCGCGCAGCGAGCCCGATGGTTGAGGTCAGATCAGAAATGATCCGAGAGCAACCGGTTCGTTGTGCGGTACCGTAATCGCCTCTCGGGCCGATTGCCGCTGCGGCGGCCGGGCTCGCCAGCGAAGCGAGAGCGTTGCCCCTACGACGAATACCACCTCCGGCCGTCGCGCTTCGCCTACGGATCCCCTCTCCATCCGTCTGGTCGGGCAGGTCCGGCTTTGCCGGATCAGCCGACCGGACGAGATGGCCCCTGGGGGCGGGGTCTGCTCGCGACCGCAGTCTCCAGAGACGAGAATAGGGCGACCCCACCTGACCCACCACTAGAAGAACGTGTTGCCCTCGACGATCCGCCGGATATCGTTGAAAGCGACGACGAACATCACGCCGAGCAGGATCACCAGACCGGCGAAGTGGACGATTCCTTCCTTCTCCGGCGCGATCTTGCGGCCGCCCCGGACCATCTCGATGATGACGAACAGGAGCCGGCCACCGTCCAGCGCCGGGAAGGGCAGCAGGTTCAGCACGGCGAGGTTGAGCGAGAGCAGGATCATCAGCCGTGCTAACGCCACCCAGGGTGCCTCGCCGGACGCGTCGATCAGTTCGCCGGTCAACTGGCCCATTCCAACTGGTCCAGCCAGTCCACTCAACGGCTGCTGGCCGGTGACGAGTTGGCGGAGACCGTCGACCATCGCGGTCGTCTGATCCCAGGCGTCGCCCAACCCGGTTGGAATGACCTCGGCGAAGGGGACGGCGGTGTACTGCACGGCGAGGTCGGCCGAAGTCCCGATCAACTCATCGACCGGCTTCTGATTGGCGGCGATGCCGAGGGCTTCGAGGTAGTCCGCGTCGTCCGCGAAGGCCGGCACTGGGACTGACAGGGCCAGCATCGTCCCAAAAACCGGGGAACCGGCGACGGACGCGAACAGCGGGCGATTGATGAGGACGGTCGCGGTCGTCCCGCGGGCCTCGCGTAGCGCCGTCCCGAACGACTCCGCGTCGCGCAGGGGAACGCCGTTGAACGAAAGGATCGCGTCGCCCGGCAGCAGCCCACCGACCGCGGTCGCCGAGCCGACCGTCACCTGGGTGACGTCGATCCCGGCGAACGGGACGGTCAGCGGCAGATCGAGCCGCTGCCCGTCGCGCTCGACGGTCAGCGTCACCGGCTCGCCCTGCGCCGCCAGCAGGGTTCGGTTGAAGACGATCGAGTCGGTCATGGCGACGTCATTGATCGCGACGACGCGGTCGCCGGCCAGCACACCGGCCGTCGCCGCCGCGCCGCCAGGCACGATCGAGCCGATGTCGATCGTCGCCTCCGTGATCGGCCGCAGACCGACGCCAGTCGCGCCCTCGCCGGCCGGCGGGTTCTCGCGCGGGGTGACGGAGACGACCACGTCCTGCCCACCGCGATCGAGGGTCAGGTCGACGGCCTCGCCCCGGTTGTCGTTGATGATCGAGGTTAGCTGGTTGCTATCGTCGATTGCCTGCCCGTTGGCGCGGACGATCCGGTCGTCGGGAAGGATGCCGGCCTGAGCCGCCGGGGCGCCGGGCACGACCGAGCCGACGTAGACCCGCTCCCGCGTTACGCCGAGGAAGCCGACCAGGGCGATGATCAGCGCCAGCGCCAGCACGACGTTCATGAACGAGCCGGCGATCAGGAAGAACGCACGCTGGAGGGGCGGCTTCGAGTTCATCGAGTCGGCGCTCATATCTCCGGCGTCCTCGCCCTTGACCCGGACGAAGCCGCCGAACGGGATCCAGTTCAGCGACCAGATCACGCCGTTGCGCTCCCAGCCCTTGGCGCGAGGCGGGATGCCGATGCCGAACTCCTCGACCTTGACACCGACCGAGCGGGCGGCCCAGAAGTGGCCGAGCTCATGAGCGATGATCAGGATCGCGAGGATGGGAATGATGAGCAAACCGTCCAAACTGGTCCCCTGGCGTGTTGCCGGCGCTCGCCGGCGGTTCCGGGCCGCGCGACGCTGGCATCGTTGGTCGGCCGCCACGGTGGGCCGGGCCGGTCAGTCTTCCGGTCCGGCATCGGCGAAGAACGCATGTCAATGGTAGGGGCCACCCGCGACGGACGCAACGCCGCTCGCTCGTGACCGCGGGAGCGTCGGGCCTCCAGCCGATACCGGTCGGGAACGAAACAGCCGCGGGTGCATGCGGTACCGGCCGTTCGACTCCCGTGTGAGAAGATCCGAACGACCAGCGAATCCGTCCTCTGCGGCCGCATTCGGGGGAATCCATGAGCGATGACGAACCAAGGCTCCATACCGGTACACCGATACCGCGACGACTGGTCACCAACGTCAGGAAGTGGTCGCCGGACGACGTGACACCCGGCTGGCTGGAGTCCCTCCCGGACACCGTAGCCGACCTGTGCGGCCGCTGGAAAATCGCGCTCGAACCCGTGATCCCCGACACCTTCATCACGCTCGTGCTGCTCGGGCACTCGGCCGATCTCGGGCCGGTGGTGATCAAGTCGTCCCCGCTAGCCGATGAGTTCCGTGCCGAGGCAACCGCTCTGAGGCTGGCTGCCGGTAGCAACGTCGCCGGGCAGTACGACGTCGATCTTACCCGCAGCGTCATGGTCATCGAGCGGATCGTGCCGGGAAACCAGCTTCGCGACGTCGAGATGTCGGACGCCGCCGCGACCCGTCTGGCGGCCGAGACGGTCGCGACGATGTGGCGCCCGGCGCCGGACTCGTCGGGCCTCATTCCACTGCGTCAGTGGATGCGAGCCCTCCTGGACTGGTCGCCACGTCCCGACTGGATCGCAACGGACCTCGTCGAGGAAGCGCAGGCACTGGCAATCGCGCTCCTCGCCCGGTCGACGCGTACCTGCCTCCTCCACGGTGACTTCCAGCATCACAACCTGCTGCGGCGGGAGTCCGGTGACTGGGCGATCATCGATCCCAAGGGATTGATCGGGGACCCAGGGTTCGAGATCGCCGCCTGGATGTACAACCCGCCGGGTGTGACGGAGCGGGACGACTACCTGGACCTGGTGCGGCGCCGCGTCGGGATCTGCGCGGACGTCTGGTCGATCGATCGCCAGGATCTGATCGCGTGGGCATTCGTCGGGGCGGTACTCTCCGTGTGCTGGTCCGCCGGGGACGCCACGCCGGAGGGCCTGTTGCCCTATTTCGAGCGCGGCGCCCGGCAGCTCCGGACGCTCCTCACGTAACGGACAGGACCGGTGGCAAGCAACTCCATTGGCCGCCGCAGCGTTACCGTGACGTAGGGTCATCCGCTCTCGCTTCGCTTGCGGTGACCGGCCTCCGCACCGGCTTTCGCTGTCAGGCCAGACTGTGTCGAATGACCAATATGCGGTCCGCGAACAGTCCCCACCCCAACCCCTTGTATGGTAACGGGGTGGCTGATGCCATGGTGAGCCGGTAGACCGTCCACCCCCCTGGTCCCGAGACCGACTGAGAGCAGAGGTCACCGGCTCGCCCGTTTCGATCCAGAACCCGCACAGATGCCGGGGCACCGGCCTCCCGTGGCAGACCGCACGGGGCGGCTTGGCAGCCCGCAAGCACAAGGTCGGGTCGCGGTCGATCCCCGTGCGTTCCTGGAGGAGTTCCATGGCTGCCTCACCGTCCCTGTGGTCGCTCCCGTCCCTTGCGTCCGGTCCGATCGTCGTCGGGATCGACGTCGCCAAGGCCCGGCTCGACCTGGCCGTCGGGGCCGCCGACCCCGCCATCGCCCGTGGCGGCGACCCGGTCCGTGGGGCGGTCGCCAATGATGAGGCCGGCACCGTCGCCGACGGGTCCCATCGAAACCGGTCGGTCCCGGAACACTGGCATCGCTCCCCGGTATGGAGCCTACGGCGCTGACAGGGCAAGCCATGTTCCTACGACCGACGGTGCCCGATTCCGACGTTCCGGGTGAGCCAAAACTGACAATCGAGGGCTGTGTCCACCAGTTCTTTGCACTATCGGACCGGTCACTGGCTCAGTATTATGTTAGTATCGCGACCCGAACAGGATGGTCCCGTGCCAGAGAGACTAAACGTCCACCGGTGACCAGAGGAGCCCGCCCCCCTGACCTGCGCGGAGCATCGCTTCGCCATGTCTCGGCACGGTGTTGGACGGAGCCATCGACCGATCTGATTCGATGATGAGCTGGAGAAGACAGGTCATGATTGTCGGAGTCGCACGCGAGATCAAGGACCGGGAATCCCGTGTGGCCGCAACGCCGGGTGGCGTGGGCGAGTATGTTGCCCATGGCCACGATGTCCTTGTCGAGGCAGGCGCCGGGGCGGGTAGCGGGTTCTCGGATGGGGAGTACGTCGCGGCCGGCGCATCGATGGTCGACCATCATGCCGACGTCTTCGCCCGGGCCGACCTGCTGCTCAAGGTGAAGGAGCCGGTCGCCAGCGAGTACGACCTGCTCCGTCCCGGCCAGATCCTCTTCACCTACCTTCATCTGGCCGCCGACCTCGACCTGACCGAGGCGCTGTGTCGCCAGCGTGTCCGGGCCATTGCCTACGAGACCGTCCAGACCGGCACCGACGGCGCGATGGCGCTGCCGCTCCTGACCCCGATGAGCGAGGTCGCCGGGCGGATGGCGATCCAGATCGGCGCTCATTACCTGGAGCGGCCCAGTGGCGGTATCGGACTCCTCCTTGGGGGCGTGCCGGGTGTCGCTCCCGCCCGCGTCGTCATCGTCGGGGGCGGTGTCGTCGGGACCAATGCCGCCGCGATCGCCCTGGGGATGGGGGCGGCGGTGACGATCCTCGACCGCAACGTCGACCGCCTCCGCCAGCTGGAGCACATGCTCACCGGCCGGCTGACCCTGCTGGCCTCCAACGCCGCCGTCATCGCCGACGCTGTCCGGGATGCGGACTTGCTGATCGGCGCCGTCCTCGTCGCCGGCTCCAAGGCGCCCCGGCTCGTGACCGAGACCATGGTCCGGGCGATGCGGGCTGGCTCGGTCATCGTCGACGTGGCGATCGACCAGGGCGGCTGCATCGAGACCGCCCACCCGACCTCGCACAGCGACCCGACCTATGAGGTTGGCGGCGTCCTGCACTACTGCGTCACGAACATCCCCGGCGCCGTCCCGCGCACCAGCACGCTGGCGCTGAGCAATGTCACGCTGCCCTACGGCCTCGCCCTCGCCGATCAGGGGATCGCCGCCGCGGTTGCCCACGACCCCTCGCTGGCCCACGGCGTCAACGTCTTCGACGGTCAGATCACCCATCCAGCCGTCGCCGGCGCCTTCGGGATGCCGTTCGCACCTCTGGAGACCGTGCTCTCCGCCTGACGGTCTCAACGGTCGTCATCGGCCGAACCGGCCATACCGCCGACCAATCCCCGACGTCGACGACCGCTCTCCGTGAGGATTCCGACCAATGCAGCAGCGCGTAGACCGCTTCCTTGAGACGCTGACCGCCGAGCGTGGGTGCTCCGGCAACACCGTATCCGCCTACCGGAACGACCTGACGCAGTTCGTCGGGTATCTGGCGGCCCCGCCGGCCGAGGACCACTGCCCGCCGGTCGAGCGGTGGGAAGACGCGACCGAAGAGCACTTCATGACCTACTTGCTGCACCTGCGCGGGCGGTCCTACGCGACGTCGACCGTCGCCCGGAAGACGGCGGCGATCAAATCCTTCTCGGCCTTCCTCGTCGCCGAGGGCATCCACGGCTCCGACCGGTCCCTCCGGATGGCGGCCCCACGGGTGGACCGGTACGCGCCGAAGGCGATCTCACCGGAGGACGTCGAGCGCCTCGTCGCCCGGCCGCGGGAGGTCGTGGCGGCGGCCGGGGCGGGCCATGCCCGCCCCGAAGCGATCCGGGACTGGGCGATGCTCGAGGTCCTCTACGCCACGGGGCTGCGGGTCAGTGAGCTCGTCGCGCTCGACACCTGCCACTTCGATCCGGCCGCCAACCGGCTAACCTGTATCAGCCGGACCGACCGCCACCGCTCCCTGCCGCTGCCGCATCCGGTCGCCGAGCCGATCCGCCAGTACCTGACCGACGCCCGCCCTCGCCTCGCAACCGGCGACCACGACGCGCTATTCCTCAATCACCGGGGCCAGCGCCTGACCCGGCAGGGGTTCTGGCTGATCCTCAAGACCTACGCCGAGCAGGCCGGCGTCGAGAACGTCACGCCCCATACGCTGCGGCACTCCTTTGCCACCCACGCCCTGACGGGCGGCGCGACGCTGCGGGACGTCCAGGAGCGGCTCGGTCATGTCAGTATCTCGACGACCCAGATCTACCAGCAGATGGCCCACGACCCGACCCGGGTCGAGGCGGTGATCAACGGAGCGTCGGAGAAGGTCTATGTCACGGCGCCTGTCGACGGCCCCGACGAGCGGCTGGACGGCGAAGGTACCGGGCTCGAGTCAGCCCGGGCGCTGGTCTCGAGCGATGCCGCCGCCCACCGCGAGACCGCCCCTGTCGAGAGAGGATCCCGGAACCCATGACGACGGATACCCGCGCCGAGACCACAACCGAAACCGAGGGCGTCACTGAGCCCAGGCCCCGAGCCGCGACGATGGACAAGATCACCGCCCTCGCCAAGCGGCGCGGCTTCGTCTTCCCCGGCTCCGACATCTACGGCGGCCTCGCCAACACCTGGGACTACGGTCCGCTCGGGGTCGAGCTCAAGAACAACGTCAAGCAGCTCTGGTGGAGGACGTTCGTCCAGCGCCGCCCGGACATGGTCGGCCTCGACGGCGCGATCCTGATGAACCCGCGTGTCTGGGAGGCCTCCGGCCACGTCGGCAACTTCAACGACCCGCTGGTCGACTGCCGGACCTGCAGGTCCCGCTTCCGGGCCGACCACCTGATCGAGGACCGGCTCGGCCGGCACGTCGACGGCAAGTCGCCAGAGGAGCTGACGGCGATCCTCGCCGCGGCGAACCTGGCCTGCCCCGTCTGCGGCAACCGGACGCTGACCGAGGCCCGCCAGTTCAACATGATGTTCAGCACGACGATCGGCCCGGTCGAGGAGACCGGGACGAAGGTCTACCTCCGGCCGGAGACCGCCCAGGCGATCTTCATCCAGTACAAGAACATCCTGGCGACGGCCCGGGTCAAGCTGCCGTTCGGCGTCGGCCAGATCGGCAAGGCGTTCCGAAACGAGATCACACCCGGCAACTTCATCTTCCGCCAGCTCGAGTTCGAGCAGATGGAGATCGAGTACTTCGTCCGGCCCGAGGACGCCCCGGCTCGCTACGAGGAGTGGCTGGTCGCGATGGGCAGCTGGCTCCAGGCGATCGGGGTCCGGAACGAGAACCTCCGCGTCCGCGAACACGACAGGGAGGAGCTGTCGCACTACTCCTCCCGTACCGTGGACTTCGAGTACCTGTTCCCCGGCTCGATGGGCTGGAAGGAGCTCTACGGGCTCGCCAACCGGTCGGACTACGACCTCCGCCAGCACCAGGAATTCAGCGGCGAGGACCTGCGCTACTTCGACCAGACCGACGGCAGCCGCTTCCTCCCTCATGTGATCGAGCCGACGTTCGGCGTGGACAGGACGATCCTCGTCCTGCTGCTCGACGCCTACGACGAGGAGGAGACGACCGACGTCAACGGCAAGGCGGACACCCGCGTTCTGCTCCGGCTCCACCCGCGGGTCGCTCCCGTCAAGGCGGCGATCCTGCCGCTGGCGAAGAAGCCCGAGCTGACCTCGGTCGCCCGCGATCTGCGGCAGCGGCTCGAGGATGCCATCCCCGGCGTGATCGACTACGACGAGACTGGCAATATCGGCAAGCGCTACCGGCGACAGGACGAGATCGGGACGCCGTTCTGCTTCACCGTCGACTACGACACGCTCGAGGACCAGGCGGTGACGGTCCGCGACCGCGACACGACCGCCCAGGAGCGAGTCGCCCTCGCCGATGTCCCGAACTACCTTCGCGACCGGCTGGCCTGACCGGCCGGGTGACCGATACGTACGTCCGATGAGAGCACGAGACGAGGCGACCACATCGGTCGCCCCGTCTCGTGCTTGATTTGCTGGTCTACCTCATGGCCTGAATTCATCGGTTGTCAGCCTTGAGCCGCGACCTCGCCCGCCTGCAGGACCTCGTCGTCCGGCGAGAGGAGCGAGTCATCCGTTACCGGCACGACGACATCCGGCTCGACGCCCTGGCTCTCCAGGAAGATCTTGCCGTCGTTCTCGTAGCGGATGAACGGCGCCTGGAACGTCAGCCCATCCGGAAGGGTCCAGCTGGCGATGGCGGCGTAGACACCGGCCGAGGGGGTGTTGCCGACGATCGCGATGTCGTCCCGCTGGATCCCATCCATCGTGGCCGCGAACTGTTCGCAGGCGCTGGCACAGTCATCATCGACCAGGACGGCGACACCGCCATCCCAATGAGCGTCGGAGACTGGCACGATCTCGTCGCCGGCATCGACGAACTTGCCATCCGCGTTGGCGATGAAGGCGGTATCGAGGGTGAATGTCTCCTCGGCGAAGGTCGAGCTGGCGTAGAAGCCCAGCATTGCCAGCCCACCGCCGTTGGCGCGGACGTCGACGACGATGTCCGTCACGCCGTACGCCTCGAGCGCCCGGATCGCGTAGTCCCACTGGTGCGTGAACAGGACGACATCGGTCGAGAACGTGTTGATCCGCACATAGCCGACGCCCGACGGGAGGACCCGGCTCTCAATCGGCATCGCCGCATCGTCGGAGGCGTTCTCGGGCGACAGCGCCTCGATGTAGCCGGCGAAGTCCCGTTTGGCCTTCAGCTTTGCCGAATCGCTCTTCCCGTCGGCGTTGGTATACCCGACCTCGACCGTGGTGTTGGCCGGAGCCCGGGTGATGAGGTCGGCGCGCTGATTGTCACGGGCGAAGTCGGACGAGGCCGAGAGGGCGAGCGGCGTATCGGCCAGTGCGGTCTCGATGTCGTCGCCGTCCCAGTCCTCGATCGTGTCGCCGACCTCGATCCCGGCGTCATTGGCACTCCCGCGGTCCGCAACGCCGACAACGTAGACCGTGCCGTCGTCGGCCTGATCGACGGTGAGACCGTAGCCGGCGCCATAGTTGTCCTGGAACCAGTTCAATGGCGGCGTCGAGGAGACGTGCCCATCATTGAACTCCAGGCTGAACTGGTAGACGGCGAGGGTGTAGGCGTCGACGTCGTCGTCCTGCTCGGCCTGCTCGACCATCGGCAGGTAGGTGTCGCGGAGGGCGTCGAAGTCGATCCCCTTGAGGTCGTCGAATGGGTACTCGCGCTCCAGCTGATCGACCAGTGAGGTGAACCCCTCCGCCCAGCCCTGATCGGAAAAGTCGTTTGGGTCGATCGACGCGCCGGGGAAGCCCACGCGAACCTCGGCATCCCGGTCGAAGTCGTAGGTGTCGGAACTGATGTCGACGATCGTCCAGCCCGCCTCGAGATCGGTGAGCGGGTCGTCCTCCGTCAGCGCCTCACCGTCGTCGCCGACCTCGCTGGGGAACTGGGCGCCGTCACCACCCGACCAGACCGCGAGCTGGCCGGTCGCGCCACCGCTCGCGTTGAGATCGACCGACGACACCAGGGTCGGTGAGCCGTCGTAGCCGTCGACACCGGTCAGGAACGGGGTGCCGGCGACGTTCGAGACGATATCGACCGCAAAGACCTGCGGGAGCGTATCAGCGTCCGCGTCGGCCCCCGTGATGCTGGTCGGCTTGCCCTGGGGGGCGATCGGCAGCGAGAGCGAGAAGCTGTAGCCGTCGTTGCCCTCGTCGACGAGGCCGGCCGCGATCTGGGAGGGGACCGAGGGCAGCGTCGCCCCACCGGCGATGACGTCCGTCTCCGTCTCCAGGATCGACGCGTCGGTCAGGACGACGAGCGGCTCGCTGTAGGTCGCGAGGTCGGCGGCGGTGATCGTGAGACTACCGGTCAGAGTGGTGGCACCATCGCCGTCACGCTGGGCACCGGCGGTTCCTGGCAGGATCGCCAGTGACATCACCAGGACAAGCAGGACCCGCGATGTCCGGTTACGACCGAACCAGGACGACGATCGTATGGTCGAATCCATTGATGCTCCTTGCCCTGCGATCAGGGACCTGGTCCGGCCAGGTCGGGCGCCCGGATATGGTGGCGAGTGCTCGGTGAGAAGACGCCAGCCACTCGAACGTCGTTGCATGCCGGTCTCCGGACGGGCCAACGGCCCCGTCGATGGCTCGACGAGGCCGTTGGTCCGGGTACTCGGTCGCACCTCACCCGGATCGGTTCAGGCTTCCGGCGTGCTGTCGTCCAGTGGATCCACAACCCCACCCGCATCGGACGGCGTCGCCACGACGTCGGGTGTCGCGTCCAGGTCCGGCGTGGCGTCCGGGACCGGGGTCGACCCGGCGTCGGCCGGCGGGATGTCGCCACCCTCCTGGTTACGCGGATCTTCGCCGTTCAACTGGGCGACGACGGCGGCATCCGCGTAGTCCAGACCGACGTCGCCGTTGCCGACGATGAGCGTATCGGGTTCGGACGGGATCCGGACATTCGGCGTGACGCCGTACCCCTCGAGGAAGATCTGGCCCGCGTCGTTCTGGAACCGGATGTAGCTCGCCTGGAAGGGCAGGCCACCGGACAGGTACCAGAGGTAGATGCCGGCCTCGATCCCGGCCGTCGACGTGTAGGATACGATCAGGTGCTCGGGGTCCTCGGCAAAGGCGGCCGTGAAGATCTCGCAGGCCGACGCGCAACTGAGGTCGGTGAGCACGGCGACCGGGAAGTCGCTCACGCCGAGGTCGACCGGCAGGACCGATTCCTCCCCCTGGGGAACGTGGTTGCCCTCGCCGTCCGGGAAGTAGAGCGTGTCGAGGACGAACTCGTCCTTGATGAAGGTTCCGGCGATGTAGGTCGCCAGGTTGCCGTAGCCGCCGCCGTTGCCCCGGACATCGATCACGAAGCCGGTCGCGCCGTTGGCGACGAGGTTCTGGATGGCGTACTTCCACGCGGTCGTGAACAGGATCGGGTCGGCCAGGAACGTGTTGACCCGGATGTAGCCGACACCGGAGTCGAGCAGCCGGGTCGAGATCGGCAGCGCGTCGAGATCATCGACCGGTGAGTCGACCGCGGTGTTCAGGCCGACGTCCGCTCCATCGACGTCCTCGCTGAACGTCAATTCGACAGTCTCCGGAGCGCGGGCGTTCGGGTTCTGGAACGTGACCTCGACGGTCTCGTCGACCGGACCACGCGTCAGGAACTGGTATTTCTGCGCCAGTTCGCCGACCGGGTTGGACCGCGAGATGATGACCTCTTCGGCCGCGAGGGCGTCGTCGACCGAGCCGCCGTTCCAGCCGGTGACGATCGCGCCCGGCTCGATGCCGGCCTCGCTGGCCGGGAGCCCGTCCGAGACGCCGACGACGATGGTGTCGCCGTCGTCGGTGGGCTTGATCCGCATCCCGAGGCGGCCCCCGATCCGGTCGGCGATGAAGGTGGCACCAGGGGCGCTGGACGTGTGACCGTCATTGAACTCCAGCGCGAAGGCATAGACCGCATCCTGGAAGGCGTCGAAGTCGTTGTCGTCCTGGGCGGCCTGGACGAGCGGCCGGTACTTCGCGGTGAGCGCCTCGAAGTCGATCCCCTTCAGTTCGGTGTAGGCGTAGCTGACGCTGAGCTCGGCGAGCATGGCATCGAACGAGTCGACGAAGCCCTGGCCGCTGAAGTCGGAGAAGCCATCGTCGCCCGTCAGGATCTCGACACCGGCCTGCTGGTCCCGAACCAGACCGAACGGAGAGCTGTTCAGGTCGACCGCCGTCCAGCCGGCTGCGATCGGCGCAGTCGGGTCGTCCGCGGTCATGAGGAGGCCATCGTCGCCGAAGTCGGTCGGGAAGGCCTGCTGGTCGTCCGGAGCCCAGACGGCGATCGTGCCGCCGGTGACCTCCAGGTCGGCCGGTCGGGTCTCGAGCGAGGACTGAGACGTGCCCCAGCCGCCGCCCTCGTAGGGACCGATGAACGGGCCGCCCTCACTGTTGGAATAGTATTCGACGGAGAAGATCTGGACGCCGGTCCCGTCCCCCTCGCCGTTCCCGACATCATTGAGGTTGCCGAGCGGCGCGATGGGGAGCGGGATCGTGAACTCGGCGCCGGCGGCGAGATCACCGATCAACGGAGCAAGCACTTCGCTACCAGCTGGCGGCGGTAGTTCCAGATCGCGCTGGACGAAGGCCGTCATGTCGAGGAGCAGCATGTAGGCTTCGGACGTCGTGCTCAGCGAGTTCGGATTCTCGAGCGCGAACGTGCCGGTCAGTTGCTGGACGCCGGCCGCGGCGGCCCCATCCTGTGCGGCGGCTGGACGCATGCTGCCCGCGATC
>JAABUS010003393.1_pt1 | contig 26008 bp, 16 predicted proteins | sample 5560161 | NCBI WGS metagenome assembly JAABUS01 (sample SAMN10711885, study PRJNA513376) | rock metagenome | isolation source: Antarctica rocks | place: Antarctica: Victoria Land, Trio Nunatak nord | collected 2016-01-04
TGGGGTTTGAGGCTGGGGGGTGAGGTTGTGGGGAGAATGAGGAACGAGCTGGGGGGGGGAAGGGAGGAAGGATGATGACAATGCGGGGGATCGAGCATACTCAGGGCTGGGACGAGGGGTGGAGAATCTACCATAGATTAGAGATCATAGACTGGAGAGTGATGCCGAAGGTTATTGTGCAGTAGCCAGTGAACGCTGCTGACTTATCCGCTCTCGTGATCGAATCGATTTACTAGTGAGATCGTGCGATAAGGGCGTCTGCACACGGGAAAAAGTTATTGTAGAATATTACAGCTGACTATGGACTCTTGGGATGATATATATTTCTAAGCTGCCAATTATGTGCAGGCCCACCATCGCTGGCATCACCGTATCTGTGCCAACGTCAATGTGCTGGTAAGTCGTGAAGTCGTCTGTACATCAAGTCGTTTCGATATCGTAGATCGTTGGGCCGTCATCTCATGGTAAATCGTGATCAGCATAACTCCTTTCCGCCCGCCCTATTCTTATCCCCTCGATGCCATATTCTTGAGAGCCAGCCTCCCTGCCCTCCGTCATTAATTGGCTGCGTCATCTCAGCGCCCGATCCAGACGAGCTGTTGCTGTTTCCCTTCTCCTGCTGTTCAACGAACGACATCGGCCTTTTCGGGATCTCGATCTTGACTGTCGAGTTGGTGTTCGTAGGTACAATGACCCTGGGCTGATTCTCGAATGTCGGTGGGGAGCTCAGCTTCCCCGAATTAGGACCACCAGGCGACATGGGCCCGAAGCCGCCACGAGCAGCCATCGCGTCGGCGGCGGACTGGGAACGCAGCTTTCGGGGTTTGGCTGCAGCCGGCTCTTCTGAATGTTGGATACCATGGTACTTGTGTGACCATTGTGGTTTGTAATGGAGGAACGTGAGGCAGTGAGCGAGCCATTTTCCAATGGCATGGAAGGTGATTCGAGTCTTGTGGGTCCAGAAATGCAAGCCGCTTGTTGTATTCAACGATCCGATGAGCGTGTATGTGGGTAAACATATGATAGCAAGGACGATGCCGAAAGCGTGGAAGCTGTCCCCAACGGGCATGTTCGTCATGCCGAAGACCGAGGTAACGAAAGTCAGGGGTAGAAAGAAAATGGTGACGAGGGTTAGGAGCTTGATGTTGTGCCCTTGCTGGACAGTGATCGTAGCCTGCTGAACTGAGCGACGGCTTTCTAGAACGGAGGTGCCGCTGAAGAGGTTATCGCGAAGACCCTTGATTTCTCTCATCTTGACCTGATTCTTTGCGATAATCTTCTCCAGCTGGAGCAACTCATACTCGATGTCCTGTCGCAAGTACCGCATGCGTTTCCGCCAGTTGGCGTAGCGGGAAGAGGTGGTTTCGTCGCCGGGCCAAACAATTTTGTCTGAACCGTTCCATACTCGCTCCTTGAAGCAATGCCTGTAGGCGGTGATCATTTCTTGGATGTCTTCGTTCATGATGCCCAACGTTTGATGCGCCCAGAAGTACCGGCGGGAATACGTGAACTCGTCATCCTCGAACAGTAAACGGTCTCGTACGGACTGCTTGAACATGAAATCTGGCTGGAGGTAATTTAGCTCGGATCTGGTTTACTTTGTGCTGCTGGCAAAAAGCGAATCATTGCCCCGTTTCTTGATCGATAGAGCTTATGCTAATGCGATGGTGGACTTACCGGCATTCTGGCCATGTCTGAGACCCGATCATACACCTCTTCAAGCCGCTTCCTGGCATCCTTGTACTCAGCGCGTAAGGTCACGAGAAAGGCCTCAGGTCCATTGACATAGTGCTTTGTAGAGTCATGAGAATCGATCGAGCTTTTCCAATCCGGATAACACTGTATGGAAAGGACGCGCCATGGGGCGAATGGATCGTAAACATATCCCTCCTCTTTCTTAGCTCTCCTTCGAACTCTCCTTGCCACCTTATTGATGGGATCACTGGCAAGATGCAAGCCGATGACCGATGCGCAACGGCTGACTGGTATATGGCCCTCTGTTTCGGCAAGCTCTTCATCCGCTTTCTGCCATCTCATGGGTTCACTGGAGCAAATATCAGCTATCGACTTCGGATCAGCGGCTTACTTGAAACTTACCACTCATCGCCGACTATCGTGAAGTATTCAAACGTCCAAACAAATGTATTGCGATGTCTGAGGTCTTTGGAGAATGGACGATGAGGTATACCCTTAGATGGTCAGCGCTCAAACTCATGTACTGGCTACAGTGAAGATGATCCTCCCACCCTCGTATGTTGGTCAATGAGCAATTGGAACATCTCGTCCATATCAAAGTGATTGCTCATCGTGTGGTGTAAAGCAGCGAAAAGTAGCGGAGATGGCTCGCGCACGATAGTAATCCTACCGACCGCCAGTCTTTGTCTTTCAGGATTGGCATTGAGATCTTTCAGGTTGTTCCAAATGGCCTGCGCCCTCGATGTAGTCCCTCTTTCTGTAGCGCTCATAATCTCGAGTGGCGCTCCATCATTCCCGACGTCGAATATTGAGAAATGAGTGTGATGGGAGCGATCAGTGACAGCTCCCGACGTTTGTGGAAACACATTTGGCGTCCTCAGTAGCTTCTTGTCATCCACCACGTTCCCCAATATATCTCGACCTGCCTGTGTCCAGTCATAGCCTAGGATATGCCTCCGTAAGCCTTCTTCTTCATAGGTCTCCGGAGGTAGCGTCTGCTGTACGAACAAAGACTCGTCATCGTCCGTGTCCGACTCGTCTTCGAAAGAGTGTGTCTTCTGAATGCTATCCACATCCAACGTGAATCGCGTATCAAGAGTCTTTGCAGTATCTAGCGAATTCGCAGTGTTCCGACGAACAGTTGAGACGGTGAGCGGGGCCAGCGGCTTGTCTGTCCCTGCTGCTACGAGTGCTTGGGCCAAAACCTCGTGTGCTCTGTTCAAAGTCTCGGAATATTTTTCTCTATCTTCTGCAAGTTTCTTGATCAACTCCTGCACCGTGACAGCATCTAGGGCCATTGTACGGCCTAAGTCGTGCAGATGCCGCTATGAAGGGATAGCTCATACCCAAAGGAGCATAAGTATATGATTGCAGAGGGGTGAAGAACAACTGAGGAGGGGTGCGCCTCGCCAGCAAAAACGGAAGTCCAGCTGGATGCATTGAAGATGTCAGCCTCACTGGGGCCCGCCTAGCTTCGTATCAACGTCTTGGCCGAGCGGACTTGGCATTATCTTTCTATTGCCAAGGTTTCCGCTGCTTGGCGCATGTGGACCTTTGCCAAGCTTTCCAGACCTTTTAAACGCGCTATTCATTTCGCGTCTCCAAAGTCGCAGAAGCCAATGCTCCGCAAGCATTACATGTGAAGCTTAGCGGACTTACTCTCTCGCCAAGAATACTGTCTTACCATCCTGAGTATTTGACTTGCTCCTCACTCACGGCGTAACGTGAAATGGCTCGCTCTCATCGAGTGACCGTTGTTTACAGACAATGCAAGGCAATGGCAGACCACGCTCTGTCCTCTTTGATACAAGGTTGAGAGATACGAGTTTGAGGCTTCTCCAACATATCACTACATCAACATCGCATCGAAGAGCTGGAGAAGTCGACACTGCGCCTCGCGGTATTCTCAGCGGGTGAGAAGCTGATTCGTCCACATCTTACGCGATGCTCGACACATATGTTGTTCTTGACCAAGTATTGTCAGTTATTGACATGGGAAGCCATGATCAGCGAATTCAGAATAACTATAAAAGGGGCCCTTCCCTTCGACATTCCAGGAAGGAAGCCTGGAATGCGTGATAACAGTCTATACAAGGTTCATACTAGCGACGTAGCCTTGCCAATAGATGCATGTAGGTTTCCATTTATGATGTTACTAGAAGTTTCGTTCTCTGTTTTTCTTTGGCTACTGTATACCCGTACCTTGCCTATGAAGCGTCGTTGAAGCTTTTTGATCATGGCTTCCATGGTCGTACATGTGCCTTGGGCGATGTATTCCCGCGGCTCTCGACCGTTCACACTTTTCTCCCCTTATTCTCGCGACTTCTCTGTCTCCTTCAATCTCTTCGTCCCTTCCTTCGATTAACGCTACTATCAATCTTCTTCTGGAGCCAATGGAAAATCTCCCAGACTGCTTCTTGCCCTTCTAGCTATTGGCGAGCCGCTACTCAACAAGAAGCATCGCCTCAATATCATTTCTATCCTGAAGTCCTGCCGCCTCTCATCGACGCCATCATGCAGCGTCACAACCAGAAACGTCTGGCGTAACAGGCCAGAAATGTGCGGTTCAACTAGTGCAAGTGTTTTACAGGAAGAGCTAAATTGGAAAGCATTTTACTTGCCACGCATTGGTTATCTCGTTGAACGGCAGTGCCTACAAGCTAACTATAAGCGGTACAGCATGTGCAGGCCTGGACAGAGCTACTTTTGTCGACGTGCAGCGCACCCAGGCTGAGATCCGCCATTCTGATTGGTTGTCGTAAGACTCGGGCAACACCAAGTGGGGCGGTAGGATGTTTGCTGTTCCGGCGATTGCCACGAACCATGCTTACTGTATTGACTGGATGCCTTATTCGCCCCGTCAGTATGGAGTATCTTCGAGACCGTAACTATACATACTTCTTTGTCTGCCGTCTGAATGTTTTGTCCTCCCGTGATCGACCTTGTTCATGGATCCCGCCGCTGTTGCCGGTATCGGTCTGGCTGTTATGTCACTGGCTTCGCAATGTTTCACGGGGGCAATGCAAGGTATAGCTATAGCCTTGCCTCTGGATCTACTGGTCTTCGCTAATCACAGTCGCGCAGCCATCCAGTTGATATCCTCTGCAAAGAATTTGGCGCCAGAATATAAATACTTGACCATCCGCCTAAGGCTGGAGCAGCAGCGCCTCTGTAATTGGGGCGCAGAAGTCGGGCTCAAGAGATATATCGACGGAGATGTAGATTCTGATCACTTGGACATGCTAGGGTTGAACCGGGCGATAATTATGGATACAATCATTCAAATACAGATGCTCGCCACAGACTTCATTAAATGTCAAAACAAATTTGGTGTACTGGTTCCCGATGATATCAAACAGTCCGGTCAGGAGCCCATGGTAGAGGATTTGGATGACAGCAGCTTGACTAAATTCCCGGACATTATGGATTTCCTGACGAAGCAGCTGCACGTCTCGCCCCTCGTCAAAAGCCTGCCCAAGAGACTCAAATGGGCGGCATTTTATAGAGAGAAGTATGAGGGGCTTATCGATCGATTACGCGGATTCAACGATGTCTTAATCGATCTCGTAGATAGCAACGCCCGTATTGCGATATGCCGGTCAACCCGGGAGACGAACACGACGATACTGCACCTTCACAGTAGGATTGACGATCTCTTGGAGCTGTTTAAGGCGCTTATGCCGGAAAAGTCCACCGGCGCGCCTGTCATCCCGGCTGCGGCCCCGCCACACGACAGTAATACTTATACGCAACAAAAGCGCGACCTTGCCGGTCTCGCTTATTTTAAAGCTGTAAACATATCGATCGAGAGCAGCTTTCATCTCACCTTTGCTGGTCCACGGGCCGAGGAAAGGTGCGCCCCGGGAATGAAGCTGGCGCGGTCCGATATCCATTTGTCCAACGACCTCGAGAGCACTGACGACCGCTGCGAAGCCGACTACGAGCTAGGCGATGGGCAATCTAGACAGCGTGTCTGGGTAGAATGGCGGGAGTACGATCCGCTGATGCAAGCCCAAACCACGCTGAATCCGAGTCGCGTCGATAAGCTCGTCTCTTTACTAAGCGACATTCACAAACCAGACCAGCTTTGTGTACCACACTGCATCGGGTATTTCGACGAACCCAGATGTAAAGAGAACAATTATCGAACTGGTCGGTTGGGGTTCGTCTTTGAGAACCCATCCACGGTGTCGGCCAGCCCCGTATCTCTTAGATCGTTGATATTGCTTCAGACCAGGCCACTTTTGACGGATCGTATTGCCATTGCTAAAGCCACTGCCAACTGTCTGATGTCCTTGCATTCTGTGAATTGGCTACACAAGGGTCTCCGTAGTCAGAATATTCTCTTCTTTCCGAAAAACGATGGTACGATCGAGTATTCACGCCCCTATCTCTCTGGGTTTGGCTATGCACGGCCGGCATTCAGAGAAGACATGACGGAAATGATGTCTCAGAGCCCAGAGGCCGACATGTACCGACATCCGCGAACCCACGGGCTCGGGCCATGGGAGGGACGGCAAGGCTTCAAAAGGACTTTTGATGTTTACAGCCTTGGCGTTGTACTCGTCGAGATCGCGACCTGGCGAGTCATCGAGACGGTGTTGGAAATAGAAGACCCTACGTCTCTGAGCGCGTCGGCTTTGAAAGACATCCAGTCACGGCTACTTGGCGAAAAACGCCACCTAGAGAGTGTTGGTGCGAATGCAGGAGCGAGGTTCCGTCGCGCGACTGGAATTTGTCTTGACTCGACGGCAGCTTTGGGCGTCAATCATCTTGACGATGAAATGAACGTACATGTGGCGGCAAAGATATCACAATGTTTTTATCATCAGGTCCTTCTGCCTTTAGATGAAATCCAGACTTAACAACTAGCGTATCTGAGATAGATTCCGATAACAAGATTGAATACAGTATATTGGGTTCCAGCCCACTTTCATTTCCGCTGAACCGGAACTCGAAACGCCGCAAAACAGCATAAAGATGATGAGTCTCCATAAAGAGCACTCCTCTTACGAATCCTCGATAGCATTTTCCAACAACTCATCTTTTGTTTTTTTCGCACAGTCCTCTTGCCCTCTTGCAGACAACTGAAACCCGGTCACACTGGGTTGACAAATTGGACGAAGGTATGAGAAAATGCATCACGCTTGGAAGGCCGCTGATCTATCGAGTCTCCAGGAATGGTCCAGTGAGGCTAAGATCGTTTCGCTTCGAGAGTCCCTGCTGATCATTCTTGTCCAGGTGGCGCACATGATCCACAGCGACGATGTCCCTTAGGTGTCTTGCAATCTACCATAGTGTGGTAGACCGCCTTGGCCGTGGGTCTCTTCTCCGGTTCTCGATCGAGCATGCTTAGTACCATCCCCAAAAACCGGTCTTTAGTCTCATATTTATCTTCCTCAAATGAAGACACTAGTTCTTGAATCTTTGGCAGTGTGTCGCGATACGCAGATTTCCCAGCATTGGCTCGCTGTTCTTCAAAATCCCTGACTCTCCCTCCTGTGAGCACTCTGTAGATTTCAAGGAAAACGCAACCGAGCGAAAACACATCGGCAGCCGGCTGTCCCACGTCGGACGGCTCGGGGTTCCATTCCGGGGGCTTATATAGGCTCTATTCAAGTGGTCAGCTGGAACGTGCAACAGCAAGCTTGGCTTGAGCAGAGAGTTATCACGTACGACACCAGGACTAAGGGGAAGCTGCGGCATATCCCTGGCCGATTGACTTCCGCGACTCCCGAAATCCAATGCTCCGAAGGCGTTGATAAAGCGGTGCAGGAAGTTGTCGCTACTACTGCGTGTCGCAGAGCCCCCACACTTTAACCCAAACGAAAACTTGGAAATGAAGATTCTGTTGTCATGAACCAGAATGTTCTCGGGTCGGATTTCGCCATGGTCATAACCATGTTCGTGGATTTCGGCCAACGCGCCGGAGAGACACCCAAAACTTTCTGTCAACAACTCTAAGTTTTTCTGGAGCTGAAAGTCCTTTGGGTGGACTCGATTCCGCATTACACGAAGTTCAATTAGCCCCAGAAAACTCCGCAAGTCGTAATCTGCGGCCGGCTCGAAGTGAAGCGTCATGATTTCTGGATGTTCGTACGTACTGCGAATAGTCACTATGTGACGATGTTTGACTTTTCTCAAGATTGCGGCTTCATTCTTGGCTCGATCGGCCCCATGTGCGTTGCCCGGAAGGAAGATTCTCTTTCGAGCATGTGAATGAGCCGATTCGCTTTTGACAACGTCAAGTGTTGCATGATCCCAATGACGCAGGTTTCGTACCCACTTCAGTCTCGGTCCTTGGCCGGCTCCATACTTCTCCTTGAAGGCGAGGTCGTTAGGAAGGGACCTAGTATTCTGAGGAGACTCGGACGTGGCATAGTCAGTCTGCGACGGGTCGGTATCTGCATCCGCGCGAAGCAGCGGATCATCGCGATGCAAAGGCATACAGCATGGTCCACAGAAGTATAACCCCGAATCTGATGTACACGTTGTCAGAATCTCCCAAACCTGCTTCGCATTTGGTCTGTCCTTGCATGCATTTCTCATCATGCCCCGGATGAGACGTACAATCTGCACGTCACATCGCTCATTGGCTAGGCCGTCAAGCCATACCAAAACTTGTGGCACCGTATTGTGAAAACAGCCATTGCCCTCTGGATCTTGCTCTTTCCTATACCCTAGAAATGCTTTTGCCGATTGCCCTTTGATAACCGTGAAGATTTCAGCGAACACACATCCGAGAGAGAAGATGTCACAGGAAATGTTGCGATGGGTCCCAGCCACGCGCTCAGGTGAAGCATACTAGGAATTGTCAGCGCTGCTCCCGGCTAATACCATGGGCTTGCATGTTACCATCATGGTCATTTTGGATGGCCCAGTTGTGCCCGTCTGGGTAAGAGTATACTCTCTTGAGATACCAAAGTCTGCAAAGACAACTCTCCCTCCATCCAAAAGAATATTTGACGGTTTTATATCTCGGTGTCTCACCTGTGCGCCGCTTGTCGACGTGGCCCCTTTCCGCCCATGGATGTATTGTAGTCCATGGGCAAGGCAACCCATAAATCTAGGTAGGAAATCCGACCGTGGCCCATATGAGTTGATCAACTTTTGGGTCTTTGTGCTATTGTCTTCGAGGAGGTATTCACTAAGATCACATAGTGCAGCTGGTTGCGTGATGATATAGAGCCTATCTTGATGGGTGTAGCTTCCTAATGCCCGGATGCTATGGTAGTGCTTCAACCGTCGTAGTATCCTCACTTCCTTATTCAACGTGTTGATTGTCGCTGGCGTCGAAAACGTCTTCATAGATTTGATTGCCACCCGCTGCTTGTTTTTTGTGCATTCATATTGGTCCACGATGACATTGTTGCCTGGAGACGCCATATTGTTCATCCAGCGCAACGGCCGCTCCTCATCCTCTCCGAACTCTAAGTTAAAACCGTCACCACGGTCAATCCATGGCGGAGGTGTCTCTGGCATGCTGTCGCTCCAGATCTGGGCTCTTGTCGTAAGGCAGGAAGCCATACTCACATGGGGCAGAGGGTCAAAGGGATCGAGTTGCAACGAGAAGAAAGTCGGATCGCTGGCAAGAGAAAAGAGGAGGTGTTACAGCGCACAACAGGAGGCCCACGTCTAGGTTGCCACGTCCCTGACCCAAGCCAAACCGAGAGGCCTTATGCAGGGCGTACAGGAAACGGTTAGAGTGCCTCCATCACGATAATGTTGGCCCTATACTTAGGTAGAGTCGCTGTAACCGACGTTTCCCTCGAGCTGTCTCCACGTCCAGCTTCTCATTCGCCAGTGACGTCCCGAGATGTGGTCCACGCGCTGCCTTGATGCTCTCTCGCTTCTGGGGGCCAAGATCCCGCCAATAGGGCAGATTCCGTACCCTTCACAAACACGCCAGAGTCTACTGGTCAGTCTCATGCGACCAATTAAGATGCCTGTTCCTCTCCTGTCTGATACCACATCAAGATTGGACGAGGTACTGGGTGCCGCTCCGGTCTGCGCAGCAGCCACCAAGGTGACCTTCAAGGTGAAGGCTGACAATGAATATCAGCTGTGACAGACCGGTAGTAGACGTCCATTCTAGACGTCCATATAGGATGTGAGCCATGAGAACTAGGAGAGACATCACTGAGCCCAAAGCGACATGCTGATACAAATGGATCACATTTCTCTTGCCCATAGAGAAGTCCTTCATGATTGACAGGATGTTTAGAGCTCTACCTGATAAGGCTCGCGATGAATGACTTTCTCCATTCCTAAAGGCTTCTAATTTCAATTGTCCTTCAGGCGGAAAGTACTTTCTAAGCATCGATAACGATTGATCAAGAGAGCCTTGCCAGATACCATGACTTGCCATCATCTTGGGGTACGTTCTCTCCAATATAGAGCCAGTAGACAAGGCCTATGAAATCAGCAAAGTTGTTTCAGCTCCTCAAGTGGACTTATTTCGTTCAACTCCTGCGTTGTTCTTAACATACCATTTCTCACTGTACCAGCAGAACCGAAGAAAAAGCCTAGAACAGGTTTTGACTAAATCGTGCGTTTTCTGGGTGCAGTATGGCCAGATTGCCCCGAAGCTTATCCCCTCGTCTGGTACGAGGTACGTACTAAGGCCTCAGGGGCCGATCAGCAACTAAGCCTAATATCATTTGCGCCTTGGGCTAGGGCCTCGAAGGTCAGTCGGGGTTGATACGTTTACACCAGACGCTGTCACACTGAGCGGTATAATCTCAAGTCGACCTGAAGGAGTTTCTTCAACATCTCTGTACCATATGCTACAAGTTGATCCATGAAGAACTTGCCAGCATATCACTGGTTGAAGCTACGGTAGATAGTGTTGTTCTTTACACAGACATTAGACTAACGCCTAGGTAGATTCAGCATCCCATCTTGGCGTACGGGGAAGAGCCTTACTCTCAAAGAGCGGCCGCGTAAGGGATGACGAGCATGCTGTCGCGGGTTGGGCGGATCATGCGAAGATGACGCTTGTTGGAAGACTGATCATGAATAATATCGGAAAGCGGGAAAGCGGTGAGAAGACGCAAAGAGGATGAGGATGTCTAGGGATATGGTAAAGCTTGGAGTTAGAAGACGTCTGGGTCAGGAACTAGTTGTGCATATCGATGCTGTAGTATGAATCTGAAGCAATAGAAGAAGCCAATTTTGTAGATGACACAATCAGTTAATGACAATGTCTTGGGGAGAATTTGCCTAGTATTACAGCAATGCAAAAGCGTGCACCAGGAGTGAGAATAGCTAGAATTACGATCTGCCGAAACATTCCAAACCCATTGTTGTCTTGGAAGGAGAACTCCCCCTGGCTTTCGAAGACCACGTTTCAGCTAGTAGTGTGCGTACGAGCACTCGGTACTCCAACTGTGCGCAACTGCTAGGGGCATACTGCAGCATCGAACAACAAACCATGGGCTAGGTGGCAGCTGACAGAACTTGGAGGCCCGGGTGATGGTATCAATCTGATCATCGACCACGAAGACGTAGGAAGCTGTGATCGGGACCCTTTTCTGGGAAGGTGCTGCGGCCACACTCTACGATGTCGCACTCGGCACCGCAGTGCTTGACCGAAACGAAGCAGTCAGGAAGGTACATCGCGTTGTAAATGGCTGTGTGGAGCTGCTTCGATGCAGGAGTCGCGAGAACAAGGCGAATGGTGGGTAGGAGCCAACAGAAACCAACGTCGCAGAATTCCCTCTCCAGGTGTCTTGTAGAGCTGCTGTTACTATCGATGTTCGAAAGATGGGGAGTAATATTTTTCAGCGTAAAGGAAGTTTGAAGTAGCGGTCTGAGGTCTGTATGATCGACCGTGGTGACTTTGTACCACGTGCAGCGAAACTTCTGGATGTAGCTAGGGACAGTGGTAGCTTTGTTCCTTCTCGAAGTTGGTCGAGTCAGTGCGCAAGTTGTCCTTTCCCACTCGTTATGGTGGTTTCTGCTGGGGAAGGTGCTCCTTCCCTCTCGGTCCACGTAAACAGCCAGAAGGGCCTGCATCCAGAGGCTACAAATACCTCGCCCTCCCCCAGAACTTTTCTTCCTTCTTCCATATTTTCCCAGGCCAGCTTCGGTGTACTCCGATCACCCCGATTGTTCTTGTCCAGTCCATACTCCTTGCACATCTTTTTTGAATAGTCCAGCTTCCATGCAAGCCTCGACCACCTCAACTGCTGTGCTACCCTTCGCTGCACTCGTGTATCCGGCATTCGTACCAACATCTCCGGCAAATCCAAGCTCTTGTTCCTCAAGCCTCCGGGTCTCCCTGCTTCGTCTACAATTTGCCCTTCTATTTCCAACCTTATCGTCACTCTGCTGCCCTTTGCCAGGCTACCAGTACATCTCCTGGTCAGTATAATTTGTCACATTCTGCTTGCAGCAGCTAACGGTATTCAGGCCTTACCACACGGCTGACACAACGGTACCGTTTCGCTACACACCTGCTGTTATTTCCTTCCTCCACCAGACTTCATCTCTTTCAGCAAACCTACAGCGCAAGGCACACACACACACTCTCCAGCTGGCCCGCAGCCCCACGACTTATTCCTTATATAAATCCCCCCAGGCCGAAACCTTGTCTCACCTAAGGCCAAGCGAGATGAACTCGTGGTACATGTGGCTTCCGGCTGCGAGCTTACTTCAACGGTATGTTTCTCGCACAACACTTGTTGATCACACCCTGAATAGTCGACATTAGTTTCGTGTCCGGCCTCATCATGTCAATCATTGCCCATTAGAGTCTGTCAGCGTTGGATGGATTCAGGCACCAAGGTAGGATGACTGTGTTCCTTCTTGAAACTGGAGTCTGGCAGAGTCCACTCGTGCTGGTGTTGGATATTGGGTTCGATTCCCATGCAAGGCGGAAAAGAAGGCGCCTGTCTTGGAGGAATTGGCGGGAAAACCCGTTGGCGAATCCTTCTACTGAGTCTTGGCAAGCTGACCCTATTTTGTTTATGGACCTCGTTCTCTGCACCCCCTTCGTCTCAATGCCTTTTCGCGCATAATCGATCGACAGCGGCAAGCACGGTGATCTCCATATCGAGTCAGTCTGCAGGAGCCTGTCCTCCATGTGCCTTTCTTATCTCTCAAGGTAATAGTAGTTCGAGAGCCCAAGGACGTCGAAAGTGAAGCTGATCCTGGCTAGGTAACTTTCCCAAAATCATACTCATAGTGGACCAGGGGAGTCATCGAATGCTTGTACGTCGCTGCGATGGAGCCTGTGGGTAGTTGAGGCGTTCCAGGAGTCTCTGGGCGGTAATGCAGCCTATGTAGATAGGAATTGAACGTGTAACACGTCTTGTTACTCTTTGCTCCCGTATTGTATGACTCCACGTTTGTGATTTTCCCAGAGGTAGGTAAAAGTCTGGAGCATTTGACCACGATACCGCTTACTGAACCACCAAGTCTTGACGGCACCGACACCTGGCAATCCACTCCCAGGTACTTTCTTGCGCCGCAGAACCCACTGCAGGTGAGGTCATTGCTTGACTGAGCAATCTTGCCGGCCACTCTGTGAATTCCATGCCATAGCTTTTCCTGTTGCAAATACAATCTAGAACCCGGTGAATAAGTATTATGAACGCTACTTGTCCGATCAAGGATCTTTGGAGTTGACAGTCTGTTGCGGAGCCGTCTTACAAGGTCCGTCGGGTGGCCTGTTCGCAGGCTCACCGCGAGAGCTGCGGAACCTCTCTGAAGGCAGCCGAGCCTTCTTAGACACAAGATCTGCTAACTCATTGCCGGGGACGTTCTTGTGCCCTGGAACCCAGTGAAGATGTACTTCTATATCTAGCTCCTGGAGTTCAATCGAACAGTCGATGATCCTTTGCGCCACCTTTTCACCACCACAAGCACGTCCTGCGACTCTTTGGATTGCTGCCTGAGAATCGGAGTATATAACTGCGACAGAGCAAGAGTCCTTTCTGGAGTTCGTCCGGTCGTCTTGCACCTTTTCTTTGACAACTTGCAATGCTTGCCAAATCGCCCATGCTTCAGCGTCATCCTGATCCATTGCTTCCATGATGCGGTAGCCTCTAGCAGTCCAGGGCGAGCCTTCCTTTCGAGAGGTTTTGTTCACCACTGCCAAGCCGGTCAGGCCATTTCCGCAAGACACAGCCGCATCGACATGATATGAGTGTCGACCTGGCGTAGTTCGTAGGACACCATTCTGGGTATGCTCGGAAAGAGCCTGATGCATAGCGCTGATATGATCTTGAATCATGATCTGGCCAGCAAAGACTCTAGTAGTACTGGAGATATCAAGATGGACCTCCATTCCATCATGTTGCTTGTAGATAACGGGCTTAGACTCATCTTCTACCTCCCTAGTGTCTTCGTGGATATTGGCTATCTCGTGGATGTTGACGGTCTGGAACGCTTGCGGGAAGATTACCGTTCTCTTTGCCCTTCTGATCTCGCGGTTCATGCATTCAGCTTTAAGGAGAGCGTCAGCGGAAACCCTAATTTGTTGCCGCCGCGACTTGGCCTCATTTCCAGCAGCTAGTTCAGCTGGAGTATAGCGAGGCGCCCGGCGAGCTAATCTTCTCTTGAGCCGTTTCGCCCTCTGTTCAGCAGCGGGTTCCTTCGGGACTTGGTCTAGTAGCACAAAAATTGTCTTGCGTTGTATTTCAGAGATATTTGCCAGCGATCCGGAAGGTACAGATACTGCGTCGACGGAAGGCGATGCCGAAAGAAGAGTCTGGATATAAGCAATATCGGAGAAGGAGGACGGAGAAACACAGCCCGATGATGGGGACGGTGAAGTACTATAATCTATTTCAGCTGAAAGAGTCGATGGATCCGATGTATGAGGCGGAGACAGTATGATTTCGACAGAGGATGATTCGGAATGGCAAGGTGGAGAAGGCGACGGTGATCGGGATGGTGAGATTTTATGATCCATGTTGTCCGACTGGGGTGATGGCTTCTGTACAAGAAGCGGAGATTGATGGGCCTGATGCGGCTGAGTCGAAGAAGGAACCATGTGAGATGCCTTTGTAAGAAGCGTGGTGAACGAGAGTAGAGGCTGTCAAGATGATGCTCTGTATGTATTTGTTATGCTGCGGTAGTCGAGTGATGACCCAAGATTTGCAACATGGCGAGATCCAGGATTTATATAGTAAAAAGAATCCGACCCCTACACAATTCGAGCGCTTTGCTCTGACTCATCGCTTAAACGTCGTCCTAAATGCTTTGTCTTTTTCAGACAGCGGATGGAAAAGAAGAAACCCCCTCAAGCCACACGCTTTTCTCTCGGGTCGCCTCAGCACATAATGAAGCTTCTGGCGCTGCCCCTCAACTGGCATATGATAAATCGGTAGCATCAGATCTACATCTCTTCTTAACATACATTAGTATAAAGACTGTTGAATCCATGGTTGAAATTAGTCTTTAGACCAGCAACTGGTTCACAGGTTCAACGAGCTCAATGACAGCAAGATGAGCCAACGACACCTTTGGTCCCGAAAGACTTGAAAGAACGAAAGATTGGACCGCTTCCATGAACTTCTTGTGGAAGCCCTGATGGATTCTGTGAGCGACATGGGTCTTAATTTGAAATAGTAAGAAAGGCATCACGCAATGTCGAGATACACATGTGTAGCTTCGTCGAGCGAGGGTGGTAAGACATGGTCAGGTAGCCTTGAAGTTGATAACTTGAGCAGAGCAAGATAGTGAGATCGAACAAATCACTTCGAAACCCATGTTCTGGGGTAGAAAGCCACATTTGAACTGGGGCTTCGCGAGTCTACCACGGTGAGATACAACTTATGCCTATGGGAATGAATGCGCCGGTTCCGGTACAGCATTCAGTAAGCGCGGAGCCAGGCGTCGAGTCAAGCTTGATGATAATATGTCACGTTATAAGTATCGTAAAGACCAAAGTTCAAGCAATATCTGACGCTGCTAATAGAATTGCGCGACAAACCGTTCTAAGATCTCAATAATAATTGATTGATTGATTGATTGATTGTTTTATTAAGTATTCGAGTCTTTCCTATCTAGAAATGCTATGCAACTAGTAATTGTCAATTAATTAGATTTTGCAAAAAGTTTGATCGATTATTTATTACAACTTCTATATATGCTTTTATAGTAAAACAATTTCTTTGAACACAATTATCTTAGTATTTGCTTTGTATTTTATATTGCTATGTAAGTTTTCAATTTAATATATTTTATATTAAACGTTCTAGTAATTCTTCTCAATTAAAGCTCGAAATTAATTAATAAGTTCAATTTTTTTTATAAATATAATTGCTTTTTTCAAATCTTAAAAGTTAGAAAATACAACTTTTAGACCAAGTTCTTTTCAAATTTTTCTTTTTTCTTTTTTCTTTTATAGATTTTTTCTAAGATTAATAAACTTTTTATATATAAACAAAATATATACAATTGTTTGCAATATTAATAATATTTTATTTAAATATTAAATACTTTTTGTTAAAATAAAAATAAACAAAAATATTAATTTTTTTGATTTTATTTGTATTGTTAATGCACGAAATTTTTTAATTACTTTATTATAAAGTTTTAGAACTAATTTCTTAAAATTTAATTGTATAATATTTTTTTATATATTAATCTTATTTTTTTATATATTGTAATCTATTGCTATTAAATTTCTTTTATTAGTATTATTGTTTTTGCGCTTCTAAAATAGTAAGTTAATTTTACAAACTTTGCAATTAAATTTATATTATACTTTATTAGTTTATCTTAATTATTTTTCTTTTATCTTTAGTTTATTGCTTGTTTAATTGCAATATTTGCTATTTTATTATCTCTAATATCTATACATACAAATATTTAGTATAATTTAATCTTTTTTTTTTGCGTAGAATCTTAATAAATTTGGTTATACTTTTAATTAGATACTAGTCTAAATTGTTGCTTAAATTTTCGATTGCTCTAATTGTTACTTAATTATCTATATATAAAATTATATAAATCTTGTTGTATTTAGATATATACGTTAGTATAAATACTAAAATAATTTTATAAAATTTTGTCGAATAAACAATAAATATTGTGTTTAATTTTAAATAAATTCTAATTATTCTATATAGCAAAACAATTGTTATATCTAATTTTTTTGTTAATTTTATTTTTGTTAATATAAATTATTAAAATATTAATTTTTCTTAATAGTTTTTTAATTTTTTTTTGCTATTTTCTTGCTAAAACTAATAATTGTAATTAACAAGATCTATTACAATAATATTGCAAATAATATAATAATCTCTAGGTTATTAATACTAATATATATATATATTTTTCAATATTTTCAATATTTTTTTTAGTAAACTTATAATTTATGTCTTGTTTTTAGCTTTATTTTTAACTATATTATTGTATATTAAGCTAGTAACTATTTTAAGTGCTATTAGACTTATTATTCGATTTAGATATATATATAGCAATAGAAAGTATATTTCGATTAATAGAGTTGCGTGTAATATAGTTTTGTAAACTTTAATAATAGCTTTTTATACTTTATATTAAACGTTTGTTAAATTGTTAACTACGTTCTTTAAATAACTTTTTTTTATATAATATATATTATATCAAGCAATTGTAAATTAGTTAAGATAAAAGTATTATATATATTATTTGTTTTATTTTTATTAGTTTTATTTTATATTAACTTTGTTAAACTTATTAAAGTTTTTCTAATTTTAAGTATTATTATTTTGTTATTATTAATTTGAACTTTTCAATTAAGTTTGCTATCTAATATAATTTCTAAATATTTAGTTTTTTTTTTCGATTCTACTATTATATCTTTATTGACAATTATTGTATTATTAGTGTTTTTTTTAAATATATATTGGCAATTTTTTTTGAAACTCTAAATTGCTTTGAGCAAGCTAGCAAAGTTAAGTAGAATTAAGCACTTAAGAGTTACTATATTCTAATTTTGACGCTTGCGATTATTTAAGTACTTAGAGCTTTGTTAAGTATTACAATTATAAATTGAGAAATGCTAATAACAAAAGATTAAACAAGCTTTCGCAAACGTCTCTTAACAAAACGTTAAACCTTTAAAAGATAATTAGAATCTCTCTTTATCTATCTAATAATATTGTATTTGTCTATTAAAAGATCTTATTGTTGTTCTTAATTAATGTATAGAATATCTAGATTATTAAGAACTTGTTTTTTAGATAAATTTGTTCGAATTAATCAAATTTGCGATTTATTGTTACGCTAGTACTTTCTACGAAGATATTAGAATAAATTGTGCTATTAAAGAGATTTGTAGACGTCTTCAAGCAATATAAGCAGTTACTTAGTAACAAGAGTTGCAACTATAGACAATTCTTATATTTAATAAATTTTAAAAGAGATTTGATAAATCAAAGTAACAATAAGTAAAAATCTATAATAAATTGAACATAATTTATAAGAAAGTCGTATTTAATTTTCTATATACTAAGAAAATACTAGTTGTTCGTTTTGCTTGTTTATCAAATATAGCGAATATAGTTGTTCGCAATATTTGTTTGTCAAATATATTAAATATTATGTTTAAAATATTTGTTTCTTAAATATATCGAACATAATAGTAGATTTGTCTTAAAGATATAGAATTTAAATTACTAATATAGTTTTAGTAAACTTGTAATACTATCTTTTTTCTTTAAAGTTTTTATTTCGAAATTTAATATCTTCTTATTATGTTTTTAAGAAAAATTAATACTAGAAATTTCTTCTCTTAAAAGAAAGATTTTTTTAATACTTTAAATTTAATATTTTTAGCAATGCGTTCTTGTTATAATTATACAATATCTAGTAAAATCTATTGTGTAAATAATAATTCTAAAAAGTGTGTAAAGTATATGCGATCTAGTTGTAATTATAATTTAACAATTTCTCTTATATTAATTAAATAAATTTATAAAGAACAAATGCGCTTAAAGAAAGAAGTGCGTAATATATATACTAAGTCGAATCAATTAAAAAAACAACTAAATTTTTTAAAGAATAAGAAGAAAAAAATAATTGTAACAAAATAAAAAAACATTAATAATCTAAAGATAAATAAAATATATTTTGTCGAATTTTTTACAAGAACTCTCGAGTTACTATTTAATATATTGTTCGAACAATTTTAATTTTTGATTAATTAAAATTAAAATATTGTTTCTATATCTTGTTTTTAAATTTTTTTAATAACAATTAAGATTCTTCTTTGATTTTTACGTGTTTTCTAAGATAAAGTATTTTTTTTATTTAATAAAATACTTTTGATTTTTTTGTTGTAAAATTTTTTCGATCTCGAATTAATTTTCTTTTTGCGAATAGAAATAAAAGATATTCTATAAAAATATAATTAAATCTATTAATTTCAACAACAAGATATAAAATACTAGAAATATTTTAACGTTTTTAAGTAAGTCGAATTTGTAATTAACTAGTTTTTTAGTTTTCTTAACAAAAAATAATTCAACTTTGACATAATTTAATTTCTTGTTTAACTTTCTTGTTCTAAGGTTTTTTGTAAAAAAATATATTTATTTCTCTCTTTTAGCTAAGATATTGCTTTTCGTTTTTTATTTTAATATTTAATTAATTTTTTTTGCATTTTTAAAATATTGTTATGTATCTTTTTTAATATTGTTACTCTTTTAATAACTAATTGCGCTAATAGATATTTACGCTTTTTCTTAAAAAGATTTGATTTCTTGTTATAGTTAACAAAGAATAAAGTTATTTTAATAATATTTAAAATCTTTGTATTAAGTGTTAATTATATTATAAATAAAAGTAATATCTAGTTGCTATAAATATTGTTAATATAGTATCTTAGATATTGTTTAAAACTTTAGTTTGTTTTTTTTGTTTAATTATTTGTAATTAGATAGTAAGCAATAGATATTAAAAATTTTGTATTTAACATTAAGAGAAGCGTCTTTCAATAGTTAGATATAAAGAGTTTGTCTCTATTACTAATTAATCTCTTAAATATATTGTAATATTATATAAGTCGATTTAATATAATATATTTTAATTGTTTTACAATAAACTTCTCTTTGCATGCAATAATATATAAGTACTTGATAAACTTATTAACTATTATTAGTATCAAATTAAATCTATCTTTAGTTGCTAGATTTGTCGACTTAAACAACTTAATAATAAAGTTTATTATAACTTTATTCTATAACAATTCAAATAATTTTTAATATTAAATTTTGTTATAGTTCGCATATATATTATGTTTGTTTTACTAATAGTTAAGACATTGTTTAATATATATTTTAACAATTTATTTTATTTGTAAAAACTAATAATGCTAGTGTAAAAATTAAAGAGTTTTTGTTACTTTTAGATACTTTTGCAATAATTTATTATAGTACTCTTTTATATATTTGTCGATCTTGTTAATAAATATCTAAAGTTTTTCTTTTTTTATAAAAAACTCTTTTGTATTATCTTAAAGTATTTGTAATGTAATGTTTAGCTTGTATTTGTTTATTAATAATAATTTGTTTTTGTTAATTTTAAGTATGCTATAATTAAACAATTTCTTTGTTTTTATATAATTATTTCTTTTGTTAAATACGTTTGCTTTGTTGTTATCTTTGTCTAAAATATATTATATTTTAAACTTGTATTATTTAAATCTCTCTAATTATTACATTTATTTTTTGTTTAGTTATTTTATAATAGTAAAGTATACAAAGTTTTTATAATCTATAAAAATTGTAAATTTTAACAATTCTTCGATATATACTTTTTATAATTCTAAGAAAACTACTATAGCAAGTAGTTTCTTATTATAAATATTATAGTTTTGTTCAAATAATAAAAGTTTTTTTAAAAAATATATTATTAAATGTTATATATTTTTATGCTTTTAATTAAAGTATATATTAATAATTAAATCTAATATGTCGATTTTAATCTTGCTTGATAATTGCGAATTATATATCTTTAATACTAGTTTTTTCAAATATTTTAGTTTAAGATTTTAAAATAATTTCTTTTTTGTAAGTTTTTATAATTATAGCGTATTTTTTTTTGTAAGATTTGTTAATAATATTGCATTTACTAAGTAATTTTTAATAAATTTCTTGTTGTAATTTATAAAATTCAAAAAGAATTGTACTTTTTTAATATTTATTAATAGTTTTTATTTTTTAATTATTTGTAGTTTCTTAAAATTTATGTATACTTTATATTGTTCAACAACAAATTTAAGAAAATTAACTTTCTTTTAATAAAATTTGTATTTCTTTAATTTAAGATATAGATTTTTTATATTTAAATATTTTAATACTTTAAAAATATAACTAATATATTTTTTTAAAATTTTTAAGTAAATTATAATGTTATTTAAGTATATTATAACAAATTAATTTAAATATTGTCGTAATATATTATTAATTATTTCTTAATATATTGTTAAGACGTTTGTAAATTTAAACAATATTATTGTATATTTGTATAATTTATATTATGTACAAAAAGCTATCTTTTACTCTTTCTTTATTTTTATTCTAATTTAGTTGTATATTTTTTGTAAATTTAATTTAATAAAGTACTTTACTTCAAATAGTTAATTTTAAAGTTTGCTAATATTAAGTAATAAATATCAATTTTTAACTATAATATTATTTAGCTTCTAGTAATTAATATATAAATAAAAAGTTTTATTTTTCTTTAATATAACAAGAATCAAATATTCTATTTATAATTAGAATTTTTTAATAAATTCTTTTTTTTTGTTTTTTGCTAGATATTTGCGAAGTACTTTGAGCTTTTTTTTAAATAAAATATATATATAAGTTTAAACGTAAATTGCTTATTTAGTTTAAGTTTAATTTCGTAATTTTATAATTAATATTTAGAAAAAATCTTTGTTGTTTTTTTTTCTTAACATAAATACTTCTAATTGTTATATATTTGTAATACGTACTTTAGCGATTTCTTTGTTATACTAAATAGTTCAAGACTTTTAAAAAATTTGTAAATTTATTTATTTATTCTAATCTTGTAATTCGACTAATTTCTATTAGTATTTGTTAAATTAAACTTTGTTAAATTGTTTTTTTTACAAAAATGTAAATTTGTTGCTTGCGATCGATATTCGACTTAATTTTTTATCTATTATTAAATATTATTAATGTATAAATTAAATATAAATTACGTAATTATATTGCGCAAATTTAAATACTTATATATTTTAATTAATTTCTAAATTGTATTGCTTTAATTAAAACATTTTTAAAACAATATTATAAATAGCTATTTTTACTATATTAAAAATTAGTTTTTTGTAATGTTGCTAAATAACTATTAATAATAGTTTTGTTTCTTTGTTTACTTTTTTATTTTTGTCAAATAATAAATTTTTATTTACAATTATTAAATTGTATATGTTAAACTTCTTTTAAGTAAAGTATTTTTCTCTTTTAATAAGAGCTTTAGTTATAAAATTATTTGTTGCACTAGAATTAATTATTGCAATAAATTAACAACTATTAATCTTAATTAATATAATAAAATATTGTGCGTATGCTATTAAGTTTAGTTGCTATTGTTAAGCTAATATATTGCATTTCTTTAATATATTTTTTATTGCTTTAATGCTATAACTTTTGCTTCAAATATCTATTTGCGTTAAACTTTCTTTCTATATTAAATTAATAATTTTAACTTTTTAAAGAATTAATTAACTTCTTTTTTGTCTTTTAAATAAGTTTAATATAAATTGTTATAGTATTTTGTTTAACTAAGTGTCGCGTATTTCTTTGCTTTCTTTATTTTTTTTTAAGATAAACTTATATTGCTTAGTTGTTGTTCGATTTTATTAAAAATTTCTCTTTTTATAGTAGCGTCGCTTTTTAGCGCTTTCTCGTATTTATTTACAATTTAATTTATTTTTTTCTCTCTTAATAAATTAGCTAAAGCGTCAAGATAATTTGTAATGTCGTCTAGACATTTGTGAAAGTTCTTCTAATTATATTTGTTGTTTAAGTTTGTTATTAAGTAAAAATATAATATTCTTAATTTTATAGTTTTATTAAGTATTTGATTAACTTTTTGCGTAGATGCGAATGTCTTGTCTAATAATATTTTATCTAGAACTTTCTATAATTAATTTAGATTTTCTATTAAATAGTAGTTGTTGTTCGATTTAATCTTAAGAATATTTGTCTCTATATTAATTTGCTTCTTAATATTGTTCTAACTATTAAATATCTCTTTTAATATAATATTGATTTGTTGACGATTTATTAAATTTTATAATTAATAATTTCTTGCGAAGTAATTTAATTTGTTATATAAATAGCACGTTTTTTGAAATTTATTATTTTGCTTTTTTCTAGAATTTTTCTTTTTATGTTGTTAAGTAGAATTTAATTTTATAGATGCAAATTTATAATAATCGAAATTATTATACTTCTAATTAAAACATTTTTTTTTATTAATATTTAATTGTTAATTCAAAAAAGATTTTTGCTCTTTCTTAAAATTAATTGTATTTTTTTTATAACTTTTTTATATAGTTTGTTGTTAAGATCGATAATTACTTTAATAAGATTAAATATATTATTAAGAATTTTTTTGTTATATATAATTTTGTCTTTTAGATTGTTTTTAAAATTTTGTCGAAATATTGTTATAAATGCGATATTGTTTTACTTGATTAAATTAATATATTTTTAAAATTTAACAATATAGTTTACTACAAAGATTTGTTAAATTAAATGCTAAATTACTCTTTTTGCAATTTGTTTTTTATTAAATGTTTTAAAGATTTTTCGAAGCTCTCTTTTAAAATTATTGAAGTTTATAAATATTGCACAAGAGTTTTCGCTATTATTTTTTTAAATATTTTCGTAAATTTAATTTAAGTTAATATTAAACTCTCTTTCTAAGAAATATTAATGCAAAAATCGTTTTTTAATTTGCTAAAACAAAATAGAAAATAAAATAAATATTTATTTGTATAAGCTAGTTCTCTAAATCGATACAATTTTTATAATAGATATTAAGTTTATTAATTTTGATTTTGTTGTCTTCTATAATTAATAATCGACGTAATACTAATAAATTAATATTCGAGATAAAGACGCGTTAATCTAATATAAATATTCTTAAAGTGTTCAAAGTATTACGCTAGTACTTTCTACAAAGATATTAAAATAAATTGTGTTATTAAAGAGATTTGTAAACGTTTTTAAACAATATAAGCAATTATTTAATAACAAAGATTGCAACTATAGATAGTTTCTATATTTAATAAATTTTAAGAGAGATTTAATAAATTAAAGTAACAATAAATAAAAATCTATAATAAGTTAAATATAATCTATAAGAGAGTCGTGTTCGATTTTCTATATATTAAGAAAATACTAGTTGTTTATCTTGCTTGTTTATTAAATATAGCGAATATAATTGTTTGCAATATTTGTTTGTTAAGTATATTAAACATTATACTTAAGATACTTGTTTCTTAAGTATGTCGAACATAATAGTAGATTCGTCCCAAAGACGTAGAATCTAAATTACTAGTATAGCTTTAATAAGCTCGTAACATTTATACAATTTTAATATAAATATTAACGCAAGTATTTAATTATTAAATACGTATTATTGATCGCAAATATTAAAACTTTTGAAACTAAGCTTAATTAAGATTGTTTTTAAATTGTTAAATTTTGAAAAAAAAAAAAATCTAAAAATACAATTTTTGTATATTTAGATCGATTTAATTAATTATGTAATTCAATTTTGATTCTAGACTTTTTTAGAAAGCTTAGAAAGCTTAGAGTACTCTAGAAAATCTACATTAAATTAAGTAAAAAAATAAAATATAAATATAATATAATACAATTAATATTTGTTTAAAGAAAATTTAGTCTTATATATATAGATTTATTTCTTATATATATTTTTATATACTTTGTTTAGTTATTTGCAATTAATTTTGATAATTTTTTTGCTAATTAGTAGAATTATATTGTTAACAAAATTACAAGTTACAATATTTTTGCTATATAAATTCTCTTACAAAGAGATATTATAAAAAAGAAAGAAAATTAATAATAATAATAATTCTTATAATATATTTGTTATAATATTAACTTTATTTGTTTTATATTTCTTAATTTTAAAAATAGCAATTTCGATTATTTAGAAATTTTCAATTTATTATATTATATATTTATCGATTTAATTAATTTGTACATTGTGCAATAGTGTTAATTATAATATATTATCGAAAGCTTCTAATATATTTAATAGTAAAATTATAATTGCTTTATTTTTGTTCTATATTGCATATATTCTTTTTATTAAATAATAAAGTATACACTTTATTAATATTAATTGTTTTGTTTTTATATAAGTATACAATAATAGTTTGTACATTTTTGTTAAATAATTAATTTTTTCAATTAATATAAACTCGAAAAGTTTGCTTAAAGTATTAAGAAATACTATAAAATAATAAAATATAATTATAAAGTAGTTGCTTTTAACTAGTTTGCGCAAAATTTATAATAATTAATTGCTTAGATTAATTGCGTCCAATCGAATTATCAAATTCGAATCAAGTATTTAACTTAAATCAAATCAAATTAATTTCAAAAGTTAAAATTAAAAATTAAAATTAATTTCAAAAATTAAAATTAACAATTCGAATTAACATCTTTACTTAAAATTGAAATTTAATTCGAAAAATTTAATTAAAATTGTTAAAACATATTATTAATATAAAGAGATTTTAAAATAAATAATAGAGAATTATATTCTATTTTATAATTGTTCGATATAGAATTATTTAATAATATATTATAATAATACATTCAAACTATTTAAATAAATAAAACTAAATTATCGATTTAATTTTTTTTGTTAAAAATTCGACGATCTTATTTTATATAATTTCGTTCAAATTATTTTAATTTTTTGGAATTACTTTTATTGTTATTGTTATTCTTTTTATTATTATTGTTCTTCTTACTACTATCTTGGAAGTTTAAATTAAAAAAAGAAAAAAACAAATTACATCTTAAAAAGAATTCGAATTCTTAATTTTTTAATTTTCGCTTAAGATATTACAATATTTACAATAAGATTTTTATTATAAATATTGCAATATTTTAATTAAGAATTAATTGTTTTATTATTAGATTATCGAGATCTTTTTTATTTAAGAATACTCTATTTAATAATATATAAAGAACTAATAATTTAATAAATTTAAAGCAATAATATAATTCTTAAAAAGACAAATATATTATTTCAAAAATTAATTCGATTTGTTAAGATATTAATATTA
>JAABUS010003394.1_pt1 | contig 25997 bp, 20 predicted proteins | sample 5560161 | NCBI WGS metagenome assembly JAABUS01 (sample SAMN10711885, study PRJNA513376) | rock metagenome | isolation source: Antarctica rocks | place: Antarctica: Victoria Land, Trio Nunatak nord | collected 2016-01-04
TTATTCTATAAAGAAGATGTCGTGAAAAATGCAGAAAAGACCTATCATCCCGGGCAATAGGAAGTGAAAAGTTTGTATAAGAATATACAAAAAGTTTAACTGCTATCCTTAAATTATATTCAATGCCGGCTTCATAGCAGGTTATCTTTTCGATTTTCAAAAATAATAATTCAAATAAAAATAAAAGAGCCGGTTACAACCTGAAGTAACCGGCTCTTTTACTTCTGTATAAACTGTCTATTGAACGATCAGTTTCATTACTTCAGTTTTTGTCTGTGAATTTATTTTAAGGAAATAAGTCCCTGGTCTTAGAGACAGGTTTGAAACATTCACATCAATATTGGTTCCTCCGGGTTTTAACTGGTATTTACCAATCTCAAATGTTTTACCAACAGCATCTGCAATTTGTAATGTTACATTTCCCTGGTAGTAATGAGGAAGCTGAATATTAAATGTTTTATGCACCGGGTTGGATAAACTTTTGGCCTCTCAAGATTATTAAGATTGTTCAGAGGAAGCAATGTATTATCTGCAGGTATTACAACTTCAGAAGTTTCATCACACGCAGGCTTGGCAGGAGACATTTTGGTAGTCGCTGAACTTATAGCCGGCCTTGAAGAAACTGTTTTGATAGTATCGACAGTAATAACCAATTGCGGTTTGTTTGTTGCATTTTCCCTGCTTCTAAATGTCACTTTTTTATCCTGGGTAGCTGCATCTTTTATTGCCAGGCTTACAATACTATCTCCTGCTAATTGGGCTCTTACAAAACCAGTAACATCTATCTCATAATATTTCTCATCAAAAGTACATCCTACAGAACCTAAAGGAGTTGTGAGGGCAGGGGGAGCGTTATTCCAGGTAATACCTCTTTCGGTCCAGCTATCATTATTGACTGCAAATGCAGAAACATTTATAAGATTAAAATTTTCGACATTTTTGCCATAAAGACGTAAAACAGCACGATAGGCATGTTTAATACTATTGTCAAGTTTAAATTTAAGGTAAGTTGACCGATTAAACCGGGTAGTAACAGAACCTTTTACAAATAAAGAGTCGTAAATGCCATAATTGACCCCTGCAGAATCTCCGTTACGTATATAAGCGTCTGCGATTGGATTTAATTTTTTTTGAACTGCTGATGCTATATTCTTTCTTGGCTTTAGCAAAACAATCTTTTCCCCTCCATATTCCGAAACATATATATTGCCATTTCGTATATCTTCAGTCATATCTAAAGGATCATTGAATCCTGAAAATCCTTCTATTACATACCCTTCAGTTGCATTTACTATATCTTTGCTTGTACCGCCGGGAGTGAGGGTAATAATATCATCGTGCTGGCTATACCTTACCACCAGCAGCTTTCCTTTCAATGCCCCGTTAAATGTATTGCTCTTATATTCTATAGCTCCATCGGGAGATACATTCATTTGAAAGTCGTAAGAATAGCCCCGGTAATTTGCATCAGGTTTAGTACCGGAATAGTAGCCTTTAACCTCTGCCGGATCTATACGATCTGTAGGGTTTCCTCCATTCATCACATACTCCCCTCTTAAGGGATTGGGATGACCATAATATCCTCCTTTCAAAACCCTGAACAGAAAATCTTTCTGCGTTTGCTGTACATTGTTTAACCCTTGAACTGAAGGGCCGTTATAAAAAGAACCATCCGGTCTTAGTGTCCCATTTACAGATGCAGGTGTATTGCTGCCGGCAGCAGAACCATTAGCAGGTACATAAAGGTTGCCGTTGCTATGCCAGACGAGATCATAGGCATTGCGGATACCGGAAGCATAAATAGTCAAAGGGGCATTAGGGTCATAAGGATTATAACTGCCTCCTGTTTCAGACGTTCTTACATCGAGCGGCAGACGGCCTAGTTTTGGAACGTCTAACCTGAGAACTGCGGCGGAAAGTAAATTTTCATCTCTTTTCCATGTACTGTCCCGTTTTCCCATACCAGACATACTGCCCTGGGTAAAATATAAAGCTTTATCAGGTCCAAAAGCAATGCTATTAGTAAGATGATCTTTTTTTGATCTTGGCAAATGAATTAATACATCTTCCACTGTCTCCAGGTTAGGACCACTCAGTCTTGATAGGTTTCCATCCATCGCCGGGCCATTTTGAAAGACATAGGTGCTATGGGTAACCCAGGCTGCCAGGTTAGTTGCAGTGGCGGATGGGTCAAAAGTAAATCCTATAGCAAGCCTTTGTACACGGGTACCATAGTGATCCTGTAAAGAAAACAGTAATGTCGGCTGTGAAAGTGTTCCGTCAGAATTAATTGTAAATCTCTTGATTATGCCATTAATAGTCAGAGCGTACAACTTACCGTCAGGACCGATAGTAAGGCTGGAATGTTGCCCTGCCGCAGATGGAAGCAATATTTTATCGAATTTAACAGTCGTTAAATCACTATTGGAACTCTCGCCCGTTGTGAATGTACTTGAATAAGGAATGAATGATGAGTCAGATAAATCCTTTACACCCGGAGTGATAGTGAATCTATAGGTAGTACTTGTTTTTAAAGGAGACAGAGGTACTAAAGTTATGGCGTCTCCTCCTCCTGTACCATTTACATTCGCAGGTACTATTACACCGGTTCCTTCTTCAGTAAGAAATACAGTATTCGTGGTAATAGTAGCGTTGTTGATTCCGCCATTTGGTAATTTTAGAATACTTGTAGATATAGAAGTATTCTCACTAACATTTACAGAACTGTTATAAGGGTTTACTGCGACCACAGAAGGTCTTTTAACCTTAGAAGGCTTTATGCTGATCCAGTTTATTTTTGTATTAAAACCTCCAATTGCATCAACCGTTAAAAATCCATCAGACACAGATACAATAACAGTTCCTGACTTAAACCTGTTGGTTGTAGTAGGAACGAAACCTGCTATAGCGGCAACTCCTTCTACATTTATCGTATGTCTGCTATTAGTGCTGGTACCATCACCGGCTGAAACAGTAACTTCATAATTTCCGTCTGCGACTCTGGCTTGCCATATTCCTTCAATCCTGGTTCCGGTAAAGATATAGACTGATAAATCACTTCCCTGCATATGGATGAAAGTAGACAGCAAAGTATCTGAAGGCGAGGTTCTTTTCCGGCCGTTCTTAGTGAGATCAACAATAGTTTTATCCGACCTCTTTATCCACCCGTAAGCCTTACCGCTGCCTTGATAAGCTGAGGTCCTTGAGCCAAATGCTTGTCCATAATCACGAAGCCAACCGTTAGGAGGAACTGTAGCAGAATCCTGAAAATTAACTTTGAAATTAGCTAAAGTACCGGATGAGGTTAGTATTACGCTTAGTTGAATATTGAGGTTACCGTTACTATATCCGGTGGCAGAAGCCGTTACTGTAGCGTAATATTTACCTATAGATAAGTTGGTGGCGTCGAAATTAAAAGTGATTTCAGATCCCGTGGTATAACTAATACCATTCAGAATTTTTCCATTTACAGTAAGCCAGGTTGGTATATTTCCTGCACCATCAACAGCTTTTAATTTGGCACTAACCGGTGTATGGTCTGAGGTAGAAATGTATTCCGGTAAACTTTGAGAACTTCCCTGTTGTACTTCCACATTTTCAGAAGCCTGGTTAAATAATATAGATTTTGCAGTGGTTTGAGCTGAAATCGGGGAACTAATACTTCCCAAAATAAATACAGCGCAATAAAATTTCAAGATAAATGGGCGGGTAATCTTTTTCATGTTAATGTTGTTTTCTTATAAAGCCTATTAAAAGAGTACGGGTTCTTCATAAGTATACTAATATAATCATAGGTTTTAGATTCTATAAGAAAGCGATTTGGAGAAGAAATTTTGATAAGCTGCAGTTGAATAAATTTGTACCTAAAATTATTTTGCAGGGGAATCTAAAGAGGCCACTTATGTCATTTAATTGTTTCCAATTTTTAACCTTATAATCTTTATAGCTAAAATCATTAAAATCTAATCAATAATTTTTAAAAAAAATTTTGTATTTCCTTCGATAAGTATAACCCTTACCTAAAGGATGCAATTAGATCCAGTTAAATTTAAAATAAAAGAGCCGGTTACTTTAGTTGTAGCCGGCTCTTTTATTCATTTTATAAAACTGTCTATTGCACTATCAATTTCAATACTTCAGTTTTTGCTTCCGCATTTATTTTAAGGAAATACGCTCCTGGCTTTAGAGACAGGTTTGTTATATTGACATCTATATTTGTACCTTCTGGTTTTAATTGATATTTACCAATCTCAAATGTTTTACCAACAGCATCTGCAATTTGCAATATCACATTTCCCTGATATTTGGAGGGAAACTGAATATTAAATTTTTTATCTACGGGGTTTGGATAAAGTTTTGGACTTGCAGGATTATTAGCAAGTACCAGTGGCAGTGTTATGTTATTTGCTGGTATTACCCCTTCCATTGGGTCATCACATGAAGGTTTGGTATGAGACATCTGCATCGTTAAAGCCTGACTTATAGTTCGCCTGGCAAAAGATTGACTTACAGTATCGGCAGTAATAACTAATTGAGGATGATTGCTTGCATTTTGCCTGCTGTTAAAAGTGAGAGTCTTATTTTGATTGGCTGTATCCTTTATTAAAAAGCTAACAATCTTATCTCCTGCAAACTGCGCTTTAACAAAGTTGGTTACATCAAATTCATAATATTTTAATTGATTATTAACGCTCACAGAACTTAAATAAGGGATTACAGGGACAGGTGAAGTATTCCAGGTGATCCCTTTTTCAATCCAACTATCATTAGTCACGCCAAATGCAAGAATATTGATAAGTGCAAGGCTCTCAGTATTGCTGCCGTAAAGGCGCAAAATTGCACGATTAACATTCTTCACACTGTCAAGGGAAAATTTAAGGTAAGTTGAACGTGTAAATCCGCTTGAAGCAGAACCTTTTACAACTAAAGAGGTATCGTTGCCATAATTGGTTCCTGCATAGCTTCCGTTACGGACATGAGCATCTGCAACCGGTTCCAATGTTGTGGTTGTTGCCTGCTTAATTGTAGTTCTTGGCTTTAGCAAAACAATTTTTCCCTCTCCTCCATATTCTGAAACATATATATTGCCGTTCCTTACATCTTCTGTAAGATCTAAAGGATCATTAAATCCTGAAAATCCTTCTATTGAATAACCTTCAGCAGCACTTACAATATCATTATTAAGACCACCGGGAGTGAGGGTGATTATATCGTCGTGCTGGCTGTACCTTACCACCAGCAATTTCCCTTTTAAAGCGCCGTTAAAAGTGTTACTCTTATATTCTATAGCACCATCAGGAGACGCATTCATTTGAAAGTCATAAGAATATCCGCGGTAGTTTGCATCAGGTGCCGTACCTACAGGGTAACTCTTCACCTGCGCAGGGTCTATTGCATCGGTTGGGTTTCCTCCATTCATCACGTACTCTCCTCTCAATGGATTGGGATGTCCATAATATCCTCCTTTTACAATTCTGAAAAGCCAGTCTTTTTGCGTTTCCTGTACATTGCTTAAAGCCGGTACAGAAGGCCCGTTATAAGTTGTACCATCAGGTCTTAATGTTCCATTTACCGAAGCAGGTGTATTGCCGCCTGCTGCAGAACCATTTGTAGGGCAATATAGACTGCCATTGCTATGCCACACCAGATCGTAAGCATTACGGACACCTGTAGCATAAATCGTTAGTGCTGCATTGGAGTTATAAGGATTATAAGTACCTCCTGCTTCCGACGTCTTAACATCGAGGGGAAGCGTTCCGAGTTTTGAAACATCTAATCTTAAAACCGATCCTGAAAGCAAATGTTCATTTCTGTAACCCCAGGTCTGATCTCCCCTTCCCATAGCGCTATTACTTGCCTGTGTAAAATATAAAGCTCTGTCAGGGCCAAAAGCAATGCTATTGGTAAGGTGATCTTTTTTTGACCGGGGTAGATTAATTAATACATCCTGCACTGTCTGAAGGTTAGAACCGCTCAGCCTAGTTAGTTTACCGTCGAGATCAGGGCCATTTAAAAAGACAAAGGTGCTGTGTGTAACCCAGGCTACAAGGTTAGTGGCAGTGGCAGAAGGGTCAAAAGCAAAGCCAATGGCAAGCCTTTGTGTGCGTGTTCCATATTCATCCTGTAAAGAATACAATAATTGAGGAGTTCCTAATGTACCGTCTGCATTTATTGTAAATCGCTTAATTATTCCATCAATAGTTAAGGCGTACAATTTTCCATCGGGCCCAATAGTGAGGCTGGAATGCTGTCCCGCAGCATTAGTAAGATTAATTTTATCAAATTGGGCATTTGTTACAGTACTGGCAGAAGTTGACCCGGTAGTGAATGTACTGGAATAAGGGATAAATGAAGAATCAGACAGATCCTTTACCCCGGCGGTAATATTAAATTTATAGACAGTATTTGGTTTCAATGGAGAAGAAGGTACTAAGGTTATAGCATCTCCTCCGCCTGTACCGTTAACATTTGAAGGAATTCTAATCCCGGTTCCTTCTTCAACCACATAGACATTGTCTGTAGTAATGGTAGCATTATTTGTTCCACCATTAGGTAATTTTAAAACACTGGTAGAGATAGAAGTATTTACACTAACGTTTACAGAACTGTTTTCAGGATTTACCGATACCACAGAAGGCCTTTTACCTGTGTAAGGCTTAATTATGACCCAGTTTATTTTAGTATTGGTACCACTTATAGCATCAACAGTCAAGTAACCGTCCGACACAGACACAATAACAGTCGCCGATTTAAACCTCACGCTTGTGTTGGGAATAAATCCTGCTATACCGCTTACACCTTCTACATTTATAGAATGTTTACTGTCGGTCTGTGTGCCATCACCAACTGAAACAGTCACTTCATAATTTCCATTAGCGACCTCGGCCTGCCATATTCCTTCAATTTTTGTTCCACCGAATGAAGATAAGTCACTGGCCTGCATATGCATAAAAGTAGCCAGCAATATATCTGAAGGTGAGCTTCTTTTCCGGCCGTTCTTAGTAAGATCAAGAGCGGTTTTGTCTGACCTTTTTATCCATCCATAAGCATATCCGCTGCCTTGATTAGCAGAATTGCGTAATCCTAAAGGTTGTCCGTAATCACGCAGCCATCCTGCGGGAGGCACAGTTGCAGAGTCCTGAAAGTTTACTTTAAAATTTGCCAAAGTACCTGATGATCCTGATACTACGCTTAATGTAATGTTGAGAACAGCATTATTGTATCCTGTAGCGGAAGCAGTTACTGTAGCATAATAGGTACCAATGGATAAGTTGGTGGCATCAAAATCAAACGTAATTTCAGAGCCGGTGGTATAACTGATCCCATTAAGAATCTTGCCATTTACAGTAAGCCATGCTGGTATACTACCTCCGCGATCAACGGCATTTAATTGTGCACTAACCGGATTATTGTCTGATGCAGAAATGTACTCAAGCAAACTTTGTGAACTGCCCTGTTGTACTTGAGCAGTTTCTGAAGACTGAGTAAATAATATAGATTTTGCAGCAGTTTGAGCTGAAATCGGGGAAAAAGTATTTCCCAGGAAAAGTACAGCAAAACAAAATTTTAAGATAAATCGCACAAGGTAAACATGCAGTGAAGAGAGGTGTAACTTTATCACAATATTTATAGTTTTAACTTTTAGGATATGTAAATAGAATATCGTTGATCACAGCGCTGAAAAATTCAATGCTATGATTTTAATTAATGATAGAGATAGAGTTTACAGAAAAATGGTTGCATTGGGGTTACTTCTATTCTATAAAAAATTGCAACGGTTAACATTTAACTGATATTAGCAACAGTATATGTATAGTTTTTTAGCTGGCGTATAGCTCCGGAACTAAATAATAGCTTAAGCAATTGGTCTATTTTTTATACAGGTATTGAAATAACAGAAAGATTTTTTAACTTTTGTGACATCAAAGTTTGTGTCTCTTTAAAATAGAACTTATAGCGAAGTCTTCTATTGGATAAGATGGAGCATTTGCAGTGAGAAATGCTCTTAAAAGAAATTTTTATAATTATAATTATAGCCTAAGGAAGAAATAGAAATTATATTTTCAGATTTATCTGACATTATTAATAAAGGTTTCAGGACATTTAAGGGCTGCTTTAGCAGCTTTAATGACATTAAGACTTCAAAGCGAAAAAAAAGGATATTAAAAATTTAAAACCCTATTGATTGCATTGTGATTTCTGAAGAACAATATGTTTGTGTTCACAAATACATTTCAATTTCCCTCATATTACCAAAAACTTGTTCCTCTTTTGAGGACGTGGAGGTTAATCGTACCAATTGGGAGAAATACATTCGTTCCAGTAATCAATAATAAGTCTAATTGAACACTCCATATCCTCTAACGTATTTGGCTTTTGAAAAAACCCCTGTACAGATTTATAGTAAGCTTCTATAACAAAATTCTTATTCGCAGTTGTAGTAAAAAATATAAAAGGAATAGATTTCATTTGTAAATCTTCATGAGCATGAATCTTGTCCCTTAATTGCATGCCACTTAGTCTTGGCATATTTATGTCGGAAAGAATTAAAAAAGGAGTTACTTCAGGTTTGCTTATATATGTAAATGCTTCTTCACCATCATTAAAAAAAACAACTTCGTTGTTGTAATTAAGCTTTTTAAATAAATCGCCGAGGATTTCCTGATCATCGGGATCATCTTCAACAATTATAATCTGTCCGCTTTTATTCATATTCGCTTTTTAAATTATTTTCAAAACCTTCTCATTTAGCCGATGAAAGATTACAAATATGTGCACTGCAAATCCCGGGAGAAAACTATACAATTCCGAAAACGTTACTTCAAAGGAGGTACTGAGGCATTTAAGTTTTGAATATTTCTTTATATCGTTTTCCTGTAATCGGGTCATGAGATTACAATGGCCTGATCAATATTTGCATGTTTGACTTTATTGCACCTGCAAAAAGTTTTAAAAAAGCTCGTTCATTATAGTGGAATAGCCCTGTATGACCGGTCAGAGGTCAACCTGCCAAACTCCTTTTTTCCTGTGTCAGCAGGTCAAATTACTGCCTTTTAAAAAATTCCCAGGCTTCTTCATACACATCAATATCTTTGGGATAGTCGTGTTTTCCATTTATAACTTTTAATAGTACCACTTCAGGTTTTCCTTTCTTTTTATAAGTATATCGCTCGATAGTTCTTCCATCTGATGGATCTGTATCAGGTAAATTTTCTTTTACCGGCTCACCATCATAACCGGCAATGGTTGACCAATATTTAAAAGTTCTGTCTGTTGAACGGACATAACCAAAAGTAACATTCCCGGAAACCATCATTCCACCGTTATAAAGGTTTAAAGGGTCTGCTGTTACATTTATAATCATTACAGGAATGGGACGTTTTACCTCAATACAATCCATATTATAAGTGTCCGGCAGATTAGCAATGATAGCCGTTATAGCTTTAATCTTTTGCGGCATTGTCAAAGCAAGTTTGTAAGCCATATGTCCACCTCCGGACATACCGGCGGCAAATACTTTTTTCTCATTAATATGATATTTATTTTTGAAATAATTTATCATTCCCTCAAAAAAAGCATTCTCATTAATATTCTCAATATTGGCTGTTGAAGTTGCCGCTTTACGGCATTCATTCCAGTAATGCTGGTAACCATCAGGGTAAACCAACAGAAGTTGTTCAGCTTTTGATTTTTCTTCCAGCCTGGTGGTTGAACTCATCATATCTTTTCCGTTGCCACCTGAACCATGCATAACAAACATTAGGTTCGATTTTTTATTGTCGCCCGGGTTTTTGTAATTAAAGGTTCTGTAATGCCCTTCAACCAAAATCGAATCCCCTATCACTTGTGCATCTGCTGCTGTATAGCCAAAGACACATAATAATAATAATAGTGCTAACTTAAACATGAAATAAAATGTATGAATTTTTATTTAAGCTTATGAAGAAAGTCAAGGCTTTGTGGTATTTGTTCTACTGACTTTGGAGACTCGTCTTCTATAAAGTAATGTTTGATCCCGATTTTTTTAGCTTCCTTCATTATGGCAGCTATACCTACATCACCTTTTCCTAAAACTACATTTGACTCATCAGGTGCACAGCCATTCTGGTTTCCTTCAGTTCCCGGTTCTCTGTCTTTTAAATGCAACATCAGAAAGCGGTTCGGATATTTCTTAAGTAAGGCTACGGGATCTTGCCCGGGGTGCTTCACCCAAAATACATCCATTTCATAATTAACATACTTCGGATCAGTGTTCTTTACCATGTAGTCGAACATAGTGCCTTTTTCATAAGGCAGGAACTCATAGCCGTGAGGATGGTAACAAAGTTTAAGTCCATTTTCATACATCAGTTTTCCGGCTGCACTAAAAACATTTATGGCCTTTTTTATATCATCCATTGAAAATTCCCCTTCTTTGTGAGGAACCCAAGCACACATTATATACTTTGCTCCGAAAGCTTTTGCATTATCAATAACAGTCTGCGGATTTTTCTCCAGTTCGTCAAACCCTGCACCATAACTTACCATTTCCAGATTGTTTTGCTGCAACAACTTTTTATATTCATCCACAGGAAGGCCATAAGTACCTCCACCTTCTATCTGCTTTATTTTCCATTCTTTTATTTTAGCAAGGGTGCCAGGTACATCCTTTTTAAACTCGTTTCGTAAACTGTATAACTGTAGACCAATTTCCTGGGCGAACATCATATTAAGCGAAACAAATGATGCAATGCATAAAGCAACAAGGCGCATAAAAATTGATGTAGCTTTCATAAAATTTATTTTGAACAATTGATTTTATTATTGATAAAGTTATATGCTTTACCCCGGAAAAAACTATTGCAGGGAAAAACATTGAATTTAGTAAAAAATGTATTGCATGTTAAAAACGAAACAATCTCAGTAACTTATCTATTGTTTATTCAATTGTTCAACCATCCAGTTATTGGTTTTTTCGTTTTGTTCAGGAAAAGTCCAATGTCCTGTTTCCAATGCTAAGAATAATGTTTTAGGAGCAGTTATAATATTATAGGCAGAATACATGGAAGTGGGCGGACAAGTCTCGTCATTATAACCCCATGAATATATTCCGGGAACTTTAAGCAGCCTGGCAAAATTTACTACATCATAATACTTAACCGTATTTAGTTTTTCTTTGGTGTTATTATATACAAGATTGTTTTTAGCAAAGAAATAAGGCCATCCGCCGGCACGACCTTTCAAATAGCCTGTAAGATCGCTGAGGGCAGGATAATGGGCTGCTAAGAATTTAACCCGGCTATCCAATGCCGCCGTTACAATTGATAGTGCTCCTCCCTGGCTGCCACCTGCTACTCCCAGGTTCCTTCCGTCATATTGCGGAAGGCTGACTAAAAAATCGTTTGCCCGTATACAACCTACATGCACCCGTTTAAAAAAATACCTTTCACGGTCGTCAAGGTTATAGCTTGGGTAATCGTTCAGTGCTGCAGAAGCTATATTGTTATAAACATTTAGATCCATATTTACAGGTATTCCGTGTATGCCTATTTCAAAAGTGATAATACCTTTTTCAGCAGTGGCAATATCTCCCATATAAGGCCTCACGCCTGCTCCTGGAACTCTTAGCAGTGCAGGATATTTGCCATCTTTTTTCGGCACGCATAAAATGCCATAAAGCTTGGTACCAATTTGATAATTTTGAAGGTTTACGTGATATACATTTACATTTTCAGTGCAACGATCGGGCAGCAACGTCATTCGTGCATCCATCGGTATTTTTGCAAGGTCCGCTTTTGCCTGGTTCCAAAATTGGAGAAAATCTGACGGATTTTCTTCAGTGGGTTTTATTGCCTCCGGGTCAAAGCCTGCAGTAGCCAGGTTCCTGTATTGTTTGTCATCTACATAAGCGGTAACAATACAACGTAAAAATCCCGGTGTTTTAAGAGTGCCACCGTTAATAATAATTTTACCATCGGTCAGTTTTAATGAATCTCTTTTAACCGGTTCCATTTTTTCTGGCCCTATCTCGTATTTGATGTTTACATTAGAAATGGGATTGCCATACTGTAAAACGGTTATAGAAAATTTTACTTCCTCACCTTGCCTGTACGTCCAATTCTTATGATCAGGTGCAACTACGATTTTTATGAGTTGTTCCGGTATTGCAGGTTGAGCAAAAACAATATTGCATGAAAATAAAAATAGCAGGTTACATAGAATCGATAGTGATTTCTTCATATGTGCTTATTAAGTAGCTTTTTGTTAGGGTGATTATAAATGTACAGGAAAATTGTACTGAGCTAAAAAATTATTTGTTTTTGACGAAACGTATTTTAAAAAACATTGCCTTCTCCTGCGATAATAGTTGGAATGGCAAAAAATTAATCCAGCGCATTCTTAAGCTTATTTAATAAACCAGGCACCTTAATTTTTGGGTCCCCGGAGCCAAGGGTCTCAATCGGTAAATATCCCCGGTATGTTGATGCTTTAATAATTCCTATTAATTTTTCAAGATCTGTTTCCTGCTCTGCTCCATTAATAAATATTTTTTCCTTTACTTGCCAGTTTACTGCATAATTAGCTGTTTTTGCAATTTCTGCATAAGGATCTCCGACCCTATAACTTCCGGTATCAAGAATAAGCCCGAACCATTCCGGATCATTAATCATTTTAATTATTTCGATTGCCTGGTCGGCTGTTTGAATAAAATCATTGTGATTTTGAATAGCTACCACCACTCCGTGTTTCTTGCCGTATTCAACACATTTGATAATGTCTTTTGACATCCAACCAATAATCTGATCCCTTGAATAACCTGCAGGTTTTTGATTCCCTGCAAATATTCTGATAACCGGAGCGCCAATTTTTTCAGCGGCTTCAATCCATCTCTTTACCAGTGCTATACTTTCTTTTCTTTTCTTTTTGTCAGGATCCGTAAAATCGTTTCGAACCCCTGTACCGCTGATTTCAAGACCAAGACTAAAAGCTTTCCGTTTCAGGTGATACAGATATTCATCATCAGGAACATTTGGGTAACCGGGGAAATAATAAGCTGTGAGGTCTGCTGCATCAAAACCAACTTCACCGCAAAACTCAAGAAGTTGATCCAGGTTCATGCTTCCATTCAAAAGGACATCGTTAAAAGAAAAAGCATTGAGACTAAGTTTTAAGCCTATGACTGCCGTTACCTGCTAATCCTTTTCCGGCATATTCTGTTTGCGCATTTAGTACCATACCGGCAGATGCAACTGCAGGAAGGGCTAACATATTCTTTAGGAATTTTCTACGACGGGAATAATTATTCATTTTCCGAGAAATTTTAATAGTTGAAATTAGAGAAAGTTATTCCTTTAATTATTGAACCCCAAAACCTACAGGGCAAACGCATCTTAATTTCTTTAAGCCTGAAAAGGCTGATAATTTTATAGAAAAGGAGACCAGCTACGGTGAAATAATCCGAAGGGATGATACTGTCACTCCTTCGGAGTTTTAAACAACACATAGAAATTTAGTTTCTATAAATATATCATCCCCTCGGAATTAAAAAAACTATTAATTCTTTTATTTAAATTTAGATGCGTCTGCCAGCCTCTAAAGGTGTTTAAACAATTTCAAAATGACCATTACTGATTTTTTAGTTACAATACAAAATTGGTCGCAGGAAAGTATAAAAATCCAATGCTTGTGATCGAAAAGAATTTTGTTTTCCTGACGCCTAATAGCCTCTTTGGTTAGGAACTATTGAGAAGTAATTCTTATATTGTAACCCGTTGCCCTGTGCCTGCTGATTTATAAATTGCTTCTACAATCCTAATGTCGCGAAGTCCTTCTTCACCAGGTACAAGCATTGCTTTCCCTTGCATGATTGATATTGAATCATCATCCATCTGTTTGGCCTGTTGCCATGGTACCTGGTACGGATGATTTATTTTGCCTAAAGGACTAATGGCTTGTACTCCTGCATAGGCCTGGTAAGGAGATACTTTTATTTCCCCTTTTGCACAGACAATGTTTAGATAATTGATGTCTTCACCAAAACTGGTTTTAATATCTGCGAGTACGCTGCCGGTAAATTCAAGAGTAGCCACAGTTGTTTCATCCAGCCCGTTTTTGTAAATTTCAGGACGGTTAGTAGATGTTTTTGCTGATACAATCGCGATAGGTTCCATGCCAGTTCCCAACCGCGCTCCCTGGATGGCATACACCCCCATATCATAAAGCACGCCACCACCCAATGACTTATTTTGTTTCCAATGATTTGTACGATTTTCAACATAGCCGGCTCCGCAACTTGCTTTCATGATGTTTCCCAGCAATTTTCCATTAACAATTCTTGTGTATTCCTGTGTATTAGGTTCGTGATGCAGGCGGTATCCTATTGCAAGCATTTTCTTGTTTTTGCGGCAGGCATCAATCATTGCCTGGCATTCTGCAGCCGTCATTGCCATTGGCTTTTCGCACCAGACATGCTTACCTGCATTTGCTGCTCTCACCACGTATTCTTTATGCATCGAAGGCGGAAGAACTACATACACTACATCTATATCAGGATTGTTTGCGATCTGGTCAAAAGTCTGGTAGTTGTAAATGTTTTTATCAGGTATGCTGAACTTCTTTTTCCAGGCTTCCGCCTTAGAAGGGGTTCCGGTAACGATACCCGCAAGATAGCAATTCTTTGTCTGTTGAAGGGCGGGTGCAAGCAAATCTGTACTGTAGTACCCTAAACCAACAAGCGCTACTCCAAGCCGGTCTTTTTTCTTACGGGTGGCCGATAGTAAAGTTTGAGGAGAGAACAGTAAAGCTGCGCTTCCGCCAGTAATAGTTTTAATAACATCTCTGCGGGAAGCGGAATGAATTGTTTCAAATATTTCTGAAGATATTTCTTTGTTCATGGTAATTAGAATTTATTTTTCTATATTTTTTTAAAGTGCCATTTAAAAATTTCTTTTACAAAATAATAAATATGAAATTAGTAATCAAAACCTTCCTGCTGTTCTGTGGTCTTGAGTTATAAAATATTAAGGGAATGATGATGTAAATGAAGACAAATGCTGCAACTACATACTGTGCCCCGAATCTCCTATTATTATTGTACATAATTTTTATTGTACCTGTCAAACACAAGTTCAACAATTTACACGGATACATTCTTCAAAATAAATTCCTAAACCTTTTCATTATACAATAAAATGCAGTCTAAATATTTTAGCTGTCGTTTTTATCTGGTAAGACTTATTTACCCAATTTAGCTTTTATCATTTCAGCAATATTATCCGAAATAGAAGATTGTTGCAGGTCGGTAATATCATATTTTTCTGGTGTAAGTAATTCCATTAGTTTCTCCAATTCTATTTCTGGTTTCATTTTATTAAACTCAATGGCGTCGGCTTTTGCGTTATAGAATGCAGCTACTCTTAATAAGTATTTAAACACTTTAAACAATATCTGAACTAGAAATATTAATAAAACTGATGCTCCAATTCTAATTGTCAAGTTAATTGAAATATCAGTTGAATTTTGTGTTGGAGGGTTAACTAATAAATAAAATCCTGTAATTATTACAATTATTGTTGTCACCAATATTATAACTGAGATATTGTTGAATAGAAGAGCTCTTAATCTAAATTTTTCTACTAATTCCTCAATAGATTTATTTTTTGCCCAATCTCGCGGGTCAAATATGAACATCGAAAACAGCCCAAATGGAATAATTAATAACAGTGCAATAGTTATGGAAAGAACTGTAGAAAAGGAAAGAATTTTACTTGTAACTATATTTTGGATAAAATAATAATTTACTAAAATATAAAATAGTAATAAAAGAAAGTCCAATTAATATGACACCTGTAATTTTTTTCATTTTGAGAAGCGATTTAAATGGCAGCTAACAACAGAGTTCTCTTGCTTATTCAAATGAACGATATATTTACCAATATATCGAATACAGAAGTATGCTTGTACGCAAAGCTAATCCAACATTTTGACTGCAATATGAACTATTGTAATATCCCTATTTACTATTAAATTGCTGTTTAAGTATAAGAAAAGAAAAGATATGAAAATACATCAACAAACAATAAAGTTACCGGAAAGAAAAAGAGGTTTTCACCTTATCACTACTGAAATTACCCAGGCATTCCCAGAACTAAAAGAACTTAAAACAGGTGTTTGCCATGTTTTTATTCAGCATACATCCGCTTCGCTAACCATTAATGAAAATGCTGACCCTACTGTAAGAAAAGACTTTGAAATGTATTTTAATAAAGCAATTCCCGAGAATGATCCTGGTTATCTGCATGATGATGAAGGCTCGGATGATATGCCGGCTCATCTTAAAGCAGCTTTGCTCGGCAATTCAATATTGATACCTGTAACTAATGGAAAGTTAGCCCTCGGTACATGGCAGGGAATTTATTTATGTGAACATCGCAACTATGGCGGTCCAAGAAAGCTGGTCATAACTGTATGGGGTGAATAACATATTTACAAAACATTAAACCCGCAACATATTGTTGTACCTGTAACCAAACACCTGCAACTATGTATGAATTTATTTAGCTGGGGTAAGTACAATATTACGATATTCAATTGGCCCATGATCGCCCTGAATGAGCAGAGGTCCTGGCTCACCCTCTTTACTATCCAACGCACCGCCGGTGATACCCGGAATCTCCCGGTTACAGATAATGGTCTTGCCGTTAGCAACAACTGTTACCATCCTTCCCACCAGGGTAATATCGTATGATTGCCATTCCCCTGCTTCTTTTGCCACCATCTCGCTGGGAGTGATAAACCCATAAAGAGCCCCGAGTTCACCTCTCAGAGGTTCTAATCCTTTACTGTCTGAAATCTGCACCTCATAACGTCCCCGAAGATAAACACCGCTATTGCTGCCTTTTGGATAACGGAATTCAATATGCAGTTTAAAGTCGGTAAAGCTCTCATCGGTTACAAGATTGGATCCGGATTTGGGGCTTCGCAAGATCCCGTTCTCTGCCTTCCATTGGTTCTCGCCCATTGCATGCCATCCTTTTAAATCTGTGCCATTGAACAGACGAGTGGATTTCCCCCAAACAGGTTCCGTTTGGCGTCGAAGAGATGGAGCCCGAACCGCTGACCAACTATAATTTTTCCCGTCAGGAAAGATTATAGTTCCGGATAGGCTATTACCTTGTAACGTACCTTCAAGTGAAAGATCATTTCCTTCCTCCCATTGTGGCGGAATAGAAAAACTTATTTTGCCGCCGCTGAAGTTTACCTTTGAAATTGGTCGTGCACTTCCTCCTGTGCCCACAAAATCACCAACAAGCGTATGTAACCCTGAATGACGAACCTCTAACCATGAAGGAACTTCTTTTCCTGATACGCTGATAGTCATATCCCACCGTCCTTCAACAGAAGATGAATCAGGGTTTTCTAAACGAAAATAATGTGCATGAGCCGGTACTGTAAATAGTATTAAAATAGTTGAAATTAATAAGTATCTGAAAAAGTGTTGGATGCTAATACCTGATATAATTTTCATATGTTTTGTTTATTGTTTTGTTTTTGTTTTCAATTTGCTTTGAAGAAAGTTATTATGCAATGTAGCTTTCCTTTTTCGACTCACAATCCATATTTATCAACGAGGTAAATTAATGCTGCCATATTTATAGCACCAAGAAGAAGCTCTCTTTTGTTTACCGCTTCGAATACATCACCCCGTGAATGATGCAATTCAAAATACCTTTGATTGTCAGGATTAAAACCCGAAACGGGAGTATTTAGATTTTCGTTTAAAGGGCCAATATCAGTACCTCCAAAGCCTTTGATAAGTTCAGATGCGCCATATGGTTTAAACAAGGTTTTCCATGCTCCAATTTTTTGAAATCTTTCATCACTTATGGCAAATGAAAAACCTCTTGGCGTAAAACCGCCTTCATCGCTTTCGAGCGCAAAAACATGATTTTCATTTTTTGCTTTGGCCACTTCAGCATATTTTTTGCCACCGCGATTACCGTTTTCTTCATTTGCAAAAAGAACAAAACGAATAGTTTTTTTGGGTTTATAACCGAGTGTTTTTAATACCCGCAATACTTCGATTGTCTGTACGATGCCTGTTCCATCATCATGTGCGCCTTCGTTTACGTCCCAGCTATCGAGATGACCGCCAACTGTTATAAAGTCATTGGATGCTTCGGTTCCTTTCAATTCGGCAATCACATTATGTCCAATTGTATCTGGCAAAAAATGACCAAAAGTGGAAAAAAAAATTCTTACATTTTTCTGTTCTTTACAGGTTTGCCATAAATAATCTGCGTCTTGCAAACCAAGTGCTGCTGCAGGTATTTTAGGAAATGAATCATTATACCTCATTGCTCCGGTGTGCGGATCGTTATTAGTGGCTTCGGTCATAGAACGTATTACTGCTCCTGCAGCGCCGTATTTTGCTGCCCGGCTTGCACCTGTATACCTGTAAACACCCGACTCTCCATAAGCTTTTCCAGGCATTATATAAGTTGGATTAAAAGGATAATTATAAAAAACAATTTTACCTTTTACTTCATCTTTTCGCTTCTCAAGTTCATCGAAAGACGAAACGGCAAGTACTTCTGCAATTACTCCATTTTTAACGCTGCCAACGGAGCCGCCAAGAGCAAGTATATCTAAACTTCGCTTTTGTTTTTTATTATCACCCAAAACAATTTCAGCCTTATCCATACCGCCTCTGACCCAGTGAGGAACCATGCACTCCTGCATATATACGGTATCTGCTCCTGACTGTTGCATAATTGCTGCACCCCATTTTTCTGCTTTTGGCATTTGCGGAGAGCCTGCAAGCCTTCCGCCGATTTGCTTGGTTAGATAACGGAGATTTTCAAAAGCCTTTCCGTTTACCAAGATCTCATTAGCAATACTTCTTATAACTAAAGAATCTTCTTTTTGAGCTAAAACTAAAAAAGGGAATAAGGTAAAAACAATTAATAATTTTTTCATGTAAAAAACTTTCTTGCGCAAATTAAGAAAATGTTCTTTGCTTAATTTAAAGACTTAGGGTTGTGATTTTTATCTTCCCGTATTATCATGTTAAGTAAGACGCAAAAGCAGTGGCCGGACATTATAAAACCGTATCCTTTGCTTGATGAAAAACAAAATACTATGAAGTATATGAATAAGCTTTTTCAGCTTCCGTTATCTTCTTTAATATAGATGATGCTAATTAGATTTAATTTCATTAAAATTAGCAATACTTTTAATCATTTATACTACAAGCCAAAACCCTCTTATTTCATCGAATTCTTTATAACTTCAAAGTCGTCTTTTGATATTTCTCTAAAGCCGCTAATTAGATAAAATCCCCAACGCTTTTTGTTTTTTATAAAACTAAGTTGTTCAATTAACGGCCGTATGTCTGCTTCGTGACTCTCTTTGAATGTTACATCTCGCCTATAAGGCTTAAAATTAGAATGAGCATTTGGCTGATACGGTTCATCATCTATAATCTCTCCTATAGCTGTAAACTTTTGTAAAGGTTTACCATTTTCAAACTCGTCTTTTGCAGAATAATAAATAACCCAATCACCCTTTGAGGGTTTGCTAATAAAGTCTTTTCTTCCATGCCCAGCCTGTGCAAAACCGCCTTCTATACCTTTCAGCACGTGGTCTCCGGATGCACATATGAGGAAATATTTAGTCATGGTTGGAGTGTGTCTGAATTTAGCCTATTTTAAAAGTCTCCCAAGTTGTTCATTGAGCATGGTTGGTAACTCTTTTTTGTCCTAACTTATTGAGTATCGGGTCACTTGCTTTTATTTTCCTGCGCTGATGGGGCCATAAAGGGAAAACTTTGATTATCAATAGTAAGTAGAATATTTTCTTACCCTATCTTAACACAATCTTAACACAATTACTTTGGATTAGGGTATACTATTACCCTATCTTTACAGTCTTAATCAATTAATCATTAACCACACACGAACCTTTTACCATGCAACCTTTATTCTCATTCTCGGACTTAATGACTGTTATTCCTGGGATTTTACTGATCGTTTTATCTTAAATTAAAAAAAATATAGAAATTTATGACTAAAAAAGACATTGGACAATTGATAACCAATACGATAGACGGGAAAAAAGTATCTCGTTATGCAATTATTACCGCAACAAAGGTTCAGCGCAGAGTAATAAAGGGAATCGAAAGCGGTGAGAATGCTTATGCGATAGATAGTCTTCTTAAAATCTGTGATTTTTTGGGATTAGAAGTCAAATTAGAAGTTAACGTAAGGTGAGGACCACAGAAATGTACGCTGAATTTAAAAATTACCTTGTTTCTGTTGCTTCCTTCAATACTTAAAATAATTCAAAATGTTTTTCTGGGTAACTGGGAAAACATTAATGAGAGTTCAAGTTTTAATAACTTTCAAAGGTTGTCATAGAGTTTGTTTAAAATGTCATTTTAAGGGACGACGCAGTGATTAATAAATTCTTCTGATGTCTAAAAGAGTCCTTCAAGCCAGAACCAAAGTTGAAAGAGATTTGCAGCCGATGGATCCAATGTCAGACACACTATGGCAAGTCTCTTGTTAGCGGCAGGGCTATCTTGTCACGAACTTTAGAGATTAGTAAACCACTCGCTTTTTATCTCAATAGTTTCAGTCATCTTAGTTCCTATTCCTAATTTTAGTTCTTTCAATTTGTCGCATAAGATTTCTCCGTCAATAAGGTCAATAGGTGGAGCTCCGTCTCTTGTTGCTTCTTTTAATGCTTCTCTTGTAAAGTTACCCGTTGTTATAAAAAGTCCTTTATCAGCACGCCCTTGCATTGCTCCTCTAAAATCTCGCATTTGGCTTGGAGTTACTGAACCTTTATAACGTTTACATTGGAAAATTACATGAAAACTTAAAAGTCCGCTTACTCTTACAATTCCTTTTCCGTCAATTCCACCATCACCTGTTTTACCTGTTACTTCTACTTGAAAAAATCCGCTTTCTCTTAATATTCTTTGTGCAAGTCTTTCAAAAGCAGAAGGAGGAATATTGTAAAGTATGTTTAGCAACAGTTCTTTCCATTCTTCTGTTTTTTCAACTTCATCTTCAATTTCTTTTTCTAATGGTTTAGGCGTTTCTTTTTCATTCTTCTGTTCTTCAGGTCGTGCTTTTTCTCTTACACTTCGTTTGATATATTCTGGGTCAATTGAATTAATGTCTATGTTAGCTTTTGATAATGCCCAAATTCCTCTTGATGAATTTTCAAGAAGTCCAAATTTTTTTAAATAAGTCCTTGTCCATGCAAGTCTATACTCAACTTCATTTGTTGCTCCTTGTTCTCCATGTGGAATTTGCAAAATGTCATCGGGTAGTTCTGCAATTTCATACACCTTAGTGTTAATTTCTTCGATTGTACCTGAACCACCTAACTTTAAAAGCGCTTTAACTGTAGGGATTATTAATTCGTCGAAGGTCGGTAACTCTGAATTTTGCCGTTTTCTTGCCATTTATGTTTTATAATGTTAGAAGGTTTTTTCCCGCTTTGCCAATAACATGTCGCTTGTCGCACCATTTGTTATCATAAATAATGTTAGCAATGCTATTTACAAAAAATGCAACTCAGCTTCATTTCTTTATTAAGGCTAGTTATGAGTATATGCCTCAAATATAAACTGAAACAGTCATTTCACAAATACAGGGCAAATACAGGTCTTAACATAAACCACCAAGGATAGATTTGTATCTATAATATCCTTTTTTGTAAGTTTTTCTTCTTCTTCATGATCGTAGTGATTCTTCAGCTTTATCTGCATAAATGCACTTAATGATAAAATTCATTCTTCTAAAGAAGATAAATTTGAAAGCTGACTATACTACTACTCTGCTTTTCTTTAAAAACCTGGTATTTAATAAAATAGAAGAAGTTGTCAGCCCTGTCACAAAGCCAAGCCATATACCTGCTGCTCCCATCTTTAATTGAAACGATAAAAAATAACCCACAGGTATACCAATCAACCAGTAAGCAATGGCAACAAAAGCCGTAGGAAGTTTTACATCTTTTATACCCCGAAGCAACCCGACACCAATAGATTGGGTAGCATCAGAGATCTGGAATAAGGCTGCAAACACAAGTAAAGATGAAGAAACAGATGCGACTTCTGCATTATTTGTAAATATTTTAGGAAGAGCATTCCTGAAAATAACAAATGATATTGCGCATATCAATCCATAGATCAATCCTCCGGAGATGGTACTTAGTCCAATATTTCTCAACAGTAATTTTTCGCTTCTCCCATAAGCATTTGCTACGCGTATCGAACCGCCCAGAGCCAAACCTGCGGCAGCCATAAAAGTGGCAGTAGCAAGATTTAATGCAATCTGGTGTGCAGCCTGTGATGTCGCCCCTAACCAGCCGATCATAACTCCCGAAACTGAGAAAGCAGCAACTTCCAAACCATACTGAAGGCTGGTGGGTACACCGATATGCAAGAGTTCTTTGCAGGTTTTTACGTCAACCTTCCAGGCTTTTTTCCGTAACGCTATGTATGGCACAAACAATTTGTGGCGAAATACAACTATTATCAATGTTATAGCAATTATTATCCTTGTTATCAGCGTTCCTAAGCCTGCGCCGCTAAGTTCCATTCTCGGTAAACCAAATCTTCCATAAATAAATATCCAGTTTAAAAATGCGTTAAGCGGTAAAGAAATTACCAGCAAGGTCATCGCTGTTTTTGTAAATTCCAGCCCGTCACAGAATTGTTTTACCGATGCAAACATCAGCATAGGTATAAGTGAGCATGCAATTAACTTATAAAAAGGCACTGCGTATGTTGCGACGTCTTTATCCTGTCCTAAATGATATAGAAGATGATTGGTAAAAATGAGGGTTAGTGCAATTAATACTGCCACTGATGTTGTAAGAAAAAAGCCGTTAAATAAAACCCGGGAAGCCTTAAAAGTATTTTTTTGCCCGTTAGCAATTGCTGTCATTGGCGAAATGGCTATTGCCATCCCCATACCAAGCACCTGTGGTATTGCAATTACATTCAGCACAAGAGATGATGCAGCCAGTTGCCTGTAATCAACAGCGCCGATCATTGCGCTGTCTATCAGTCCCAACCCTACCTGTGAAATATTGCTGATTATTAGCGGTAAAGCAATTCTGAATGTTCTCGAAAATTCTTTAATCATGTGGCGGCAAAAGTAAAGGTTCCGCTTAGAAGGATAGAACGCAGATTATTATGATTTTTAAGATCAAAGCTGATAAAATCATAATCAATCATAACAATCATAAAAAATCTGTGTTCCATATAATAAGTGATTGTTGCTTCAAATAAAAAGTTTGATAGTTTTGATTTTTCACTAACTCTTATTCTTATCTTCAAATTTCTAACGAAACTATTCTTAGAATTAATTAAGATTACTTGTCAAAAACAGAAGCATGTCAAACAAAAGTCTATCCTCCAGAAGAAAATTTCTGCAACAAATCGGAAGTACAGGTTTATTATTCGCTGCAGGTCCGCTTGCCTCACTGGCATCAGCAGAAAAGGCAGAAGAACGTATCCTTCTTTATGATAAAAAAATATCTCCAAATGATAAGATCAGGCTTGGTGTTATAGGCTTTGGCATTCAGGGACATGGTGATCTGAATACTGCTTTAAAAGTTCCGGGAGTTGAATTGGCGGGCATTTGTGACCTCTATACGGGAAGACTTGAAAATGCAAAAGAATTGTATGGTAAAGCCCTTTTTACGACTAAAGAGTATCGCGATCTTCTTGGCCGTAACGATATAGATGCGGTTATCATAGCTACATCTGATAACTGGCATGCGCGTATAACAAAGGATGCGCTGCAAAAAGGCAAAGCAGTATATTGTGAAAAGCCAATGGTGCATAAAATCAGTGAAGGCCTGGAAGTAGTGGAAGCACAGCGCGCAAGCAAAAAAACAATGGAGGTTGGCAGTCAGCGGGTAAGCAGCAACGTGTATGCAAAAGCCCATGAGTTATACAAAGCCGGTGAGATTGGAAAGCTGAATATGGTAAATGCAGTGTATGACAGGCAGGATGCAATAGGCGCCTGGGAATACACTATGCCCACAGATGCTTCTCCTGAAACTGTTGACTGGGACCGTTATATTGCAGGTACGCATAAAATCCCTTATGATCCTAAAAAGTTCTTTTGGTGGCGCAACTACCGAGATTTTGGAACCGGCGTTGCAGGTGATCTTTTCGTACATCTTCTTTCCGGCACTCATGTTATTACAGATTCTAAAGGCCCCAATAAAATATTCTCAGCAGGTCAGCTTTCTTACTGGAAAGACGGTCGTGATGTACCGGATGTAATGACCGGGATTATGCAATATCCTGAAACAGCAGAGCACCCGGCTTTTCAGCTAACACTACAGGTAAATTTTGTCAGCGGAACAGGCGGACAAGAGAGGATTAATCTGGTGGGTGAAGAAGGTATAATGGAGATTAGAGGAGACGGTCTCAGGGTCCATCACAGCATAATGTCAAAAGCCCCTGGCATTGGTGGTTGGGATGCTTTAGGCACTTATCCGAAAGCAATGCAGGAAACGCTGATGACGCAATACAAGCAGAAGTGGTCGGCCGAAGACAGGAAAAGACCAACAAAACCTGATATTGATTACAAACAACCGGAAGGTTTCAACGAGCACCTGGCGCACATCACTAATTTCTTTGATTCTGTAAGAACAGGCAAACCGGTTGTGGAAGATGCTGTTTTTGGTTTCCGGGCTGCTGCTCCCGCCCTTGCCTGTAATGACAGCTACTTTCAAAAGAAGATCATTTCATGGGATCCGGAAAATATGAAAATAGTGAAGGATTAGTGTGAGGGGTTAATATTAAATTTGTCCATAACTCTTCATCTGCTGTAAACTAAACATATCCCTTTAGCATCGTTCACGGTACCTTTTTAATACCGGGACAAGCATCATAGCGTGAGCAGTTTTGCATAAAAGCAAGCTTGGCTTTCTGTAAAGCATCGTCTTTACGCATTCCTTTAGAAATGTTTTGAAGAAAAGCTTCTGTAATACTATAAATTGCTTTTTCATCTGCTTTCCATAAAGTGGCGAAAATAGAAGGAATGCCTGCAGAAGCAAAACCTCTCGCTAAACTTATAATACCTTCCCCGGCAGCAATTTTACCTACATTGGTCTGGCAGGCACTTAAAACAATCAGTTGTGTTGATGGATTGCCCAGTAATTGTAATTTAGATAACCCGATCACTGAATCGGTCATAAATAAACTTGGTTCTTTGTCTGTACTATCAGCACGCGCATGTGATAAAATGGTAACAATAGTATATCCTGGCAACAGTTTTAAAAAGTTGCTTCGGTTAGCCTCTCTGTTTGTAATGAGTTTAAGCGTATGAAAATAAGATGCAGACTCATCAAGAGATGTTTCAGATTGCATTAATTGCGCAACCTGTAAATAACCCGCGTAAGAAACAGGAGCCACACCTAAAAAGTTTCCTTTGCCTCTCGGGTTATTAAAATTCTTTAATAAAAACCGCGCAGAATATATATAGCTGGCGTATAATTCTTGATAAGAAAATCTTTACCGTTTTCATCAGTTGTTAAGGCTTCAAACGGAATAAGAAAATTATTGTAACAAATAATCACCCGTCCTTTAGGCCTTTCCAATGGTTTAAATAATGCCTGGTAAATGTTATGCGAAAGAGAGGCAAAAGATCATAATGATTATTCAAAGCCTGCTTATTTGAACAAATTTTTAAAAACTGCAATAGCTCAGCATTGAACTGTTGCCTGTTCAGCTTAATTAATTTTGAAGATGATGCTGTAATGACCAGCATGTATATGGTTGTATCATTAATAAAATAATGAACAAAGCTTTGTTTGTGTTTATGCAGATACTTTTGAAGTACCTCTAAGTTGGGAACGTCATCGGCATATTTATATTTATATTGGTAACAAGCTGGATATTTATCCTGCAGAGTTTTTATATAATTGTCTAAATCTTCTTTTGCCTGAAGAAGCTTCACTTGCTGCTCCTCATATGATGAATC
>JAABUS010003396.1_pt1 | contig 25993 bp, 23 predicted proteins | sample 5560161 | NCBI WGS metagenome assembly JAABUS01 (sample SAMN10711885, study PRJNA513376) | rock metagenome | isolation source: Antarctica rocks | place: Antarctica: Victoria Land, Trio Nunatak nord | collected 2016-01-04
GGACGCCCCCGCGCGAAACGCACGCTCACCGACAGGGACCCCATCCAGCAGCAACTCGCCGACCTGTTCGGCATCGACCGCTACGCACCCACCCGCTGACCCAGCCGACCTAGGTAATACACCACCCCGCCCGAAAACCCTGCCACACCAGGGCAAACTCCAAAACGATCAAGAAAGCCCGGAAACTCCCGCTAGGGTACGCGACGCTGGTCCTGCCGCTCCGCGACAACCTGCACCTGGCCGAGAGCTACGCCCGGATTCGCACCGACAGCGCCGGACGGGGGCTGGGAACTTCCCTCTGGCGCCACATCTCATCACTCGTTGGCGCTGCGGGCCGCAGCTCGCTGATGACCTGGACCGAACACCCCGTCGTCGGCGACGACGATGACGATGTGCTGGTCCCGCCCACTGGATTCGGACGGATACCACCGGACCGGAGCACCCGGTTCGTCGAGCGTCTCGGCTTCCGGCTCGAGCAGGCCGAGCGACACTCGCAGCTCAGGTTGCCGATAGATCCACAGCAGCTGCGGCAGTGGCGTGCGGACGCCCAGGCGCACGCGGGCGCCGACTACCGCCTGCTCAGCTGGAGCGGACCCACGCCGGCAGATCTCGTTGATCGGATGGCCGAACTGCATCGTCGGATGAGCATCGACGTCCCATTGGCCGGTCTCGACCTGGAAGAGGAGGTATGGGACGCCGAACGGATCCATGACGTCGACGATCATGCGATCCGAGCCGGCCAGACTGTGCTGTGGACCGTTGCCGAGCACCTGCCGACCGGACAACTCACCGCGTACACCGCACTGGAGGTGCCACCGGACCGGGTGGGATTCGCCTACCAGGGCGACACCCTGGTGCACGGTGATCACCGCGGCCACCGGCTCGGGATGCTGGTGAAAGCGGGAAACCTCGAGCAGCTGACCGCACTCTTCCCGGCCGTTGCGCGGGTGCACACCTGGAACGCGGGCGAGAACGCCCACATGCTCGCCATCAACGAACAGCTCGGCTTTCGGGCCGCCAGCTACGAAGCAATCTGGCAGTTGCGCTCCGGCAAGCAGCCACCAGCGGGAAGCTGACCGGAAGCCGGGGCGATCAGCGAGGCCCGCACAATGCCATCGGACCCCCGACGGGATGGAACCCGGACGGCATTCTCGTCAGCACCGCGCCTCCCGGCGACCCAGCGGTACGTAGCGCAGGCCGGCAGCCGCCGCCGCCTGCGGATCCAGCAGATTACGACCGTCCACGATCACCGCACCGGGCGCCACCTCGGCGACCTTGGTCAAGTCGATCTCGGCGAACTCGGCCCATTCGGTGAGCAGCACGATCACCGTTGCCCCGGCCGCGGCGTCATAGGCATCGCCGGCTGCCGGCACCGCCGGGTAGCCATTCTTGGCGGGCAGGTCCGCCGACACCGTCGGGTCGTATCCGCGTAGCCGGGCGCCCTCGGTGTCCAGGCGCAGCGCCACTTCCAGGGCAGGTGAGTCACGCAGGTCGTCGGTGTTCGCCTTGAACGTCAGCCCCCACAGCGCCACCTTGACTCCCGCCAGGTCGCCGCCGGCGGCGTCGCGGACCTTGTCCGCCAACCGGTCCTGTGCTTCCTCGTTGGACAGCGTGGTGGCGGCCAGCAGCGGGAACGACACGCCACGATCGAGCGCGATGGTGGCCAGCGCCTTGGTGTCCTTGGGGAAACACGAGCCGCCCCAACCGGGTCCCGCCTTCAGGAACTTGTCGCCGATCCGCTCATCGAATCCCATCCCGTGGGCGATTTCCACGACGTCGGCGCCGACCACCTCTGCCAGCCCGGCGATCGAGTTGATGAACGACAGCTTCATGGCCAGGAACGCGTTCGAGGCGTACTTGATCAGCTCGCTGGACTCCGCGGAGGTGATCACCTTCGGCGCGTTCAGCTTGTCGTAGAGGGCGGCAACCGCCTCTGCTGCTGCCCGGTCGTCCGAGCCCACCACCACCCGATCCGGTTTCATGAAGTTCCTGACGGCGGTCCCCTCCTGCAGGAACTCCGGATTCGACACCACGCTGACGTCGCTCCGGTCGAGTGTCACGATGATGTCTTCCGCCGTCCCCACCGGGACCGTGGACTTGGTCACCAGGATCGCCCCGGGATCCAGCAGCGGGCCGATCTCCGCGACCACCTGGTGCACGATCCGCAGGTCGGCTCTGCCGTCTCCGCCGTCCGGCGTCGGCAGGCACAGGAAGATGAACCTGGCCCCGCGCACGGCGTTGCGCGCGCCGTGCACGAATGTCAGGGTGCCCGCCGCGATCCCCTGGCGCATCAACTCCTGCAGGCCGTCCTCGAAGATCGGTACCTCGCCCCCCGACATCCGTTCGACCTTCGCCGGATCCACGTCACCGCACACCACTTCGTGTCCGAGGCTGGCCAGGCAGGTTCCCGACGTCAGCCCGACATACCCGGTTCCGATGACTGCGATTCGGCCGTCGGGCATCTGCTCGGTCTCCCTGCTGACAGGCGCCCGGGGGCGCTGGAACGGAGGGCCGTCGACCCGCCGGACTGCCGCTGCATCGTACGCTGGCCGAGTGACTCGACCCCCCTCCGACCAGACCATGCGGCGCCTCGGTACCTCGGGCCTCGCGGTGTCGACGGCTGGCCTCGGCTGCAACAACCTGAGCCGCAAGGGCACCGCCACCGAAACCCAGGAAGGCAGCTCGGCAGTGGTGCGGGCCGCTCTGGACGCCGGCATCACGCTGTTCGACGTGGCCGACATCTACGGGGCACCGCCCGGCCGGAGTGAGGAGTTCCTCGGCAAGGCGCTCGGACGGGAGCGGGACCAGATCGTCATCGCCACCAAGTTCGGGATGGATGCCCGTGGCGCCAATGGTCCCGACTACCAAGCCCGGGGTTCTCGCCGCTACATCCGCGCGGCGGTCGAGCACTCACTGCAGCGGCTGGGAACCGACTGGATCGATCTCTACCAGCTGCACCAGGCCGATCCGGACACCCCCATCGACGAGACGCTTGCCGCACTGGACGAACTCGTGCAGGTGGGCAAGGTGCGCTACCTCGGGCACTCCAACTTCGCCGGCTGGCAACTTGCCGATGCCTACTGGACGGCACAGGTGAACGGCCGCACGCCGTTCATCTCCTCGCAGAACGAGTACTCGATGCTGCACCGCGACATCGAGACTGAACTGGTCCCGGCCGCCGAGGCCTTCGGCGTCGGGATCCTGCCCTACTTCCCACTCGCGAACGGCCTGCTCACCGGCAAGTACACCCGCAGCGGCGCACCAGCAGACGCCCGCATCACCAAGCTGAAGCCAGCGCTGCTCGAAAGCGCGCCGTGGGACGTTCTGGATGCACTGCAGCGTTTTGCCGACTCCCGCGGTGTGACGATGCTGCAGGTCGCCTTCGGCTGGCTGCTGGGCCAGCCGCAGGTGGCGAGCGTGATCGCCGGCGCCACCACACCGGAACAGGTCAGGTCGAACGCCGAGGCGGCCGTCGCCTGGGAGCCGACCGACGCCGACCTCACCGAACTCGACGAGATCCTGCCGTCCTGATGTGCCGCCGGCTGCGCCGATGACCACACAGCCGAAGAACCTGCCGACCAACTCGCCGGCGGCGGCCATCGATGCCCGCGGCCTCGGTCGGATCTACCGGGTCAAGGGCGCCGGACAGTCGGACGTCGTTGCACTGCAGGATGTTTCGCTCACCATCCCGGCCGGCGAGGTGCACGGCCTGCTCGGACCGAACGGCGCCGGCAAGACCACGCTGTGCAAGATACTGTCGACCATCCTGACCCCCACCTCCGGTACCGCCACCGTCGGCGGACATGACGTCGTCGCCGAAGCCGACATGGTGCGCCGGCAGCTCGGGCTGGTGCTGGGCGGCGACCGCGGCTTGTACACCGGACTGACCGCGCAGCAGAACCTCGAGTTCTGGGCCGCCATGTACGGCATCGGCCGGCGCGAGACCGCAGTCCGGATCGCCGCCGTCCTCGCCCTGGTCGGGTTGCAAGACGTGACGCTCAAGGCGGAACGGTTCTCCCGCGGCATGAAGCAGCGGCTGCATCTGGCCAGGGGCCTGCTGGCCGATCCCGCTGTGCTGATCCTCGACGAGCCCACCATCGGGATGGACCCGGTCTCCGCCAAGGCCTTTCGCGATCTGGTGCGAGGGCTGAACGCCACCGGCACCACCATGCTGATCACCACCCACGACATGGCGGAGGCAGAGGCGCTGTGCCAACGGGTGTCGATGATCGACCACGGACAGATCCTGACCACCGAGTCACCGGCCGCGCTCGCCCGGTTGATCTCCACCTATGAACGCATCGACATCACCGACCTGGACGGCGATGTCGCCCGAGAGTTGGTGCAGACCTTCGCCGGCCGGGACGAGATCGCCGCCGCAACCGTGCTGGACACCGGCGTTGTGCGGCTGGAGACCAGACAGGAGGGCGCAGTCGGCCGGCTCCTCGGCGAACTGATCGCATTGGGACACACCGGCATCCGGGTCGGGCGTCCGACCCTCGAGGAGGTGTACGTCCAGGTGATCGGCGACCGCGGGATGCGGGTCCAGTGATCGTCGGCGACAGCCGCCCGGTGCGGCCGGCCGTCGGATTCTGGCGGTTGGCGGCGGCATCGGCGGTGCTGCAGACCCGGGTCCTGCGTAGTTCGCTGTTCGAGCTGTTCACCATCCTGCTGGTCCCGGTGCAGACCATGGGCTTCGTGGCGATCTTCCAGTATGCCGGCCGTCCGGACCTGGACGTCTACGGCGTGGTCGCCCCGGCGCTGATCGCGTTGTGGCAGGTGTCGCTGCTGATCTCCGGCGAGGTGATCGCCAGGGAGCGGGACAACCAGTCGCTCGAATCGTTGTGCGCCGCACCGGGCCGGCTCAGCACGGTGTTGATCGGCCGGGTGTCGGTGGTGACCGTGGTGTCGTTGTTCGGGCTGGTGCTGTCCGGGCTGACCGGCTGGTTGGTGTTCGGCATCCGGCTGGTGGTCGGAGATGTCGTGGTGTTCGTCGTCTCGCTGTTGTGCACGGCGATCGCCACCGCCACCACGGCGCTGCTGTTCAGCGTCTTCTTCGTGAACTCGCGCTCGCCCCGCATCTTCCAGAACGGCGCCACCTACCCGTTCTACGTGCTCGGCGGTGTACTGGTTCCGGTCACGCTGTACCCGCAGTGGATCCAGCCGCTGTCCAGGGCGGTGTATCTGTCGTGGAGCGCCGACTTGCTGCGGGACAGCGTGCACGCGACCGCGGTGGCCGGATGGGCATGGCGCTGCGGCGTGGTGCTGGCACTGGCGCTGGCCGCCTACCTGCTCGCCCGATGGCTGCTGACGATGACGCTGCGCAACGCCAGGCAGGAGGGAAAACTTGGCCTCAACGCCTGACACCGTCACCACCGGCCGTCCGCGGCAGCGGACGATCTTCCGGATCGCGGCCCGCACCGGCCTCGCCGATTTCAGGTATCGGTACACCTGGAAGAGCTGGGCCTTCGGCTGGCTGCTGCGCTGTCTGTTCGAGGTGACCTTCTTCGGGTTGATCGGGGTGGTGCTGAACAGCCGCCAGACCGGCCTGTACCTGCTCGTCGGCCGGGCCTTCTATCTGGGCGTGCAGGAAGTGATGTGGGTGATCCAGTCCACCGCCTGGGAGCGCGGCAGCGGCACCCTACCGCTGCTGGTGAGCGCGCCCGGACGGGTATGGGCCGTCTTCGCCGGCCGCAGCACCCAATGGATTCCCAGCGCCATCGCCACCTCGCTGATCGCGCTGTTCACCATCGCGCCGGCATTCGGCCTGCGTTACACCGGGTCCGGGGTGATCACCGCGCTTATCTCGGTCCCGGTGGTGGTTCTCTCCAGCTATGGTTTCGCACTGCCGATCGCCGCGCTGGTGCTGCGCCGCCCGGCCTGGCGCAACCTGGCGTCGAACGTCGCCCACGGGGTGATGGGCCTGGTCTGCGGGGTATTCGTGCCGGTGGTCTTCTGGCCCACCTGGGTGCAGGTGTTCGCCCAGGTCTTTCCGGTGACGCACGCTCTGGACGGGTTGCGCCGCGGGCTGGCGGCCGGCGGGACGGTGGCGGATGCCTTGCCGGGCCTGGGTATCGCCGCCGGCGCCGGCCTGTGCTGGCTGCTGATCGGCGCGCTGCTGCTCGAGCAGTTCGCGGAGGGAGCGCGACGCGACGGCTCCATCGACCTCGATTCCTGACCTGAGCAGCTCAGCCCTGGTGCGGGTAGCCGACCGAGGTGGGGGCGACGAAGGTCTCCTTGATCGAACGGGGTGAGGTCCAGCGCATCAGGTTGGCCGCCGAACCGGCCTTGTCGTTGGTGCCGGACGCCCGTGCCCCGCCGAACGGCTGTTGCCCGACGACGGCGCCGGTCGGCTTGTCGTTGACGTAGAAGTTGCCGGCGGTGTACCGCAGGGCGTCGGACGCCTTGGTGACCGCGTACCGGTCGCCGGCGATGATCGAGCCGGTGAGGGCGTACGGGGACGCCGAGTCCACCTGTGCCAGCACCCGGTCGAAGGCATCGGATCCATCGGAACGATCGGCAGAATCGGCTGCATGGTCGTCATAGACGTGCACCGACAGGATGGGCCCGAAGTACTCGTCGCAAAAGATGGCGTCGGACGGATCGCTGCCGACCAGCACCGTCGGCTGCACGAAGTACCCGATGGAGTCATCGTAGCTGCCGCCGGCCAGCACCTCGATGCCTTCGGTGGCCCTGGCCCGGTCGATGGCCTGCTGCAACCGTCCGAACGAGCGATCGTCGATCACAGCAGACGTGAAGTTCGACAGATCTTCCACGTCACCGACCTTGAGCGCCGCGATCTCGGAAACCAGTTCGTCCCGCAGTGTCTTCCAGATCGACTGTGGCACATAGGCCCTGGACGCAGCACTACATTTCTGGCCCGAGTATTCGAAGGCTCCGCGAACCAGCGCGGTGCGCAGCACGTCGACGTCGGCGGACGGGTGCGCCACGACGAAGTCCTTGCCGCCGGTCTCGCCGACCAGCCGAGGGTACGACCGGTACTGCGCGATGTGGGAACCGACGGTGCCCCACAGACTCTGGAACACCCTGGTGGAACCGGTGAAGTGGATGCCGGCCAGGTTCGGATCGGCCAACAACACCTCGGAGATCTCCGCGCCGTGGCCGGGCAGCATGTTGATCACCCCTGCCGGCAGGCCGGCCTCGATGAGTAATTCCATCGTGACCGAGGCGGCCAGCTGTTGCGTCACCGATGGTTTCCACACCACCACGTTCCCCATCAGGGCCGGTGCGGTGGGCAGGTTGCCGGCGATCGCGGTGAAGTTGAACGGGGTGATGGCGTAGACGAATCCCTCGAGCGGCCGGTGGTCGGTCCGGTTCCAGACGCCCTTCGAGTTCGCCATCGGCTGCTCGGCCAGGATCTGCCGGGCGAAGTGAACGTTGAACCGCCAGAAGTCTGCCAGCTCGCAGGCAGCGTCGATCTCCGCCTGCTGAACCGTCTTCGCCTGACCGAGCATGGTGGCGGCGTTGATCCTGGCGCGCCAGGGTCCGGTCAGCAGTTCTGCGGCGCGCAGCAGGATCGCGGCCCGCGAGTCGAAATCCGTTGCGCGCCAGTCGTTCGCGGCGGCCAGTGCGGCGTCGACGGCGGCCCGCGCATCGGCCGCGGTCGAGTTCGCGGTGCGGCCGAGCACCCTGGCGTGATCATGCGGGGCGAGGACGGCCAGCGGTTCGCCGGACGGCCGGCGGGACGCGCCGCCGATCACCGCGTTCAACTCGACTGGGTCGGCAAATCCCTTGAGCTCCCGGGTGATCGCCTCCCGCTCGGCGCTGCCGGGCGCGTAGTCGAGCACCGTCTCGTTGATCGGCAGCGGCGGGTGGGTCACGGCGTCCATGTGCGTGTCTCCTACTGCTTGGAGGTGAACGAGCGGAGGAAGAACATCAGGTTGGCTGGACGTTCGGCGAGCCGGCGGGCGAAGTAGCCGTACCAGTCGTGGCCGTAGGGCACGTAGACCCGAACGGTGTGCCCGTGGCCGACCAGTCGAGTCTGCTCGTCCGGCCGAATCCCGTACAGCATCTGGTATTCCCAGCTGTCGTACCCGCGGCCACGGTCGGCGGCCAGCTTGTCGGCGATGGCGATCAGCCGCGGGTCGTGTGTGCCGACCATCGGGTAGCCGTCGCCGTCCATCAGCAGGCGCAACACCCGGACGTAGGCCAGATCGATCTGTCCCGAATCGGTGTGCGCCACCGATTCCGGCTCGTTGTAGGCCCCCTTGACCAGCCGCACCCGCGATCCCGGCCCGGTGAGACCGGCCAGGTCCTTCGGGGTGCGCAGCAGCATGGCCTGGATCGCGACGCCGACATCCGGGAAGTCGCGGCGCACGTCGGCCAGGATCTCCAGCGTGGAGTCGATCGTGGTGTGGTCCTCCATGTCCAGGGTGACCCTCGCACCGGCGGCGTACGCTGCCTCGACGATCCTGCGGGCACCTGCGGCGGCATAGCAGTGTCCACCGCCCGGCACGTCCGGACCGGCCGGCAGGCCCTGACCGACGGCGGATAGTTTGACGCTCAGGTCGGCTCCGGCGACGGTGCCGGCCGACTTCAGCGACTGAATCAGCTCCAAGTAGGCTGCGACGGTGGCGTCGGCCTGAGCGGTGCTGGTGGTGTCCTCCCCGAGGAAGTCGCAGGCCACCTGTAAACCCTTGCTGCGCAACGTCGTGATCGCCGCCGTCACCTGATCGGTGCCCTGCCCCGCGACGAACCGCTGCACCACATCGCGCGTGACGGGGGCCTTGGTGATCAGGTCACGCACGGTGTGGTTCTCGGACAGCGCCAGGATCGGCTTGCGTAACAGGTACACGGCACCTCGCGGACCATCAGGGACGCCGGCTACGAACTGCCGGTGGCCAATCGGGCGTATGTACGATCAGGCTAGATGCAGTGAGAGGGCAGTTAGTGGGGCAGTGCGGCTGCGACCGGGCCGAGCTCGGCAGGCAGCAGCGGTTGGAAACCGTCCTCGTCGAAATCGATCCGGTGGAATCGGCCCTCACGCCACCAGAACACGCCGTCGCTGCAGGGATCCGCGGCTTCCTCGGTGATCAGCCGAGCGACGGAGCCCATCGTCCTGGCGGTTCCGATGTCCGCTTGGGTCCGCACAGGTCGAACAAGCACGGCACTCAATCGTGGCGCACACACGAGTGCGTCGGTCATGCCCGGAAACTTGGCTGTGGTGTCTGGCCAGAACAGCGCCGCGGTGACGAACGGACTGCCGTCGATCGCGATCATTCGGAACGTGACGTCGGAGGCGGTGTGGTCCCGGACGTCCGCATCGACCAGCTCACGGCGGAAGGTTTGTTCGGCTGCTGCACCGAACGCGTCCGGTCCTTCGAGGGCCGCAGCCTGATCCCGGGGCACCGGAATCACACCCTCCTGCGAACGTCTGACCAGTCTGCTGACCAGCCCACCGCCGGCGTCGCGGAGGGTGTCGGTCGCGCCGTGGGCGATCAGCTCCAGCGGCAGCAGTTGCACCCGCAGGTCTCCCTGAGTGTCGGTCATCGACGCGCCCTACGAGCCGTTCATGAACAGTGATGGCATGGGGAGCACCGGCGTCGCCCACAGCGCCGTCCCTCCGGACGTACTCGATGTCGCGACGCCCGAGCCGGCCGGGATCACCGGTCCCGCACCCGGTCGTAATTCCTCGATCCGCGACGGGTCGATGCCGGCGCGACGGCTGACGGCATTGCGCCAGTCGTCGGTGATTCCCGCCTTGCCCGTCTTCAGGTCGACGGCGGCGGCCGGGTCCCAACCGTTCGTCGCGTTCCGCTGTTCGACGACGATGTCCGGGCGTGTGGAGCCTGGAGTTGTTCTCGGAACCTCCCCGTTCGGGCCGTACGACACTTCGGTGCGGATCCGGTAACCCGAGTCGCTGGACAGGATCCTCTCGCCGCGGCTGTTGAGCGCACGCTCGACATCGGAGTGGGCCCACGTTCCCTGAACCGCGGCGGACGGATCCTTGCCCTTGCGACCGACGAATTCGTCCCACCGTGTCTGTGGACCGTGCGCGTTCGGGTTCTTGAAGTAGGCGGGATCCGACCTGGTCGTCGCCGAGGCCCATGCTTGGTCCGCTTCGTGTTGCAGGCGGGGCCGGGCATGGCTCATCGCACCGTCGATGTCGTTGAAGCGGGGACTGCTGTTGGCGGGAATCCGACCTGCCCGTACGTTCGCGGCGCGGACGCCCGGAACCTTCAAGGCGGCGCGCTCGAAGGCCGCGTTGGCCCTGGAGACACCGGAAGTGAACTTCGTCAGCGCCGGCGAGTTGCGCAACGCGGTCGCGGCTTTCGAACCGCTGACCGCGCTCTTCACCCTGCTGGTGGCACCTGCCACCCGCTCGGCACCGACGGCAGTCTTCAGACCCTTGCCGAGCAGTTTGCCGGCGCCGGGGAGCAACATCGTTGCGGTATCGATTCCGATAGACAGCCAGGAACCCTTGCCGGTTGCCAGCTTCAGGCCGACGTCGATGAGCAGGGCGGCGCCGCCGGTGACCAGGGCGATCGGACCCATGATCGGCGCCAGTATCGGGATGAAGGCAAGCACCCCGGCGATCGCCGAGATGATCTTGAGAACGCCGGAGATCTTCGTCAGGATATCGGCATGGTCCTTCACCCAGTCGACCACCGAATTCTTCAGCCGGTCCAAGAAACCGGGCGGCTTCTCGAAGCGCATGTCTTTCGCGCGATCGATCTCCCGGCAGCAGGTGTCCACCGCATCCTTGTGATCGGAGCGGATCTTGTTCGCCGCCGACACGATGTTGTCCAGCCCTGACTGCGCCTCGGTCAGCCTGCTCTGCGCACCGCCAGTAGCTGACACATAAGTGCTGGGAGGCAACGTCTCTCCCGGCTTCAGCTTGTCCGTCGCCGCAGTCACCCGGTTGTGCTCGGCGCTGTCCGCCGACTTCGCCGACGACACCGCCGATTGGGCGTTGCTCACCACCTGCTGCTGATTCACGTACTGCGTCTTCAGCTTCGCCAGTTCCTGCTGGCACCACTGCAGTTTTGTCGAGTAGTGGCTGAGCGCGGTCGAAACAATCCCCCAGGCCTGCGACGTGGTGTCCAGATGTGGCGACAGGTCGTCGTTCACCTTGCCGCGATAGGTGTCCGCCTCGTCACCGATGAACTCCGAGGAGTCCATTCCCTTGATGTCGGTGGATGCCGAACCAGCCGCGTTCGAGAACGTCGACCAGAAGCCGGCCGACCCGCGGATCGCCGCCGGGTCACCGCCCAACGTGAAGGTATCGCCCATCATCATCAGCCCCACTCACGCCGTGAACGTCCGCCGATCGCGCCGGCGCTGTCGCTCGTTCTCGTGCTGCTGTCGTCTTTCGGTCCTACTGCTGTATCCCGCATCGAGGCTAGTTGCCTCACGCCGATACCGGAGCGGAACGGTTCAGAAGGACGATGTGGCACCCGGCTCCATCGCCCGGGTGCCACCCCGTCGCACGGTACCCACTGAGACACGGTGACCCGTTGCGCCACAGTGCCTTCGGATCAGGCGCTCAGCGCGCCGTTCACGGCGCCCCGCATTTCCTGCACCGACAGGGTGTTGTCGGCCAGCGCGGCATGGATGCTCTTGAGGATGCTGCGAACCTCGTCCGCCGCACCGTCCCACCTCTGCTGGATTCCCGTGTACTGCACCATCTCGTCGCCGGACCAGTTCGACTTCACGGCGTTGACGAAGCCACCGAGATCGCTGAGCGAGCTCTCGATACCGCCGATCACGCTGTTGATGTCGCCGTTTGCCTGATCCGCGGTCGAGTTGTCATAGGACTGCACGTTGCCTGTCATAGCGATGACCACCTTCCATGGTGTCGTGTGGGGTTGGGTGGCCCCTGGCTTTCGGGGCCGGTGAGAGTGGATCAGACCTTGGGCATCTGGAAAGCGGCTGCCTGACCCTGCTGCTGGGTCAGCTTCTCCTGCTGCTGCTGGTGGTAGCGGTCGTAGACGGCGCCGGCATTGCCCACCTTGCCCGTGATCTCCTGGAGCGCCTTGTTCAGCTGAGCGATGGCGCTGTTCCAGGTTTCTGTCAGCGATGCCCACGCATCCGCCGAGCCGCCCTGCCACGATGCCTGCAGCGGCTCGATCGCCGTGATGAATGCCTTCGCCTGAGCGTTCATCGCCTGCGTGGAGGTGTCGAGGTTCGAGCTGTGCTTGTTCACCGAATCATCGGTAATCGAAAACTTCGGACCCATGCTGATCACCCTTCCTGTCGGGGAGTTCCTCGCGGCGCGAGTCCGTCCCGCACCTGCTTCCACTGACGCTAGCGCTGCCCGACCGGTTCCGCAGCGATTCGAGATGGGGAGAACTCCCCATCCGTAGATGGTTCCGGCCGCTGTCGCCGCGTTCATCGGTGGCCGAAGATCGTCGGATCCGGCGCACTGGACGGAAGGAGGCCGGCCATCGCACCGGATTGCGGCCAGCCTTGAGACCCACCCATGGCCGTCGGCCCGCCGGTGGCCTCGCCGATCTCGGCCGCCAGATTGAGGCCGGCGATCACCGTCTGCCGACCCAGCCGATCGATCCGCCGGCGACGCAGGCCCTCATCACGCGGGATCAGCACCACCGGCAACTCGGAGAACTGCCAACTCGGCACGCTCCACCCGCGATGAACGATCACCCCGGTCGCCGTCCGGCGGCGCGACCGACCGGGGGAACCGTCCAGCCATCGCAGCGCCCCCAGCAGCCGGCGATCCACGTCGCCATGCCCGCTCACCACCAGCAAGAAGTGATCGGCGTGCTGGAACACTCCGTGCAGGGCCGCAGGACCGGGCCCGGCGGGCGTGTCGATGATCACCAGATCGGCTCGTTGGCGCAGCTTGACCAGGCTCTGTTCGACGAACTGCGGGGTGAACCCGCTGCCACCGGGCGGTAACGACAACACCGGGACCGCCGCTCCCGGTGTCCTGGCCGCCCGCAGCCGGCTGCGGGCGATGACGTCCGCACTTGGCCGCGCGTCGAGGACGTTCGGCAACCGTCCGGCGGCTACCTCCCCTCCCAGCAACGCCGTCACGGTGCGACCCGCCACGTCGCTGACCCGCGGCACGCCGGCCCCCGGCGGCTGCCGTCCCACCGGCGAGGACACCGTGTCCAGCACGATCACCCGGCGATCTGACCAGCCGGCGGCAGCGAGCGCGAGCAGCGCGGCAACACTGGTCCGCCCCTGACCAGGCCCCAGTCCGATGACGGCGACAGTGGTGGGACGCGGGAGGGTCGCGGCGAACCGGGCACGGGCGGCCGCGAAGTCGGCAACATCCCGGCCGAGCAACGGGTTCAGCGCAGCGCCCAGCCTGGCCAGCACACCGCGTCCGTCGACATCATTGATCCCGGGCATCTCGCCTCCCTGCCGTCGTCGTCGCAGCTGTCATCGTCGCAGCTGTCGTCGTCGCAGCTGTCGTCGTCGCAGCTGTCGTCGTAGGAGTACCACTGCACCACGGACGACGGCGCCGGGGGGAGTTCTCCCCCACTTTGTCGACAACCCGGCGGAACCGAGCGGTCGAACCCATAGTCTGAGTGAGGCAAGCCCGACGCTGCCGGCAGCACCGAACCGTTGGAAGGACTCGTGATGGGCACTCCGTACGCCAAGTATCCGTATGCGACGCTGACATCGATCGGCCAGAAGCTCACCGGTGTGCACGAAAACCTGTCGCAAGGCGACAAGGGCGCCAAGGACGTCAACGGCCTGTCGGACGACCAAGCGGAGATCAACAGCAGGATCGGTGACTTCCGCGGCGAGTGGGATGCCAGCGTCAAGAAACTGCAGGAGAACATCGGTCACTTCGGCTCGCTGTCGACCGGCATCGGGCAGATGGTCGAGCAGTTCGATACCGACGTCGCACAGGCCCTCAAACCCAAAGACGGCGCCAGTTGAATGAGCAGCTCGGATGCGCTCGCCCGCCGGGAACCGCGAGCGGGTAGGTCGGAATGACCGAACTCGGCACGCTGGCCGAGCGGATCGACCTGAATCCGCAAACCCCATTTCCGCCGTTCCCGATGTACATGGATCTCCCCGCCGAGTGGACGTTGCTGGACACCAACCCGGCAACCTGGGAACGGTCAGCGCAGAACATCCTGGATACCACGTTCCATCGGTCTCGATTGTCGGCGAAGGAGCGCCGCGAGATCATCGGCTTCTTCGAGCAGCTGGTCGCCGACTGTCAGCAGGCGAACGCCGCGCTCAGCCTGATCCAGGTGGGCCGGCTCCAAGAGCCACCCGGGGGCGCGGCCAGCCTCGGCATCCACCTCGCCTTTGTCGACGAAGGGCAACCGTCAAGTCTCGGAATGATCCGGGACACCTTGCCGCGCAACGGGACCACCACCGAGGTGGCATCTGGAGTCGGTCCGGCAGTGCTGCACAGCGAGCGGATGACGATGGTCCCGCCCGGCGCCACCGAGCTGGTCGCGCTGACCAGCATCCAGATCTTCGTCCCCATCCCGGACAGCACCTGGACTGCGGTGTTCGCCACCGCGAGCGCTTACCCCGAGCTCACCGATCCAGTCGAGCGGCTGCTCCGCCGGGTCGTCGGTAGCTTCCGCCTCACCGAGGATCCCGCCGAGGGAACGGCCTCACCATCCGCGGCCGATGATGCACCGGACCCCGGCGAGAGCGGGGACGAGGACGTATTCACTCCCGCTCCGCCGACCAAGGGCCCCGGTATCGAACGCGGATTCACCACCCTGGTGCGCAAACGCATCGGATCCGAGGAGGCACCCGACGGGGCATCCACCGACGGATCGGACGGCGATCGGTGAGCGACTCCCGGCCCAAGATCATCCTGCAAGCGCACGCCACACGATCCGCGGTGGCCCTCACCCTGATGCTGCACGGTCGCGACCGCAGTTCCCGGGAGCTCAAGAAGCCGTTCGGCCCGTTGATCGCCGGTGCGGTGCTGGCCGTGGTCATCCTGGTGGCCTTCTACATCGCGTCTCGGCTCGGTTCGATCCCCAAGCGCTGACCCGCCCGCTCAGCGTCGAATGTGCATCAGCGTCGAATGTGCATCAGCGTCGAATCTGCATCAGCGTCGAATCTGCCTCAGCCGAGGCCGCGGCGCATGGCGCTGATGGCGTCGAACACCAGGATCAGCCCGGGTATCAGCGCCAGCACGGCGACGAATTCCAGCGCCTCGAACAACCGGCGCATCCGGGCACGCGGAACCTCGGTGAGCGAGGCGAGCCCAGTGGTGGCAAGCACCACGGCCGTCAAGGCAAGGATTCCCAGGGTGACTCCGGCGGCGCCGCGCTGGTCCGTCATCGAGACCCAGGAGGGGACCATCGTGCTCACGGCAATTGCGGCGACGACCGATACTCCGAGCATCGGTGCGACCTGGCGCACCCGACTGAACATCCTGCTGCGCAAGGCGAAAACCGCCGCGGTGATGGCGCCGAACACCGGCGGGACCCACGCCCGTGAGCCGGCGAGGTGGGTGCGCATCAACACCAGCACCGCCACGGACGAGGACACCGAGCAGGCCCAGATGATTCCGGTGGCGATGGCCCCGCCTCGCCGAACCGACTGCTGCACAGCGATACGCGGCACCCTCTCGCCACGTTCGTCGGCCACCAGCAGATTCACCAGTCCGGCGCCGCCGAGTGCCAACTGACCGGCCAGTCCGGAGCACACCACAGCCAGCAACACCACCAGCCCGGCCGTTCGATAGGCGGGCAGGCCGCCGAACATCCCGATCCAACCCGTCACCGCCAGCACCGCCGCCGTGATGCCGCCTGCCGTCGCCGCCGACGCCTGCCGGACCAGGCCGAACGCCACCAGAGCCAGCGATGCCGCGGTCAGGATCAGCATCAGGTCCGAGCCGGAGAATCCGTTGACCTTCGGCTGCACGGCGAACACCAGCACCGCCGCGGCCGGGACCGCCATCGCAGCGGCGTAACCGCCGCCACGTTCCCCGATCAGCGCACCGACCGTCAACCCGATCACACCGGTCAGCGCCGCACCCAGCCAGGACAACGGGCCCGGCGCCAGGACCGACACCACCACGGCGGCCAGCAGGATCACCGCCAGCAGCCCGGCAACACAGGATCTCCGGTGCTCCGCGGTGAACGGCGGGGCAGTCTCGCCCGCGGTGTCGGCGGCGGTCGCCTCGACGTCGTCGACGAACGGGGCAGGTGCCGCGTCCTGTGCATCGGTCAGATGCAGCACCATCCCGTCCAGGATGCCGCTCTCGTCGAGCGAACGATCACGGGGCAGCACCCCGAACTCCGGGGTGGACAACACCCAGCGGCGGGGGACGGGACTGCTCGGCACCGACAGCAGCCGCAGCACCATCGGCAGCTGCTCGGCGATCGGTCCGGCCGCCGGCAACGAGACATCGACTTGACGGTCGTCGCCGGCAATCGTCACCCGGGTGAACCGCGTTGCCATTGCCCGCCTTTCCGACGATCGCTTCCACCTGAACGGGCCCTCGGCGGGGCCCGTGCGCCGTAGTCTATGGGGCGGGGATGGCCCCCCACCGAGGTTCCGGGTGGCTGCTCGCAGACCCGGGAGGTTCGACACGACGCTGGGATCTGAATGACGCAGAAGCTGATCCATCGGCCGGCCAGGAACCGTCCACCGGAGGCGGACCTGCGTCCGGTGGAGCTGATCGCGCCGCCGCAGCTGCCAGATGCCGGGGCCGGGATCCAGGGCGTCATGCAGATCCTGATGCCGATCATGGGCGGTGCGGGTTCGCTGGTGATGATCGTGGCGAACAACAACCCGATCATGCTCATCGCCGGCGGAATCATGTTGGCCGTCACCATCATCGGCGCCATCGTCATGTTCATCGCGCAACGCACGGGGACCAGCAAGCGGGCCGGGGACATGCGCCGGCGGTACTTGGAGTACCTGGAACGCAAGCGCGCCGACATGGGTAAGTCGGCCGACCTGCAACGCGAGATCGCCGAGCATCACCACCCGCGTCCGGAGATGCTGCTGGACGTCGCTCGGGATCCGCTGCGACTGTGGGAACGCCGCCCCAGTGACCCAGACTTCCTGGTGGTCCGGGTCGGTACCGGTTCCTCCCCGTTGTGGCAGCGGGTGGCAGCTCCTGGCTTCCGCGATCCGCTGGCGGAGCCGGACATCGTGACGGCGGCCGCGTTGCACCGGATCGTCGAACGCGACCGGATGGTCGGCGGGATGCCGATCGGGATGCCGATAGCCGGCCGGGTGTCGGTGGTAGGACCGGCGCCGTTGGTGAGAGACGCCGTGACGGCGGCGCTGGCCCAACTCGTCACCCTGCACGGTCCGGAGGAGGTGCGGATCTTCATCGCATCGCCCCGGCGGTCGGCCGGCTGGCTCGACTGGCTGAAGTGGATGCCGCACGTGCTGAGCGACGACGACGTCGACGGCACCGCCCCCCGCCGGATGATCGCCTCCGACCTCGATGAGCTGGGCGAGATGATCCAACCCGAGATCTCGCGGCGGGTTGGCGACCTGACCCGCTCGGGCCGGAGGCGGACATCCGCGTCGTCGGCGTTCGGCCAGGCGATGGTGATCCTGGTGGACGCCGCCGGGGGTAAGGCCACCGATGTCCTCGCCGGACTGCCGTCGGAGATCTCCGCGGCCCAGATCGGGGTGCACTGCATCACCCTGAGCGATGTCCCGGCGAACGAACCGGAACGGATCGACGTGCGGCTGGTCTGCGCACCGGACGGGGTACAGGTGATCGACCTGCGTCCGCCCTTGGATGACGACGACCCGGCCGGGCCGCCGCGTGAGCGGGCGAAGGGAGCGCCGGCCGGCGCTGCCGACCGGATCTCGCCGGCCACCCTGCAGGGGTTGACCAGGGAGTTGACCGCCGTCCGACTGGTCGAGGAGACGGCATCGGCGGCTCCGCTGGAAGCGACGCTGAGCCTGGCCGACCTGACCGGCGTCGTCGACGCCGGCCATTTCGACCCGCACCTCACCTGGGCCAAGCGCACCATGGCGGACTTCCTCAAGGTGCCGTTCGGTCTCGGTCCGGCCGGCGAGAAGGTGTACCTGGACATCAAGGAGAACGCGCTCGGCGGGATGGGCCCGCACGGGTTGTGTGTGGGGGCCACCGGTTCCGGCAAGTCCGAGGTGCTGCGCACGATCGTGTTGTGCCTGGCGATCAACCATCCGCCCGAGCGGCTGGCCATGGTGTTGGTCGACTACAAGGGCGGCGCCACTTTCGCCGGCCTGGAGGACACCCCGCACTGCGCGGCGATGATCTCGAACCTGTCCGACGACGACGGCCTCGTCGACCGGCTGCACGACGCCCTGTTCGGCGAGATGAAGCGGCGCCAGCAGGTACTGGCGATTGCCGGCAACCTGCCGAACGTCACCGAGTACAACCGCCGTCGGGATGCCGGCGAACCGTTGGATCCACTGCCGAACCTGTTCGTCGTCATCGACGAGTTCGGCGAGCTGTTGACCGCGAAACCGGACTTCATCGAGCTGTTCCTGGCGATCGGCCGGATCGGCAGGTCGATCGGTGTGCACCTGATGCTCGCGTCGCAGCGCCTGGAGGAGGGCCGGTTGCGCGGCTTGGAGTCCTATCTTTCCTACCGGCTCGGCCTGCGCACGTTCAATGCCCAGGAGTCCCGGACCGTGCTCGGCGTTCCCGACGCCTACGAGTTGCCGCCGATCCCGGGCTCTGGCTACCTGGCGGTGGACACCACGGTGTTCCAGCGGTTCAAGGCCGGATACGTCTCCGGCACGTACCGCCCGCCGGTGACCGGCGAGACGGTGATCGACACCGACCCGGTGGTCGCGCCGTTCCCGTTGTTCAACGACACCGCCGCCTTCCTGGAGTCGATCAAACCGCCGTCAGAGGAGCCGGAGGAACACGTCGAACAGGACTCCGACGCATTGCTGCCGACCGTGTTGGACGTCGCGGTGCGGCAGATGGCCGAGGTGGGCACCCGGACGTCGCAGATCTGGTTGCCTCCGCTACCCAATCGTCTGGACGTCGACACCGTGGCCGGGCCGGTCCGGCTGGATCCGGTGCGGGGTCTGCGGGTCGGCGTCGGCGGCAACCTGAAGGTGCCCATCGGTCTGCTGGACAAGCCGGCGGAGCAGAAGCAGGAGCCGTACCTGCTCGATCTCGGCGCCACCGGCGGCCACCTCGCCGTGCTCGGCGCACCGCAGGTCGGGAAGTCGGTGTTGCTCCGCACCATCATCCTGGCGGCCGCCCTCACCCACCTTCCCGGCGAGGTGGCGTTCTACTGCCTCGATCTCGGCGGCGGCGCGCTGCGCGCCCTGGAGGCGCTGCCACATGTCGCCGGGGTTGCCGCCAGGATGGACGCCGACCGGGTCCGCCGCACGGTGGCCGAGGTGGCGGCCGCGTTGGCCGAGCGCGAAGAGATGTTCAGCCGGCTCGGCGTCGACTCCGTCGACCAGATGCGGGAGCGGTATCGCACCGGGCGGCTGCCGGAGCTCGCGGTGGCGGACATCTTCCTGGTGATCGACAACTGGCCGGTGCTGCGCAGCGACTTCGAGGATCTGGCCGACCTGGTGCAGGACCTGGGCACGCGAGGCCCCGGCTATGGCATCCACGTGCTGCTGACCACCGGACGATGGGCCGACGTCCGGACCCAGATGCAGGCGTCCATCGGCACCAAGATCGAACTGCGGATCAACGATCCGATGGACTCGGTGATCGGCCGCAAGTTCGCCCAGAACCTGCGGGCCGATACACCCGGCCGGGCCATCATCGAACCGGGTCTGCAGATCCACATCTGCCTGCCGAATCTCGCTGAGGATCGGGCGGCCGACCCGGAGCTGGCCGGCGAGCCGGCATCCGATGACCCGCTGCTGACCGGCCCGGCGCCGATGCCCGACGTCCAGGCGCCCACCGACGAACGCGACCACTTGGCGGGCGAACTGGCTGCTCTGGAATCCCGGGGCCGGCCGGAGGCCGATGACGGCGATGACAGCGGCAGCGCTCCTGCCGGCTCCACGGAACCATCTCGGGCAGCCGGCGGCGGATCGGTTCCGGCCGATGGCGGGTCGCCGGAAGGCGCAGGCCCGACCGAGAAGTTGATCGACCGGATCGCCGCGGCGTGGCCAGGGGATCCGGTTCCGCCGATCAGGATGTTGCCGACGCTGGTCGACTACGCCTCCCTTGCGGAGCGATCGGGGGAGCGCGCCGGGGTACTGCTGGGCGTCGACGAGGCCGAACTGAAGCCGGTCGAGCTCGACCTGTTCGGAACCGACCCGCACCTGCTGGTGTTCGGCGATTCGGAGTCCGGCAAGACGTCGCTGCTGCGGGTGATCGTCAATGAGCTGGTGAGCCGCTTCACCGACCAGGAGGTCGTCTTCGCGGTCTTGGATGTCCGGCGATCGCTGCTCGACGTCGTGCCGGAGGACTATCTCGGTGCCTACGCCGGCACCCTCGCGGTCGCCACCGCAACGGCGGGGGCGATCGCCGCCGAGGTGGAGAAGCGGCTGCCGCCGGACGACGTCACCGCCGCTCAGTTACGCAGCCGGTCATGGTGGAAGGGCGCAGAGATCGTCGTCCTCGTGGACGATTACGACCTGCTCAGCTCCGGCGGGCCCGGCCCGCTGGCCCCGTTCCTGGAATACCTGCCGCAGTCAAGGGATCTCGGGTTCCATCTGGTGATCTGCCGCCGCTCGGGCGGCGCCAGCCGCGCCATGTACGAGCCGGTGCCGCAGCGGCTGCGGGAGATCGGTGCCACCGGCCTGCTGCTGTCCGGTGACCGGCAGGAGGGCCAGCTGTTCCCGGGCACCTACATGTCCGTGCAGCCGCCGGGCCGCGGGACGCTGGTGCGGCGGGGCCGCAAGCCACAGTTGATCCAGCTGGCGTACCGGCCCGAGGACCATTTGTAGCGGCGGGCGCTGGCTGAACGCGGCGCGGTAATAACGCGTTGCGTTAGACTGCCGACGTGCTGCGTTCGTTCGCCGACAAAGATTCCGAGCGGGTCTGGCGGCGCGAGCGATCTCGCCGACTCGATCCGGCAACTCAACGCACCGCCCTTCGCAAGCTGTTGATCCTTGACGCCGCGGAGACTCTCGACGATGCGAGGATCCCCCCAGGTGACCGGCTGGAGAAGCTGCGCGGGGATCGTGCCAAGCAGCACAGCATCAGGGTGAACCAGCAGTGGCGCATCTGCTTCCGCTGGACTACGGCAGGTCCCGAAGACATCGAGATCGTCGATTACCACTGAATCGCCGACTACCACTGAATCGCCGACTAGCACTGAGAGGAGCATCGACATTATGAATGTTTCCGCATCTATGGCGCCCGTCCACCCGGGCGAGATCCTGGCCGAGGAGTACTTGACTCCACTTGGCATCACCCAACACAAGGTCGCCGTCGCGATCGGTGTGCCGCCGCGTCGGATCAACGAGATCGTGCACGGCAAGCGGCGTATCAGCGCCGACACGGCGCTACGGCTGGCGCGCTATTTCGGGACATCGGAGCGCTTCTGGATGAACTTGCAGGGCCGCTACGACCTCGAGGTCGAGCGCGACCGGCTCGGTGGTGTCCTCGGACAGATCCGTCCCCTGGCCACCGCATAGGCCCATCCCGCTTGGGGGCTGACGGTTACCGCCGGCCGATCCGATCCCTGTCTGTGCTGCGACCGACCCTCAGACCAGGGCTCTTGAGGCGCCCGTACGCTGACGATCATGACGCAGACCCTTGCCGATCAGTCCGGCTCCGACCCGTCGACCCGGCCGCAGGATGATCTGTACCGGCATGTCAACGGGGGTTGGTACGCCACCACCGAGATCCCCGCCGACCTGCCGTCCACCGGCGGGATGATGGACCTGCGGCTGTTGTCCGAGCAGCAGGTGGGCGATCTGCTGCGGGAAGCCGTCGCGGTCGCCGGATCCGGCGAGGCCGCCGCGGGCACTCCGGCCCAGCAGATCGGCGACATGTTCGCCGGCTTCCTGGACGTCGAACGTGCGGACCGGCTGGGGATGACCCCGCTGGTCGACGAGCTGGCCAGGATCGCAGCGGTCACCGATCTCCCGGCGTTCGCGGAGCTGCTCGGCGAGCTGGAACGGGTTGGCGTGCCCGGCGTCGTCGCGACCTATGTCGACAGCGACGACCGGAACTCCGACCGCTACCTGATGAACGTGCTGCAGGGCGGCATCGGGCTGCCGGACGAGGCGTACTACCGGGAGGAACAGTTCACCCAGACCCGGGCGGCCTATGTGGGGCATGTCGGCAGGATGCTCGCGCTGGCCGGGATTGCCGACGCCGAAGCGGCCGCCGACACGGTGATGGCGCTTGAGACCCGACTGGCGTCCGGTCACTGGGACGCGGTCGCGTGCCGGGACGTGATCAAGACCTACAACCTGACCACCGCGGACGACCTGGCCGCTGCAGCTCCGGCCTTCGATTGGGCCGGCTGGGTCGCCGCACTGGGCGGGGACCACCGCACGCTCACCGAGACGATTGTCCGGCAACCGTCTTACCTGCCGGTGCTGTCGGCGGCGCTGGAGGAACTTCCGCTGCAGGACTGGAAGCTGTGGCTCAGCTGGAAGCTCGTGCACAGCTGGGCTCCGTATTTGTCCAGTGACATCGCCGAGGAAAACTTCGATTTCTATGCCCGGACGCTGGCCGGCACCCAAGAACAACGGGAGCGCTGGAAGCGAGGAGTGTCGCTGGTGGAGTCGACGCTGCCGGAAGCCGTCGGCCGGCTGTACGTGGAACGCCATTTCCCGCCTGCCGCCAAGGGCCGGATGGACGAACTCGTCGGCAATCTGATCGAGGCGTACCGCCAGAGCATCTCCGCACTGGACTGGATGGGACCGGGAACCAAAGCGAAGGCACTGGAGAAGCTGGGCACGTTCACCCCGAAGATCGGCTACCCGGAAAGCTGGCGGGACTATTCGACGATCGCCATCGACCCGGCCGACCTGATCGGCAACGTCCGTCGGGCCCGGGCTTTCGAAACCGACCGGCAGCTGGCCAAGATCGGCGCGCCGGTCGACCGCGCCGAGTGGTTCATGTCGCCGCAGACAGTGAACGCCTACTACAACCCCGGAACCAACGAGATCTGTTTCCCGGCAGCCATTCTTCAGCCGCCGATGTTCGACCTGAACGGTTCGGACGCGGCCAACTACGGGGCCATCGGTGCGGTGATCGGCCACGAGGTGGGTCACGGTTTCGATGACCAGGGCTCCCAGTACGACGGTGCCGGCAATCTGGTCAACTGGTGGACCGACGCGGACAGGGCGGCCTTCACCGAAAGGGCCGACGCGCTGATCGCCCAGTTCTCCGCCCTGGAACCACTTGAACTTCCCGGCGAGAGGGTGAACGGCGCGCTGACAGTCGGCGAGAACATCGGCGACCTCGGCGGGCTGACCATCGCCCTCAAGGCCCTGGAGATCTCCCGAGCCGACTCCCTCGTCACCGATGACGATCGGCGGGCGCTGTTCCTGTCCTGGGCCCGCGCCTGGCGGGCCAAGCAGCGGAAAGAGCTTGCCAAGCAACGACTCCAGGTCGATCCGCACTCCCCGCCCGACCTGCGCGGCAACATCGCCAGGAACCTGGACGAGTTCCACACCACCTTCACCACCACCCCCGACGACGGAATGTGGCTGGAGCCGGCGGACCGGGTACGCATCTGGTGACACCGGAAGCGCCGTTCGCCCGTTCGCCCGTTCGGCCGCTTGATTGCGGTCCGCCTCGACATCGCGTCACCTCAGGAGACTCGCATGAAGTTGGACGGAATCTCCGCCGTCGTCACCGGAGCCGCCTCCGGACTCGGCGCGGCTACCGCCCAAGCCCTTGCGGAGCAGAGAGTTTCGGTCTTCGGCCTGGATCTGGAAGCCGGCTGGCAGAAGGCGGGCGAGGTCGGCGCCGGGGTGAGGGCGGTGTCCGGTGACGTGACCAGCGCTGACGATGTCGCTGCCGCCGTCGAGGCGGCCTCGGCGGCGGGTCCGCTGCGAATGGTCGTCAACTGCGCGGGACTCGGCTGGGCGTCCCGGATCCTCGGCAAGAAGGGGGTCCACGACTACGACCTGTTCAAGACGGTGATCTCGGTGAACCTGGTCGGTACCTTCAACGTGCTCCGGCTGGCGGCCGAGGCGATGTCGATCACCGAACCGGTGGACGACGACGGTCAACGCGGCCTGATCGTCAACACCGCCTCGGTTGCCGCCTTCGACGGCCAGATCGGCCAGATCGCCTACTCCGCCTCCAAGGGCGGCATCGCCGGCATGTGCCTGCCCGCGGCTCGTGACCTCGCCCAGTTCGGGATCCGGGTGATGACGATCGCGCCTGGCATCATCGACACCCCGATGATGGCCGGAATCACCGGTGAATTCCGCGCGTCGCTGTCGGCCAGTGTGCCGTTCCCGGCCCGGCTTGGTCGCCCGGATGAATATGCCCAGCTGGCGTTGATGATCGCCGCCCACGATTACCTGAACGGCGAAGTCATCCGGATGGACGGCTCCCTGCGGATGGCGCCGCGCTGACTCTCGGTTCCAGTGCCCGGCTCCGCGGTCCGTCCGCTCCCCGGCCGTGCGCTTATCCTGGTTCTGAGCTTCAGAAGTTGTACAGGACCCTCGGAGCTCCGCGCGAATGGCCCGGCACCCCGCCCGTTCTTTTCGCGTGGGCGGTTTCCGATTCCTGGATGAGCACGCCAGTGTCATCCCCGGATCGGTATGCTCGCCGGGTGGCCGACATCGAGAACCCGGTCAGCAACATCGAGTCGCCTACGTTCGACCGCCCACCGCTGGTCGAGGTGGCCCTGGGCATCGAGTGGGTGCCGTTGGCCGACTTCGGCGCGATACAGATGGCGAGACTCGCCCAACGGTGGAGTGACCGCTATCCCATCATGCAGGAGCATCCGCCGCTGCCTCCCAATCCGCCGATCGGGTTGAATGATCACGTCAATGGCGGCCTGATCGTGAACGTCGGTGCACCGTCGATAAGACTGTGGCTGTTGACCGAGGATGAAGATCAACTCGTACAGATCCAGCGCGACCGGCTAATTCTGAACTGGCGCGCTTCGAAGAACGTGTCGCCCTACCCTCGCTACCACGACGCGCTGCGATCGACCTTCGCCCATGAATACGACCAGTTCCTCGCCTTCGTCGCGGAGGCGAGACTTCCTACACCCCGACCGATCAGTGTCGAGGCCACGTACGTCAACCTGATCCCCCGACTGGGTGACGGTCCGCAGGATCTCTCCACGATCCTCCGGTCGCAGATACCGTTCACAGATCGCCTAGGTCTGCCTCAAACGACGTTCCTCCAACATCGATGGGAGAGCACGAACCAAGATGGTGCGGTGTCAGTGCTCAGGCTCGACGTGGAGGCCCAAGCGAACGGAGCGTCAACCACGCTGAACTTGTCGGCCCGGTCAGCAATTACCACCCCGACCGGCACCGATAGCGTGCTGCGTAGTATGGATGTTTGCCACGATGAGATCGTTGCGGCCTTCGTTGAGCTGACCGAGGCTGACCGCCAGGTGGAATGGGGACGAACGTCATGACGCTGCTGGTTGAGCCACTACCGATCGGTGCTGCCACACCAGTATCGAGTTTGTGGCAGCAGGGGCCAACGAAGTACCTGTTCGAGGGGTATGCCTCTCCACGCAATGACCAGCGAGAGGTCGCAGTCCCGTTCCCCCAGTCATACAGCCTTGCCAAGCGCGACCTCATGACCGTCGCCTTGGAGAGCCTGAACCAATTGCTTCGACTACGCGCAGGATGGGATGGCATGAGGGCCACGGCGGTTGCTCCGGTGGCCGCCGTGACAGCCATCCAGTGGCTGAACCTGCTCGCTGACGACGAGACCATCCCGCCGCAGGTCTTCCCGCTGGTCAATGGCGGCGTACAGATGGAGTGGCTGGTCAACGGCGAGTCGTTGGAGTTGGAGGTGAGCCCGTCCGGCGATGTCGGTGTACTAGGGATGGACGCCGCCGGAAACGGGCTCTTCACAAACGAGGGTGTAGATCCTGCGTGACGGGCTGAGCCGGGGGCAGTTGCTGATGGGTGTCGAGGTCCTTCGATGATGGAGGTTCCTACGCCGCCCGTCTGAAGGACCTCGACG
>JAABUS010003397.1_pt1 | contig 25991 bp, 26 predicted proteins | sample 5560161 | NCBI WGS metagenome assembly JAABUS01 (sample SAMN10711885, study PRJNA513376) | rock metagenome | isolation source: Antarctica rocks | place: Antarctica: Victoria Land, Trio Nunatak nord | collected 2016-01-04
CGCGCGGGCGCGGCGCCGACAAGCAGCCCGGCGAATTCCGCCGCAGCCAGAACTGGATCGGCGGCACCCGTCCCGGCAACGCCCTGTTCGTCCCGCCCCCGCCGCAGCACGTCGAAGACTGCATGGCCTCGCTCGAACGTTCCATCCATGCAGAGGACGACGGTCTGCCGGCGCTCGTCAGGGCCGCCCTCGTCCACGCGCAGTTCGAGACCATCCACCCGTTCCTGGACGGCAACGGCAGGGTAGGGCGGCTCCTGATCGTGCTCATGCTCTTCGACGCAGGGGTGCTCGGTCAGCCGCTCCTGTACCTCAGCCTCTACATCAAGCAGCACCGCGACGAGTACTACCGCCTGCTCGGTACCGTTCGCTCCGAGGGCGACTGGGAAGCCTGGCTCGACTTCTTCCTCGAAGGCGTTGCGACCACCGCCGGATCTGCCGTAGATACCGCGCATCGGCTGCTCGCGCTCTTTCGCGACGACGCCGCCCGCGTGCGGACGCTCGGGCGCGCCGCGGCCAATGCCCTGCGGGTCTTCGACGCCCTCCGTGACCGGCCCCTTGCCAACCTGAACGCCCTGACCGAAAGCACCGGGGCCAGCTACCCCACCGTCGCCCGCGCGGTGGAGGCGCTGGAGGACCTCGGCATCGTGCGCGAGATCACCGGCCGCAAACGCGAGCGGGTGTTCGCCTACACGCGCTACCTCGACATCCTCAACGAAGGGACGGAGCCATTGTGAAGAAGCCTCGCATAATGGCGCGAAGTCGAGAACATACCGGGCGGCCATGCCACAAAGAAACCCAGATAGACTCTAGTAGTGGCCGGGCCAGCGTCCAGAACGGATTGCCCCGGATGCTCGAAAGGTCCGAAGTTCCCTTGGAGGAGTTGCATTATGATCGGTGAGTGGACCACTGGTCGTCTTGGTGATTGTGTTCGTCTCCAATCTGGCGGAACGCCCTCAAAGTCACGAACTGATTTCTGGACGGGAGATATTCCGTGGGTAAGCGCTAAGGACATGAAATCTTACTGGATCGAAGATTCAGAGGATCACTTGTCAGAGGCTGGCGTGAACGCAGCAGCTCGCATTGTTGAAAGAGGAACGACACTCCTGCTGGTGCGAGGCATGACACTTCACAAGGATGTTCCCATTAGCCGCATTCGTCGCCCTGCGGCGTTCAACCAGGACGTGAAAGCGGCGCTCGCCTGTTCTGGCACCGATCCGGAGTTTGTTCCGTATCTCCTACTTGGCAACAAGGCGAAAATTCTCTCGATCGTCGACTCGGCCGGGCATGGCACCGGGCGTCTCAACTCGGACACGTTGCTGAATCTGCCTGTACGCACACCACCCATTGAAGAGCAACGCGCAATAGCTCACATCCTCGGCACGCTGGACGACAAGATCGAGCTGAACCGGCGGATGAACGAGACGCTGGAGGCGATGGCGCGGGCGATCTTCAAGTCGTGGTTCCTGGACTTCGATCCCGTGCGTGCGAAGGCCGAGAGCCGAGATCCCGGCCTCCCCGCACACATAGCCGACCTCTTCCCCGACAGCTTCGAGGACTCTGAGCTGGGCGCGATACCGGGGGGGTGGAAGGTTGACACTCTGGGGAATCTAAGCCAGAAACCACAGTATGGATATACAGCATCAGCAAATAGCGAGCCAGTAGGTCCGAAGTTCCTGAGAATAGCCGACATAAATAAACAAGCGTGGATTGACTGGGCCACTGTCCCATTCTGCGAGATCTCAGCAGAAGATTATGAGAAGTACAAAACTCTGGTTGGCGATATTTTGATTGCTAGGATGGCAGACCCAGGTCATGGAGTGATGGTCGAAGAAGAGGTTGATGCAGTTCTTGCCTCATACTTGATTCGGTTCAAGCTACGGGATGCAGAATACAGTCGTTACATGCAATATTGGCTCAGATCTGAAGCTTACTGGGAGCTCGTAACGTCTCGATCTGCGGGGACCACGAGAGCTAATTTGAATGCCAAGGTGTTGAGTGCTTTTCCATTGATAGTCCCAAGTCGAGCAGTAGCCTCCGCCTTCCGTAGAGTTAGTGACTCGATGCGGGCGAAGGTTGTCACCAACGTTGATGAATCCCGCGCTCTTGCCGCCATCCGCGACGCGCTGCTACCGAAGCTGTTGTCGGGTGAGGTACGGGTGAGGGAAGCGGCGGAGATCGTGGAGGACGTAGTCTGATGGCCGGATCAACACAGGGTTTCTCCGTCCGTATCTTTATCCCCAATGGCGATCCGGAAGGGTTGAAGATAGTCGAGAAGTCGAACTGGACCGGGCAGGGCGTTGTTTTCCCCCGTCCACTGTTCGCGGAGGTGCGAAAACGTTCGGAACTCAAGCGTACGGGTGTGTATGTGCTGTGGGGCCCGGGCGAGTCGAGTGAACTCCCGCGTGCATACGTGGGCGAAGGCGACTCGGTTCTTTCGCGGCTGGATCTGCATGCAAAGAACAAAGATTTTTGGACGCACGGGGTCGTCTTTACCAGCAAAGACCACAACCTCAACAAGGCACACGTCAAGTACATCGAGTCCCGGCTAGTCGCGCTGGCGAATAAGGCCAAGAAGTGCGAGATCGATAATGGCAACGTGCCACAGGCGCCGTTACTCTCGGAAGCGGACGGTGTCGATGCCGAGGGATTCCTTTCCGACATCCTTCTCTGCCTGCCGGTAGTCGGCGTAAGCCTGTTCGAGCAGACAAAGGTTACCGGCCGCAAAGGCCGTGATCTGATTCTCAAAGCCAAAGGTATAGAGGCCAGGGGCGTGGATAGCGCTCAGGGTTTTGTCGTGCGTGCAGGCGCAACCGCGGTAAAAACCGAGGTCAAGTCCATATATGTCAGTCTCTCGAACCTGCGTCAAACTCTGGTCAAGAAGGGCGTTCTGGAAGATGACGGGGAGACTCTCCGGCTCGCCCAGGACTACACTTTCTCCTCGCCTTCCACTGCGGCGGGCGTTCTGCTGGGCCGCTCGTCTAATGGACGGGTCGAATGGAAAAACTCAAAGGGACTTACCCTCAAGGAGATCCAGGACGAACAAGCGGGCGGAGCATGACGGCGGAGAAAGCACCGGACGGTTCCGGGGGATGCGTTGATAGAGCGGTCGCCGGCGCATATATTTTCTGTCCAGACTGGACAGAGTTTTGGAGGTGCAGGCGATGTCGTGGCAGTTGCAGGAGGCGAAGCAGAGGTTCAGCGAGTTGGTGCGGCGGGCGGAGAAGGAGGGGCCGCAGGTGGTGACGCGCCACGGCGAGGAGGTGGTCGTGGTGGTTCCGGCGGAGGAGTGGCGGCGCATGAGCGGGGGCGGCGAGAAGAGGATGGACTTCAAGGAGTTCTTGATGAGCGCGCCGGAGGGATTGGAGATGGTCATCCCGGAGCGCCCGAAGGACGACTATCCGCGTGAGGTGGACCTTACGGGCGAGGATCGAGAAGCTTGAGGGGCGGGGCTTGAGCTTCATCCTGGATACCAACGTCGTCTCCGAGGCGCGCAAGGGCTCGCGAGCCAACACTAACGTGATGCGTTGGCTCTCTTCGGTGGACGCCGAGGAGCTGTACCTGAGCGTTCTGGCGATCGGCGAGGTCCGGCAGGGCATCGAAGGGTTGAGGAGGCGAGATCCTGTCCAGGCCGGTCGCCTCGAATCCTGGCTGGCGGGGCTGCGTCGGGCCTACGCCGACCGCATCCTGCCCGTGGACGTTGAGGTCGCGGAAGAGTGGGGGAGGATGAATGCGCCGGACCCTATCTCGTCACGAGACGGCCTCATGGCGGCCACGGCTAAGGTGCGCGGCATGACCTTCGTTACCCGCAACACCGCCGACGTCGAGCGTACCGGCGTCGCGTTGCTCGACCCCTTCTCCGGCGGCGAGCTATGAGCCCGATGGACGAGTCTGTCGTGGAAGGCGCCGCCCTCGACTGGTTCGCGGCTCTCGGCTACGCCGTCATGCACGGTCCGGACCTCGGTCCCGGCGGGATCGTCGCCGAGCGCCGCGACTACGGGCAGGTCACGCTCGAAGACCGCCTGCGTGGCGCGCTCGTCCGGCTCAACCCCACGCTTCCCATCGAAGCCGTCGAGGACTCTCTCCGCAGGCTCACCCGGCCCGAGGGACCAACTCTGGAGACGCGCAACCGCGCCTTCCACCGGATGCTCGTGGATGGCGTAACGGTCGAGTTCCGCCGCGAATACGGCTCCATCGGCGGCGCGCAGGCGCGCGTTTTGGACTTCGACGACGTGGACAACAACGATTGGCTCGCCGTCAACCAGTTCACCGTGAACGAGAACCGGCACGTCCGGCGGCCGGACGTGGTGCTGTTCGTCAACGGCCTCCCGCTCGCGCTGATCGAACTGAAGAACGCCGCCGCCGAGAACGCCACCATTTGGTCAGCCTTCCAACAGCTCCAGACCTACAAGGCCGAACTACCCACCCTGTTTGCCTTCAACGAGCTGCTCGTCGTCTCCGACGGGATGGAGGCTCGTATCGGTTCGCTCACCGCCGGCCGCGAGTGGTTCAAGCCGTGGCGCACGATCTCGGGCGAAAAAGTCGCCGATTCGCACCTTCCGGAGCTGCAGGTAATGATCGAGGGCGTCTTCGATAAGCGGCGTTTCCTCGACCTTATCGGTTACTTCGTCCTCTTCGAGGGCTCGGGCGGAGGTCCTCTCTCAAAGAAGATAGCCGGCTACCATCAGTTCCACGCCGTTAACGTCGCGGTGGGGGAGACGCTGCGCGCGTCCCGCGTCCGGGAAAAGCCGGATAGAGTCGCCGACAGCCCCGGAGGCTACGAGGCCGGGCGGCAACCCGGTGGTGAGCCCGGAGACCGGCGCGCCGGCGTAGTCTGGCACACGCAGGGCTCCGGCAAGAGCCTCACCATGGCCTTCTACGCCGGGCGTGTGATCCGCGAGCCGCGCATGGCTAACCCCACGGTCGTCGTCATCACCGACCGCAACGACCTCGACGACCAGCTCTTCGGCACCTTCTCGCGCTGCCGGGACCTGCTCCGCCAACCCCCGGTCCAGGCCGAGAGCCGGGCGGACCTGCGCGAGAAGCTGACCGTGGTTGCCGGAGGCGTGGTCTTCACTACCATCCAAAAGTTCCTACCCCTGGAGAAGAGTGACCAGTACCCGGTCCTTTCAGAGCGGCGCAACATCGTCGTCATCGCAGACGAGGCCCACCGTAGCCAGTACGACCTCATAGACGGCTTCGCCCGGCACATGCGCGACGCGCTGCCGAACGCCTCGTACATCGGTTTCACCGGCACCCCGCTAGAGCTGACGGACAAGAACACGCGCGCTGTCTTCGGCGAATACATCAGCGTCTATGACATCCAGCGCGCCGTCGAGGACGGGGCGACCGTCCCCATCTACTACGAGAGCCGCCTCGCAAAGCTGGAGTTGGACGAGATCGGGAGCACGACCCTCGACGCCGACTTCGAGGAAGTGACCGAAGGCGAGGATGTCGAGCGCGTACAGAGCCTCCAGAGCAAATGGACCCAACTCGAAGCCATCGTCGGCGCGGAGAAGCGGCTGGATCTCGTCGCAAAAGACATCGTGGAGCATTACGAACAACGCCTCGAAGCGATGGAAGGCAAAGCCATGATCGTCTGCATGAGCCGTCGCATCTGCGTGGACCTCTACGACAAGATCGTCGAGCTCCGCCCGGAGTGGCACGGCGAAGAGGACGACGAAGGCCGGATCAAAGTGGTAATGACCGGCTCGGCGTCGGACCCGGAGGATTGGCAGCCCCACATCCGCGCGAAGGCCCGCCGCGAGGCGCTAGCCAACCGCTTCCGCGACCCGGACGACCCGTTCAAGGTCGTCATCGTCAGGGACATGTGGCTCACGGGCTTCGACGCTCCCTCCCTGCACACCATGTACCTCGACAAACCCATGCGCGCGCACGGCCTCATGCAGGCCATCGCCCGCGTGAACCGCGTCTTCAAGGACAAGCCCGGCGGCCTGATCGTGGACTACCTCGGCCTCGCCCACGAGCTTCGTCAGGCGCTAGCAACGTACACCGAGAGCGGCGGCACGGGGACCACAGCACTCAACCAGCAAGATGCAGTCGCGGCCATGCTAGAAAAATACGAAGTCTGCCTGTCCCTCTTCCACCGCTTCGACCACACAAAGTGGACCACGGGTGCCCCAGCCGAGCGATTGGGACTGCTGCCTCAGGCTCAGGAACACATCCTCGCCCAGGAGGATGGCAAGGACCGGCTGCTCGACGCGGTGGGGGATCTCTCGAAGGCCTTCGCCCTGGCCGTGCCGCACGAAGAGGCGCTCCGCATCAGGGACGACGTGGCCTTCTTCCAGGCGGTGCGGGCCGTGCTAGCCAAGCGCACCCCCGGCGACGCGCGCACCAACGAGGAGCTTGACCACGCCGTACGCCAGATCGTCTCCGAAGCCCTCGCCCCGGATGGCGTGGTGGACATCTTCGCGGCAGCGGGGCTGGATAAACCCGACATCTCGATTCTATCCGAAGGCTTCCTGGCCGAGGTGCGGGGAATGCCGCAGCGCAACCTCGCAGTGGATCTGCTCAACAAGCTCCTCTCCGGGGAGATACGCACCCGTCGTCAAAAGAACGTCGTACAGGCCCGGTCCTTCGAGGAGATGCTTGGACAATCCCTCAGCCGCTACCAGAATCGCGCCATCGAGGCGGCGCAGGTGATCGAAGAGCTCATAGAGCTTGCGAGGCAGATCCGCGAGGCAAACGCCCGCGGCGAGGCACTAGGTCTGACCGAGGAAGAAGTCGCCTTCTACGATGCCCTGGAGGCCAACGACAGCGCCGTCCAGGTACTCGGCGACGACACTCTTCGCGCCATTGCGCGCGAGCTAGTCTCCACCGTTCGCACGAACGTAACCATCGATTGGACCATGCGCGAGAACGTCCGCGCCCACCTGCGCGTGCTCGTCAAGGGCATCCTCCGCAAGAACGGTTACCCGCCGGACAAACAGGAGCAAGCCACCCGTACCGTGCTGGAGCAGGCGGAGGCGCTCTCGCGGGAGTGGATGGTAGCCTAGCGAGCCTTCGCAAGATTCTCGTGGAAGAGTAAACTCACCTCCTATGACGATGGTGAAAGTTTGCGGAATTACCAACCCCGAAGATGCTCGCGTGGCGGCAGATGCTGGGGCTGATGCGATCGGGCTTCTTTTCGCTGAGAGTTCCAGGCGCGTGAGTGTGGAGCGGGCGCGTGAGATAGTCGCCGCCCTGCCCGATGGCGTTCTGAAGGTTGGGGTGTTCGTGAACGAGAGTTCGGCGGAGATCCTGCGTATCGCCGGGGAGGTCGGGCTGGATATCGCGCAGCTTCACGGTGACGAGACGCCGGAGGAGGCCGCTGAGGTTCGGGATGGTGGGCTTGGGGTGATGAAGGCGCTGCGGGTCAGGGATGCTTCTTTGCTGGCTGAGATGGAGCTTTTCGATGTGGATCTCTTCCTGCTCGACGCGTACAGCGAGAGGGCGCGGGGCGGGACTGGTGAGCGGTTCGACTGGGGGCTGGCGAAATCGCTGAAGGACCGTGATAACATCGTCGTTTCCGGGGGACTCGGGCCAGATAACGTGCGGGAGGCGGTCGAGTTCTTCGGGCCTTACGGGGTGGACGCTTCGAGTTCCCTGGAAGATGCGCCAGGCAGGAAAAACCACGAGCGGGTTCGGAGGTTCGTCAGTGCGGCAAAAGGTTGATACCGGGTACTTCGGTTCTTTCGGGGGGCGCTTCGTGCCGGAGACCCTCATTCACGCGCTGGAGGAACTGGAAGATAATTACGAGCGATACCGCGAAGACCCCGAGTTCGTGGAGGAACTGGGACGGCTCGCGAGGGACTTCGTGGGAAGGCCGACGCCTTTCATGTTCGCTGGACGCCTGACCGAGAAGTGGGGCGGGGCGAACGTGTGGTTCAAGCGGGAGGACCTCGCGCACACGGGGGCGCACAAGATCAACAACGCCCTCGGACAGATCCTGCTGGCAGACCGCATGGGCAAGCAGCGCATCATCGCCGAGACGGGCGCGGGCCAGCACGGCGTCGCCACCGCAACCGTCGCGGCTCTCTACGGCAAGGAGTGCGTCGTCTATATGGGCGAGGAGGATATCCGGCGTCAGGCCCCGAACGTGGTTCGGATGAAGCTCCTCGGCACGGAGGTCCGGCCCGTGACCAGCGGCGCCCGCACGCTCAAGGACGCGACGAGCGAGGCGATCCGGGACTGGGTCACCAACGTCGAGGACACCCACTACATCATCGGGAGCGTCGTCGGTCCTGCGCCGTATCCCCGCATCGTGCGCGACCTGCAAAGCGTGATCGGCAAGGAGATAGAATCCCAGGCCAACGAACGTTTCGGCGCAGACCCTGACGCCGTCGTAGCCTGCGTGGGCGGCGGATCGAACGCCATCGGCGCTTTCCACACCTTCGTCGGGCGCGATGGCGTGAAGCTCATCGGCGTCGAGGCGGCTGGCCGGGGCATCGAGACCGGCGAGCACGGCGCTTCCCTGACAGAAGGGAAGCCCGGCGTGCTGCACGGCAACCTTAGCTACGTTCTCCAGACTGATGGAGGCCAGATCCGGGAGGCCCACTCCATCTCAGCCGGACTCGACTACCCTTCCGTCGGCCCGGAACACGCCTACCTCAAAGACGAAGGCTTCGCCGAATACGTCAACGTCACCGACGACGAGGCGCTCGAAGGCTTCAAGGCATGTTCAAGACTCGAAGGCATAATCCCTGCGCTGGAGACTTCCCACGCCATCTACCACGCCGAGAAGGTGGCGAAGGAGCTAGGCCCAGGCAAGAACCTCGTCATCAACATCTCGGGCCGCGGCGACAAGGACGTGGCCGTCGCCGCCGAAGCCCTGGGTGTAGACGCTGAGGAAGCAGAGGTTGCGAGTAGTGACGGGTAGCGAACGCGGTGGTGAGAGGCTGCGGGCGGCTTTCCCGAACGACCGCGTCGCGCTCATGCCTTACCTGACGGCTGGATACCCGACGCTCGATGCGGCGCGGGAGGTGGGGGAGGCGTACATCGCGGCGGGGGCCGACGTGATCGAGATCGGGGTTCCGTTCTCCGATCCGCTGGCTGACGGGCCGACGATACAGGCTACAACCACCCAGGCACTGAAGAACGGGGCGAACCTGGACTATTGCTTCGACCTCGCGTCAGGGCTCACTGACCGGGTACCAGTCGCCTTCCTCATCTACTACAACGTCGTGTACGCCCGCGGAATAGAGGACTTTCTGCGCGCGGCGTCGGAGGCTGGCGTCTCAGGGCTCGTCATACCAGACCTCCCGGCTGACGAAGTTGGTAGGTTCGCCGAACTATGCGGGGAGTACGGCGTCGGGCTTTGCCCGCTTGCGGCCCCGACCTCGACGGACGAGCGTCTGGCCTGGATCGGAGAGCTCGCCACGGGGTTCGTGTACTGTGTCTCGGTCGCTGGCGTGACTGGCGCGCGCGACGAGTTGCCACCCGGAGCGGTGGAGCTTCTGCGGCGGGCCAGGGAGCGGACGGATGCGCCCGTGGCTCTGGGATTCGGGATCTCCTCGCCAGAGGCTGCGGCGGAAGCAGCGGGCGAGGCTGATGGTGTGATCATCGGGAGCAAGCTCATGCAGCTCGTCGGGGAAGGCGGGCCGGAGCGGGCTGGAGAGTGGCTCGGCGAAGTGCGGGAGGCCATCTCGAACGTTACGAAAGTCAGGGGCTAGCATCAGGAGCTGGCTCAGCCGCCGCCGGGAATACTCCCGGACCACCCCCGAGACCGAGAGCGGCCTCGGGCCGATGGAGAGCGTCTTCACCAAGTGCGAGGAGTGCGGGGAGCCGATCTACGAGCGGGACCTTCGCGCGCGATTCAACGTATGCCCCCATTGCGAGCATCATTACCCGCTCGCCGCGCCGGAGCGCGTGCGGCTCCTCATAGATTCGGGGACTTTCGAGGAGATCGGGGCGGGTATTACGCCTGGCGATCCCCTTGGCTTCGAGGGCTATGCGGAGAGGCTGGAGAAGGCACGCAAGAAGACTGGCCTCGACGACGCGGTGGTGAGCGGGGTGGGCAGGATCGGGGGCCGTCCCGTGGCGGTCGCGGCGATGGACTTCCGGTTCATCGGGGGTTCGATGGGGAGCGTGGTGGGGGAGAAGATCGCGCTGACGATGGAGACCGCCAGGGATGCCGATCTCCCGCTCGTGATCGTGCCAGCCTCAGGCGGGGCCAGGATGTTCGAGGGCGTCTACTCCCTGATGCAGATGGCGAAGACCAGCGTCGCCCTCGCCCGGTTCGAGGAGGGGTCGAAGCCCTTCGTCTCCGTGCTAACCGATCCGACTTTCGGCGGCGTGACCGCATCGTTCGCCACTGCGGCGGATGTGATCCTAGCCGAGCCCCATGCCCGCATCGGTTTCGCCGGACGCCGGGTTATCGAGGATACGACGAAAGAGCGTCTGCCAGACGGTTTCCAGACTGCTGAGTTCCAGCGGGATCACGGGATGGTTGACCGCATAGTTCATCGGCTGGCCCTGAAGGCTGACATCGAGTGCCTGCTCGGGTTCCTCGCGTGAGGAGCGGCCTGTGATCCTGGACTTCGAGCGGCCGGTAAAGGAGCTCGAAGAACGCATCGGCGAGCTGCGGCGGCTTGCGGGCGAGAGCGGGGAGTTGCGTGCGGAGATCTCACGCCTCGAAGAGGCCCTCGCCTCGGCCAAGCGGCGCATCTATCTAAACCTCACGCCGTACCAGCGGGTGCAGGTCGCCCGCCACGCGGACCGCCCGAACTTCCGAGCCTACCGCGAGGCGCTCTGCGACGATTTCTACGAGCTCTCCGGCGACAGGCTCTACGCCGACGACCCGGCGGTACAGGGCGGGCTCGCCAGGATCGGAGGCCGCAACGTGGTCCTCCTCGGCCACGACAAGGGCAAGGACGTGAGGAGCCGGGTAAAGGGCAACTTCGGCATGGCCCACCCCGAGGGATACCGTAAGGTGAGGCGCCTCTACGAGCTGGCTGGACGCTTTGGCCTCCCGATCGTCGCGCTCGTGGATACGCCTGGAGCCTTCGCCGGACGCGAGGCCGAGGAGCGGGGCCAGGCGTGGGCGATCTCGGAAGACCTGATGGCGCTTGCCCGATCCCCCGTGCCTGTGGTCTCAGTGGTGATAGGAGAGGGCGGTTCCGGAGGGGCGCTCGCCATGTGCGCCGCAGACTACGTCGGGATGCTCGAGAACTCGTACCTCTCCGTGATCGCCCCAGAAGCCTGCGCTTCCATCATCTTCAGGGACGCGAGCCGGGCGGCCGAGGCGGCCGAGGCGATGAAGCTCACCGCTCGCGACCTGAAGGACCATGAGATCATCGACGAAGTCCTCCCCGAGCCCCTGGGCGGCGCCCACAACGACCCGTACGCTGCCGTGGACGCCGTGGGCAAAGCCCTGGAGCGCGTGCTATCCGGGCTCGATAACGTGGACCCGAAGATCCTACTCCAGGCCCGCTACGAGCGATACCGCCGCATGGGCAACCACACTACGGAACATCGAGCCTAGATAGCCCGAACAGCCTCTTCTAAGAGATCTGACCCTTGGGTATGCTCGAATCGGTTCATCTTATGCTCCTTTGAACGGCAAAGTGAATGGCCCTCTTTGTACTGTCCTTTGTCTTTGATACGGATGCTGTAGTGGTCTCCAGAATCAAGAGCCCGTAGGGGAATGCACAGTGATGGTCACCGTAGCATAATGAAGTCGCTGTACCAAAGTGGGGAAAGGACGACAGGTTATGGTGGGTGAGCAAGGTCATTGGGCTATGCCCGTGAGCAAGCCCCTCGAAGAGGCGGTCGTGCAGGAGTTCGCGGCTAACTTACGCGGCAAGCTCATACGTCCGGAAGACGACGACTACGATGCCATTCGGGCCATCTTCAACGGGATGATCGACAAGCGCCCGGCAATGATCGTCCGTTGCGCAGGCACCGCCGACGTGATCCAGGGAGTCAACTTCGCCCGAACACACGATCTCTTGCTTTCGGTACATGGCGGTGGACATGGCGTTGCGGGCAACGCTGTATCTGAGGGCGGTTTAATGCTCGACCTGTCGCCCATGAAAGGTATTCGGGTCGATCCGGTGCGTCGAATTGCGCAAGCTCAAGCAGGACTGACGCTGGGCGAGTTCGATCACGAGACGCAGGCGTTCGGGCTGGCGACAACCCTCGGGGTCGTGTCGGTAACCGGTATCGCCGGTCTCACCCTCGGAGGCGGCCTCGGCTGGCTCAACGGCAAACACGGCCTCGCCTGCGACAACCTGCTCTCGGCCGACGTGGTGACCGCTGATGGACGGTTGCTAACGGCCAGCGACGAGGAGAACGAGGATCTCTTCTGGGGGATTAGAGGTGGCGGTGGAAACTTCGGCGTGGTCACCTCGTTCGAGTACCAGCTTCATCCCGTCGGTCCCGTGCTGGGAGGCGGACTTCGGTATCCAGCGGCCGAGGCTCGCAACTTTCTTCGTTTCTACCACGAGTTCGCGAGCACCTGCCCCGATGAGCTGTCCACCGCGGCTTCGTTGGGTCATGCCCAAGACGGCAGCGTCGTGGTAGGCGTTGCAGTCTGCTACTGTGGACCAATCGAGTCGGGAGAACGGGTGCTGCATCCTCTGCGCATGTTTGGCTCACCATTAGAAGACAATATCCAGCCGATGCCTTACCAGACGCTCCAGAGCGCGCCCGACGCGGGGTTCCCGTTAGGTCGGCAGCATTACTGGAAGTCGAGCTACCTGAAGCACCTGAGCGATGAAGCGATCGAGATTATGCTCCAATTCGTGGCAGAAATGCCCTCCTCAATCTCCGGCGTAGGGCTCCAGCAGATGCACGGAGCCGCCAGCCGCGTTGATCCAGCCGCGACGGCCTTCCCGCATCGGGACGAGCACTACGACTTCCTCATCCTCTCGCAGTGGGCCGATCCGTCCGACTCAGAAGAGAATATCCGGTGGACGCGTGCGTTCTTCAAGGCGATGCAACCGTTCTTCGAGAGCGGTGTCTATGTCAACAACTTGGGAGAAGAGGGAGAAGACCGGGTCAAGGAGGCGTACGGTGAACACTACGAGCAGCTGGTAGCCTTGAAAGACAAGTACGATCCGACGAACCTGTTTCGCCTCAACCAGAACATCAGGCCGACGTCACAGAGCGGCGTGACGTCCTAGGGGACAGGCAGGATTGGCGTAGCAGAACTGTCACGGCCGGAAATCGGAGGATCAGGGTCCATCTGGTCCCGGTCCTCTTCTTTTCGAGGGCCAATCTATGCTTCACCAACCATGCAACACACATCTAACCTCGGGGCTAAGATCGTTGGATCATTGCTGTGGGCGCCGGCATTGGGATGGAAGGAGAGCACGGAGGTAGAAGGATGGCACAACTTCTTCCTGACCCAGGCAGGGGCTGCTAGGGTACTAACCGGGCTGGTTTTCGTCGGGGTCTCTATCAACCTCGAGAAGATACTGTCTAATCCGGGCTTTGGTCTGCCGGGCCGGGCAGCCGAGGCGATAATCCTGCTGGTGGCCGTGCTCACGGCTTCCTTGCTGCTGCTCGTGCCGGGGCAAGGTACGTGGTTGAGCGGGGTCGAGGTGCTCGTGATCGGCGTCACGACCTGGGGGTGGGTTCTGGCTATCCAGCTTCTGCGGTTGAGAGGCTTGTGGGCGGGGTCTTCTGATCTCCGTCTGGCTTTCGTAGTGCGCGTGATACTCGGCCAGATCGCCACGCTGCCGTTCATGGTCGCGGGGATCACCATAATGGCAGGAGGAATGGCGGGCCTTTACTGGCTCGTTGTGGGCATGGTCTTCTCGATCCTGGTGGCGCTGTTCGGCGCGTGGGTGCTGCTCATCGAGATCAACCGGTAGGCGAAGTCTCTGGTCAGTGCTGGCTCCTGTTATTTCAGAGAGTCCAGTAGCTTCCTGGCCGTCTCTTCCGGCTGCTCTTCGGCCAGGAAGTGTCCGGCGTCCATGGCTTTGCCGCGCACATCGCGGGCGTAGGGATGCCAGATCTCCTCAACGTCGTAGAGCTTGCCCATGATCCCGCTCGCGCCCCACAGTAGCAGGAGGGGGCATTCGATCTGTTTCATGCCCGCGTCGGCCTCATCGTGTGCGAGGTCGATGGAGGCGGCGGCACGGTAGTCTTCGCAGCTTGCGTGGATCGTCCTGGGATCACTGAAGCACCGTTCGTACTCGGTGAGCGCCTCCGGCGCGAAGGTATCGAGGGCTGTGCCCCAGCCGCCGAGCTTCTTGTGCAGGTAGTAGGTGGGATCCGCCCCGATCAGGGTCTCCGGCAGATCGTACGGCTGAATCAGGAAGAACCAGTGATAGTAGCTGGTCGCCAGCGCCTTGTCCGTCCTGGCGAAGACCTCACGCGTCGGAATAATGTCGAGCAGCGCGAGCTTTTCTATGCGGTCTGGGTGATCGAGGACCAACCGATGCGCGACCCGGCCTCCCCGGTCGTGGCCGACTACGGCGAATGACTCGAAGCCGAGATGCTCCATGACCTCGACCATGTCCCGAGCCATCGCCCGCTTGGAGTACGCGGCGTGGTCCTCACCGCCCGACGGCTTGGAGGAATCGCCGTAGCCGCGCAGGTCGGCGGCCACGACAGTGAAGTGTTCTGCAAGCCGGGGCGCGACGGCGTGCCACATCGCGTGGGTCTGCGGGTAGCCGTGCAGCAGAAGCACAGGTGGGCCATCACCGCCACGTACAGCGTTTATCTCAGCGCCGCTGGTCTGTATCAGATGGCGTTCAAAACCCTCGAACATGTCGCTTCGCTCCTTCGTCGCTCCGCTCCCGTGAGTAGTAAGTCGTAAGTCGAGAGAGCAAACACGACTCACGACTTACGAAGCGAGCGCAGCGAGCGCTTCACGACTCACGGCCCTTCTCAGCCGAAGAACGTGCGGAGATCCTGATACAGGTTGTCCGGGACGGTCTTGGTCTCGTCCGTGGCTTCGGAGAGGTCCACGGTGACTATGTCGTTGCCGCGCAGGGCGACCATCTTGCCCCACTCGCCGTTCTTGACGGCCTCGGCGGCGCGCAGGCCGTAGCGGGTGGAGAGGATGCGGTCGTTGGCGGTCGGCGTTCCGCCGCGCTGGAGATGGCCCAGGACGACGTGGCGGGTGTCTATGCCGGTGCGCTCTTTGATCTCTCCGGCGAGTCCCTCAGCGACGCCGCCTAGCCTCACGTGTCCGAACTCGTCCTTCTCCGCATTCTGGGTAACGAAGTCCTCGCTGAAGGTGACGCCCTCGCTCACGGCGATGAGGCCCCATTTTTCACCGTTCTCGGCGCGCTTCTTGAAGATCTCGGTGATCTCGTCGAGGTCCGGTTCGACTTCCGGGATGAGGGTGACGTTGGCCGCTGAGGCGAGGCCCGCGCCCCAGGTGATCCAACCGGCATGCCGTCCCATCACCTCGACCACGAGTATCCGCTCGTGGCTCTTGGCCGTGGTGCGGAGCTTGTCTATGGCGTCCGTGGCGATGGAGACAGCCGTGTCGAAACCGAACGTGGTGTCTGTCGCTGAGAGGTCGTTGTCTATGGTCTTGGGGCAACCGATGATCTGGGTCCCGAAGTCCTCGTGTAGCTGCTTGGCCACGCCAAGGGTATCGTCGCCGCCGATGGCAACGAGCGCGTCCACGCCGAACTCCTCCATCTGCTTCACGACCTTCTCCGGGTCGCCCTCTTTCTTGTACGGGTTGGTGCGGGAGGAGCCGAGGATGGTGCCGCCTTCCTGGAGGATGTAGCGCACGTCCTTCAGGCCGAGGGGCATCACAGTGTCTTTCTCGGGGTTCAGGAGCGCCTTCCAGCCGCGTTTGAGGCCGACGACTTCGTAGCCGTAGTCCTCGATGCACTTCATGGCTACGGCCCGGATCACCCCGTTCAACCCCGGCGCGTCCCCGCCGCCCGTCAGCATCCCAACCTTCTTCACTTCCGCCACGATGTCCTCCTTCACAGATGCGTCGAAAACACCAGTCTATCCGCAAGGCGTCCGCCTTTCAGCCTCCACCTGATCATCGGCCGCGCATGCTCTAGAATCCGGCCCCATGGTAAGTATCCTGTTCGTCTGTTCGGGAAACATCTGGTTGTTGATTCCACTGGCACACCAAACGTCTCCGCCCCGAAAAGCCAGGTGGCGCTGAGGTTGCCCTCCTCGTCGGCCACTGCCCTGAACCCGATCCTGCGGTAGAGGGCGACCCGCTGCTCGGGCGTCCAGTGGTAGAGCATCTCCGGTCCCTCGTACATGTAGCGCAGGAACAGCTCCCCCTTCAACGCCTCCAGGTCCTCCATCCGCTCCTCTGTGGCGCGGGCTGCGGCAAGCTCCTTTTCTAGCTCCTTCTCGCGTTCGTCCAGCTCCAACAGCTTGCGCCTGAGCAGGTCCCTGTCCAGCAGCCCGTCGGAGACCAGCTCCATAGCTTCCCTTTGCAGGGCCTCCCTCTGGCGTCCCACGCCCGCGAGGTCCCACAAGAAGTGTTCCCGTTCCTCCTCCCGATTCGAGAAGGTTGGTGGCCTTCGGATCGGGAGGATATTGACTACTGGGATAGGGGGCAACTTGGGTTGTCTATTACGCTATGGCGTACTCCTCCACCGTCTTCTCCACGGCGCGTCGTCGCTCCATTACTTCCTCGACGTATCGCAGGTCGTACTCCGTCACCCCCAGGGCCTCCGCCAGCTTCGCCAGCTTCGCGGGGCTGGCATCGGAGCGCCCGGCCTCGTAGTGCGAGATCATCGACGCGCTGCTGACCCCCGCGACCTCGGCCAACCCCGCCTGGGTCAGTTCCGCCTTCCGCCTGTACATCTTCAACGACTCTACCGCGCCTCCTTTACGACGAGACGGGCAACGAGGGTGGGCTAGTGTCCTGCTCCCTTCCGCGGCCCGTCGCGTGGGTCTTATCCGATTGTGTGAACGTGATTACATTTTACCGTACCGACCGCCCGTGTCCGCGTCCCTGTAGCAAAGGTTGAGGTGGGTTTTTGGAGGAGAGGCCGGACGCCTCCGCGCCTGCTGGATGTGATGGGGTGGTGGGGTCCACTCCGAGCTACGGGTCCGAGGCGTTCGTCCGGCCCTCGGAGTGTACAGTCCGTTTGCTTCCGCTCCTGGACCTCGTGGTTGGATATGGAACTGGCGCCCGCACCCCGTGGCGAGGCTTCTGATGGCCTTTGCATGGCTTGTAGACGGTATGAGATACTGCCAGGGAGGGAGGACTAGGATGAGGACCAGATGCCTTCGTCAGAAGAGACGATACGCCGGATGATTTATCGCTTATCGACGTGCACCAGATAACCGCGGTGCAAGTGCGCCATGAGAAACGGCCAGACGCTATGCAGGTCGATGTCCAACTCGCTGACGGAAGGAGGGAGACTTTCAAGAGTGCCTGCGGGCAGACTCTTCTCGCCCACCTGAAGAGTCAGGCTGGTGACGCCTACGTCATCAGGTAAAACCATCCTGCGGACGCTCGCCACGCATTCTCGCGCTTGGAGAAGCCCCCTATTTTTGCCCGTCCAGAGCGGGCATCAGTGACAGGCCGCAGAAATTACCCTTGTGAGCCGGGACTCTGCCACTACACTTCTATGTCAAAGATATGAATAGGCCCTTACACTTCACCATCGGGACGGGACTGGGCCTCCACCCCACCGTCGAACAACTCAGCCTGGAGAACGACCTGCTGTTGGTTAAAGCCGGGCTTCTTTACGCGGATCGTGTACGGTTGTGCAGCATCGGTTCGTCCCTGGCGTTGGACTTCGTCAAGCTCATGGGCGCTTCGCCCGCCCGACAGTTGGACTTTATAGAGAAGTATTTCGCCGCGTTGGCCGCGACCAATCCCGAGGCCGCGGCTACCATGCGCGAGTTCATTCCGCTTTATCGTGACCTGCGCCGGCGCAAGCGGGGGACGCTCAGTAAGGCCGAGATACAAATCAAGTTCGAGATACAGGCCGGCTTCAGGAAAGCTTGGACCGCGTTCGAGAACGGCATCGGGGAGTTCCTCCGGGTGGCGGGAGCAGACGGAATCGTGGAGGCCGTGGACACCGGACTCCTCGACCTGCACCAGTTCGAAGCTGGCGGAGCAGAGAGGATGGGCGGGCTAGAGCCGAAGGATCAGGACCAAAGGGAAGAGAAATTCGTCGAGGACCTCTTCTGGGAGTTCTTGGATCTTATCGGCGAGGCGGTGGCCGACGGCGATACCAACCCTCTGTTCGATCAGATGTCCGGCGAACTCCTCCGAACGGGAGTGGAGGCCGGAGTGGTATCGCCGTCCGAGAGCGGGATAGCGCGCGGGAGGCACAGTGGCCTGGCCTCCGACCTCCTACGCCGCTTGCCGCTCTTCGAGAAGGCGACCGTGCAGGAGATACTCGACATCCGCCGTGAACTCGAAAACCCCTTGATCCGGTTTCGGGGCGCGGTAATAGAGATGTCGGAGGGCATCCGCTCGGCGGCGTGGGACGAAGACTTTCCCAGCGACGCCGACATGGCGTTCCGCAAGGCGGTCGAACCGGCGATCCTTGAAATAGAGGAGGCCGTTCAGGACAACGGCTCGCTCAGCTCGCTGCTGCTCAAGGGCGTTCGACCGGGGGACTGGGCGACCGGGTTTGGCGTGATGATAAGCACTTTGGCGGGTCTGCCCGACGTTGCCTCGGTCCTGTTGGGAAGCGGGACCACGGCAGGCATGACAGTCCGAGGGGCGTACAAGGAATGGCGGGAGGAGCGCAAGAACATAGAAAGTAATCACATGTTCTTCTACTACGAAACGCGGGAACGTCTGGCGACCTTAGACCCGGGTTCGGCTACGGCGCTCCCACCCGCAGGGCCATTGGCGCAATTGCCTGTACCAGAAGCGGAGGGAGCAGCGAACGTGAGCGAAAGCCAGAGCGACGTAGAGCGCGAAGCGCGCGAGTTTATGGAAGTGAACGAGCCCCTGCTAAACGAGGGTGGTATCTCGACCCTGCAGAAGATATACGTGCAGGGCGCGGCCATCGCGCAGGACTTGAGCGCGGATGCAGTAGAAACGACCAACGCACTAACTGCTGCCACGAAGGCTCTTGCCGAGGCCACACGGAATCCTGCTGCAAAGCCCCGCGAGACGTTTGAACGTGAAAGAGAGGTCGAGCGGCTAAAGCCGATCCACGAGCGCAAGACGGCAGCCTTCGAAGAATTCTCCGCCTTCATCGATCGGGTGAAGGCGGCTTACGAGGAGCAGGGAGGAAGCTTTTAGCAAGCGTAGCAGTTTACATGGCGAGCGCGCCCATCTCCGAGTTCCAGAGCGTTCCCGGTATCGTGAGAGAATGCCCGTCGAGGGCAACTAGCGGGAGGAAGGTGCAACGGTGGCTCGTCCCGAGGCTATGAACGAGAAGCGCAAGCGTTTCTTGCAGGTCGCATACGACAAGAGCATCAACGAGCCAGTGCCGTTCGTCGGGCTGGAAGACGTAGCCGAGGCGCTACAGATGGACCTCGACCAAGCAACGCAGATCGCGCGCTACTGGGGAAACAAGGGGTTCATCAAGAGCCAAGCCGACGGATACGGTATCTTCAGCCTCACGTCCGCCGGCATAGACGAGGTGGAGGGCAACAAGCCGCCAGATGCCGGTGCAACGTTCCAGTTCTACGGCAACGTGCAGGGCAGCGTGATCGGCACCCACAACTCCGCCGAGTTGACCAACACCTTCGACTTCCGGGCAATCGAGCAACGCATCGAAGAGGAGGGCGGAGAGGACAAGGAGGAACTAAAACGGGCGCTGGCGCAGGTGCAGCGGCTCCTCGAACGCGGCGACTACCTCGACCGTGGCGCTCTGGCCCAGTTCAGCGGCGCTATGGAGAAGCACTCCTGGTTCACCGGCTCCGTCATGCAGGCGCTGCTCGGCTTCGCCACGCAGGCTGCTGGCTAGTCCAGCTCGTTGAAGCGGGTTATACCCAGCGCCACGTCCACGCTCTCTGCCGGGTTGCCGCGCGTGACCTTGCCATCCTCCGTGCTAGCCTCGACCGCGTACCGTATGTCGCCCGCCTTCGGCCCGGCATCGAGTATCTTCACGTGCACGGTCTGCGGCTGGTCCCCGCCTACCTCTCGGTAGCCCGTGAACGAGTGGACCTCGTAGACCTCGAAGAAGTCTCCGTAGCGCTCCAGACCCTCTATCGCCTCGCGTATGTCAATCGCCACCGTTTTCTCCCCTCGTTTCGCGCTGCGGTGTCAACTCTCCCGCTGCGACTACCCGCCGAGTATCGCTTTACCAAACTCTATAGTAAGGCCGGGCGGCAGTCCACGGGCGGAGGTCTTCAACTCCTCGACCGCATCTATAGCGGGCCTCTTTTCCTTGGCGGGGACGTTCGGAAGCTCCCGAATCGCCTCCGCGATGGTGTCCAGCCTTTGCATCAACGCGTCGTTCGGGTCGGGCAACTCTTGTATGGCCCTGAGACCTTTTTCGGTCAGGCCGCGCACGGATGCGAATGTCCAGGGTGGTCCCGTCTTGCTCCGGCCCTTGACCTCGCCGTCTATGTAGCCCTCGTCTACAAGCGTCGTGAAGAGGTTCAGCACCTGGGCTTGCGCCCGGTGTATCGCCTGCCTGTTGAACTCCACCCCCGTGGCCGTCAGCGTGCCGGTGTACGCCTCGTCTCCAACCATCGACACCAGCTCGTCGTAACCGAGCGTTGTACGCGCGTCCGTGCGGTCCTCGCACCATTCATGTACCGCCCATAGCATCTTCTCCCGTCTTGCTCCCTGCGGGTACGCAGGTCTCTCCACGCCTGGCTCCTCGACTCGCCTCCGTTGACGCATCTTAACGCCATCGGACCACTCGTCGCCACACTACAGCAACCCGTAGGGTCACGATGTAGGCCAGCGTCACCTCAACTCGTGTCTCCTCGTCGGAGAGCCGGGCGCGGATGTGCAGCCGAGGGGAATGTGTAGATTTGGAAGCATATAGAAGAGGACGAGCTGCCCAACAACATCGCGATGCGCGAGGTGCGGGAAGAGGTGAAGTCGGAGGTCGAGCCGACGACGCATAGCTGATAGATTACGCGCCAATGGTACACGTCTTGTTCGTTTGTCTCGGTAATATCTGCCGTTCACCACTAGCTCAGGGCGTCTTCGAGCAGGTGCTGCGGCGCGAGGGCCTAGAGGGGGAGGTTTTCGTGGACTCAGCCGGGACTGGGCACTGGCACGTCGGCTCGCCGCCCGACTACCGGGCCATGGACGCCGCCGCCCTCCGCGGGGTGGATATCAGCTCCCAGCGGGCGCGGCGCATCACGCTGGAGGATTGCCAGGACTTCGATTACGTCCTCACGATGGACGAGCACAACTACCGAACTGTTTCCGCTCTGTGCCGGGGGAGCGCCGTGGTCCGGCCCTTCCTCGACTTCGTCACCGACTCCCCAGAGGGGGAGGTCCCTGATCCTTACTCTGGCGGCCCCGACGAGTTCGAGCACGTCTTGGACCTGGTGGAAGAAGCGTCAGAGGGGCTACTCGACGACATACGCCAACGACACCTCCAGACGCGTGCACGGGAGCCTTCCTGACAGGATGTTCAGGCTAGCGACAGCTCGACCTCAGGTTCCGACTGCTCTTCGCACACGAATGCGCGGACGTGCAGCCGCACGGGTTCGTGTGTTAGTGATGCATGAGTATTGCCGCAGTCCCATCGCACAGGGCGTCTTCGAGGAGGGTGTGCGGCGCGATGGCCTGGAGGGTGAGATCTTCGTGGACTCTGCAGGAACTCACGCCTTCTATCACGAAGGCGAACCGCCCGACCCGCGAGGTCAGCGGAGCGCGGCGGCGCGGGGGTTAGATATCAGTGGACAACGCGCCCGCATGGTTGAGCCTGAGGATTGTCAGACCTTCGACTACGTACTCGTCGCGGACAAAGTGAACCTACGGACGGTGCGCGACCTGTGCGGCAACGACCCGGACAAAGTACGGCTCTTCCTAGACTACGCTCCACATTTGCCGGAGCGTGAGATCCCCGACCCTTACTACGGCGGCCCCGACGGCTTCGAGCACGCCATGGACCTCATCGAAGAGGCTTCGGAGGGTCTTCTCGCGGACATTCGAGAGCGGCATCTAAGAAGCGGTGTCTGAGAGGATCATCGCCGAAGGGGTGGAAGCGCACCTCGGGGAGCGGCTGCGGAGCGCCCGGCCTCTCGGAGGCGGCTGCATCGGCGAGGTGTACCGGGCGGAACTGGCGGATGGTACGGCGATCGTGGCGAAGGTGGACCGGGAAGGCGAGTCGCACCTGGAGCGGGAGGCGTACATGCTGCGCTACCTGCGGGAGAAGAGCGAGCTTCCCATCCCGGAAGTATTTCACGGCTCCGAGACACTACTCCTGATGGAATTCATCGAAGGAAGCAGCCGTTTCTCCGAAGGCGCCAAACACCACGGAGCGGAACTGCTTGCCGGGTTGCACGGCATAACCGCAGCCGCATACGGCCACGAGCGTGACACGCTCATAGGCAGCCTGGGCCAGCCAAACCCGTGGACTGAGAGTTGGGTCGAGTTCTTTCGGGAGCAGCGTCTGCTGTACATGGCGAACGTTGCACATGGGGCGGGCCGGATGCCCACGGAAGAACTACGAAGGGTGGATAGATTGTGCGGGAAGCTGGACGGTTTGATCGGGGAGCCTAACCCTCCGGCCCTGATCCACGGCGACGTTTGGAGCGCGAACGTGCTGGCGAAAGGTGACCGCATAACCGCGTTCCTCGACCCGGCCATCTACCACGCCGACCCTGAGATCGAACTCGCCTTCATCTCCCTCTTCAACTCCTTCGGGGAGGATTTCATGCAACGGTACGCGGAGATCCACCCGATAAGCGATGCTTTCTTCGAGGTGCGCCGCGACCTGTACAACCTGTATCCGCTTCTGGTCCACACCTACTTCTTCGGCGGCGGATACCTGGATTCGGTGCGGAGTATCCTGGCGAGGTTCGGGGTATGACAGGGGTTCTCGCTACGGGTACGGCACGCGCCATCACGCTGTACCAGCGGTACGTCTCGCCACACAAAGGTTTCTCCTGCCCGCACAGGATTCTGCACGGTGGCCAATCTTGTTCGGGTTACGTGAAGGTTTTGATCCTCAGTTCCGGCGTACGTGCCGTGTTGCCCGATATTCGCGCCCACTTCGACCAATGTCGGGAGGTGAGGATTTCGTTGCAGGCTTCGCACGTTTGCGAGGCGCACCCCTCTTCGGACCAAAACACGTGGCGCAGATGGCGAAGGCGGATCGGCCGCCCCCTCGATGCATGTGACTGCGCCGATTGCGGGTGCGACATCATGGATTGCTGGTTCTGAATACGGCAGGTTGCTAACCCGGTTTCAGGGGCTTCTTCAGCCAGAAGGAGCGGTCCTGTAATGGTAGGTGTGAAGTACTGAGAATCCCGCCTTCTCGACCATCGCGAGCGAAGGATGATTGTCCTCTCCCACCTGTCAGTAGGCATTGCGCGCGCCGTATATTTGGGCGGCCCATCCCAGGCGGGCACGTATCACGGCCAGCCCGAGTCCCTTTCGCCTGTAGTCCGGCCTGACGGCCGCGGTCGAGAGGCCGACCCAGCCACTATCCACAACTACCCTTCCTACCGCCACGATGTCACCATCCGGATTGCGGACCTCCGCGAAGCCAGCCCTCGGATGACGCGCCACGAGCGCGCGACCCACGCTGCCAAGCGGCCTCGCCAGTCTCTCGCACGCGTCCAGCCATTCCGGCGAGCACTCCACCGATATTCCCATCTCCAGACCAATGAAGGTGTTTGCGGCCACGGTGTCTGTTGTGCGCGAGACGAAAACGCGAGTCCGACTTTCGGCGATGAAGCCAAGCCGGGAGAGTCTCTCATCCAGAAGTTCCCCAGCGTCCAGGGGTACCTGAAAGCGGATGGGAAGGCCGTGCCTGCCGTAGAAATCGTAAACGTCGGGCAGGAAAGCGACCAGCCGCTCCACGTCAGCGGTGAGCGGAAGCGCAGAGTTTGCCCTGTTGGTGAACCCTGAATTGGATCTGAGAAGCCAGGGACCGCATTCTTCCGCGATGTCAGCCCGCCAGCCGAGCGAAGCTATTCTCTGTAGCTGAAGTTCATCCATCGCTAGCAGGTTCGTGCGTTGTCTCTGATGAGGCTTGCCCTGTCTGTCTTTTTTATCTGGGCTGGACCCCAAATCTCCTAAGAGTCTTGCTCCTGACTGGAAGGGCGCAACGAGCGTGCCCCGACCGTCAGGGTGATGGCATCTTCGGCTGCGGCCACGATCGGGTCAGGCGCGCCGGTTTTCTCGACGATGGCGGCGCGCAGGTTCTCACCGGCGAAGGCCGCACCGACTGCCGACACGGCCCCGACCAGGGCTCCGGCGGGGAGTGCGCGTTTCTCTGATGCGAAGAGCGCCGCGCCCACAAACACTCCCGAGACGGCCCGTCCGATGAGTGCATTCTGCGAGGTACGTGAAGTAACGCCCGGTATCTTGTCCGCGATGAGTTCTCCCAGCAGCGCGAGTTGCAGGAGCGTGGAGAGCTTGCTCGAAGCGAGGAACCTGAACGGCGTATCTTGGAGCGAGATCCCACCCCTTGATGCTGCCCGGCTGAGGAGCGCCGGTCCCGACGTGGATCGAAGACCCGAGATCGCGCCGAGGCCGACCGTCCTCCACACAATGCTGGACGTCTTCATGAGTTTTTCCCCAGACTACTAAGCAAGCGCGCTCCATACTTCGAGTTTGTTTTTGACGTGACGGATCACCTCGTCCGTGAACTCCGTGGTTCCCGTCGAGCCCCCGAGATCCGCCGTGCGGCTGCCCTCCAGGATAGTCTCGAAGGTCGCCTCGTAGATAGCGCGCGAGACGCGGCTCGCCTCCTCCTCGTGCATGAAGTTGAGGAGGGCTGCGCCGGCCAGGATCATGGCCATCGGGTTGGCGACGTTCTTGCCTTCGAGCGATGGGGCAGTTCCGTGCGGGGCCTCGGCCATCACGGTCTCAGGGTTCTCGTCTTCGTCGAGTGAGATGAGCAAGGACTCCGCCCCGGCGATTGAGCCGAACATCTGCATCACCAGGTCGGAGATGCAGTCGCCGTCGCGGTTGAGGGTCGGGATGACGAGCGGCTCGCCGTATGTTGTTAGGAGCAGCGCGTAGGTTGCGTCTATGAGCTGGGGGTCGTAGCGGACGTCGCGGCTGTTCTCGGCGGCCCGGTCCATCTCCTCCTTGAGCATCCCCTCGTAGATGGGGGATACTGTCCACTTCGGGCCGCCGAAGACCTTCGCCTCCATCCTGCGCGCCTGGATGAACGAGAACTCCGCGACGCCCCGGCATACGCGGCGTGAGATCTTCTCAGTCCGGTACGCGATCTCATTGAGCCCCTCGCCCTCGCGATGCTCCTCCGCGCCGTATGCGTCGTCCACCGCCATCCGCACCACGGAGACCGGTGAATGGACGCCGGTTACGGGGTTGACGCCTGGGATGCGCCTTCCCGTGCGCACGATCACGGTCCCGTCAATGCCTTTTCGCAGGATGGCGTTCGGCGACCCGAGGGAGCTGTTCTCCGGGGTGATGGTCGCGGCCTTGAGGCCGTAGCCCGTTTCTTTCATCGCGGCGGCTGCCTCGTTCACCACCCCGTTGTCCGTTGTCTGCCTGTTCTCTAGCGAGAGATCGTAACGGTCGAACTCCAGATCCAACCTCGTTACTCCGGGGTCGAGAACCCGTAGCGCCTCCTCGAGGAGTTCTTGCCCCGTCTGATCCCCCTCCATCACTACTATCGTCTTGCGATCCACGCTTCGCACCTCTACCTGGTATTTTTGACTACCAGCAGAGTATACGGCTCCGCGCAAAATGGACAGAGACCGGCTTTACTTACCAGAGTCATAGCCGAAGTATGTGCAAAAAGGGCCACAAAACGCTGCAGGTTTTCGGCACCGTATGCACTCGCGTATCTCCATCCACTACCACAAAACCTTATCGTATTCTCACCAGCGATCTTCGGAGTTCTGCTCCTCAGTGGCGCGGGCTCGTTTTATGCAGCATCCTGGATACAGGCTGCCTGAAAGGCGCCTTCTCAGGCAACCTGGTGAATAAGGTCAGGAGAAGGCCCCGAAACCCACGGGCT
>JAABUS010003399.1_pt1 | contig 25978 bp, 30 predicted proteins | sample 5560161 | NCBI WGS metagenome assembly JAABUS01 (sample SAMN10711885, study PRJNA513376) | rock metagenome | isolation source: Antarctica rocks | place: Antarctica: Victoria Land, Trio Nunatak nord | collected 2016-01-04
GTACAGAACGAAAGACAAGAAGAAAAGAAAGCAAGATGAGCTCGAAGCGACTATATTACATGAGAAATTAGATCTGCTAGCGCAGTCGCGAAAGAAGCATGTAGTCACATGACTCTCATGCGGCTCGATCGAGCTTTCAGCCTAGCATCATGACAGTATTGATTAAAGCTAGTCAATGTCTTTAGCTCAGATCTGACTCAGTCTCTATTTTCTTTTCTTAACATCTTTTTGTTCAACATCACATCTGCAATTTGTAAAAAGTGACAGAGACAGATTTTAGCGCTTTTAGCGATCAATATTTCAAATATTCATTTAATCTCATGTCTCAGATTTGCGTCACTTTTAGCTCATGCATATTCATAAAAGCGTCAATATTTTCAACATCTTTAGCATCTTTAGCATTCTCATGAGCGCAGTATGCATCTTTATTGTTTAATTCAATAAACACAACTATTTTGACATTTGTAGCATTGATACATAGTTGCAACGTTGAATAATTAATGATTGATTTGACTATTTAAATAATAGCTATTTAATATATGCGTCGAAAAAGTCAATGAGAAAGTCAATGAGAAAGTCAATGAGAAAGTTAATGAGAAAGTTAATGAATAAACTAAAGAGATAGAGAGTCATGTAGAATGATTGATAGAGTCATGTTTGAAGCTTGATAGAAAACAAATTTGATTCTTGATTGCAAAGCAATTCAAAGCTTGGTGAAAAGTCATGTAGAGAGTTATGAAGAAAGTCATGTAGAAAGTCATGCAGAGAGTCATGTAGTAAAAAGATCAGTAAATGACTCAATTGAAAGATCAGTAGAAAGCTCACTAGATGACTTGATCAAAAGATCAGTAGAAAGATCAGCGAAGATGCTTGATAGAAAAACATGAAGAGTGCTTGATAAAGAGTCATAAAGAATGCTTGATAAAGAGTCATGTAGAAAGTCATGTAGAAAGCATTGTTTGATTCGTGTTATGCGCTCGATTGACACGTATTTTGAAGCATGTAGAATGTTGAATAGAGTGTTTGATAAAAAGCTCAGTCGATAGCTCAATAAATAGCTCAGTAGAAAGATAGATAGAAAGATTAATAGAAAGATTGATAGAAAGATTGATAGAAAGATCGATAGAAAGATTGATAGAAAGCTCACTAGATGACTCAATCGAAAGATTAGTAGAAAGCTCACTAGATGACTTGATCGAAAGATCAGTAGAAAGCTCACTAGTAGAAAGATCAGTAGAAAGATCAGTGAAAAGCTTAGTAGAAAGCATTGTTTAACTCATGTTATGCGCTCAATTGACGCGTCTTTTGAAGCATGTTTCGAAGCAATAGACTGACTATTAAATGAACGAGTAAATAACTGAGTTGATAGCTGAGTTGATAGCTGAACATGTTAATATTTTGATTGTTGTTGTTCTGAAAAGTAGAAACTATGAAGAGAAAAAGAAGATGAAAACTTCGAACTTTCTAGCGTCAACGTAGATAGAAAGTCATATAGAAAGCATTGTTTGAAGCACTGTTTGACGTGTTTTGTGCGCTTGATTGACGCATTTGATAAAGCGTTTGATAGAGCATTTGATAGAAAGTTTGATAGAAAGTAGAATGATAAGTAGATGAGCGAGTAAATAGACAAGTAGAGTAAAGAGTAAGTGAGCGAGTAGAATGAAGAGTAGATGAGCGAGTAGATGAGCGAGTAGATGAGCGAGTAAATAAGTGAGTAGATGAGCGAGTAAATGAGCGAGTAAAGTGATGAGCATGTAGAGTGATGAGCATGTAGATGAGCGAGTAGATAAGCGAGTAAATGAGCGAGTAAAGTGATGAGCATGTAGAGTAATGAGCATGTAGATGAGCGAGTAAATGAGCGAGTAGAGTGAGCGAGTAAATGAGCGAGTAAATGAGCGAGTAAATGAGTGAGTAGATGAGCGAGTAAAGTGAGCGAGTAAATGAGTGAGTAAAGTGATGAGTGAGTAGATGAGCAAGTAAATGAGCGAGTAGATAAGCGAGTAGAATGAGCGAGTAAATGAGCGAGTAGATGAGCGAGTAAAATGATAAGCATGTAGATAAATATTTTAGCTGAATTAGCTGAATTAGCTGAGTTAGTTGAATTTAGTTCAGCGCATATGAACAAATGCAGATTATATCGACAAAAGCGAGATTCAGTGCAGTAATATATGAATAAATGCAGATTTTATTGACAAAAGCAGAACTCAATTCAGCAAAATCAGCTAAAATTTCAATTTTATTCAGCTTTAAGCAACAAATATCACTTTAGCTAAACTTTAAAATTTAGTTCACTTTATAAACTGTTGATGCATCTTTCTTTCTACATCACATTTTACTTGTGTCACAAACACATTTTCTTCAAGATTAGCACAGTTTCTGAATATTACTTAAATAAAAGCTTTTGTACTCATCTTCTTCTGTATTCTTAATATTCAGTTATAGCTATTTCTAAAGATCAAGCACTATTCAATTCTGACTTTCGCTGATTGATTCATCTAGACATGATTCTGACATTATATTAAGAATTTATTAATCACATGATATTGATCTCATTACTCATTCAACATACTTGTACAGACAGAACGAGTTTAAAGAAATTCATTTATCTGATGATCAATGCAATTGAAAGATTAAACAATACTAGAAAGTTTGATAGAATCAACGACAAGACTGTTTGAATCATTAAACAACTTATCACTCACTAAGTATACAAAGTTCACTCAATCAAGAGAATCAATTCATTCTTGTGAAACAAATGAGTGAAAATAAGCTGCTCAATTCAATTAAGAGAATCAATGATAAAGAATCTTCATGAATTGCTTAAGAATTACTCAAAAACTTACAAATCAAAAATATCTTTCTAATCAACAACATTCTTTTCTGAAGATTAAACACTTAATCATACATCTTCATTAATACTGTTGAGCATCATCATTCGCTCAATCTCATTCTTTCTTCAAATTTCATCATGTTAAAACATTCATTTATTGAAGAATGTTTTGAAGAATTTCAAAGTCGCTTTTCTTAAATTTCTGAAACTGATTCATCAAAATTCTCTAGTGCTGAATCATTCATCAATGAAGATGATGAGTCATTCACTGAAACAGTAATACTCTCTGTTTCTATCAAAAACTGAAAGACTCAATGCATGATTCTTGACAGAGAAATAAATTGACTAAACAAGTTGAGTAATTAACGAGACAACGAAATCAAAGAGTTGAAGACTAAACTTCAAACTAAAGAAATCACTTCTTCTGATTTCATCTACTCTGAGCGTTTTAAATCTCAGAAAATATCTAATTCTTTCTGATTTACTGACAAAAAGAATTCTACTTGAGAAAACTGATACGACAAAATTTAGAATAAACTAGAGATCAACGTTGATCTCTTTTCAAATGAATGAGTCAAACTGAGCTATGTACATTTCAGATTATTCAATGACGCAGCTGATGTTGCTTAATCTAGACGTGAACATGACTGTGTTAATTTCTATAAGATCATCGATGATCTTTTGAAAGAACTAGCTGAGTTGTTCAATGATTCAGATAAGAAAGTCAACTTTCGTAGAAAATACTACAACTTGATTCAAGAATCAAAGAAGTTCAGCAAGTTTTACACTCAGTTTCAACAATTATCTTTCTATCTGAAGTATCACGAAAAGCAACTGATCATTGATCTAAAAGATAAAATAAATTCTCGTCTTTGATTCATTTAAATAAATCAATTAGTTCAATCTGATTCTCTCAAAGAAATTCATTTCTATCTGATTCATTTAAATAATGATCAGCGAGTCATTTAAGAAATCAAGAACAAAGTTAATCTCATCAAATGCGTTGATGATTTGTCAAAGATCATCTTTCATAAAGCTGTTGTTACTCAGTCAGTTGATCATTCAAAATTTGATCATCTAAAGCTGCGTGACGCGATTTTAACTAACGTCAAAGAAGCAGACGTTCTAGTTGAAATTTGTTTCATATGTCATAAATCAGATCATAGCTCTAAAGAGTGCTTTAATCAATCTACTAGAATCAATGCAGTGAACAATGAATATAATTGTTTTAAATTCAATTTTGATTTGAATTTCAATTTAAAAAACTAGTTATCTCTTCAAAAGTCATTAAAGAAATAAAGATTATATTTTTGTGCAAACTAGATGAAATTCTATGAGAAGAGAATTACTTTGAAAAGTCATTTTTAATTGATGTCTTTCTCAACTTTCAGAATCGATCTTTTAGTCTTCGTTCTCTGATAAACAGTGATTCAGTCGCTCATATGCTCATACACGCTAATCTAGTCAATAAAGTATGCAAGAAACTAGAAATTCAATTTATATCACTGACAAAAAAGAAGTTAATAAGAGACTATGATGAAAAGATATTTAAGAAAATCATCACTCATAAAATTCTATTCAATCTCATCATTGAAAGTCATAAGAAATTGACTGTATCAATGCTGATAGCTGATATTGATCATCATGAAGTCATATTGAGTAAGCTCTGAATGAACAAAAACGAAATATTATTGAATATGCAAAACGACGTCATTGTTTTTTTGAATCAATTAAATACTTCTATTTCGATTTTTTCGATTTCTCTTAATTCAAAGCACTCAAGTTGATCGCGATCAACTTCGCTCTCTTCTATCATTCAGACTAAGACTTCTATTATGCTCAAACAATCTGTTTCAACTACAACTAAGAAAGAATCATTCTCGATTCAAAGCATAGATGCAGCTTCGTTCAAAACTCTACTGAATTGATTAAAGAAGAATCAGACTGAAGTCTTTGCTTTATTCATGACTGATATTGATAGAGAAATCGCGTACAATACTCAGTGCGATTTGAACGCTTTAAACGTCTCTTCAATTGATGAAACGACTCAGAATTTGAAAGATATTAAAGCAAAGCTGTCATCGAAATATCATAAGTTTCTAGATGTTTTTGATCGAGCTCAATCAAATAAACTGCCTTCTCATCGCTTCTACGACCATAAAATCGAGCTCATCAGTGATTCAACGCTTTCTCGCTGTCGAGTCTATTGAATGTTTTCTGTCAAACTTCTGAAGATAAAGAAGTACTTAAACGAGAATCTGTCAAAGAGATTCATCACTTCTAGTCAGACTCTCTATTTCTTTCTCGTTCTATTTGCTCTCAAAGCAAATGAAGATCTTCGATTCTGCGTGAACTATCGAAAGTTAAATGTCATTTTCAAAAGAAATAGATATTCTTTATCGCTAATAAACAAGATCATTGAAAAGATAGTAAGTTGCAAGCATTTGACGAGATTGAATATCATATCAGCGTTCAACAAACTTTGAATGCATCTTGATAGCGAGAATTACATCACTTTTATCACTGCTTTAGAAGCATATAAATATAAGATGCTACTCTTTGAACTGACTAATGAATCAATCTTATTTCAGCAATATATGAATGATGTTTTATAAGACTTTCTGAACGACTTTTGTCAAGTCTATCTAGATGACATTCTCATCTATAGCAAAACGAAAAAGAAACATAGAGATCACGTCAAACTAGTATTGAGTCGACTACGCGAAGCTGAACTGCAGATGAATATTCGAAAGTGCGAATTCGATGTAGAAGAGACTGTCTTTCTAGAAGTCATCGTATCAGAACTAGATCTTCGTATGAATCTCAGCAAAGTGACAGTCATAGTCAGCTGAATCACTTCGATCAATCTAAAAGAAATTCAGAGCTTCGTGAGATTTGTTAACTTCTATCGCCGTTTCATTAAGAACTTCTCGAAGCTAGTCAAATCATTCACTCAGCTGACTAGAAAGAACACGTCTTTTGTTTGAAACAATGTCTGTGTTCAAGTCTTTGACAATCTAAAGAAACAAGTCAGCTCGACCTCAGTACTTCGTCACTTCGACCTCAAACGACAAGCTATTCTGAAGATTGATGCTTCGAACTATGTAAAAGATGAAATACTATCTCAGTATGATGACGAGAAAGTTCTTCATTCGATGATCTTCTACAGCAAAAGCATGATTCTCGCTGAAATCAATTATCACATCTATGACAAGAAATTGCTAGTCATTATTCGATGCTTCAAACACTGACGACTTGAGCTGAAGTGCACTGAACTATTCATTCAGATATTCATCGATCATCAAGCTTTGAAGATCTTCATGAAAAATAAACAGTTGAGTCGATGACAAGTCAACTATCTGAACATTCTGTTGAAGTTCAACTTTCAGATCATCTTTAGATCAGGCAAAATGAATACTAAAGTCAATGCTTTAACTTGAATGTCTTTAGCGAACGTCTCTGAATCAGCTTAACAACTTGAAGATCATTTTCAGACTATTCTGACTCTCAATAGAGTCGATGTTCTACTCGTTGAATCGAAAGCAAATCTCTATCAGCGAATGCATATGATCAATCAAACGAATGAACTCTGCGATGAATATAGACAAGCTATGAACGAGAACAAGCTCAAATTTCATATCACTAAATTGAAGAACTGTGAAATCATTGACAGCGTTCTCTTTAGAAAAGACTTACTGTGAATCTCTGAGAACATGCACACGAAATTACTACAAGAAGTGCATGATCAATCTTCAATCTTTCACTTCGACAATAAATGAATCATTGATTTAGTTCAGCGTTTCTACTATTGATCAGATCATTGAGCTACTATTCAATGATACATTCGAAACTATCATGCTTATCAGCAAAGCAAAGTCTCTAGAAATAGCATCAATGAACTTCATCATTCTCTTTTAATTTCATAGAAACGCTGAAAAGAAATATCTATGAACTTCATCACTGAACTATCTCTGTCAGAAGACTATAATGTCATTTGCATAATCATATGTTGTTTCATCAAAGAACATCACTATGTTTTCTGTCATTAAAAAGATGATGACATCTCAGTTGAAAAAACGATTTGAATCATGCTATGAAATGTCTATCAACTGCATGATTTACTCAGTTCTATTGTTTCGAACAGAAACTCTCAATTCATATCAACTATGTGAAAGAGTCTTTGCAAGCGACTGAGAATCACAGCTAGTTTATTCACAGTCTATCATTCAAAGATTGATGATCAGATGAAATGAGTCAATCAAGATGTTGAATGCAAACTTAGAATTTACTGCAATTACATACAGAACGACTGAGTCAAATGAATATCTATGATGAAATTCAGCAACAATTTCAATATCTTCTCAATCATCTCAATGATTTCTTTCTACTTCAATAAAGATTTTCACTCTCGAATGAGTTTCGATTCAGATATGATTGACTACGAAATCACTCGTGAACGACTGAAAGCTAGAAAAGCAGATGATATTATCATTTGAATGAAAGAGTTACTGAGCTTCGATCGTCAACAATTGAAAAAGACGAAGCTGATTATCAAAGCACAAATCAATAAACATAAATGAAACGTTATTTATGAAATAAATGACTGAGTTTGACTATTCTTCAGAAACGTCAAAATCACGAGATCATGCAAAGATTTGAAAGACAAACAACTAGAATCATATCAGATCACTGTCAAAGCGAGAGTCTTTTATCATCTTCGTCTATCAGTCAGCATGAAGCATCTGCATTTGATGTTCAGCTTGAAGCTATTGCGATCGTATTCAGAAGATTCTCTATCAGAACAGTATGCAGAACTCTTCAAACTCATCATTATTGATGATGATGATGATGAACATTGAGAGATAAATGACATTCTGAACTTCAGACGCTATCAAGTTTGAATACAGTACAAGATCAAATGAAAAGATCTAGATAGAGATGATGACTGATACTATGTTGATAAAGATGAATTCAATGACTTCAAGAAAGTTTTGAACGAATTTCAGATGTTATATTCAAGAAAGTCACGCTAGTATTGAAATAACTCAATAAAAAAGCAAGCAAATAAGTTACATTCATGCAAACATAAATTTTCGAAGAAAGAAATAATGTTACGAGCGTATAAAGACTGAAAAAGACTGAAGATTTAATCAATTTGCAGAGTACGCTAGCGAGTACTCTGCGTATTAATTAGAACTAGTCAGTATCTTTAGCTCAGATCTGACTCAGTCTCTATTTTCTTTCTTCAACATCTCTTTGTTCAACATCATCTTTCTTTCTACATCACATTTTACTCATGTCACAAACACATTTTCTTCAAGCTTAGCTCAGTCTCTGAATATTACTTAAATAAAAGCTTTTGTACTCATCTTCTTCTGTATTCTTAATATTCAGTTATAGCTATCTTTAAAGATCAAGCACTATTCAATTCTGACTTTCGCTGATTGACTCATTTAGACACAATTCTGACATATTTCTACTTACGAAAATAAAAATACTACTTTTCAAAAGCTATCTTTCAATAATGAAGAATGAATATATGTTTAATATCTTGTAGAACTACTTAAATCATTCGCGATATTCATTGATTTACTTGAACATAATCATGAACTCAGCATTAATGTAATTTACATCGTTTATGATGTTTTGTTCTTTTATATCAAAGATCACATGACAGCTTTGAAGAGAAAGCAGCGTTCTTGAAAGCATTCACTTTTGAAAGTTTTAACGCAAGCTTGAATCAAATTATTTGAATATTATGCAGATGTCAGTCATGATCGAAAGCTAATGTACAATCTCAAAAATATTATAGATTCTCATCAGAAACTAAATCTATACAAGCGATTTACATGACAAGACAGCGACTATAAACAAAGATATAAATGAAAGTTTATAAATTATTATGCTAGACACTACGCTCTCGATTCAACTACATTGCAAGATCAACTTCAAGAAAGAGTTTTGCAACAATCATCTTTCATTGCAGATATAATCATTAAACGAAATTTCAAACATCACAAATCATCATTACTTGTTTTAACTAACGAAGCGAAACAATATTTGAATCAGAGTTAGTTTTTCTTCTTTTTGTTTCATTCATTGCACAATTAATGTTGTTTCATAATTTCTTTGCAATCAATTTTGCAATCAATTTTGCAATTGATTTCGCAGTCACATAGTTTGAAATATCAAATTCTAATAAGCTTTAAACATTGTTTAAGACATCAATCTCATTAAGTTTTAAAGAAATCATTTCAAAGACTTTGTTCATTTAAGCAGAATAACTCAAGATATTTTAGCAATTTCAGCTATCTTGACAGATGTTGAATGAATTTTCAATTTGAAATGAAATGTATTATCTTATTATTACAGCTCTCTTGTTGTCAACATCATATTAAATATTATGATGATTAAGCATGCAGATGCTATGAAGTTGAAAGCAGAATTCAAGTCTTACAAGCTTATCAAAGAGAAAAGAGCTTTCGATGCACAAAAACAAGAAAAGAACAAAGATTTAATCTTCATCATCGACGTTAATGAAGATTTAAAGTATATCAGCGATGCATCATCAGATGATGATGTTGATGATAATGAGCGTGATAAGTAATGTTATATTGTTTATCATCAAACATTTAATTAATAATATCAGAGCTGAAGAATAATAATACAATTGATGTTGATCTTTTCATATTATCTTCGCAATCTAGATTCAAGAACTTTAAAGAACTTTCGTTATCTACATTATTTAATACAGCAAGATCTACAACAGCAAGATTTACAACAGCAAGATTTATGACAACTTCACTTTCAAATGCTTGATTTTCAGCGTCTGCTCATTTTAATTGAGTTACATCACACTTGACTGAGAGAAATAAATTGAAGAAGAATGATTAATCATTATAAAAGATAATGAATCAAAGAAATTTGATGAAATTTGTTGCAATCTTTAAATTAAATGAAGAATCTAGATCATCATCTTTAGCATTGAAAAAAGAACAGCGCAAGATGACTTCTTTTTTGAAGTCAAGTTCTGCTGTAACACATAAACGTAGCTTTAAGATGATTAATTTCAAGAAGAAATCATCATTTAAGAATAAAGCTAAATTGAATGCATTGTTTGAGCAAAGAAGACAAGAAGACATCAATAGAAAGCTTATGTAAATAGTTTTGCAATTCATTTTGCAATTCATTTTGCAATTTACTGTTTTCATGAAATTACTTACGCATTTTTCAAGCAGTTTAGTTAAAGACAGTGACTGAGATCTGAATCAACAATAGAAAAGTCAAAGACATTTCTCTACATACATATAAATTTCTTTTCAACATGTGAATAAAGATCATTTATACACACACATTTTAAAGTTTCATAATTTCATTCTACTAGTACTTATTTTAAATAAGTAAAATGTCTAGACATGTTATCAAGTTCAAGTCAACTCATTAAGTTAATTGAGTTGAGTCAAGAGTTGAACTTAACTCGATTAAGTTGAGTTGATCTCTCTCAATTCAACTCAACATTGTAATTCAATCTGAGTTGAGTTGAGCAATTTAAACTTGATGACAGGTCTAATTTCTGCAGTGAAGTGCTTATACTATCATCTTCAAATGATCTTTGAAATCAGTCGTCAGCAGACTTATCTGAATTAATGCATTACTTACATCAATCAATTTTTCAATGAGTCAACTGCATTAGTTCAAATGATGCTATCATCAGCAGTTAAATCACTATTTATCGCAGTGATTAAAGCATTGAATTGAACGACAGTAATGACAGTTTACATGTTGAATTTATCACTAAATTTCTATGAGAATTCGTACGTTCAAGCTTATGAGCACATCTTTCATTCTTAATACACATCTTCTTTGCACATGATCATGACAGAAGTGCTGTTGAATGAGATTTATTAAACAATGAAGATGAAGATTGATTTTATACTCATAAATCATTATCTGAACTTCTTCAGTGATGAGTCAACTAATATACAAAAGAAAAGAGTCATAAATTTATGTGTGCACGTATCAAAAACAGCTACATCAAAAGAAGAAAAATTTCATTTGAGAATTGAAGTCGATGTGACAGAGACTATGTGTTACGAGTGTGTCGAGATTGAATAGAGTTTTCTAGTCAACAAGCTCTAGAGGTTTTGGCTCATGTTGAATCTCTAGCCTCAACACTCTATTCTAGCGCTTTCGATACTCGAGCAAACCTGCTTCGTTTTCTTTGTTTTGTTCTACTATAGATACAGCTCGAAACTCTCTTTGATTTCTTCTGTATTCTTAATAATCTAGTTATAGCTATCTCTATTGATCAAACATTCTATTCAGCTACGCACTATCTCGCTGCAGTGTGGTTAGATTCTAGGCACGGTCTCAACATTATATTAAGAATTCGTTAATCACACGATATCAATATCAATACTCATTCAAGATACTCGTACAGACAGAACGAGTTTAAAGAAATTCGTTTACCTGATGATCGACGCAATCAAAAGACTGAACAACACTAGAGAGTTTGATAGAATCAACGACAAGGCTGTTTGAATCGCTAGACAACTTATCGCTCACTAAGTACGCAAAGTTCACTCGATCAAGAGAATCAACCCATTCTTGTGAAACAGACGAGTGAAAATAAGCTGTTCAACTCGATTAAGAGAATCGACGATAAAGAATCTTCGTGAATTGCTTGAGAATCAACTCATTCTCGTGAAGCAGACGAGTGAAAACAATCTGTTCAATTTCTTTCTCTCTTCGCCTCGAAAGCTCGTGAATCAGTGAGTCTGCTTTAATGACACTCTTCGTCAATGCGATGACATATCTACTCTCATCATTCTACCTATCAGTGAATCGATTTACCTCACGTTCACGTGCAACTAGTGAGTCTGCTTCAATGACAAGCCGATAGTCAATCTCTTCGATGAGCAAGTCAACTAGTGAGTCTGCTTCAATGACACTCTTCGTTAATGCAATGACATATCTACTCTCATCGTTCTACCTATTAGTGAATCGATCTACCTCACGTTCACGTGCAACTAGTGAGCCTGCTTCAATGACAAGTCGATAGTCAATCTCTTCGATGAGCAAGTCGACTAGTGAGTCTGCTTCAATGATCACTCTATTTCACATAGTGAGTCTGCTACAATAGACATTTGACGAGTTGATTTGAATCAATAGAAAGGTTGATAGAAAGGCAGGCATCAAGACTCTACGTCAGTGCTATGAACTACACTACAAGTCATAGAAACATGACTTTAAAAGAGAAGAAGATAATGTTACGAGTGTGTCAAAATTGAATAGAATTTTCTAGTCAACAAGCTCTAGAGGTTTTGACTCATGTTGAATCTCTAGTCTCAACACTCTATTCTAGCGCTTTCGATACTCAAGCAAACCTGCTTCGTTCTCTTTGTTTTGCCCTACTATAGATACAGCTCGAAACTCTCTTTGATTTCTTCTGTATTCTTAATAATCTAGTTATAGCTATCTCTATTGATCAAACATTCTATTCAGCTACGCATTATCTCGCTGCAGTGTGATTAGATTCTAGGCACGGTTTCAACACTATGAATGCAAAAACACAAGCTCATTGACTATTAAATCACATTAATGAGATTCTTCAGAATCAATTTTGAAGAATGAATACATTTGTCATTGATACATGTTCTACAATGAGAGCTTTATGAAGTGAGCTTGAAGCATTTGATGAGTTGAAGCATGTGTTCTTCATTTCATGTGATAGTCATGATCTTCAGCTGTTGCTTGATGACATCATAAAGCTTTCATGATTTACGAAGATTTTAAAGAAAGCACAGTGAATTGTTAAATTCTTTCTCACTGCTCTCAAAGAGCTGACAATTCTGTGAAAAATTCAGATGATGATTAGTACAATATCATGTTTTCGTCGAAGATTCTTGATATTTCTCAACTTTACACTCGTCATCTTTCTCTTTTAATTAGTCTTTTATTTATATAGAATCAAAAAACTCAACATCACATGACAGAATTTTTCTTCATTGAGCTTGCTTAAAAGTCTTTTTCAATTCTATTCATTAATTCACATATTAATTATTTTCTGTCTCTAAACATACAATCATAGATGCTCGCTTATACTCAACGTCTCTACATGCTGAGAAACTATCATAAAACTCATGAACTCAGTATTAAAGAATGAGAAGGCAATAATCAGATATATCAGAAAATTTAAGTCAAGAATTGACGTCAACAAGAATAAAAACACTATCAAAATTGTATCTCATTTTAAGAATCTCAACTTTTGAACATTTTTAAAGCAAGCTCATAATGTTCTTGAGTTTATACATCAAATTCAATATCTTTTAGAAGCAGAAGATTATTTGTTATTCAGAGTGCTTCAAAATTGAAACAAAATTTGAGCTTATTTATACTTCAAAGTCAAACAATATCTCATCATCAAGTGTTTGACACACATAGCGAATCACGTTTGAAAGAATCAAATGCTCAGTCAATTTACATCTTTACATGTAGTGACTGCTTTGCTGCTATCTTGAAATCATGATATCAAGATCATCGACTTAACAATCAGTCTAACATTCAATTTTATCATGATGAACTTCTTTGAAAAGTACATCAATGATCATAACAATGTTGAATCAACAATGAAGCAATGACTTGCTTTTAAAAATCAAATTGACGAATTTGATTTTATTGCTGATTGTTGAAGATGAACTGAAGATTCAAAGCTTTTTTGACTCTGCATTGAGTCATTTGCATCTTAGCTCTTCAAGCTTGCTTTACAAGTCAATAAAATACTTGATAACAATGTTTTGATCGAAAGAAACTGATCAATCATGAATCTCATAAAGACGAAGACTAGAAACTCTCTTAGCAACGTTAACATCGATAAACTAATGTATATTTACATGAATGAACAAACGCTGAATCGATCGAAGAATCTAAAAAAGAAGCTTCGCTATACACAGAGTATTGAAATTGATGAGAAAGAGTTATGTGAAATGAAGAATAAACTGTTACAGAAGAAATTGACTGTGACTAGACTAAATTCTTTGAATGATGAGATGCTGAAGCACTTTCTGAATAGCTTCGTTGATGATCACATGCTCATGAAACAGTCAATTTAGTTGATACTATAAATATATATCTCTTCTTCGACTCTCTCTGCTACTATCTCTGTGTTTAAAACATGCTTCAATAAACATGTTTAAAACATGTTTTGACTAATCTCATTTAATTAGTCAATAAACATGTTTTAAACATGTTCATGCTCTAAGTTCAGCATAGCTTCTACAAGTACGAAGTTACATCGCAATGTTCTTTAGTAGTGAAACAATATAACATATACATTCAACTTATCTTTCTACTACGTCACTCTTTAAAACATCTTCATGATCAAAAATCAAGATAGCAGTCTCAGTCACTCTGAAAATCAGAAAAACTCAATCTCATAAAGCGTGTAATCAGTTTCTTAAGACGATTTTTATACATTTTCGTCAAGATCAATGAAGCTCATATAATGTATATTAACAATGAAAGTTGAACTTATGAATCTTTTTATTCTTCAAGCAAAGCAAAGAACGAAAGTGATAAGAAGAAGAAGAAGATTGTTTTTAAGAGATAATTACGCTGCGCAGTCAGTCAAGGCTAACTCGAAGAAGCTTAGGAAGGGCACTAACCCGAAGGGGCTTAGCGACGCTGGCACGTCTGAGAACGGAGGCAATCTCACACGAAGTCAGGCGAATTTGGTTGGTAATCTTCGCCCTACAGGGCTGGGGGCCGCTAGTAGAGTTTTCATCGTTCATCTTCTAGATAGACTTCAATCCAGCTTCAACCTCATATACTAAATGCCTCATATGACCTCGTATTCCAACATCAAGGACCGGTGGTGTGGTGCTCGGAGCGGGCAACTACAAATTCAAGCCCGGATATTGGACCGGCTGGTCGCGGAAGCAGGGCTCACCCAAAGAGACTGTCGTTAGATTGGTGGTGGAGAGCGAAGGACTCGAGCGGATTATCTGCAGCGCTGTGCTTGACGCCGAGATGTTTCCCTATCTTGCAACGACCCCGTTTTGGCTGCGCGGTATCTTTGCTGCGTTGAGACTGCTACCGCGAGCAAGAAGGTGGCTGGTGAGAATGGTTTGCTACGTCGGGCTGCAGGTCATCTGTCGGGAGCATGGACATTGGGAGTGCAAAGTGGCGTTAATGCGTTGAGATGGTGGCAGTGGACGCATCATTTTGATGTCGGACGACATTCGGCTTGGACGATGTCGGTGCAGTATCGGAGCCAAAAACTATTTTCAAGACTTGTGCAAGGCTTCTACTATTGGATAGGAACGGCTCTGTTGGGAATGCGAGGAGATTATCCTGAGTACAATCCGGGTTTTGAAGATGACTTGAACATAGTTGAAATATCTTATCGTGAAGCTTGTAGATAACCTTGAATGTTCTCTGACTCTGTTACCAATCGAGCATCACATGCAGAATTTCATGAAGTTTCTTTTCTTAGTGGTTAAATAAACTTTTCATTAAGCAGCAGTTTCCTCATTTATTGTATAAATGTATTATACTGTTCGTTATAACGCGAGTTTCATTATAACCGAATTCGTTATAATCAAATTCGACTGTATTGAAGCAGAGATAAAGAGAAAGATCTTTAAGATACAATATGTAACATGATTGTCTCGTTCAACTGACAACTCTAACAATCGTTTTTCTCCCAAATCTTAGCGTGTAATAATTCTTCTCTGTTCCCAAATGAAGGACCTTTGTTGAACCCTTTTCAGACACAGCCCAAAGACCAAGGTTTTTATGTAACAGTAGAGAGAGAAAGCGATTTAGTAGCAACGCTCATCAAGCGCGAATCGTTCCCGTCAAGCAATCACATCGAGTTGCTGTGAAGAACCAGGAACCGGGAAATCTTTCAACGCGACGCCTACGGCCATCTCGCTGAAGGCGGACTCCCAATCGGAGGATGTATCTTTACTTTCCTCACCTGTGACAAATTCTTCCAAAGAGACGCGTGCAGAATGACGCTCGCCATCGCTGTCAACAGCGCCGTTGGTAGAGCAGCTTCTTTCTTCCGGTCCAGTAGCCGCATCATCCAATGGCCAGAACTTCATCACGAGTCGTGACCACTCTTCCTGGTTAAGTGTGTCGCCACCTCTAAGGAAAGAGCGATGTAGTGCTGAGTGTTCGGGGGACACTTCCAGATTGTGTAATAGCCAGATGTTAATACGGTCTTGCGTGGGCAGCCAAGCTGTGTCTCTGCGCTGAGCTACCGCTTTCCAACCTGCGGTAATATCCCCGTGACTGTGTGTTAATCCTGCCGGAGACAGTAGAGTCTCGCTCTCCAAACCCTTTGACCGAGGTAGCCTCAAAATTTTGTCGATTGCATCCACATCGTGACCCATGTCCCAGCATGCGGCGCGGTATTTCTCGACTCTGGCTTCTATATTCTGCAAGCAGCTTGCTAGTTCTAGCTGAGCATCATACCTGTAGCTAGGGCTAGACATTGACGAGTCATGTCCATCCGTCCATAACAGTAGCAAGCTAGTATATGAGTGTGCAGTTTCGGCGAGTTGCACTAAGCTGATATATTGACCTAAAGGACTGGGTAACATATCGGTGGAGGAGTCAACTAGTTTACGGAATTTCCGCGCTATGTCCACGAGAACTTGTCTTATATTATTGCCGATAAATGGGTTTAGTGCAGATGAATTTGTTAATTCCTTATGTTCAGGTAAGGATTGGGGTGGGTCCCCTCGGTCCAACGGGGCGTCGAATGCCATGCAAGTAATTTTCAGCGTGTTAAACCATTTCCCCGGTATTCCAGCGTGGCTTTGGTGGATATGTTGTTGGAAATAGCTGGCCTGGAAAAATCGCTTATTAAGGTCGCATTCTCTGAACTTGTGCACACTTTGAATATGCTTCATGCGCTGCACTTGGTGATTATCGAAACGAGGAAATTCCTGGCCGCAATATCCGCAGAGAACTATTCTGTCAGGATCAAAAGGGGATGGACAATATGTCGACTCAACATTAGAGACAGTAGCACATGACCAATATTGAATACGCCCCAAGTCAAGGGTCATTCTTTGATGCAGTCTGAACTTGTGAGCGAATGAGCTCTATTGCAGAGACGCAAGTTACTTACCTTAGAAGGTTCTGTGTTTTAAACCTCTTAGGTGGATTAGAACAGCAGCTGCAAGCAAAGGCGGTGTCAAGCTCTTTCGCACCAATTGACGATCTAGAACGAGCTAGTTTAAGGTCGAAGCCTTGAGGACCCAATGATGCTTTGAGTAACAGTTAAGCGAATCATCACTCTCGAGTTGGGGTTTCTTAAACAACTCACGCGAAGGCAATGAAGGCGGCAAAGAAGAGAAGGAATCCGTTCGATCTCTGAGTGATTCTGTATCTGATTGATACCTCACAGATGACCATGACTGCTGTCTGCTAATTTGAGATGTCTCTGAAGGGCAAGATACCGCGTAGGAACCCGGGTCTGAAGCATACCCTGAAAGTAAGGATTCAATTCTTGATAAGTGACTTGCAACGCTGCTCAAACTAGAAGGTCCGGAACTGAACCCATTGCTCTGGTCGACAGACTTTCTGAGGTCTTTCAAAGATTGTAACGTTTCCTCCTTCGTAATAGTAGCCAGTGTAACTACGTCCTTAAGTTGTAAGCCAATGGTCTTGGATTGGAGGAAATTTCCTGCATCAAGAGTCCTAAGATTAAAAGAGAATCATTCGTAAGTGAATAAATATTTCTGTTTCTAGGACTGGTTTGACAGACCTTCCAATAATAGACAAACTTAGCCGGATGTTGGCTTTGTGGCACGCAATATCTCCAAATGTATCCTTGATGTTTTGCTTATCCAGCGCGACCAAGAACTTTTTGAACGAAGATCTTGTACCCCGTGACGAGAGTGGGTGACTCATCTGTGCTTTCTCAAGCCATTTTCCAACATCTTCCAAACAATCTTCAAGCTGTATTTTCAGCGAGGCTAGGCCAGTTCCCCTCGTCGAATCAATATCCTTCTCCAGCTTCCCAATAAGCTCATTTACATCTTCGACTGTCTGTTTCAGCGATGTAAGTTCCTTCAAATAACGGCCGATGGTTCTGGAAGCTACTGAACAGTCCTGAAAGAAGCCATACAATGAAGTTATCCCGGCAATCGTTTGCCCAGTGAGTGATAGAATTCCAGCAACGCTTGATGCGGCGGCTAGAAGCTCCATATCAAGTCCAGATTTTTGAAGTATGTTCACTGCTACCACTATTGCAGTTACCTTTTCTCCACAGAATAATTGATTGAGAAAGTGTTAATCAGTCAACTGTCTCATTCACGGGTCTGTGTCTCGTTGGTGTTGGAACACTACCTACCTCTTATTCCCGACACGCATCTCTGAGCCATTGGGCCTCGTGGCCCAGAGAAAGCTTCCCGCCGCCAAACCCCGAACGGCTAGCGGGGCCACGGAACCCCCGGTCAATCGGCCACCTACCTCGAACTCCTCCTAAACGCTCTCTGACGAAGGACTTTCGCTGACGAAGGTTGTAGAGCCGATCAAGGCCAGTTCAACGGTCCAAAAATCCCGGGAAAAGATGGAGGTTTGACTCAGCAAATGAGATCGGAGATATTGACGGTTTAGGCTGCTCGATCTTTCAGCCGCCAGCACCTTCCCCCGCCCGAATCAATTCCTGCGCGCTGACTATCTCACATACTTTGCGAGGCGTAATTGTAGCCCTGATCAAGACGAGTGCAATGCTTCAAAAATAATCCAAAAATTCGAAGGTTCGACCTAGTAATCGAGGTTGAAGAGGTTCAATGCGCTGAATGATCGCTCGCCCCCTTTCACCTCTTAGCATCTTTTCTCGCTTGAATCAATTTCTGCAAACTGACTATTTTACATGCTTTGAGAGGCATAATTGTAGCTCTGATTGAGCTAAATTCAATGCTTCAGAAATATCAGAAAAATATGCAGATTTAGACTGACCGCGTCGGGTCGGGTTGGAATTTTTTTGGAAAAGTGTCGGGTCGGGTTGGGAAGCTTGACCCGATAACCCGACCCGAAAACCCGACCCGACTCGACAAGATATTAGCTAGGTGTAAATAGCTTGGTCGAACAGCCTTCATGATCCCCTTCATGGCTTTCTACCATGTTTCCCCGTCATGACTCCCTACCAAAGTCAAACGGCCTTCATGTTTTCCCTTCATGTTCCCCTCCATGTTCCCCGCCATGTTTCCCGCCATGTTTCCCTCCATGTTCCCCTTCATGTTCCCCTTCATGTTTTCCCTTCATGTTTTCCCTTCATGATTCCCTTCATGACTTCCTACCATGTTTCCCCGTCATGACTCCCTACCAAAGTCAAACGGCCTTCATGTTTTCCCTTCATGTTCCCCTTCATGTTTTTCGTCATGACTCTCTATCAAACGACCTTCATGTTCCCCTTTATGACTTTCTACCAAACGATCTTCATGTTTCCCTTCATGACTCTCTATCAAAAGATAATGCAAAAAGGTAATGCAAAAGTCAAAAACCGGAAAATTTTCTATATTTAATTCTCTTAACGTCAAGCTCGAATTCTTGACGAATCGAGTCGAGTTGCATTGAATTGAAAATATGAGCAACTCAACTTGAATTGAATTGAAAATGTAAGTAACTTGATTCAATCTCGATTTGAGTTCAAAATGTTAACTTGAAACTCAACTCGATGATCAGTCTATGCAGATTTGATCTAGTAATTGAGATTGAGAAGATTCACTACGCTGAATGATTGATTTATTATTATTGATATATGAAAGTCGAAGTGAATATGTGCATGTAGATATATTGACTATCTAATAGATAAAGCATATATGATAAAGCATACAAATAAAGAAAGAAGTGAAAGAAAGAATAAATATTGCTTCAATTGAAGCGAAAATAACTAATCATTGAAGTATACATATCAGCATACATATTTCATTTTCAACACTTTTTCTTAGAAATTGAAGCTTCATGTGAAGCTATTCAAATCTTCTATGTACATTATGCTCTTTTACTCATTGACGTCATGTTCAATGAAATAGTCTCATTTCTTAAAGCTAGTTTCATAACTGATCTGAATCTTAGAAATTTGTCTGAGTTCAAAGATTTGATTAAATCATTAATCATTATTTAATCAATGAGTATATATTTCAATTTAATTGCTTTCTCTTCTATTTTATTCTGAATATAATAATATAATGTATTAATGTGCTTAGCTTAAAAGTAATTGATAAAATTGCTATTCATTTTTATAATCACTTGTGTTATGAGTCTGTATAAAGCGAATCATATGAGTGTATTCTAATTAGAAGTTCAAAGCTGAAGAAGAAAGAAGATGCAACACGTCGTGAGTTTTACTCACGAAGACACGCTAAATCACTAGCGTGTCAATATCAGCTTTATACTAGTCTATAATAGTCTGACATAATTTATGTTAGATTAACTTAAAGTGCACGCTTGCAACATTACTTTCTCTCTTCATCTAGTAATGTTCTCATTGCTGCAGTTCAATCAACATTTCTTAAGTTGATTTCTATCTTAACTTGTTCAAATATCATTCATGAAAGTTATTTATGATCTTTAAGCATTCTTTGAATTCACTTTCATTGACATTGTATCAATGTAGATTGATGTTGTATTTTTTTCAATTAACATAATATTGTAATCATTTGCTTTGTTTGTAATGTTTGAAATTCAGTATGTTTTTTACTTCTTATTCATCTTCGTTTTCAATCACTATAAAATCAGATGATTCATTTCATTGTTCTTTTAAAGCGTTTTTCAAATCTAGTTACAGCAGATTTGATGCAAACTTCGAATGAATTCTCATAATTGATGACAGTTTCAATCAATATGCATGTTCAATCTTGATTAGAATCTTGAAGAGTTCTAGCATTTTATCATTTAGTTTCTTTAATGATCTTGAGATCATGATGTTTCTTGAGTTCAGAAACATCATGTCATTTATCTTGTAAATCTTTTTTTTTCAATGCTTATCAATCTGTTTCTTCATTGTGACTCTGACTTTTGCTAATGCTTGCTTAATCAATGCTAGTGATTGTTTCATGTGTTTAAATATATTCTTCACTTTGCTCACTTCGATTTTAGCTTGAGTGATCTCATATTCAGTTGAATTCAAATCGAAGCTCATATGAGAGTGAAAGTTCTTATTCAGAAAGAACGCTGACTGTTTAATTGATGATGAAATAGCATTGTTATCAATGAATTCAGTCATAAATAATCAGATAAATCAATCATTTTGCATGTACAAGTAATAACTTCATAGATATCATTTTACATTCTGATTCATTCTTTCTGTTTAATCATTGATTTGCAAATGATAGTTTGTGAATAGTTTCATCTTGATGTTGAGTCTCAAACATAGAGACTTTCAGATAATCAATATGAATTATGAATCACGATTGAACACTATTGATCTTGATAGTTCATGAGTTCTGAAGACTCATATCAACAGTAGCTTGACTGTTTGTTCTGCGAAGATTTCTTCGTCATCTGATTAACATGATATATAATGTTGTTTCTTAAACAATCGATTTATGACTGTCAGAATCGCATTGTTTTCATTACTTTCTGATAGATTGATAATGAAGTCTAATGATATATTCTGTCATCATTGCTTGAATATAAGCAATGATTTCAGCAGTTCATTGATTCAATCTTTCAATGCTTTTGATCTACAACAAACATAACAGTTTTGAATGTAACACTTGATCATCGTTCTCATTTTTGATCAGCAATATGATTGTCTCAGCAAATTCAACGTTCAATTCATGTCAGAATGATCATTGATTGAAAGATCATGTGCTTTTCTTATTAATTGAGTGATCATTGACTGAGAAACTCATAGTCTATCATCTTTTCAGAGTACTTCATCAAGTACTTTGCAATTGTTTAGATTAATATCTTGACAAGTTTTTCTGTTCTGTTTCATGACTATTTGAACATTAAAGCACAGTTAATTCATTTAATTTTCGACTATAATCTGATTTTAAATAGAAATCATCTCTTTGATTGAATTTTAATTAACTTTTGATCTGAATTTCAAATCTGAGTCAGATTCTGAGTCAGATCTGAGCAAGATTTGAGTCAGATCTTGATCAGCTTTCTGATTATCTTCTTGATTAACTTTCATTGACTGTAGTTTAAATTTATCTTTCAACAATAGCATCTGATGTTAATATAACTTTCAATCATCATTTGCTTCAACTGACTTAACGTCTGACATTTTGATCAGCATGTCGACTTTCAGATTCTGTTTTTTCGACTGATATATGATCTTGAAGTTATATTCAGATAACTTCTCAACTCATTTAACTTATCATCTGATCAGTTCTTTGATGATCATGAAGTACTTCAAATTCAGATGATTGATGAAGATTTTAATTGAAATATTCATACATTTTAATTCAAGATGTCAATGTTTCAAACAGCGAATAATGATCAGCAATTCTTTGTCATAGATCTCGTAGTTGCATTCTGCAAAAATCATGTTCTTGTTATAAAAGATCATTGAATGTAGAATGTCTTCATCATCTTATTGAGATAATACTTCGTCGTTCACATAGTTCAAGAAGTTTATTTTCAGAATAGTTTCTCTGATTGAGTTGAAATGCTTCAGAATAAAGACTGTTGTCATTTGTTGCTTTAGTTCTTTAAAGATCATCTAACAAATCTCTGTTCATTCAAAGAAATAATCTTTTTGAATCAACTTTATCATGAGTTGAATGATCTTTGAGAAGTTCTTTATGAATCATTGATAGAAATTGCAGAATTCAATGAAGATCTGCACATGAATCAATGATTGAGACACTTCTCAGCTTCAAATCACATCTACTTTTTGAAAGTTCATTCTTAAATCATTGATGAATATTAATAGTTCAAGAAACGAGATTTTCTGAATCTTGAATTTGCACTTGTCAATGTCTATCTGCAAGTCGACTTCATGAAGCTTATTTAGCACTTCTTTCACATGAGTTTTATGTTCTTTCAAGATCTTACTGTAAATAAGAATATCATTCAAATATGTCTGACAGAATTTATGCAGACATTCAAACAATACATCGTTAATATAGTGCTGAAAGAACGCAGATTCATTGATTAATACAAAGAGCATTACTCTATACTTGTAGACGTTGAAAAAAGTAATGAATGTGATTAGATTCTCGCTCTCAATACTCATGCAAAGCTTATTGAATGTGACAATAATGTTAAGTTGAGTCAGATACTTACTGTCTTGAATTCAAGTGAGTACTTTGTCTATCAAGAGTATTGAATAATGATCTCTTTTAATCAGAGCATTCAGTTTTCAATAATTTATACAAAAGCAAAGACTATCATTTTTCTTTTTGACAAATAGTATTAATGAAGCGAAGAGAGCTTTGCTGAGTGTAATAAACTTCTTCTTCAAGTTCTTTTTTAAATACTTCTTGATCTTCTGCAACTTGTGACTCAACATGAAATATAATCAACTTTTAAAAGATTGACTCTCATCTTCTAATTCAATCTTATGATCATATGATTGATGCAAAGACAACTGCGTTATCTTCTTTCTGTCAAACACATTCAGAAAATCATGATAAATAATTGAAAGCTTTTTCTTCAGTTCATTCAATGACATGACTGATGTCATTTCATTCAGTTCTGCGAAATTTTCAACTGAACTAAGCGCTTTATTGATTTCGCTAATGATCAATAAAAAGATCTTAATCTTCTTATTCTTGACTAAAGTTTGATATATAATGACTTCAATCATGACAATATTGATGATCTTCTTGACTTCAGTTGACTGAGAGAGTTGAAGTTGATTGAAATCAACTTAAGTGCTTTGCTTTGCTATGAAAGCAAGTTCAATGAATCGCGTAAATTCAATGAATCTATTCACTAATTTTTAATTCATGAATCTCTTCAAGATGATCATTGATGTAACAATTAAGTTTAAGTTCTTTTGTTTCATTTTGCAAATTTCACTTGACTCAAATTTGTAAAATGCTGATTGACTGCTTGCTTTTAAAACAACAGATTTTGATGTTCAAATCTTTAATGATGATATTAATCAATCATTTGAAGAATCTATCAAAATTTGATTTCTTTTCAATCAAAGATTTTCAATGATTATCTTGTGCTGATCTAAAAAAGTTATCAATAAAGATATCATTTCATTCTTATGTTCTTGAATCATGATTGATGTATACAAAGCATGTGTAATTAACTTTTAATCAAAGATTTCATCATATGATTAAATTAACTTTGATTTTGACAGTGATATTAACTAAATATCAAAGTGTTCACATAGTTCTGATATCAAAGATTCATTGATGAAAGTCATGTCAATGACTTCAGTATCTATCAGAGTAAAGAATTTGAATATCTTTTCTAGACTATTTAAGATGATGTTAACAGTGAACGACTTGAAATCAAATGAATCATCAGACATAGTGATGAAACAGAATATGAGTATATCATTCTCAGTCATTACTTTGATGAAGACAGATTATTTTTCAAACTCATAATGATTTCATGCACTTAAGTTGTCTTGAAGCAATCATATGCTTTATGTTCTGACTTCTTACATTTGAAGCAAAGTTTTTTCTTAAACAACTCTTTCTGAATAGAATTGAGATTTAATCTTCTGAGCTTCTTTCACGAAGAAACTGATGATGTAAGTTGAACAGTTGATGTGCTAAAGACAGAGTGAGCAGCTTAAGTTGCTGATGCTTTGATGACTGATTGAGCATTCAATTCAGTTAATTTAACATTGACTTGCATGCAGATGTCAATAAACTCATTCAAATTCGTGATTCATTCATTAAGCGTTACTCGCTGAAGATCTGAGCTGATCTTATGCTGAAGATCATTTAATAGAATTTCATTATTGTACTTTAGTTCTGCGCTAAATCTCTGAAATTTCATTCAAAATTTATGAAAGAAGATCTTGTTCTGATATAGCTTCAAGTACTGTCATTGAGTCATGTGATGATGATTAAGATCATTGTACATTTTATTTATGATCAACAGTACTTCTTCAACTTCTAGAAATGAGTTCAGAAACATGTTTCTCATTCAAGATGCAATATGTTTGATTGCAGCTTCACTGACTCAACTTTCAATGTATGCAATCTTCAACTCTTTAATAGAAAAATGATTCTTGTTTATCTTCAGCTTGTTTCACATTCAAAACAGTCAATTGTTTACATTCTGTGACAAATCTTCAAACAATGAAGAATTTGATAACTTGATTGACTTCAAGAATCAATCTTTAGAAATTAAAGTGCTTTGTTAACTTGATGCAGCTTTTAAATGATGTATAATCACGTTCTTGTCTTTATTCTCTTTCTGCAGATGCGTCTGTGTAATCTTCAATGTGATGTTCATCTTGTTGACATTTTCTAACATCTGAATCATGTCATTGTGAATCTTGATTTTGATGTCGTGCTGTTAACATATGTACTTGATAAAGACAATGATGTTATCTGCTTCATAAGCACTTATTCAAGCACTCAATTCAGTGCTGATGCTGATCTTGATCATTTCGTGATCAAAAAGCAACACGTTCGTATTTTCTTCTTCTGTATTTGATGATGCATTCGTGTCTTCTTCTTCTGATGCTGTTCAATTTTGTGATAAAAGTGATTTTCTTCTGACATTTTGAAGTTCATAGCGAGCAATGCTCGCTGATTCTGAGCTTCTAGTCATGATATAAGTAGAAGATTGCTGATCGAGATTCTGATGTTACTCTATTGAACTTTCTGAGTTCAAGTAACAACTGGTACTTTATCGAACTTTCTGAATTCAAGTACTGCTGAAATTTCTGATTTGAAGACTATCGGCAAGCGAAGGTGGTTGCTATCTCGGCTAATAGCTAGGCACTAGGGAACAAGGGGATAAAGCGGGGAAAAGGGGAATAAATAGGCCGTTCTTCCTACTGTTTCCTCTTCATCTCTTCCTGTTTCTCCATCCCTTAAGATTCAGCCAGAAACGCGCTTTCGCTTCACCCACCCACTTCATAGACTCAGTCGCTTAGATAGAGGGAGTGCTTGACACCTCAGGGCGGCTTCCGGGGCAAAATTTAGCCCTAGAGACCGCCAGAGGCTGTCGGGTTTGCCCAAACACATATAA
>JAABUS010003400.1_pt1 | contig 25974 bp, 29 predicted proteins | sample 5560161 | NCBI WGS metagenome assembly JAABUS01 (sample SAMN10711885, study PRJNA513376) | rock metagenome | isolation source: Antarctica rocks | place: Antarctica: Victoria Land, Trio Nunatak nord | collected 2016-01-04
GCGGGTAACTCCTGCCCTAACTGTTCAAGCCCCTTCTCGTCTCCGCTGAGGCTTGCGCTAGCTGAAACAAGACAATGCTCAAATGGATTACTCGTACCGTGAGGATTATTCTCCGGGCTTTCCGACTTCAGCTCCCTCGGTGATACTGGGGCTGTCACCGGCTCTGGCGTCTCAGAATCCCGGCCTTGAGAATTGAGGCCTTGGGCTGCTAAACGGAGTCGTTGAAGGGTCGTCAGCTTGTTCTGAGACAAACTCTCTATTGTTACAAGTATCTGTCACAGAGATTAAACACTTTTGCTTCTTCCGCGCGTTCTGGAGAAGCAGCTGTTATTTCGATATGGTCCACCTTACAGCTGTATCTCTGCGGTCATGGTAACATCTTATAACTGTAACATTTTCTGAGTATTGAAATCGTAACATTTATATAAAAAAACTTAACTTTATTACACGACGAAATCGAAAGTTAAAATAATGTAATTGATAATCTTAAAATATAAATCTTAACTTTTTTTATCATCGCTTCTTGGTCGAAATTGTAACACAGGTCCCTTCTTTGCAGCTGTAACATGATCATACAGTTGAAACTCCTTCGCCTTCTCCCTTCCCATTTTCGCGCCGGGCCTTCCCTCACCTGTTATTCCCTCGGTACCATTCGCAACCTTGTAATCAAATCTGCACAATATTCCAGCAAGCACGCTCATCAGCTCCATCATCGCCAGCCCCTTTCCGATGCAGGCTCGAGGCCCGATAGAAAAAGGTGTAAAGGCGCTCCGTGCCAGTTCGACGGCCTCTTGAGTACTGTATTCTTCGCTAACGAGCCATCTTCCCGGGGAGTAGACGAAAGGTTCAGGGTAGTACTTTGGATTATGGTGGATACTGTAGATCCCGGTCCCGACATCGCAGCCGGCTGGGAGTTTCTCACCATCCACGGTGATCCCGCCCGCATCGACTTCACGGAATGGAGAACTGCCTATTGGTGGAGACATGCGCATACTTTCATCAATGCATGCCCGAAGGTAGATGCACGTATTGAGTTTGGGGCGGTTGTGGACATCCGGAACAGAGGAGAAGCAACGACGAGTTTCGGATGCAACTTTGTCGTAGACGGTGGGGTAGCGGCTTGTGTAGAAGAGGAAAGCGGCCAAGACGGTGGAGGTTGTGTCGAAGCCTAATGTTCAACGGCACAACGGAGTCAGCGAGGGTCCTGGCAACCGGCAAGTCAAACTTGAAGGCACAACAGCTTACCTGCCGTGATGAGATTGGTGGACTCGGCTGCAATTGCACTGTCACTCAAACCTTCGCCATTCCTAGCACCCATCAAAATCGAATACACACTTTTCCCCTCCTCGGTCTTTTTCTTCTCAGCCTTCTTCTCCGACAAAAGCTCTCTCACAAATCCGATAAACTGATATCGAGCAAGTATGGAAGATGGGAAAAGATACCTCTCGACTCTGGTGCCCTTTAGGAAATGCAGCGGGATCATAACACCAACCCGGATGTTGGATGTTGCGATTGCGTCGAGAAGAGGCCGGTTTTTGGAATTTCCCAGCATGTCAGTCTTAGATCTGTAGATGATGTCGAGCATTATGTCAAAGGTTAGGTAGTCGCACCAGCGTGCCATATCCTTAGGGCCTGACCAGCCCTTGTCGAGCATAGCGGTGCCCTTGGTCTGGATTTCGTCGCTACGGCTGAGATGCCGGTAGAATTCCTGTGTATGCGCAGCCATCGACTCCTCGTAACTACGGAGCGCTGCATCGGAGAATCCGTGACTGAGGATGCGGCGTTGTTGAGCGTGCAAAGCCTTGTTCCGTTGTGTTATGGTGTTTGGTACTCTATGCATCATTGACAGGTAGCCTTTGGATTTCCGAACGTTTTTCCCGGCGCTGTAGATATCTAAAATGAATCGGTTTCGTTGGCGAAAGGTTATGGCACCACACTGGCACGGGTTCAAAAGCCCTACCTCTCATTTCCGTCACTGTGTTGAACAAGAGACGATCAGGCCCATAGCGGATGCGATCCCCTGTGCCCTCATCAATTCAGTCTGTACAGTTTGGTCTACTCATGCTTTTGATGAATTAGTGCCTTACCATATTTCTGATGGCATCTCCACATGTCAATGTGCAAATCGCCTTTCCACGAGTGATATGCGGCATATCCATTCGTGAGCCGGCCCCAAAAAGGGCCTGGATACTTTGCGAGAGGATGAAACCATAATCTATGTGCACAGATGAAAGATAGCTACGAGTATATTAGTTTCTGTACTTTCGTGACAAAGCCCAATGTGGGAGAGCGTTTGACATGGAGACCGCCCGTCGCCACCAACTCCCAGCTACTCGGGCAGGATAACTTACAGCAATTAAGCTAGCAGACAGCAGCAATGCCACGGCCAGTAGAGAGACTCTTAACAAGTCAGTTGTATGTATCATGTCGAAGAGAATGCTCGTCAGTGGATTCTCGCCGACGTCCACGTTCGATTCTAATTTGCGGAGGGACCTCCAAGCTCCGAGGGACATTACCATCAACCTGGTGCTCGAGATGGACGATATCGATTGTCTAATTCGGAACTGCAGCTGAAAGTGTAGCCATAGCTTCAGAACAGGAAATGTTGGACTGAAAGTCTAAGATATTCGTACGGACCGTATTGAAAACTATACATTTACTTTACATTTCATGCAGCGGCAGAAAGATTGCGCAGCGATACCTTACCGTAAACAAAAGACGGAACAATGTGCAACTACCTTATGCATGATGGGGACTCGGGCCGGTTTTTAGTCTCCGACCAGCAACGTTTTATGTTTAGTACCTTACCTATGGGGCCATAATACGGAGGTAGTGAGGACCGCTTCTTGTTCGCCGGAAACTAGCAACCCCCCGCTCGAATGTAGCTACGGAGTACTGCAGTACCGGTATGCAACCTTTCAAAGCATGTCAAAGAATTCTCCGAAAGCGTTATCGCTTGCATACGATTGCTACGTCAACACTATTGCCTCGTTGCCTCGCTCAATCAGACGTCCCTTGTGCGGCAAAAAGCACCAAGCACCACGCACATACGATAGCTCGGCCCAATACTGCTTTGAGCAGAGTTTCACAAGCCACAATGGAATGTAGTACGTGGATAGACTGGAGTTGTTTTGGGTGTCGTGCTCTTCATTGGGATCTCATACAGTCAATCAGCGTCCATAAACTATGTTTAAGGCGATAACATTCTGCATAGAGCATCCTGTCCCTAGGTAGGTAATATCGACCGATTCGGATTTGCCACCTTGTATGCTTTACTAAGCTCAGCTTGGTACGCATCAATGGTGATCTTGCGTTGAACTGTTCCTTTGCCCGCACGAGACATAGGCTTGGCTTTAGTTACGAACACAACGGCGCCTTTTGGTACTCGCGCATGGATGGGGCCGATTTCGTTTGCTGTCTCAACAGTAGGCCAGATGTCCTCAAGCAAGCAAGCGATATCGTCCTCACAGACGGGAGGGTCCCGAACCTCTATTAGCCATGCGACTTGCGATTGGCCATCAGTAGTGAGGAGCGCGAACACAACCCTCGGGTGACTTGAGACAATGCCTTCCATGACCAATGGGTTAATCTTTAATCCATTTGCCATGACTATGGTGTCGCCACTTCTACCTCGATATCGCCATATCGGCTTAGTTGGGTGTTTCGAAAAAAGGTCTCTAGACGGCCATTCCAACAGTTTAGGAAAGGTAAAGAAGACGAACTGCGCGGCCTCGATCTTTGGCTGTTTGACCAACACCAATTCATAGAGATCCTCGGAGTAGTGGCGGAATGTAGCACCAACAAGCGGGCCAAAACTCATGTATTCGTGAAATTCCTGCTCTTCCATCTGAAGTTGTAATGGGCCAGCTTCTGTCGCTCCGTACGCGGGATATATCGTGACGTAGGATCGAATTTTTTCTGGGACAGCGGCAGAAGTGAAAGGCGAGCCGACCCAGATTAAATGTTTTAGTCTTCCAAGTCCTTGGAGTTGGTCGTGATTTTCGACCATCTCCTGAAGTAATGCAGGCGATAGAATACTTGCTTGACAAATGTTCAGCTCATGGATCCGTGCCGCAAGCTCTGCCGTGGGGATCGTGTCGCAAGGTCCAAGGATTGGAGGCATATTCCAATAGACATTCAATGCGGTGAGACACAGTGTCCCAATCATCTATACTCCTTCAGCAAAGGCACCAAGCTGTCCCTCGTGTTCAACAGAGATACGGACATGGAAAGTTGGGAAAGCTAAATAGTGGCAGTGGTTCACCCATGCACTCATTATTGACTTCGGAGCGTCTGGTATCATCTCTGCCGGATCGAGGTACTTTCGAAATACTCCAAGTGCGCCAAATGTATAGGTGATTGGTTCCGGCAATCCTAGATATTATCGGACAGGACAAGGAGAGCGAAACAGCTAGACACACCTGTAGATCCGGATGTGTGAAGAATCGCATATGGTCGGTCTGGATTATCGCTCAGCTTAGTATCAAAGTTGTAGACAGGTACTTTCTTGCTTTCAAGCCAATACTTAAGATTCTCGACTTGAATGACGTTCATAGACCTTTCGGATAGGATAGCGGAAATGGTAGGACCAAAGGATGGGAAGTCTTTTGCTACCATAAAGGTGTTGCAATCCGTTGCCTTCAGTAACTTTAGCTGCGCCGTGGTGGAATTCCGCGGAGCAATCAGCATGGCCTAGAGCAGTAAGTAACCATCGTCAAGTGGCTACTTGAACAGCCTCACCTTATAACCAATTTTCACAGCCGCCAGTGTCATAATGGCATATCGAATATCTGATGGTCCAACGTAAGCCAGAGTTTCGAAGTTTTGTCCTTTTCCTAGTTCTTTCTCCAGCCACCATGCGCATCTATTGACCGAGTTTGCGAAATGGCCATAAGTAACCTTCCTCAGGCCGTCTTCAACACTCGCATGCCCTGGCTCGATGTAAGCACAATAGAGTCTATCCGGGACGGCATTGGCTCGGTCATCAATCAGTGTCGGCAGTAGGATATCATCATCCTCCTTCTTGATGCTATTGTGAGGCATGGCTAAACGAGGTAAGTGACGTTCAGTCTCAGTGCAGAACAGATAAAAAGGGAGAAAAAAGCTCCGAATTATTCAAGGTGAGAAGACCATAATACTGATTGTACGGAAGTATGCTTCATCCCTTCCCAAAAACATTCATTTGCCGTCGTTCGAAATTGAATACCGCTCTTAGCGTATCTACCGGGGTATCCAAGTCTTCGGTTATGTACACTGAGTGGTTGCGGTTCTGTAACGCTTTGGTGTTATGGTGAAAACCTTTACTCTGGTCATCAAGCGGCCGGTGACTTATCCAGACTCGGTTTGTGAAACTCTGCTTCAGTACGTATTTATGGTACATACTCTGATTGCTTTGCTGATGCATACAATTTTCGGTCTTCAGCTCATCATCGCGAACCGTATCTTAGAGGTTCTACCTGACCGTTACTACGGTATCACGTCTATCTGGTCGCTGCGGCAGCAGACCATCGTCGCAGACCTCAAAGGGTATGTTGTGTTCTTCGACTATACCAAGGGCAAGCCGGCGAATCTACTCGAGGTGAAAGGTGTCTACGCCAAACTACACGCTGGATTAACAAGCAAGATGCTGAAGGGCAATGAGTTGGCTGCGAAGTGGGAATTAAAGCATTCCAAAAAGTTCAGAGCGAAGATATAATAATAAGATAATTGTTTGGTCGCAGGAGGCCAGCGCACACTTACTGCGAGGTACTTTATTTATAGGTAACCACTATATGAACACCACCCGCCTTTGCAGAGACACCACCCGAACTTTGCAAAAACATCACCTCATTCACTAAGCCTAATCAGGTAATTCTAGAATTCATCGCGTTGTTTATCTTTGCGTTCGCTTCACTTTTTACCTTCATTGCTATTCATTCACGCCGCCGTCATGGCTATGCAATTACTTTCTCCTTCAGAAGATCTTCACTGCTCAATTAAGCTTCTTATCAAGTCAGTCAATGAACACGCTGATTTTCAAGGCTACGTCGTCAGGAAGAAGCGCTTCAAGAAGTTCAAGAAAGACGTGATCATGAAAGTCTGACTCTGTTGCAATCATGTCAACGTGACAAAGATCTCTGATCTTGAGCGATTCAGAAAGAGAAGAATCACACAATGAAAGAGAAAGAGATGATAGATGTGTCAGTCACATCTTCATTTGTCATCATCACTGCTTCTATCGCTACGACGATTTCAAAAGACATACTACGCGTTCAGAAGTTCATCATTGTCAGAGTGAAAGAACGATCACAAGACTCATTTAATCATGTACGATCAAAGATCTCTCAGCGACGACAACAAGCATTTGAAGAGTCTACACAGCGAACTCGTGAAAGAGCTTTCATCACGCAAGACTACTCAGATAACTCAGATATCTGAGACTCAGTCTCAACAAGTCTCTCGAAGTCGTGATGAACATGAACAAGATGAAGCAAGAGATGAAGCAAAAGATGATCAAATTGCAGATGTTTCAGAGAGCATAATGATCTTTTTTCAGATGTAAATAAATGTTAATTTGAATGCAATTTGAAGTGTTCAAAAAGATATGTTTCAGATTTTGATTGTATTCTTGAAAGCAAAGAGAATGAGATGCTTTTCACATCAAGAATCGACTGTTTATGTGATTTTCTCAACATTTTTCTTCAAATCTTTTTCAGAAATAAAACAATTATCTGATTAAACTTAGTGAGAAAAATGATGTTTTTGCAAAGTTCAGATGATGTCTCTGCAAAGACGAGTGATGTTCATATAGTGATTATCTATTTATATAAAGAGTCTCATCAAAAGCGAAATATATAATGATTAAATCTTGCTGTCATCAACTCAATCAACTACGAACGCTGCATTTATAATTATTCGTTTCTTCATTTTCTCAGCATTATGCTGCGCAAAAAAATAAGAAAATCTCTTATTCTTACATTGAGATGAGTTTCATTTAAGTTTTTCAGATGACAATATACTATTAATAGTAGTATAGTAAATAAGATAAAGAAGTGAAATAAAGAAATAAAGAAATGAGTTAAAGCAGATTAATATGAAGTGAATTACTTTATCAACTATCAAAATTACTATTATAACTCTTTATCAATCTTTCTATCATAGTAAATGAGATAAAAAAATGAGGTAAAAGAATAAAGAATGAGCTGAAGCAGATTAATATAAAGTGAATTACTCTGTCTACTATCAGAATTACTATCAGAACTTTCTATCAATCTTTCTGCTCAGCTTTCTGCTCAGCTTTCTGCTCAGCTCTTTACTCATTTTTCTATTCACTTTTTTATTCATCTTTCTACTCATCTTTCTATTCAACTGAAGTGAATTCAATGTTTAAATATAAAACGAAAATGATGCTTAAATATAAAGCGAATATGAAATGAGTTCAACACTCAACAATATACATTAATTTCATCATATGTGTTTATCATCATTTTGTTTCTTTCAATAAAATAAAATAAAAAGATTAATTTTCAATTCAACTCATTTTATTATGTAGCATATGACTGTCTTTCATGCAATGTCTGATACAAAAGAAATTTTCTTCTCACTAGCTTGCATATTGAACTGAGTAGATAAATAAGTATGTAAAGTGAGAAGTGAGTAAGTTGAATAGATGAAAGATGAATGTAGAAAGCTGTCATGATTTTAGTCTTGTCAGACTCAATCTTTTAATCTTGTCAGATTTATTCTTACTTCATCATCTTGACTAGTCTTTATTGAGTCTAGCGTTGACTGAGAAACATATATATGTAGTCAGCTTCTTTTCTGTAACTATCTTTCTTTCTTAACATTTATCTTCTAGTTAAATAACATTCATATTAACTTGCTCTATGCTGATCTCTAACATTAGATAAATGCTCATTAACTACTCTGCTATTAATGAATAAATGATATGAAACAATTTATTCAGTAAGAAAAATTTGCAAGAAATTCTTCAAATTTGCATCATCATTATTTTAAATCGCAAGAAATTCTTTGATTCTACACTCATTTTCATCATTCTATTTGCAAGAAATTCTTTGAATAAAGCACTCAATTATTATTTGAAATTCACAAGAAATTCTTTGAATTTTCACTCATCAAAAAACATTAATTCAAAGCATTAATTTCTCATCTACTTTTATCTCAACAACTTTTATCTTCTCTCATCATGATATGTGATGTTAAGTCAGTTGAATCTTGAACAACTCATCTGCTTAAAAGCATTGTCAATAGAAAAGTTTCACTTCTACTCATCAATGCTTCAGTTGAAGCTGAGAAAGCTGTCATTGCATGAAACATAAACATTGAAGAACAACTGTTTCATTGAATCAGCAATCAATTCAATGAAGTCATCAATATGCTGAATGAGCTTCAAAGTCAGCAAGACTTGACTTTACAACTCAATGAACATGTTGTGATTGTGCACTTCGAGTTAGTCTAACATAGATCATGTCAAACTATCATAAACTAGTATAGAGCTGATGTTGACACGCTAGCGACCTAGCGTGTCTTCGTGAGTAAAACTCATGACGTGTTGCATCTTCTTTCTTCTTCAGCTTTGAACTTCTAGTTAGAATACACTCATATGATTCGCTCTATGCAGACTCATAACATTAGTTCAAAGCTCATTAATCTTGCTATCAATATGTAGATGATATAAAAACAAGCTACATTATTTAAACTTGAATCAGAATTGAAATCAGAAAATTGAGTTCAGAAGACTTGTTAGAAATCAAGAAATTTCTAGAACAGAACAGAAGAACATGAACGTGTTGCTCTAGACTAACTCTTTACTGAGCTCATCGTCAGAACAGAAGAACACGAACGCATTGTTCTAGAACTGAAATCAGAAATTTCAGTTGAATTTCAATCAGCAATTTTCTATTCACACAATGACTAGAAGCACAGAATTAGAATCAGAATTAGTGAGCACAACTCACTATGAAACTCAAGATGCTGAAAGAGAATCACTTTTATCACAGAATCAAACAGCATCAGAAGAAGAAGACACGAATGCATCATTGAATATTGAAGAAGAGAACATGAACGCGTTGCTTTTTAATCATGAAATGATTAAGATCAGCATCAGCACTGAACTGAATGCTTGAATAAGCATTCATGAAGCAGATGATCTCGTTGCCTTTATTAAGTACATATGTTAACAGCATGACATCGAAATCAAGATTCACAATGACATGATTCAGATGTTGAATGACGTCAACAAGATCAATGTTGAATTGAAAGCTATCAACATCAAGTTGAAAGCTATGCAGATAATGTTGAACGTTGTTCAAATGCATTTACAGAAAAAGATGAAGAAAAAAAACGTGATTATACGTCATCTAAAAGTGACATCAAGTCGACTAAGCACTTTGATTTTGAAAGATCAATTCTCGAAGTCAATCAAGCTATCTGACTCATCTTTGTTCAAAGATTCAAAGTAAAATGTAAATAATTGTTTGTTTCAAATGTGAAACAAGCTGAAGATGAATAAGAATCATTTTTCTATTGAAGAAATGAAGATTGCATATGTGAAAAGTTGAGTCAGTGAAACGATGATCAAACACATAGCATTCAGAATGAAAGACATGATCACAAACTCATTTCTTAAAGCAGAAGAGATACTGTTGATCATAAATAAGATGTACGACAACTTCAATTGACATCATATGACTTAACGACAGTTCTTGAAGCTGTATCAAAATAAGATCTTCTTTCATGAATTTTGAATGAAATTTCAGAGACTTAGTGCAAAACTAAAGTATAATAATGAAACTTTACTAAATGATCTTCAGCATAAGATTAGCTCAGATCTTCAGTGAGTCATGATCAACGAACAAACTATGAATTTGAATGAATTCGTTGACATCTGCATGCAAGTTGACGTTCAATTGATGAAATTGAATGCTCAATCAGCTCTCAAAACATTAATGACTTAAGTCGCTTGCTTTATTGCTAGCATCTTAACGACGATTACTACTGCAATCTCAGCTTCAATCTCTGCATGAAAGAAACTCAGAATATTGAACGTTGATTCTGCTAAAGAGAAGTTGTTTAAAAAAGAACTCTGCTTCAAATGCAAGAAGTTAAAACATAGAGCATGCAACTGTTTTGAATCAGCTCAGATGTATGAAATTGCAGCGAATTTGAAAAACGACTTGCTTTCGTCAAAGTAGTGACTGAGAGCGATATACTTGTATTCTGCTTCATCAGCATATCTGATAACTTGTTTGATTTCAAGTCGTTCACTGTTGACATTATCTTAAGTAGTCTAGAAAAGATATTCAGATTTCTCGCTTTGATAAATACTGAAGTCATTGACATAACTTTCATTGATGAATTTTTGATGTCAAAGCTATGTGAATGCTTTGATATTCAGTTAATATCGCTGTCAAAATCAAAGTTGATTCAATCATATGATGAAATCTCTGATCAAAAATCGATTACACACGCTCTGTATACATCGATCATGATACAAGAACACAAGAATGAAATGATGTCTTTATTGATAACTTATCTAGATCAACACAAGATAATCATTGAAAATCTTTGATTGAAAAGAAATCAAATGTTGATAGATTCTGCAAACGATTGATTAATATCATCATTGAAGATTCAAACATCAAAATCTGTTGTTTCAAAAGCAAGCAGTCAATCAGCATTTCACAGATTTGAATCAAATGAGATCTGCAAAATGAAACAAAAGAACTTGAACTCAACTGTTACATCAACGATCATCTTGAAGAGATTCATGAATCAGAAATCAGTGAATAGATTCATTGAATCTGCTCAATTCATTGAATCTGTTCTCATAGCAAAGCAAAGCACTCAAGTTGATCTCGATCAACTTCGCTCATTTCAGTCAACTGAGACAAAGAAACTCATCAATATTATCATGATCAAAGTCGCTGTATATTGAACTCTAGTCAAGAATAAGAAGATCAAGATCTTCTTTTTGATCATTAGTGAAATCAACAAAGCGCTTAGCTCAGTTGAAGATTTCGCGAAACTGAATGAAATGATCTTTGTCATGTCATTAAATGAACTGAAAAAGAAGCTTTTGATAGTTTATCACGACTTTCTGAATGTTTTTGATAAAGAAAAGACAACGCAGTTGTTCTTGCATTGATCATATGATCATAAGATTGAATTAGAAGATGAAAGTCAATCATCTAGAAGTCGATTGTATCTCATGTTGAATCACAAGTTGCAGAAGATCAAGAAGTATCTAGAAGAGAACTTGAAGAAGAAGTTCATTACTTTCAGCAAAGCTCTCTTCGCTTCGTCAATACTATTTGTCAAAAAGAAAGATGATAATCTTTGCTTTTGTATGAATTATTGAAAACTGAATGCTCTGATCAAAAGAAATCGTTATTCAATATTCTTGATAAACGAAGTACTAGCTCGAATTCAAGACAGTAAGTATCTGACTCAACTTAACATTATTATTACGTTCAATAAACTGTGCATGAGTTCAAAAAACGAGAATTTGACTACTTTATTACTTTCTTCAATGTTTACAAGTATAGAGTAATGCTTTTCAAATTGATCAATGAATTCACGTCTTTTCAGCACTATATCAACGATGTATTGTTCAACTGTCTGCACAAGTTCTGTCAGACATACTTGAATGATATTCTCATTTATAGTAAGATCTTAAAAGAACATAAAACTTATGTGAAAGAAGTGCTAAACAAGCTTCGCGAAGTCGACTTGCAGATAAACATTGACAAGTGCAAATTCAAGATTCAGAAAATCTTGTTTTTTAAACTACTGATATTCATCAATGATCTGCGAATGAATTCTTGAAAAGTAGATGTGATTCGAAGCTGAAAAGTGTCTCAATCGTTGACTCATGTGCAAATCTTCATTGACTTCTGCAACTTCTATCAACGATTTATAAAGAACTTCTCAAAAATTATTCAACTCATGATAAAGCTGACTCAAAAAGATCATTTCTTTGAATGAACAGAGATCTGTCAAATGATCTTTGAAGAACTAAAGCAACAGATGATAACAGTCTTCGTTCTGAAGCATTTTGACTCAATCAGAGAAGCTATTCTGAAAACGAACTTCTTAAACTACGTGAACGACGAAGTATTGTCTCAGTATGATGATGAAAGCATTCTACATTCAGTGATCTTTTACAGCAAGAACATGATTCTTGCAGAATGCAACTACGAGATCTATGACAAGAAACTGCTGATCATTATTTGCTGTTTGAAGCACTGACGCTTTAAATTGAAATGTACAGATATTTTGATCAAAATCTTCATCAATCATCTGAATTTGAAGTACTTCATGATGATCAAAAAACTGATCAGACAACAGACTAAATGAGCTGAGAAATTATCTGAATATAACTTCAAGATCATATATCAGTCGAGAAAACTGAATCTGAAAGTCGACGCGCTGATCAGAATGTCAAACGTCAAGTCAGTTGAAGCAAATGATGATCAAAAGCTATATCAGCATCAGATGCTATTGTCAGAAGACAGATTTGAACTGCAATCAATAAAAGCTGATCAAGAAGATGATCAGAAAGCTGATCAAGATCTGACTCAGATTTTGCTCAGATCTGACTCAGAATTTGACTCAAAATCTGACTCAGATTCAAAACATGAATCGAATGCTAACGAAAATTCGGTCGAAGAAATGATTTCTATTCAGAATCAAATTATAGTCGAAAATTGAATGAATCAACTGTGCTTCAATATTCAAATAATCATGAAACAAAACAAAAGAACTTGTCAAGATATTGATCTAGACAATTGCAAAGTACTTGATGAAGTACTCTGAAAAGATGATAGACTATGAGTTTTTCAGTCAATGATCACTTGATTGATAAAAGAAGCACATGATCTTTCAATCAGTGATCACTTTGACATGAATCAAACGTTGAACTTGCTGAGATTATCATATTGCTGATCAAAGATGAGAATGATGATCAAGCGCTACATTTAAAACTGTTACGTTTATCATAGATCAAAAGCATTGAGAGATCAAATCAATGAACTGCTGAAGTCATTGCTCATATCAGAGCAGCGATGACAGAACATATCATTAGACTTCATTATTGATCTATCAGAAAGTGATGAAAACAACGCGATTCTAACAGTCATAGATCAATTGTCTAAGAAATGACATTATATATTGTGTTGATCAGATGACGAAGAAACTTTCGCAGAATAAACAGTCAAGCTACTGTTAATATGAATCTTCAGAATTCATGAATTACTCAAATCAATAATGTTCAATCGTGATTCACAATTCATATTGATTGTCTGAAAGTCTCTATGTCTGAGACTCAACATCAAGGTAAATCTATTCACAGACTATCATTTGCAAATCAATGATCAAACAGAAAGAACGAATTAGAATGTGAAATGATATCTATGAAGCTATTGCTCATATATGCAAGATGATTGATTCGCCTGATTATTCATGATTGAATTCATTGATAACAATGCTATTTCGCTGTCAATTGAACAGTCAACGTTCTTTCTTAATAAGAACTTTCACTCTCATATAAGCTTCGATTCGAACTCAATTGAATATGAGATCACTTGAGCTAGAATCGAAGTAGACAAAGCAAAGAATATATTTGAACACATGAAATAATCACTAGCATTGATCAAACAAGTCTTGATAAGAGTCAGAATCACAATGAAGAAACAGATTGATAAGCATTGAAAGAAAATGATTTACAAGATAAATGACATGATGTTTCTGAATTCTAGAAACATAATGATTTCATGATTATCAAAGAAGCTAAACGATAAAATGCTAGAATTTTTCAAGATTCTGATTGAGATTGAACATGCATATCAACTGAAACTATCATTGATTATGAAGATACATTCGAAGTTTGCATCAAATTTGCTGCAACTAGATTCAAAGAACTCTCTGAATGAACAATGAAATGAATCGTCTGATTCTATAGTGATCAACGACAAAGATGAATGAAAGATGAAGAACATACTGAACTTCAAACACTACAAACGAGATAAACGACTACAATATTATGTCAATTGAAAAAAATACAATGTTGATCTACATTGATACAACGTCAATGAAAGTGAATTTGAAGAATGCTTGAAGATCATAAATGACTTTCATGAATGATATTCAAACAAGTCAAGATAGAAATTGACTTAAGAAAGATCGATTGAACTGCAGCAATGAAAACATTGCTAGATGAAGAGAGAAAATAATGTTGCAATCGTGCACTTTGAATTAATCTAACATAGATCATGTCAGACTATCATAGACTAGTATAGAACTGATGTTGACACGCTAGCGATCTAGCGTGTCTTCGTGAGTAAAACTAATGACGTGTTGCATCTTCTTTCTTCTTTAGCTTTGAACTTCTAGTTAAAATACATTCATATAATTCGCTTTATGCAAACTCATAACAGAACACTGACTTTTTGTACAAGATGATCACAAAAAGAGAGTGAAACAACTAAAAGTCGCTTTTGATAAGAATGATGAGCTAGAGAAAAAGATCAATCAGTTACAAGATGAGCAATTGAACTTCAGAGTGAAATAACATCAAGCTGATCAATTTATGTCTCATCAAGATACTCAGTCAGCTGAGCAACGAGTCAATCAGAAAGTTGAATGAAGCTCAACTTTCAAAGCTCACTCTCAATGAGAATCTTCTACTCTATCTGAAAATGAAAACAATCATCACAAGTTCATTAAGCTTTTGAATTCACTCATCTTCATTGAAACAGATGACTTTATCTGAAAGACATGAAACACTAAAATAGCTGACAAGCTCAATGTCAACATGAATCATTATTTTACTGAAAAGATTCATATTGTCTATGTGATTTTCAGACTAGAAGATGATGCTGATCAGCAAATTTATGCAAAGCATCATGTTGATGCTTTCTCACTTTATCAGTCACTATCAGAACTACTGAAACATTTGAAAGAAATTTACGAAGATCAGAATTTGATTTAAAAGTGTTGTTGCAAATATGTTACTCTGAAGCAACTCAACAAGTCTTTCAGCTCTTTCTATTCAGAATTCACTAAAATATTCAGCTTTCTGAACTACGACAATATCATTCTGATGAACGACATTCAGAATAAAATCAACAATCGTCTTCAGAACGCGTTGTCAGTTTGTCTCATAAAGTTTAGCTCACTTGATAAGCTCAAGATTTTTCTTCAAGATGTGAATAACAAACAATGAGTCAATTATCAGCTACGTGATGAGCAATGAACAGTCAAATTGATAGCAGCTTCAAAAAAACGTTTTGTTTCTTCGTTGATATCAGCTTCAATCTTGACTACTAGCTATGTTCAACTCATTACTTTTTTCACTCTTGAATCTGAATGATCAAGAATGTCAATCATCTGCTTTAACTGCAAAGTATTGAGTCATATTTCAAAGAACTGCTTTCAGCTGAAGACTAGTACTTCAACATCTTGTGCATTTATCTCTTGTCTCAATGAGATCATCATGTCAAAAGAAGAGAAGAAATTATTTACAGAGAAATTGAAGAATGAGACAAAAAACTAGTGACTTTCATCAAAGATGCAGTGAAAGATATGTTAATTTCTTCAACAACGAGCAGCTCAAATGACTTTTTTGTTTCAAAATCTTTGACTATTAAATGTATATTATTTAGTGATAAAATTAGTTACTTATTAAAGTCATTGATTGACATTGAAGCAGCTAACTATTCATTCATTGATGAATTAACTGCGCAGAATGTTTGTGATCATTTGCAAATTGAATCATTATCTTTAATTAAGCTCAAGTCAATAAGAAAATTGAATGATCATTATGTAAAAAAGCTCATTACTCATGCAATTTATTTGAATCTGACTGTTCAAAATCATATGAAACGTTTCATCTTTATGCTGATTACTCAATTGAGTCAGCATCAGATGATTCTTGAAAAAACATGAATGAATAAGATCGAGATAATGATTGATATGAGAAACGATCATCTTCAATTTTCTGATTCAAAGACTTATATCAATGCTAGCTTGATCTCTCTTTCTGTCATCAAGAAAATCGCAATAGAACAGAAGAGTTCGATTTCTATTCAAATACTAAAGAGATTTATTTCTTCTGTCATCATTCAACTCAGCGAGAAGTCATCTTCATTCAATAAAATTATGAAATCATCTAATTCAATTAACTTCGCTTCGTTTTTTGATTCAATGAACATAGCAATGATAAAGACTGCAGCATATAAATCACTAGTTAAACGATTGAATGTGACTACTTTCGCGATTATCATCATGAAAATCAATCGACTTCTAAAAACAGCTAGAAATAAACTCGAAGACGTAAATCTACAAGAGCTTTCACATGAAGAGATTTTGAAAGAAGTCAAAGCTAAGCTTTCTTCGAAATATCATGACTATTTAGACGTGTTTGATTGAGCTATGACTGATCAACTACTTTCTCATCGCTTTTATGATCACAAAATTGAGTTGACAGACGAAAAAACATCTTCTTGAAGTCATTTCTATCATATGTTTGATTACAAGCTTCAAAAGATGAAGAATTATCTGATTAAACATCTGAATAAAAGCTTTATATCTTTCAGCTTGATTTCATATGCTTCGCTCATACTATTCATTGAAAACAAAGATGATAGTCTGCGTTTCTGCATCAATTATAGAAAGCTCAATGCTTTGATCAAATGAGATTGCTACTCTTTACTTTTAATAAACGAAACTTTCGCTTGTATTCAAGATAGCAAGTATCTGACTTGATTAAATATAATAGTCATCTTCAACAAACTACGCATGCATTCAAGAAGTGAAGATTTGACTATCTTTATTATCTTTTTTGACTTTTACAAATATCACATGATGTCTTTCAAATTAATCAACGACTTAACTTTCTATCAACATTATATGAACGATGTGCTGTTTAATTATCTACATCAGTTTTGTCAGATCTATTTAGATGACATTATCATCTACAGCAAAACATTGAAGAAACATAAGTGATACATACGATTAATTCTACATAAACTACAAGAGACTGATCTTCAAATGAATATAAACAAGTGCAAGTTTCATGTTCAGAAGATTTTCTTTCTGAAACTATTACTATTCATTGAAGAACTAAAGATGAATCTCAGAAAAGTATAAGCAGTAGTTGAATGATTTACTTCTACAAATCTCACTCAGATGCAGTTCTTCGTCAACTTCTGCAACTTCTATCAACATTTTATAAAGAACTTTTCAAAGATTGTTCATTCTCTGATTCAACTAATTCAAAAAGAGATGATATTTGAATGAGATTAAGCTTGTCAAATGATCTTTGATCATATGAAGAAATGAATGATTGAAGTCTTTATTCTTCGTCATTTTGATCAGAATAAAAAGACTATTCTTGAAACAGACTCATTCAACTACGTCAACAATGACATACTTTCTCAGTATAATGATGAAGAAACATTGCATTCAATGATTTACTACAGCAAGAATCTGAGCTTCGCTGAGTGCAATTACGAGATCTATGACAAGAAACTACTAGCAATCATTTAAGTCTTTAAGCATTGATGATCTGAGCTGAAATTGACTGAGTTACTCATCAAAATGTTCATTAATCATCAAGCTTTAACGTCATTAATGAAAGATAAAAAGCTAAGTAGACATTAAATGCGCTGAGTACAAAAGCTCATTGACTTCAACTTCAAAATCATGTATTGCTCAGACAAATAAAACATTAAAGTCAATGCATTGACTTATTGAGTCAATTCAGTTTCTAGAAGCTTCAAGAATGAATGATGTTACTATCAGCAAACTACAATTCTCACATTGAATTGAATGAAAATTGCTGATTTAAAGAAGAACATCAATGAATCAATTTATAAATAAATTCTTGAAACTAATGAAATCGATGAGAATTGTATGCTACTTCGTGAAGTCATATTAAAAGATGAAGTTTAATATGAAGATATTAAATTAAGAAATTGTTGAGTTCAGAACAAAATACTATATCAAGATGATCTTCTATGAGTTTTCTTTGATAAGCATCTTCAAATGAAGTTAATTCAAGAAGTTCATGATCAATCTTTTATTGATCATTTCGAAATTCTCAAAATAATGAAAATCATAAGAAGATACTACTATTGATCTTTAATATGAAAGACAATAAGTTAATATATTTGAAACTGTTACATTTGTTAATGATTAAAGACTTCTTGAGATAAATTCAATGAACTACTACATTCTTTATTCATATTCAAACAGCAATGAAAGAACATAGTCATAAACTTCATCATCAACTTATCTTTTTTGAAAGACAAAAACATCATACTAACAGTGATATGTAAATTGACAAAGAAATGACATTATATTTCTTGCTTCACTGATGATGAGAAAATCACAGCAGAAAAAACAGTTGAGCTAATGCTTCAGTGAATATATTGAATACATGATTTACTCGATTTCATTGTTTCAAATTGAGACTCTCAATTTATCTTCATTTTATGAAAGTCGCTTTGCAAAAGATTAAACATTAATCTTCAACTCTTCACAGTCTATCATTTTCAGATCAATGATCAAAGTGAACAAGTCAATCAGAATGTTGAAAGATATCTTTCATTCTGTTAGAGATCAATCTAGAGCGAGTCATAGAGATGTCATTTAACTAATAGATAAATGCTAAGAAAGAAAAGTATCTACAGAAAAAAACTCGATTCTTATATGTGTGTTTCTCAGCTCTGTGCTAAACTCAATTGAGTTGACGTCTTACACATATGATGCAGAGTCTCAATGATATCATCTCTAGATCAGATTCTCGCTAGACTCAATTAGAATGAAATCAGACGAAGATTAGATGAAGAATAAACGAAGAATAGACAAAGACTAGAATCATAACATTACTTTCTTTTCTTGACTATTCATGTTTGCATGAATGTTGTTTCTTAGTGCGCTTTTCTTGAATATTTGATGTGAAAGTCGTCAATCATCTCTTGAGCGTTCATAAATTCGTCGTCGTCAGCGTTATATCAGTTGAGATCGTTATCATAATTCTTTCATTTGACTTGATATTGAAGTCGTCTTTTATAGTGTCAAAAGTTCAGTATATCATCGATTTTTCATTCGTCTTCATCGTTTATCACTATTGATTTCGAAGATTCATTCTTTTGATCAAACAGAGAGTCATCAACGACAGAACGAAGAAGCTCTGAATGAAATACATCATGTATACGCATAGTCTCTGATAGTTTCAACTTATAAAATGAGTCAACAGACTCAATGATCTGAAATGAGTCGAGCATCTTGTCATTCAATTTTTTGAAAGATCTCGCTGTAATGATGTTTCGTTCGTTCAGAAACATCTTTGATTCGATCTCATAATTGATCTTCTTTCTATGCTTATTAGCTTGATTCATCATTTGTTTCTGTGTTTTGATCAGAGCTTCACGAGCGAAGATCAAAGTCTTGTTCATTTGTTCAAATATATTCTTGACTCGATTGATCTGCAAGCGTTCGCGAGTGCTTTCATACTCGATGATGTCAGAGTCGAAGCTCATACAAGAATGAAAGCTCTTGTTCATAAAGAAGAGAGTCAAGAAGATGATTGATGACAAGATGTTATTGTCAACAAACTTGATCATGAATAGTCACTTAGATCAGTCGTTCTGCATATATGAACAGAAGAATCAAAGATATCGCTTGATGTTCTGATTGACTTGTTCGCTTTGATCATTGATCTGAGAATGATAAATGATGAACAATTGAAGAAAAATGTTCAGTCATTTGCAAAGAAACTTTCATAGTATAGAGATGAATTGCGAATCTCGATCAGATATATTACGATTCTAGTCTTCGTCTATTCTTCGTCTAGTCTTCGCCTGATTTCATTCTAATCGAGTCTAGCGAAAATCTGATCTAGAGATGATATCATTGAAACTCTGCATCATATATGTAAGACGTTAACTCAATCGAGTCTAGCACAGAACTGAGAAACATACATATAAGAATCGAGTTCTTTTCTGTAGATACTTTTCTTTCTTAGCATTTATCTATTAGTTAAATGACATCTCTATGACTCGCTCTAGATTGATTTCTAATAGTAGATAAATTCTAATCAACTATTCTGCTATTGATCGTGTAGATGATATGAAATAATCTACTTCTATTCAGAAAATTGGCAAGAAATTCTTTGAATTACTTTCATCAAAACACACATTCAAATTTACTTAAATTTACTCAAATTTATCAAATCAATCACTCAATCAAATCTATTTATCTATCTTTCTCACAATAACACGCGACTTCAAATCAGTCGAGTCATGAACAGCTCGTCTGCTTAGAAGCATTGCTAGCAGACGCGTTTTCATTATTTCTTTCGATGTTTCAGCTGAATCTCAGAATGTCACTATCTCATAAGACATCAACATGAATCAACAACTTCGTCAATGAGCTATTGATCAGTCAGACGAAATCATCAAGATGCTGATCGAGCTAAGAAATCAATGAGACATGACTTTGAAACTCAACAAGCAATGAATCGATGTTCAAGTCAATCACATCAAGAGACTTGATGAGCTAGAGATCAATCAAATGACAATAAACACTCAAGAAGAGACTATCGTTGATCTACGAGAGAAAGTCTTGAGTCTAAAAAAGAAACAGCGTTCAGCGAATCAATCTCGATCTCGTCAGTTTACGAAATCTCTATCTCGTCAATCTATTGAGAATCATACTCAACGTAAATCGTTCACTCTATTTGATAATGATCATCACAAGTTCTTCAAGTTTTCGAACTCATTTATATTCACTGATAAAGATGAATCAACATGAGACAGCTGAAGAGTCAAGATGAACGACAAGCTTCAGACAAATGTCAATCACTTCGATAATGAAAATATCTGTATTGTCTATGTGATATCTAGACTAGAAGATGATGCTGCTGAGCACATCTTTGCTTGACGTCAACATGATGCTTTGCATTCATACATATCGATCGATGAGCTATTTGAGCATCTGAAAGAAATATACAATGAACTGAATAGAAATTGAAAGTGTCATCACGAGTACAACGCTCTGAGACAAGCAGAAAAGTCTTTCAATGTCTTCTACTTCAACTTTATGAAGCTATTCAGCTATCTCGAATACGATGATTGTACTCTGATGAACGATCTTCAGAATAAAATCAATAATCGCTTGCAGAACGCTTTATCAGAGAATTTTACTTCGCTCACTCACTTAAGAATCTTTCTTCAAGATGTGAATAATAAACAGCGAGTCAACTATCAGCTACGCAGTCAGCTTCGCACTGTCATCGTCAAAGTCACTGTCGTACTTGATAAATGCATTGCTACTTCATTGTCAGTGACGACTTCAATAATCAATTATGTTAAGTCTATTCTCTCTTCTATCTCTGAATCAGCAAGATCGTCTATCATCTGCTATACTTGCAAGACTTCAAATCATTTGTTCAAGAATTGCTCTCAGAACAAGATCAACACTTCGACATCTTATGCATTTATCTCTCGTCTACATGAAATCATCATTTCGAAGAATAAAGAGAATGAGAAAATGTTTTCTTCTTCAAAGAATAGCGAGACAAAAAACTAGAGACTTTCATCAAAGACGCGATGAAAGATGTGTTAATTTCTTCAACGATGAGCATGTCAGATAATTCTTTTGCTTCTGAATCTTTGATTACTGAATGTATACTTTCTAGCAATGAAATTAGTTACTCATTGAAGTCATTGATAGACATCAAAGCTGCTGACTATTCGTTCATTGATGAAGTGATCACGCAGATTGTTTGTGATCAGTTGCAAATCAAGCTTCTGACTTTGATTAAAGCGAAGTCAATTCGAGAATTTGACAATCATTATGCTAAGAAACTCATTATTCATGCCATCTATTCAAATCTGACTGTTCAAGATCATATGATTGATACAGCTTCTATGTTGATCACTCAATTAGATCAACATCAAATGATTCTTGAAAAAACATGAATGAACAAAATCAATCTAATAATAGATATGCAAATCGATTCTCTTCGATTTTCGAATTTCACTTCTAGTCAGAAATTGATTGTTCTACTCTCAAGTTATAGAACAATCACAAAACAGAAGCGTTTGACTTCTACTCATATACTGAGAAGACTCTTCACTTTCGTTATCTTTTAACTCAGTCAGAAATCACTCTCTTTCGATCAGTCAAAAGAGAAGTTCGTTAAAATGATCAAACAGTCAAAATCGCTTGAAGCAGTTTCGTTTAGCATCAACTCTAAATTGACGTTCAGTCTGAAATCAGCTTTCAGTTCAATCAACATATTCATGATAGAGACAGTCGCATATAAAATGTTAGTCAAATGATCAGACATCAAGATCTTTGCTGTTATCATCTTGAAAATCGATTGACTCATAACTACAGTTGAAAACAAGTTTGAAGAAGTGAATCTGCATGAGCTTTTTCACGCTGAAGTTCTTGAGCAAGTCAAGATCAAGCTTTTCTCTGAATATCACGACTATCTAGACATCTTCGATCGAGCAATGATCAATTAGCTATCATTGCATCGTTTCTATGATCACAAAATTGAGTTGATCGATGAAGAAATGCTTTCGCGAAGCAGACTATATCAGATGTTCAATCACAAGCTTCAGAAGATAAAGAAGTATCTGATTGAACATCTGAACAAAGAATTCATTTTCTTCAGTTTTGCATCATACGTTTCGCTCATTTTGTTCATTGAAAAGAAAGACGAAAGTCTGCGTTTCTGCATCGATTACAGAAAGCTCAATGCTTTGATCAAACAAGATCGCTATTCTTTGTCATTGATAGACGAGACTTTCACTCATATACAAGAAAGCAAGTATCTGACTCGATTGAACATCATTGTCGCGTTCAACAAGCTACGCATGCACTCAGATAGTGAAGATTTGACTATCTTCATTATCTTCTTCGACTCATACAAATATCATGTAATGCTTTTTGAATTAATCAATGAATCAACGTTCTATCAACACTATATGAATGACGTGTTGTTTGAATATCTACATCAGTTTTGTCAGATTTATCTAGATGACATTATCATTTACAGCAAGATCTTGAAGAAACACAAGCGACATGTATGATTGATTCTGAATAGACTACGAGAAGCTGATCTACAGATAGACATCAATAAATGCAAGTTTCATGTTCAGAAAATCATCTTTTTAGAACTTTTGATGTCAATCGAGAAACTTAAGATGAATTCACGAAAGATGCAAGCAGTCGTTGATTAATCTACACTCAATAATCTTCTTCAGATGCAGTTCTTCATTGACTTCTGCAACTTCTATCAATGCTTCATCAAGAACTTTTTGAAGATTGTTCGTTCAATGATTCAACTTACTCAAAAGAAGATCATATTTGTATGAAATGAAGTCTATCAGATTGTCTTCGATCATATGAAGAGATGTATGATTGAGACTTTTATACTACGTCACTTTGATCAAACTCGTAAGACTATTCTTGAAATCAACTCATTCGACTACGTCAACGATGAAGTTCTGTCTCAATATGATGATGAAGATGTTCTACATTCGATTGTCTTTTATAACAAGAACATGTCTTCTGCTGAATGCAACTACGAAATATATGATAAAGAACTTCTGATCATCATTTGAGCATTTGAACATTGACGACTTGAACTGAAGCTAGCTGACATTTCTATCAAGATGTTCATCAATCATCAAGCGCTCATCTCATTGATGAAAGATAAAGAGCTGAGCAGACATCAGATGCGCTGAATTCAGAAGCTAGCTGACTTCAACTTCAAAATAATGTATCGATCTGATAAACAGAACATTAAGATCGATGCATTAATTCATTGAGCTGACTTCGTGTTTAAAGATTTCGACGATGAACGCGTTTGATATCAAAGAACTACTATTCTGACATTGAATCAAATGAAGATCGCTGATCTAAAGAAGAATAATGATCAATCAATCTATAAACAGATTCTTGAGACTAATGAGATTGACGAGAATTGTACGTTACTTCGCGAAGCAATAGCAAGAAACGAGACATAATATGAAGATATCAAATTGAAGAATTGTCGAACTCAGAATGAAATCTTGTATCATGATAGTCAGCTATGAGTCTCGTTCAACGAGCTTCTACAAATGAATCTGATTCGTGAGATACACGATCAATCGTCGATTGATCATTCTGAAATTCTTAGAACAGTGAAGATCATAAAGCGAAATTACTATTGATCTTCTATGCAAAAAACGATAGATCGATATATTTGAAACTGCTATGTATGTCAACGTTCAAAGACATCAAGAAATAAATCAAATGACTTGCTTCAATCTCTATCTATATCTGAACAGCGATGACAAGACATAGCAATGAACTTCATTATCAATCTATTTGATTCATACAATTACAACGCTATTCTGACTGTCATTTGCAGATTGTCAAAAGAAAGACATTATATTTCTTGCATCACTGATGATGAAAATATCACAGCTGAAAAGACAGCTGAAATGCTGATTCAATGAGTATATTGAACTCATGATCTATCAAGCTTCATAGTATCTGATCGAGATTTGCAATTCATCTCTATACTATGAAAGTCTCTTTGCAAACGACTGAGCATTTCTCTTCGATTGTTCATTGTCTATCATTTTCAGATCGACGATCAAAGCGAACAAGTCAATCAGAACATCGAGCGATATCTTCAATTCTTCTGTTCATATATGCAGAATGACTGATCTAAGTGACTATTCATGATTGAGTTTGTCAACAATAACGTCTTGTCATCAATCATCTTGTTGTCTCTCTTTTTCATGAACAAGAGCTTTCATTCTCGTATAAGCTTCGACTCTGACATCATTGAGTATAAAAGCATTCGCGAACGCTTGCAAATCAATCGAGTCAAGAATATATTTGAACAAATGAACAAGACTTTGATCTTGTTACGAACATGTCTGAATCGATCAGAGTTCAGATCTAACTCTAATCAATTTGATTAGAGTAAGTCATAACGCTATGTCTAGTTTGAACCTAGCGCATTTCTTCGAGTCATTCTCAGCACTTCTTCTCGTTGTTCAGCACTTTCTTCATTCATTTCTTTCATCATTCTTTTAGACAAACACATCTGACATATTACATCACATCTGTATCGAGTCTAGCGCAGTCTCAAGTCATTATTTATAGAAGAGCTTGCACTCTTTCTCTTCTGTATTCTTAATGTCTTGTTATAGCTATCTCTAAAGAACAATACATACATATCAGCTCTGAGTCTCTTTGATTGAATGATCTAGACACGATCTCAACATTACATTAAGAATCTCGTTTATCATATGATACAGATACTCATTACTCGTTCAATATACTCGTTCAGGCAGATCGAGTCTAAAGAAATTCGTTTACCTGATGATCAACGCAATTGAAAGACAGAACAACACTAGAGAATCTATAGAATCAACAGCGAGGCTGGTTGAATTGCTAGACGACTTACAGCTCATTAAGTACACATCGTTCACTTCGATTAATAGAATCAGCGATAAAGAATCTTCGTTGATTGCTAGAGAATCAAATCGATCAAGAGAATCAATCAACTCTCAAATCAAACAACAAAAACGACTTTACCTTCTATTATCGAGCATCATTCTTCGCTCGATTTCTTTCTTTCAAAAAACACTCGTTCAATTCAATCTCTTCTTTCTCTCTCATCATGTCTCGTCTCTTTAAAGAGCATTTCAAAGTCTCATTCTTCATTGTTGAAGATAACGACTCATTCGCTGAAATCATAACATCTTCTATGACTATGAAAGCTTTGAAGAAACGATGCGAAGAGCTGAAAGCTAGACTACAAGCTAGAAAGATTATCTCGTCATCGTCAATCTACTCTGAGCGTTCTAGATTTCAGAAAATACTCGATTCTTCGTTGTTCACTGATGAAAAGAATTCTATCTGAGAGAACTGATATGAAAAAGTTCAGAACAAGCT
>JAABUS010003401.1_pt1 | contig 25965 bp, 27 predicted proteins | sample 5560161 | NCBI WGS metagenome assembly JAABUS01 (sample SAMN10711885, study PRJNA513376) | rock metagenome | isolation source: Antarctica rocks | place: Antarctica: Victoria Land, Trio Nunatak nord | collected 2016-01-04
AGTCGGTGGCTCGACGTCCCCATCTCGCACAACCATGGTGCTCCCTTCCTCGCTCCACCGGAAGGGTAGCCCACGAACGAGCTAACTGATGCTGTAGGGGAGGTGACAGTGTGTTGAAAAAGTGGCCTTCGCAGCGATCCTAGCCTCCGAACGAGACACAGAGCGCCGAGGGACGGTGCTTCCTCCGTCGCCCGTAGAAGGCGCCGGGCAGGAGCAAGCAGGGGTTTGCAGCAGCCTGTTCACCTTCTGGTAGATGCGCCGCCTTTCGAGGACCGTTATCGTTACGTTCGCGCCGTATGTACGGAGAAGGAGATAGGTAGATGTTCTGCAGGGTGGCCTTGCACGAAAAGGTGCCGGGCAGCGTGGCCTCGGATGGGGCCAGGAACTTCCGCGCATGGGTCAAAGGGCTGCCGGGCTTCGTCGGCGGCCCTCGGGCCGCTGTTGTTCGGGTTCGTTGTCGAGGGGACCTCGTACTCGACGGCCTGGCTGCTCTGTGCTGGCGTCGCCCTGCTTGCGGCGGCTGCCATACTGGCAGGGAGAGCCATGGTTCTGCGCGAACGCACAGTCCCTGGCTAGACGGAAGGGCGCCCGGAACTTCGTCCGGCAAACTCCGGTGAAACATAGTACGGTGTGGCGCGTGAAAGCCTCCCCGGAGCATCGCAGAGTCTGGGCTTACTATGCGCTTCTGTTCGTGGCCGGGCTCACCATCCTGGTGGGATGGTGGGCGCGGGTATTCGACATTACCTTCCCCAACAAGCGGATGTGGGATGAGATCTACTTTCCAGTCTTCGCCAGAGACTATCTGAAGGGCGTCCCTTTCTTCGACCTGCATCCTCCCCTCGGCAAGTTCATCCTGGCCGTCAGCATCGCTATGTTCGGCGATGACCCGTTGGGATGGCGGTTTATGCCAGCGGTGTTCGGATGCGCGCTGGTGGTGCTGGCGGCGGTCTTCGCGCGTAGATATTTTGGGGATTCCGTTCCGGCCATCTTGCTCGCCGCCCTCTTCGGGGGGGAGACGATCTTCATAATCTATTCGCGCACGGGTCTGCTGGACGGCATCCTTGTATTCTTCGTGCTGGCTACGTTTTTGATGGCGCTGCGGGCCGAGAACCGGGATCAACTGGTGTGGCCCGCGCTGCTGCTCGGGCTGACCATCGCCATCAAATGGGCTGTGCTCGGTATTGCCATCCCCATCGGATATATCCTGTGGCACAAGGGGCTCTTCCGGCCTTTTCTCGCCAGCTTGAGCATCTCCGCCGTGGTCTACATACTGGTCGTGTTCGCAGGCCAGATCTGGAACCCGACAGGCCCGTTCGACACCTTCAGCAACCAGAACACGGTGATGAACGTAATCGAGTGGCACAAGCAGGCCCTCCGCAACGCGGGCAGGTCCATCCCCAACAGCGAGGGGTCGCAGTGGTGGACGTGGCCGCTGCTTGGGCGTCCGATCATCTTCTTCCACGATACCAACGCGGCTGGCAAAGACCTCGTCTTCCTCGCCATCGGCAACCCTTTCGTGTGGTGGAGCAGCACGCTCGCGGTTCTCACCGGGGCGGGAGAGATCATCCGCCGCCTTATCTTCAGAAAGCCGCTCGCCGACCATCAACTAGTCCCGATAGTGATGGGCTATGCCTTCCTCATGCTGCCGTGGATACCAGGAACCCGCATCCCTTACGTGTACAACTACCTGCCGGGATACGCCTTCGCCCTGCTTGCCCTGACGTACTGGCTAACCCTGCTGTGGAGGTACAGGTGGTGGGGACCATGGATTGTAGTCTTCTATACGGTTCTCGCTTTCGCGTTCACCCTGTACTTTCTGCCCCTGGTTACGGGGCTGCCGCTGGATCACGAGAGCCTGCGCCAACACGTGTGGATAGAGACTTGGGACCACGGCGAGTTTCAATAATCCCGCGTTCGGATGGGCTTACCCAAAGAAAGAGGGGCCGGGATTCTTCCCGGTCCCTCTTTTCGTTCTCTGAAGGATAGTTTAGAAGAACACTTTCTCGCAATCGTCGGCCACGTCGTCGCCCTTGTCGGCGTTGACCACGTCTTGGCCGCTGCCGCACTGGATGATGTCCCTGGCCTTCGCACCGCTGGCCGCGACTATTGTGTCGTTGCCAGGACCGCCTGAGATGGTGTCCACCGACCGGTCTGTGCCGAACTCTCCGGCGCCGTCGAAGATGTCGTCGGCGCCAGGGCCACCAGAGATGTCGTCGGCGCCAAGGCCGCCGAGAATGTAGTCGCCGCCGTTGCCGCCGGAGAGGGTGTCTGAGCCTTTGTCGCCGTTGTCGTGGCCGTTCACCGGGGCGGAACCGCGTATCCTGTCTCTGCCGTCGCCGCCGAAGATGGTGTCGTCACCGAAGCCGCCGTTCAGCCAGGAGTCGTCGCCATCGCGACCGTTGATCGTGTCGTTGCCTCCGCGACCGTCGATCTGGTCCGCATTCACCGTGCCGGAGAGGAGGTCGTCGCCGGAGGTGCCATTCGGCATGGCCGCGAAAGCCGTGCCCGTCGAGAGAATCGCCATCGTCGCCACCGCCGCAATAACCTTGCCCGTCCTCATCATCTCCGCACTCCTTCTCCCCCTCCATTTACCGGCCTCCCTGGCCGCCATATCTGGAACTTTAGAGAAGTTGCGTTACGTTACGGCGACAAGCGGGTAACACTTCGGTACTTTTTTGGTAACGGTTGTATAACAAGGGCGTTATGCGGGGAAAATATCCGAAAAGCCCAGGAAATTGTAGGTCAGGATCTCCCCGATATTTCGAACACGTTTCTATTTCGCAGCTTGCCCTGGAGTTGAGCTTCAGACCTGCCCCTGAGCTTTACCGAAGCCTCCCCCGCCTGGGCTCTGGATCGTGACGATATCTCCAGCTTCGAGTTCCCGGCTGATCTTGGGCGGCAATTCCTCGCCGTTGAGGAGATTTTTGCCCACCTCGCCGGGTTCACCACCCTGGCTCCCCTGTGGCGGGTGTCTGCGGCGGTCGGTCAATAGGGAGAGGCTCGCCGGTTCCAGAACGCGGACGGAACGGACTATGCCGTCGCCGCCCCGGTTTGCCCCGGCGCCACCAGATTCGTAGCGCAGTTCGTAGCGTTCGATCCGCATGGGGTACTCGAGTTCGAGGGCTTCGATGGGGGTGTTCAGCGTGTTGCTCATCCCGATGTGGACGCCTGAAGGACCGGGGCCATCCGAACCAGCGCCCTGCCCGCCGCCGATGGTCTCGTAGTATGTCCAGCCTGGGTCGCCGATGATAACGTTGTTCATAGTCCCCTGACCCTGGGCCGGAACCCTCTCAGGTGCGAACCCCGAGAGCGCCATGAGTACCGTGTCCGCGATGCGGTTGCTCGTCTCCACGTTACCTGCCACAACCGCCGACGGGTATGTGGCGTTGACCAGGCTTCCTTCCCGGGCTTTGATCTCCAACGGCACGTACGTTCCTGCGTTGGCGGGAATATCCTTCGGCAACAGGACGCGCAAAGCGAAGTAGCAGGCCGAGCGTGTGACGGGCAGCGGACAGTTGATATTGCCCGCCACCGAATCGGCGGTCTCCGTGAGGTCCATGGTCATGGTGTCGCCTTCTATCCGAACTGTCGCCCGAACCGGGATGTCCTCGTCGGTGACGCCATCTCCCTCCATGTAGTCTTCGGCGGAGTGCTCGCCGTCAGGCAGCTCGCGGATGGCCTCGCGGGTGCGCTTCTCGGCGTAGGAGATCACCTCCTCGAAAGCCGCCAGTACCGTATCCCTGCCCCGACGTTCCATCAGCTCCCGGACGCGTTGTTCGGCGATGTTGTTGGCGGCGATCTGGGCGCGCAGGTCGCCGCGCCGGATGTCAGGGGTACGGACGTTAGCAAGCAGCAGGTCGAGCACGTCCCTGACGTACTCGCCACTGCGCACGAGACGGATCGGCGGGATGACGATCCCCTCCTGGTAGATCTCACGCGAGTCGGAGGGCATGGAGCCTGGCCGCATCCCACCCACGTCCGAGTGGTGCGCCCGCGTGACGGCGTAGCCGACGATCTCACCGTCATCGTCCGAGACGGGGGAGACGAGGGTTATGTCTGGAAGGTGGGTGCCGCCGGAGTACGGATCGTTGATGGCGAATACGTCGCCCGGCTCCGGGTCGCGCGTCATGATCGCCGCGACTGCCTCAGGCATCGCACCGAGGTGGACCGGCATGTGTTCAGCCTGGGCGACCATCTGTCCCTGATCGTCGAAGAGCGCCGTCGAGCAGTCGCGCCGCTCCTTGATGTTCGAGGAATACGAGCCTCGAATGAGGACGGCGCCCATCTCCTCCGCGATCCCGGCAAGCGCGCTCGCCAGCACCGAGAGCGTCACCGGATCCAGCTTTTGCCCGCTCATTCTTTCTCCAGTACCAGCGTGCCGACGCCGTCAACCGCCCCTCGCCAGCCGGGCCGAACTACGCAAGTGGATTCCTTGAACTCGACGATCGCTGGTCCCGATACTTCCGAGCCCTCGCCCATCGTCTCCCGGTCGAGCACTGCCACCTCCAGCCACTCGCCGTCGAAGTTCGCCTTTCGTGAACCGGATTCCGGTTCACTTTCCGCCGCCGGTTCGTGTAACTCCGGTTTCTCGACGGGGACTGTGGCGATGAGACGCAGGTTCACGAGTTCCACGGCTTCGTCATCCATCCTGTAGCCGTAGCGTTGTTCGTGGGATGCGTGGAAGCGGGACTCCAGCTTCTGGAGAGAGCCCGCATCCACCGTGATCTCGAACGACTGCCCCGCATAGCGGAGGTCAGCCCGGCGGGTGTACTTCGGTTCATCCAGATCTTTCGCGGCGGTATTCTTCATCTCCACGAACCTGTTCTCGAACGTCTCCTCGTCTACTTCCTCCAGATCGGTGAGATAAGGGTTCACGTAGTCGCGGCGAAGGTCGGAGATGGCGAGACCTAGCGCGCTGAGTACGCCACCGGCCCGTGGAACGAGCACCGTGTTGATACCGAGTTCCTCTGCCAGCGAGCAGGAGTGCATACCGCCAGCGCCCCCGAAGGCGAGCAGGGCGAAGTCGCGCGGGTCAAGGCCGCGTTCGACGCTGATCACACGCAGCGCCCTTACCATCTCCGCATCCGCAACCCTCAGTATCCCGAGCGCCGCCTCCTCTGCATCAAGCCCGAGCTTCCCACCCAGGTCTGAAAGCGCCTTCCCAGATAGCTCGCGCTGGAGCACTACCTCACCACCCAGCTCCGTGCCGTCGGCAAGGTACCCGAGGAATAGGTTCGCATCCGTCACCGTCGGCTCCCCGCCGCCCTTGCCGTATGAAGCGGGACCGGGCTCCGCGCCAGCCGAATGCGGGCCGACACGCAGCGCACCGCCAGGGTCGGACCAGGCAACGGAACCGCCACCCGCGCTGACCGTGTGCACGTCCACCATTGGAAGTTTGATCGGCACTCCCGCGACCACGGTCTCCGTGGTGGTCTGGGCCTCACCCTCGATGATAGGTGCAACGTCGGTCGAGGTTCCGCCCATATCGAAGGTCAGAAGGTCGTGGTAGCCGCTCTTCTCGCCCATATAGGCCGCACCCACTACGCCCCCGGCCGGGCCGGATAGAACGCAGCCCGCAGCGTCGGATATGGCATCCTCAAGCGGCACCACGCCGCCTGAAGACTGCATGATCAGGGGTCCCGGAACACCGGCTTCCTCAGCCTTCTCGGCCAGGTTCGAGAAATAGGCGGCGAGCCTGGGCGCGAGATATGCGTCAGCGGCGGTGGTCGAGAATCGCTCGTACTCCCTGAACTCGGGCAACACCTCGCTGCTCAGGGAGACGTGAAGGTCTGGCATGGCTTCCCTGAGCGTTTCCCCGACGCGCCGCTCGTGCTCAGGGTGCATGAAAGCGAAGAGCAGGCACACCGCGACCGCCTCCACCTCTGCATCCTCGACGCTTGAGATGGCAGCTTTCAGGCTGTCTTCGTCGAGGGGGGAGATCTCACCTTCCTGCCCCATCCTCTCGCTGACCATGAAGCGAAGCTCTCGCGGTACGAGCGGTGGGGGGCGGTCGTGTGTCAGGTCGTAGAGGGCTGGTCGGTTCTGGCGGGCTATCTCCAGGATATCCCTGAAGCCCTCCGTCGTGACGAGCGCCGTACGGGCGCCTCGTCGTTCCAGCAGGGCGTTCGTGGCGACCGTCATACCGTGGGCGAGGGCGAGGACGGCGTCCGGTTCGACCTCTGAGGTCTGGATGGCGCCCATCACGCCTTCTGACTGGTCCTGCGGAGTGGACGGGACTTTCGCGGTGATCAGGGTTCCCTCGGAGAGGGCGACGAGATCCGTGAACGTGCCGCCCACGTCCACCCCGAGCCTGATGTCTTTCAAGCCGAATTAAGCCTGTTCCGAGACGAGCTGGCGTTCCTCGGGATCGTCCTCGTAGATGTCTTTCTGGAAGGTCTCTTCCGCGAGGAAGTAGCAGAGGACGCTCAGGGCGCACAGGGCCGCTATGTACACGGCGATCAGGACCGTACCCCCGATTGGGAACAGCGAGGTCGCGATGATCGGGGCGAGGGCGCCCCCGAAGATGCCGGCGATCTGGTAGCTGAACGAGGCCCCGCTGTAGCGCACCCGCGTGCCGAACAACTCGGCGTAGAAGGCCCCCTGGGCGCTGTACACGCAGGCGTGCCCGAGGCTCAACCCGGCGATGGTCGCAAGCACGATCAGGATGGAGGACTTCGTATTGAGCAGCCCGAAGAACGGGAACGTCCAGACCGCGAGGAACGCGGCGCCCGCAATCAGGAGCGGTCTTCGGCCTATCCGGTCGGACAGCGAGGCAAACAGGGGGATGGTGAAGACCTCGATGAGCGCGGCCACCGCAATAGCCGTCAGGCCGACGCTCGAAGGCAGGCCAAGGTTGGTCGAAATGTGAGTCAGCGAGTAGACGGCCAGGATGTAGAAAGAGGCGTCGATGCCGATTCGTGAGCCAACGCCGAGTATCAGGTTCTTCGGATACGTTCGAAACACGTCAACTATCGGCGTCTGGGCTTCGGTCTGGGACTCTTGAACCTGCCTGAACGCTGGACTTTCGAGAATCCTGAGCCTGATGAACAGCCCGATCGCCACCAGTATGAAGCTGAGAAGGAACGGTATGCGCCACGCCCACGCGCCGAACGCGGCGTCGCCAGCCAGCGCCGAAACTATGGCGAAGACGCCGGTTCCGATGACCAGTCCGGCTGGGGCCCCGCTCTGCGGCCAGCTTCCGTTCAGGCCGCGGCGGCCTTCGGGGGAGTGTTCGACGGCCATGAGCACGGCGCCGCCCCACTCGCCGCCGAGCCCGATGCCCTGGAACAGGCGAAGTACGACGAGTATGATCGGCGCCCAGATCCCGATGGTGTCGAAGGTCGGCAGGCACCCGACCAGGAAGGTGGCGACGCCCATGATCAGGAGTGTCACGACGAGCATGGTCTTCCGCCCCAGCCTGTCACCGTAGTGGCCGAAGATCAAGCCGCCCAATGGACGGGCCGCGAAGCCTACGGCGAAGGTCGAGAAAGCGAGAAGCGTGCCCGCAAGCTCCGAGAAGTCCGGGAAAAAGAGCGCGGGGAAGACCAGCGCGGCCGCCGTCCCGAAGATGAAGTAGTCGTACCATTCTATGGTGGTGCCGATAAAGCTCGCCGCGACGACCTGGCGTATCGAGGTTGGCATCCCGGTGTGCTCGCCGCCCGCTCTCTCCACGTCGCCCTCCCTCGCGGTTTTTGTTCCCCGCCCCCGATACTAGCGGGACTTGCGAACTTTAGTCAAGCGGTCGGCTGGTTTGACCCTGAACCCACGGGCCAGCAAACTGGAAGTGGGTAACAGGGAAGGTCACACATAGGGAGGATTTTGATGCACGACAGGCAGAACGGCCCGCCCCGGGTCTTCGATCTGGAGCAGCCTCGCACGCAGGGGATGCCGATCCATCCAGCGCATCAGCAAGCCGGGTATTCGTATCTGCTTCACCGTCACCACGAGGATGAGTACCGCCCCGAGGAGACCGGTCCCCGTACCGGGGCCGCGGGAATCTTGATCATGAGCGAGCACACCGGAACGCACATCGACGCCCTATCTCATCAGGCTGATTCGCTCGTGCTCTGCGGCGGCATCCCGGTTGACGGAACCGTGCAATCTGCCCGCGGCTTCACCAGGCACGGTGTCGAGGAGATACCCCCGATCATGGCGCCTGGAGTTCTCCTCGACGTGGCGGCGGCCGAGGGCGTCGAGTGCCTGGAACCCGGCCATGCAGTGAGCGCCGAAGACCTCGAAAGGTGCTGCGAGCGGCAGGGGGCCACCGTCGAGCCGGGGAGCGTGGCGCTAGTCCGAACCGGTCAGTCCCGCCACTGGGAAGCCCCCGAACGCTACCTTGATGGGCCTGGGATGGACGCGAGCGCCGCCTACTGGATGGCCGAGAGACAGGTCCTGGCCGTCGGCGCGGATAATATGGCCTGGGACGTGCCCGGCGTGGTTGACCCTGACCTCGGATACGCGTTGCCTGGACATCTGATCCTGCTGGCCCGCCACGGCATCTACATAGTCGAGAACCTGCAACTGGACGATCTGGCAGCCTCGGGCCACTACCGCTTCGAGTTCGTGTGCGCGCCGCTCAAGTTCGTCGGGGCCACGGGATCGCCAGTCAGGCCCGTGGCTGTGGTCTCAGAGGATTCCTGAGTAGATCTGACTCAGGCTTCCTCATTCGTGTGCTGCCCGAGGGTCGGTGGGGGACGACGGATCGGGAGCCGTTCTCCATCCACGAGCACCGGTGAGGCGAGCATCTTCAGCATTCCGGCGGCAGGATGGTCCACTTCTTGCAGAATGCCAGAGCCGAGTACGTGTTCGTCCGAGAAAACGTCGGACAATGTATTGACCGGGCCGCATGGGATTCCGGCTTCCCGGATAGTGCTGATCCACTCTTCAGCCTTCCGCTTCGAGAACTCACCCTGCAACTCGGCGACGAGCGTATCCCGGTTGGCGACGCGGTCGGGGTTCGTGGCGTAGCGTTCATCTTGTGCGAGATCCGGACGTCCGACAGCCTCGCATAACTTCGCGAACTGGGCGTTGTTGCCGATCGCGACGGCGAGGTCCATGTCCGAGGCTGAGAAAGACTGGTATGGGACGATGGTTGGATGGGCGTTTCCCAGGCGGCCTGTGTCCTCACCCGTGAGGAGGTATTCCTGGGCGCGATTGGCCAGCCAGGAGAACGTGCTCTCGAAGAGTGGAACCTCGATCCTGGCTCCCTCCCCGGTCTCCGAGCGCCGATGCAGCGCGGCCAGGATGGCTGTCGAGGCTTGCAGCCCGCACACGATGTCCGCGATGGCGACCCCGACTTTCGTCGGAGATCCGCCTTCGGAGTCGGGGAAGCCGGTGATGCCCATGATCCCTGCTCTCGCCTGCACCAGGAAGTCGTAGCCTGGGCTGTCCTCATCGGAGCCAGGGCCGAAGCCGGTGATGGAGCAGTATATGAGGCCGGGATTCGTCTCCCTGAGTGTTTCGTAGCCGAGGCCGAGCCTCTCCAGGGCGCCGCGCCGCCAGTTCTCTATGAGCACGTCGGCGTTCGCGGCGAGTTCCTTGACTCGCCCCAGACCATCCGGTGATTTCAGATCTACCCCGGTGGAGCGTTTGTTACGGTTCACGGCCAGGAAATACGCTGACTGGCGATCTTCACCCTCTCCGGCGAACGGCGGTCCCCAGTGACGGGTGTCGTCGCCGCGCTCGGGATGCTCGACCTTGAGTACGTCAGCCCCGAGGTCGGCCAGCGTCATCGTCGCGTACGGGCCAGCGAGAACCCGTGAGAGGTCGAGCACCTTCACGCCTTCGAGGGGGAGCAAGCAGCTAACCCTCTGGTCGGTCGCCTATGAGGAAGAGGTGTGTCGGCCCTGGAGCTATGTTGCGACCCCGGTGCGCCCCGTTGCCGGGCGGAGCCGGAGGAAGCAGAAATGCCTCGCCTTTCGAGGCCCTGAGTGGCCCGCGACCGTCGTCGAACTGGTATTCGATCCGGCCCGAGATCACGAACCCCCGATGCCCTTCTTCGCACCAATCCTCGCGTCCGACGCCCTCCCCATACTCGACGGTCGCCCAGCGGGCTCCATCCACCGCGGCCTCCCGAGCCCGGATTCCGGGGGCATCGTCTGTCCATTCCATATCGCCGAAGGGTACGTTGCGCGCCTCGTCCATGAACGCAGTTTAGAACGAATGGCTGGTTCGTGGAGGAACTTCCAAATGCAATGCTCTAGGCGAGCATGTCGTTCTGGGAGATGATCCTCTCCGGGGTGAGCCTCACGACCAGCTCGCCGGGGACTGCGTTGCGGCGCCCGAACGCTTCGGCCCGATCTTCACCAACGTAGCGCGCGGCGAGGCGGGTGGACCACTTCAGGCCCTCCTCCGGGATGTCCGCGCAATCCTGGTACGTGACGCCGCCCTCGACGGTGACGAACGCGTAGGGTGGGGTGGAATCGTCCACGCTCAGGGCCACGCGGCCCTCGCGCCTGATGGCGTGTCCTTTGACGGTATCCTTGCCAGTGTTGAAGATGATGTCGTCCCCGTCGAGGACGAACCAGATCGGGGCCACGTGCGGCCTTCCGTCCTTGCGCACGGTGGCGAGCATTGCCGTCCGCGTCCCCTCCATCATGAACTCCCTGTACTCCTCCTCGCCCATCCGGGACATCCAGCCTCCTCGAAAAAGACATCGCCAAACCACGACAGTCTATAACGCGCCTGAGATTGTCTGCGGGCAGATATGTGTGGGGGTTCATCGTCAGTATCCGTATTTGTGGGACAATCCTGCCGGTAGGCAGGCGGATACGGAGGCACCGAGATGACCACCGCGAGCGCGGATTCCAGCCAGAAAGAAACGTCGAAAGCCCCTGACCCACGTGACTTGCTGAACATAGACGCCCATCTTTCGGAAGGGGAGATCGGGGTTCGCGGGGACATAAGGACCTTCGTGCGAGAGAGGATCTCACCCAACATAAACGACTGGTTCGAGAATGCCCACTTCCCTCGCGAACTGGTGCCCGAGATGGGGGAGAGGGGCCTGCTCGGGATGCACCTCTCCGGGTATGGCTGCGCCGGCAAGAGCGCGGTCGTCTACGGCCTCGCCTGCATGGAGCTGGAGGCCGGTGACTCGGGGATTCGCACGTTCGTGAGCGTGCAGGGATCTCTGGCGATGTCCGCCATCCACAAGTTCGGCTCCGAGGAGCAGAAGGAGAAATGGCTGCCGCCGATGGCGAGGGGGGAGAGGATCGGCTGTTTCGGCCTCACCGAGCCAGCGGCAGGAAGCGATCCCGCGAGCATGAAGACCTTCGCAAGAAAAGACGGCTCCGACTGGATACTGAACGGCTCGAAACGTTGGATCGGGATGGCCTCCATCGCCGACGTAGCCGCGATCTGGGCCCAGACCGACGATGGAGTGCGGGGTTTTCTGGTTCCGACCGATGCTCCAGGCTTCTCCGCCACGAACATCGAGAACAAGCTCTCCATGCGCGCCTCCATCCAGTGCGACGTCAAGCTGGAAGACGTAAGGCTCCCCGAGTCGGCGATGTTCCCTGATGCGAAAGGTTTGCGGGGGCCGTTCGCGTGCCTGAACGAAGCCCGCTACGGCATCATCTGGGGCTCGATGGGCGCTGCCCGTTCGTGCCTGGAGTGCGCCGTGGAGTACGCGAAGGAGCGAGAGCAGTTCGGCAAGCCCATAGCCTCGTTCCAGCTCACCCAGCGCAAGCTAGTTGACATGATGCTGGAGGTCGAGAAGGGCACGCTTCTCGCGCTGCACATCGGACGGATGAAGGACGAAAGAACATTGCGTCCGGAGCAGGTATCCTTCGGCAAGCTCAACAACGTGAGGGAGGCGCTGGCCGTCGCGCGGGAGGCGCGCACCATCCTGGGTGGGAACGGCGTCACGCTGGAGTACCCGATCATGCGCCACATGAACAACCTGGAGAGCGTGCTGACCTACGAAGGGACTAGCGAGGTACACACCCTCATCCTTGGCAACGCCCTCACCGGCGTTCCAGCCTTCCGGTAGATATTCGAGAGAAAGGAGCCGTATGGTTTCGATGCAGGCAATACGGGTGGATGAGTTCGGGGAGCCTGACGTTCTCCAGTACACGGAGATCGAGCGCCCATCACCGGGGCGGGGGGAAGCCCTGATCGAAGTTCGCTCCATCGGCGTCAACTATGCAGACACTATGCGGCGCCGCAACCAGTATCTGGTTCCCCAGGAACTCCCTTTCGTCCCAGGCTCGGAGGTTGCAGGCGTCGTCTCCGAAGTCGGGGAGAACGTGGAGGACGTGGGCGTCGGCGACGGGGTGATGACGCTCCTCGATACTGGCGGCTATGCGCCATACGCGGTTACCGGCGCGAAGTACCTGATGCCGCTCCCCGACGACCTCGGCTTCGACGAGGCAGCCGCCGTCCCTTTGCAGGGCCTGACCGCGTACCACATCATCAAGACATCCGGGCGGCTCGCGGAGGGTGAGAGCGTGCTGGTCCACGCGGCAGCCGGGGGTGTCGGGACGCTCTCCGTGCAGGTGGCGAAGTTGCTCGGCGCAGGGAAGGTCATCGCCACGGCGAGCACGCCGGAGAAGCTGGGGTTGGCGCGGGATCTCGGGGCCGACGTTCTCATCGACTACACGGAAGAAAACTGGCCCGATCAGGTTCTTGAGGCCACGGATGGCAAAGGCGCTGATGTGATACTTGAGATGGTCGGCGCTGATTTCCCCGAGACGAACCTCTCCTGCCTGGCATCGTTCGGCAGGATGGTGGTCTTCGGTTCGGCGAGCGGCGTGCGGGGTGAGATCATCGCCGCCAACCTCATGAACGGCAACCAGACTGTCACGGGATTCTGGCTGCCGCCGGTGATGGCGCGCCCCGACCTCCTCGGCTCCAGCCTCGGGGAGATTCTCGGGTGGCTCGCTTCGGGCGAACTCCGGCTGACCATTGGCGCGAGCTATCCGCTGGAGCGGGCCGCCGAAGCCCACGCCGACCTCGAAGGCCGCAGAACGACGGGTAAAATCGTCCTGAATCCCCCGTCCACCTAGATGGGAAGCAGATGACCGAAACGCCGGGGAAATCCCCTGGCAACGGCGGCGCGCTCGCCCACGTGGAGGCCGGGACAGGGGATCTCACCGCCGTCCTGATCCACGGTAACTTCGCGGGCAAATCCTGGTGGCGCGAGCTGCTCGCGGACCCGCCCCCCGGATTACGTCTCATCGCCCCCGATCTCCCCGGCTTCGGGGAGAGTACCGGCGACCCGGATTTCACCCCTTCCATACCCCGCTACGCCAGCAGCCTCGCGGGGTTCCTCGATGCCTCGGGCATCGGGCGTCCCGTCCTCGTGGGCCACTCTTTCGGCGGGGCGGTCGCCGTGCAGCTTGCCCTGTCTGACCCAGAGCGGTTTCCCGCCATGTTCCTCCTGAGCCCTGCGCCCCTCACCGGACTGCGCACCCCGCGCTACGTCTATCCGAGGCTGAAGGGCTACCGCCACGACCACAGGGGGCTGCGCCGTGCGTTGCGGCGAACCATGATCACCCACGTGCCACCGTACCTCGACGAGCTGGTGCGCGAGGCGCAGATGATGCACCCTGCCAGCTTTATCGGCAACGCCCGCGAACTGTCCTCCTGGGCCGTGAGCACGAAGGCCCGCTACTTCGAGAACCCCGTCCTCGTCGCCTCCGGGCGCCGAGATACGCTCGTATCCCCATCCTCAGCCAGCGCGACAGCCCACGCTTTCCCCCGTGGAAAATACTTCGACCTCGGCCACGTCGGCCACAGCCCGCAGATAGAAGCCCCGCGACTTACGAGATCCCTGCTATCACAACTCGTGGCGGTTTCCCTGGGCGGATAGTCTTGTCACGGAGGCCGTCTCCCATGCAAGACGCTTTGGGATAACCTGTAAGAAGTACTCTAAACGCGGAAAGGGGAGCGTGAAGATGGCGCAGGATCTCACCAGCAAAAAGAAAGTCGAACAGCTCACTGGCGTCTTTGCCGCGGCGCTTACGCCGATGGACGACGGGTTGAACGTGGACCACGAGGCTTTCGCAGCCAACTGCCGCCGCCTGCTTGACGCCGGATGCCACGGCCTTGGCATCTTCGGCACCACAGGAGAAGCCAACTCCCTCTCAGCCGATGAACGCATCGCGGCCCTGGAGGCCCTGGTCGCTGGCGGAATCCCGGGTGAGAGGCTACTGCCAGGCACCGGCTCCTGCGCCCTCACCGAAGCCGTGCGCCTGAGCCGCGCCGCCCTGGAAGCGGGTGCTTTCGGCGTGCTGGTTCTGCCGCCGTTCTATTACAAGGGCGTTGGCGACGACGGCTTGTTCCGGTTCTTTGCGGGCTTGATCGAACGCGTCGCGGACCCGCGCCTGCGCGTGTACCTCTACCACTTCCCGCAGATGACCGGCGTTGGCATCAGCCCCTCACTCATCGAACGTCTGCTGGAAGCGTATCCGGGTGTGATCGTCGGCACCAAAGACAGCGCTGGCGACTGGGGCCGCATAGAGGCCCTGTGCCGCGAGTTCCCCGGCTTCCGCGTCTTCGCTGGCACGGAACGCTTCCTGCTGGATACGCTGCGCCAGGACGGGGCCGGTTGCATCTCAGCCACCGTCAACGTCACCGCGCGGCAGGCCCGCCTGGTCCATGACGCCCACGTGGCTGGACGGGATGAAGAAGCTGCAGCATTGCAGAAACAACTCACCGATCTGCGGGAAACCATCGAAGCGTACCCCACCATCCCCGCGCTGAAGGGCATCATGGGACGGCTCACTGGGGAAGACGTGTGGCGCAACATCCGCCCGCCGCTCACGAACCTCGAAGAAGGGCGAGCCGACGAGCTTCTGTCACGCCTGCGAAAACTTGGGTTGCATCAGGAATAGCAGCGAGTTCGCGGGTTCTGTTCAGCCGGAACCACACGCTAACCATGGCGCTGGACGAAGGCTACTTCCCGGGATGATCGCCGCGATGGTCTTCGATCTCTGGTGAGGATTATTGGGGGTGCGCTGGTGTTGCTTCGGGCGTATCATGCCAGCGTTGCGTTGCGAGGGAAGGAGGACGAAGATGCGTGGCCAGAACGGGGCGGCGCGCCCCTCGCGCTGGCGGCCACGCTCGTCCTTGCGCTAATACTCGCCTTCGTGGCGGTCGTGCTATTGCAAGGAGAGCCTGCCCGGGCGCAGACCCGGGCCACTGCCAAATACGTCAGGCTCACCTTCGATGATGGCCCGGTTCGCGGGAACACGTGCAGGGTTCTGGATGTCCTGCGCAATAAAAGGGTGAAGGCCACCTTCTTCGTAATCGGACAGCAGGCCAGATGGAACCCTGGTCTGGTGCGCCGGGCCTACAACGAAGGACACTCGGTACAGAACCACTCGTATACCCACGCCGACCTGACAACCCTATCCAACGCCGGAATAGAACGCGAACTTCGCGCCACCAACAGGGCAGTCGTGGATGCCGGAGTTCCCAGGCCGTACCGCTTTCGCCCACCGTATGGGGCCACCAACGCCAGGGTCCGTAGCATAGGAACCTCCCTTGGTTTGACCCAGACCCTCTGGACCGTTGACCCCCGAGACTGGGCTGATCCACCAGCCTCGGTAGTCTGCAGCAGGGTGCTGAACAACGTGAGGTCAGGAAGCATAGTGCTCCTGCACGACGGAACCGGGGCAAACACAGACAATGCCCTACCCTGCATCATCAACGGCTTGAGATCCAGGGGATACAGCTTCCGCAAACTCTAGCCCGCAAACCGGACTACCTACCAAAACTCGAGGCAAAGCAATGGGGCGGGATTTCTCCCGCCCCAAAAGCCTGATGCCTGAAACCTGAAGCCTCTAAATCACCGAACTCGAAGGCCCTCCGGCCACGTAAAGAGTCTCGCCGCTGATGTACGAAGCCTCGTCCGAAACGAGGAAAGCGACGACGTTTGCTATGTCGTCAACCCGTCCGAAGCGCTTGAGGGGGATGTTTTTGGCGAAGCGGTCCTTCATCTCCTCCATAGTCATACCGACGCGCTCGGCGGCCTCTTTGGTCATCTCGGTCTCGATCCAACCCGGCGCGACCGCGTTGACGTTGACGTTGAAACGACCGAGCTCCAGCGCGAGCGTGCGTGCCAGCGCCTGAAGACCGGCCTTCGCCGCAGAGTAGTTGGCCTGGCCCTTGTTGCCGAGCGCGACTATGGATGAGGTCATTACGATCTTGCCGTATTCCTGATCCACCATGTACTTCTGCGCTGCCCTGGAACAGAGGAAACTGCCCTTGAGATGCACGTCGAGCACCTTGTCCCAGTCATCCTCGCTCATCTTGAACGAGAGGTTATCCCGCAGGAGCCCCGCGTTGTTCACCAGGATGTCAACCCGTCCGAAGCGGTTGTGGATCTCCCCGAAAGCAGCCCCGACTTGCTGGGCGCTCGACACGTCGCACGCGATGGCGATTGCCTCAGCGCCAGCCGCCTCTACGGCCTCTACGGTCTCCCCACACGCCTCGGCGGAGAGATCAAGCACCGCCACGTTGGCCCCGTCCTGGGCCAGCCGAATAGCCTCAGCCGCACCGATTCCCCGGGCCGCGCCCGTCACAACCGCCACCCTTCCGCTGAGTCTTCCCACGTATCCACCTTTCTCTATACAGCTTCCGGCAACATCCATCCAGACCGCATTCGCGGCAGGGATGTTGTTAATCGGACGTGGATTGTATACGAAGAGTACCTATGTGTCTATCGTAGATAAGCACAAAAGCCACCCATGTAATTCTGCACACAGATGCGTTGGATGCGTAGAAAGAGCCCCTTGTTTATGCGAGGGGGCTCGAGTTATGCGGTGTTTGCGGGCTTACGTCGCTACGTCCTGATGTAGACGCCGCCGTTGATGTCGAGTGATTGGCCCGTCATGTAGTCGGCGTCCTCGACCACGAAGCGGACGGCGCGGGCCACCTCTTCCGGCTGGCCGAAGCGGCGGAGGGGGATGGTTTTCAAGAGCTTCTCGCGGGCTTCATCGGGGATGTTGGCGACCATGTCGGTCTCTATGAAGCCTGGGCAGATGGCGTTTACCGTGATGCCATCGCGGGCGAGTTCCTGGGCTGCCGTCTTGGTGAAGCCGAGGAGGCCGGCTTTGGCGGCGGCGTAGTTGGCCTGGCCGACGTTGCCAGCTTCGCCAACGAAGGAGCTCATGTTCACGATCTTGCCGCTCCCCTGCTCCGTCATGTGCGGCAGCGCGGCGTGTACGGTATAGAAGGCGCTGTTCAAGTCCACCTGAATTACCTTGTCCCAGTCCTCCACCGAGAGCTTCTTGAGGGTCTTGTCTATGTTGATGCCCGCGTTGTTGACTAGGATGTCTATGCGCCCGAACTCTTCGATGGTCTTGTCTATTAGCGTCTGGGCCTGTTCCGGATCTGAGACGTCCGCCTGCACCACGATGGCCTCGCCGCCGTTGTTCGAGATGCTCTCGGCAGCCTCTTCCGCGGGCTCCTTGCTGCTCGAGTAGTTGATCACTACCTTCGCCCCGCCGCTGCCAAGCTCCTCGGCGATTGCGCGACCGAGTCCCCGGCTCGCGCCCGTAACGACAACCACTGCCCCATCCAAACTCGTCAAGAGTCCTCCCTTCCCGAAGTTTCCCGAAGTCACCGGAATACCGGCTTCCATTTCTATTTCCCTATACACCCCTATATCTCCCCAAGTCTACTGTCAGGTAAAATGCAGATCAAACTATGTTCTATGGGCATATAAGAGCCTTCCAGACCGTTATGGGATAGAGAGCAAAATGGCCCGAAAGGTATTTCCGAGAATTGTAGAACCCCCAGGCGCAAGATCCCAGGAGATGGAATCCAGGAAAAATCACCACTGACTACTTGACACCTGCGTATATATGTGTAAACTGCACATAATATGGAAGAGAGAGTGATGAGCGAAAACGAACGCAAGAGTGGAAACGAGGCCCGAGGCGGGGCGTTTCGGGGTGTAGAGGCGAAGCCGAGGAACTGGCTGGTGCCTGTGATCCTGCTGTCGCTGCGGGAGTGGAACTCCTACGGCTACGAGTTGATGGAGCGGGCCACTACGTTTGGGTTCGAGGCAATGAACCCTGGGACGTTGTACAGGACGCTGCGGCAGATGGAGAAAGAGGGCATCGTCGAGTCTTCGTGGGAGACATCGAAGGGTGGTCCGGCGCGCAGGATGTACACCATCACCGACTCCGGGATGACCTACCTGGACTTCTGGGCCAAGTCCCTTGAGCAGTACCAGAGGACCATGGACACGTTTTTCAAGATGTATACGGGTCGCCCGCCGATCAAGGATGACGAGGAAGAGACCGGCGAGTAGCGGCAAGTTCAAATCACTGCGGTAAACCCTAAGAGAGGAGAAGAAGATGGCTGACAGGAATAAGGCAAACAAGGCTGCCGAGAAGCTGGCCAAGAGCACGCGCGACTCCTACAAGGTGGTCCTGGATCACACGGTCGGGTTGCAGGAGCGCAACGTGCGTTTCGCCCAGGGTGTGACGGACAACTACATCAAGGAGCTTCGCCATCAGGCCGAGGCAAATCGCTCCCTCACCTACGAGATGGTGGAGCGTGCCGAGGGGCAGCGCAGCGCATTCCAGGCTGTTGCCAACGAGACCCTCGACGCGTACATGGACTTTCTCTACGCCCCCCTTTCCTACTACAAGGAGGGCCTGCAGGTCGCCGCAAAGGCCGTCAGATAGTACGCGCCAGACAGGCGTGGATAGGCGGGGGGTGGGCTTTCGGGCCTGCCCCTTTTCTTTATGTGGCGAATGCGGTTTCGCCCCTGTGTAAGCGCATCGCTTGAGGGGTAAACACATAAGCTGGAAGCGAGGAATAGGAGATCATGTTATGGATAAAAGGCAGCAGAACCAGATAAACGAGGCGGCCGAGAAGTTCGCCGACGCTATCAGGGAATCCTACCAGGCGGTGTCGGATCGCTCGGTATCCGCGAGGGAGTTGAATGCCTAGCTCACCCAGGATTTCTTCAACGGCGTCATAGACAACCTGAAGCTCCAGACCGAGAGCAACAGGACGCTCACCGAGGATCTCATAGAGCAGCAGCGGAAGCAGCGGGAAGCGGCGCAGGCGATGGCCCAGGAGACGGTGAACTCATACACGGAGTTTCTCAACTCGATGTTCTCCTACTACCAGGGCAACCTGGACCGGGCCAGAGACGCCACCGAGAAGTAACGGGGGACGATAGACAGGTTGTTCGATCACGAAGACCGGGCTTTGCGGCCCGGTCTTTTTCGTTGGTGTATCCTGATACGAGCAAGCGAGAAGGAGGAACAGCGTGAGCTTCGGCAACGGTAACGGTGATGTCGTCATCTCCACACCCCTGAGGACTGCCATTGGCACGTTCGGTGGTTCCCTCAAGGACACCCCGGCGACGGACCTCGGGGCGACGGTCGGCAAAGAGGTTCTCAGCAGGGCGGGCATCGAGGGCGAGCAGGTGGACCAGATCATCGTCGGCAACATCCTCTCGGCGGGGCAGGGAATGAACCCCGGACGTCAGGTTGGCATAAAGGCCGGGCTCCCGGTCGAGGTTCCCGGCATGACCCTGAACCGGATGTGCGGCTCGGGCCTCCAGGCCATCGTCTCGGCGGCGCAGGAGATAGCACTCGGCGACGCTGAAGTGGTGATGGCCGGCGGCATAGAGAACATGGATCAGGCACCGTTCCTGATGCCCAAGGGCCGCTACGGGTACAGGATGGGGATGCCCGACGCCAAGATCCAGGACCACATGGTCTACGACGGCCTGTGGGACATCTTCAACGAATACCACATGGGCGTGACCGCCGAGAACGTTGCCGAGCAGTACAACGTCAGCCGCGAAGACCAGGACGCCTACGCGGCGCGTAGCCACCAGCGGGCACAGAAGTCCATCGAAGAGGGATATTTCGAGGACCAGATCGTGCCTGTTGATATCAAGCAGAAGAAGGAGACCGTGCAGTTCACCCGCGACGAGCACGTGCGCGAGGGCGCGACCGCCGAGGGTCTCGCGAAGCTCAAGCCGGTCTTCAAGCGGGATGGTGGAACGGTCACCGCAGCAAATGCCAGCGGCATCAACGACGGCGCGGCGATGATGCTCGTCTCCAGCCAGAGCAAGGCCGAGGAACTCGGTCTATCAGTCGCCGGTCGGCTAGTCTCGGCAGCCGTCGCGGGCGTTGACCCATCCGTGATGGGCACAGGCATGATCCCGGCCTCCCAGCTCGCCTTGAAGAAGGCCGGTCTCTCGGTGGACGACCTAGACGTGGTCGAGGCGAACGAGGCTTTCTCCTCCGTCGCCGTCACGGTTGGGCGCGAGCTCGGCGTGCCTGAAGAGAAGCTGAACCCGCTCGGCGGCGCTGTCGCCCTCGGGCATCCCATCGGCGCAAGCGGGGCTGTCCTGACGGTCAAGATTCTGCACGAGCTCGCCCGCACCGGCGGCCAGTACGGCCTGGTTACGCTGTGCATCGGCGGCGGCATGGGTATCGCCGCTATCTTCGAGCGGGTTTAACTTGTGACCGTCAGGTGACGATCGGGGCGGCCTTTCGGCCGCCCCTTTAGCTTTGCGGGTTCTTTTCAGCGACTCGTCGTGATGCTGCTTTCGGTAGGGAGCCCGGCTTCAATCCAGTCTTGCTTGCCCGCATCGTAGTCGTAGACGGTTTCGTAACCGAGGGCCGCGAGCTTTCTGGCCGCCTGTGGCGAGTTCTGGCACGCCCTGTTCGAGCAATAGACCACCACTTGTGCGGACTTGTCGGGCGGCATCCTTGGAGCGAGCTCGTCCACCTCGGTGTAGGGTATGTTGATCGCGCCCGGCAGGTGCGCGTCCTCGTAGTATCTGGGGCCCAGAGTCTCTACCAAAACCATGCTTTCGCCCCGGTCCAGCTTCGACTTTAGCTCTTCGCGCGTGATCTCCTTGACCGCCATGCCTCTCCTCTCTTTCGTGATTGTCCGCCGCTCCGTGGGGTAGGCTCGCTGCTACGCTTCGCGGACGGCCTTCTCCGCCGCCCGGAAACCGACCCTTGAGTGCGTACCGTCGCAGAACGGTTTTTTCGTCGAAGCTCCACACCGACACAGGGCCACGGTGTCTTTCTCCGCAGAGAACCCGTTGCCCTCGGCGTCCACCACTCGGAACCGACCACCCGTTACCAGGAACGGCCCATTCTCGTAAGTAGAGATGCGCGTCTCTTCCGCCACCAATCTCACCTCCCTTCGTCCATCGTGTCGTTGCTTTAGCACCAATTGCGTAAGCAACAATACGAGGATACCATCGAATAGTTGTACGTGCAATCAAAAATTGGTACACTCATTTCATGGACGAGAAGGTTTATCTGGATGCTGGCGGTAAGCTCGACGGCAAGCGCGAGGCGGCGTGGCGTGCTTTGATCTCCACGAATGCCTTGGTGATCGACAAGATCGAGCGTGAACTGTCGGCGGCAGAGCTTCCGCCGCTCGGTTGGTACGATGTCTTGTTGGAACTATCCCGTGCTTCGGATCGTCGGTTGCGGATGCATGAACTGGCCCAGGCCGTGGTTCTCAGCCGTAGCGGGCTCACCCGGCTGGTAGACAGGCTCGAGAGGGCGGGTTTGCTGCGCCGCGAGCCGACACCGGAGGATCGCCGGGGCGCTTTCGCGGTATTGACGGACGACGGGCGGGACACACTCGACCAGATGTGGCCGGTTTACGCGAAGGGGATCGCGGAGCACTTCGGCGGGCACCTGAGCGATGGGGATGCAGACGCTATCTCCGATGCGCTCTCACGGGTGATGGCCGCCGAACTCGATCGGTAGGTTCGTTCGAGCATCGACGTTTGGCGCGTGACCCCGGACGGCTGTTCCGGAGGCTGCCTCCTTGGGCTCCGTTTCAAGCGACGGCGCTGGCCGGATAGACGGAATACGTGCGCTGAGATTCGGTGTTGCATCACGCGACCGCGCTGGATACCAGATCTATCTCAATGCGCCGGGCGCCATCCTGCCAGTGCTCCCGCTCCGGCAGCCCGAGATCCCGAAGCAGGCGCAGCATTGGGGCATTCTCGTACATCACCAGGGCGTGTAGCCTCTCGACACCCCGCTCGCGGGCCGACTCGATGAGCTGGCGGGTCAGGCCGCCGCCAAGCCCCTTGCCCTGGAAACGGTCTTCGACCAGGGCTGCGTACTCGGCGCTGTCCGCGTCACCTTCGCGTTCGTAGCGCACTATGCCCACGATCTCCCCAGGGTCTTCCGGGTCGAGCGCGACCAGCGCGAATCCATCCCTACCCTCCAGGTATGCAAACTTCCGTGCCTGGGTTTCAGAGAGCTCCTTCAGCGGCCCGAAGAACCGGAACTCCACGGAACGTGGGCTCGAACGCTGCACGAGCCTCTGCAAGGCAGCGGCGTCCTCCTTCCGGATCCCACGTACCACAACCCCCGTCCCATCCCGTAGCGTGAGGTTGTATTCGCAAACCGTCTCTCTACTATGTGTGTCGAGCATATAAAAAGTCTACCGTGTGCGGGGCGGTTGTGGGCCTGTGAATCCCGGTGGTTTGTGAACCGATTCCTGAAGTCAGTTCTGGGTGCGGGGGGCGAAGGCGCGGTGTCCGGTTATGGCCTGGCCCACGATCAAGGTGTTCACGTCGTTGGTTCCCTCGTAGGAATAGACGCCCTCGATGTCGGCCATGTGCTCCATAACCCTGTAGTCGAGCAGCACGCCGTTGCCACCCAGCACGTCGCGGGCGAGCGCGGAGATCCGGCGGGCTTTCGCCACGTTGTTCATCTTGAACATCGAGACGGTCGCCGGATCCAGGGCGCCATCGTCCTTGACGCGGCCCACCTGGACCGAGAGAAGCTGGCTCAGGGAGATCTCCGTGACCATCTCCACCAGCTTCTGCTGCACTAGCTGGAAAGAAGCAATCGGCTGCCCGAACTGTTCTCGTTCCTTCGCGTATCCGAGCGCGACCTCGTAGCAATCCGAAGCCTGCCCGAGTCCGTCCCAGCTCACGCCGTATCGCGAGTGCGTCAGGATGGAGAACGTGGAGCCGAGGCCGGTCGCCCCTGGGAGACGGTTCTCCTCCGGGATACGGCAACCTTCGAGCGTGATGTGGGTTTGCCAGGCGGCGCGTTGGGAGCCTTTGCGCGGGAGAACGTCTGCCCGGAATCCGGGGTTATTGCCATCGACCAGGAAACCGGAGATCTTGCCGTCTTCGGTGCGGGCCCAGATCACGGCGATGTCGGAGAATGAGGCGTTGCCGATCCAGCGTTTCTCACCGTCGAGGACGTAGCCGCCTGAGACGGGTCTTGCGGTAGTCGTCATGGAGCCCGGGTCGCTACCAGCATCTGGCTCTGTGAGGCCGAAACAGCCGATCTTCTCGCACCGGGCCATCGGCGGCAGCCACCTCTGTTTCTGTTCCTCGGAGCCGAGCTCGTGGATGGCCGTCATAGCCAGCCCGCTCTGGACGTGCAGAAACGTCGAGAGGCTCCCCGAGCCGCGCGCAAGCTCCGCTATCGCCAGCCCGTAGGATACGTTGTTCATGCCGGCGCAGCCGTATTCTGGGGAGAAGGTTCCGCCCATGATCCCGAGTTCACCCAGCCCAGGCAACAACTCGAACGGGAACTCGGCCCTGTCCCAGTAGTCTGCCGCCACCGGGATCACACGTTCGTCCACGAACGCCCGAACCCTGTCCCGAACCTCCCGCTCCTCATCCGAGAGCAGCCGATCTAAGGCAACGAAATCCGTGGGCTCGATGCCGCGCCCAGCCGTCTCCGGTGTGATGGTCATGCCTTCCGCCTTTCCCCAATGTTCTTCCGGGTAGTGTACATGCGCCTGGAAGGATGGGGCGTATGACGTGCTATCGTGCGACGCGATGTTCCCCGACCGGAGGTAGAGGATTTGAACAGCACGGGCTCCACGCTGACGCACCTGGAAGGCGCTCTCTCGGGCGAGACGTATTCAGCCGATGAACTGATGAACCTCGATCCGGCCGACGACCGCCCGCTGCTCGCCAGCTACGACCTCGAACGAGCCGCCCGCACCCTGACGGCCGAATCGCTGGCGACACGACGTACTGGTGGGTTGTGGCGCTGGGCTGAGCTTCTGCCGGTGCGGGATCTGGCTCACATAGTCCATCTCGGGGAGGGCGACACGCCGCTGCTGTCGCAGAAGCGGCTGGGAGACGCACTCGGCATCCCGCGTCTGCTCACGAAAGCGGAGGGGCTGAACCCGACCGGGTCGTTCAAGGCGCGCGGGATGGCGGCGGCGGTCTCGCGGGCCGTGGAGCTTGGCGCGACCTCGTTCACGGCGCCGTCGGCGGGGAACGCGGGAGGCGCGCTCGCAGCCTACGGCGCGGCGGCTGGCGCCGGGGTGACTGTGCTCATGCCGGTTGACGTTTCACCAGCCAACCGGGACGAGGTTCTGGCCATGGGCGGACGGCTCATATTGGTGGAGGGGCTTATCAGCGATTGCGGGAAGATCTCGGTCGAGCTTGCGAAGAGGATCGGGGCTTTCGACGTGAGCACGCTCAAGGAGCCGTACCGCGTAGAGGGCAAGAAGACTATGGGCTTCGAGCTTGCGGAGCAGTTCGGCTGGCGGCTGCCAGATGTGATCGTCTACCCCACCGGCGGCGGCACCGGCCTCGTCGGGATGTGGAAAGCCTTCGCCGAACTCGAAGCCATCGGCCTCATCGGCCCCGAGCGCCCGAGGATGGTCAGCGTGCAGGCAGAGGGGTGCGCCCCCATCGTGCGGGCGTTCGAGAGCGGCGAGCGTTTCGCCGAACCGTGGAAGGGAGCCGACACGCGGGCGTCGGGCATCCGAGTTCCTTCAGCCGTGGGGGACTTCCTGATCCTGGACGCCCTGCGAGAGTCAGGCGGCACGGCGGTCGCCGTGGATGAAGGCTCCATAGGCGAGATGCAGACCTTCGCCGGGCGGATGGGCGTAGGCTACGTCAGCCCGGAGTCCGCTGCTGCGCTCGCCGCAGTCCCGGAGTTGCGGGACAGGGGAAAGGTAGGCCGGGACGATGAGGTAGTCGTCTTCGATTGCGGCGTCGGCCAGAAGTACCCGCCGCCCGGCGGATTGCCCGAACCGCCGGTCGTGAACCCTTCGGACTACGACGTGGAGGAGTTGGTGAGGCGGCTCGGACGTTCGCCGGGGTAGAATTACCCGAAAAAGCACGAAGGAGGCGCAGCGGTGGACAAGGAAGAGATAGTTTCTCGCAATCCCAGGGTGATGAGCGGGGCACTAGTGTTCGCCGGGACCCGCGTGCCGGTGGGAGATCCTGATCCAACACCTGTCGGCGGGTGATTCGCTGGACGTTTTTCTCGAAGACTTTCCAGGTGTCAGTCGAGAGCAAGCCGTCGCTTACTGCTTGACGAGAACCTTCCACGCCGGTTGACTCGTATCTTTGCGCCAGAATTCGAAGCCGTCACGGTTCGGCAAAGGGGATGGGGCGAGAAAGAGAACGGGGAGCTCATAAGGCTGGCGCAGCGTGAGTTCGACGTGCTCGACACAATGGACCAGAGCATCCCTTACCAGCAGAATTTGGAAGACGTCGAACTCGTGATCCTGCTGTTCAGAGCGCCGAGCAACCGCCTGACCGACCTGACTCCGCTCATGCCGGAAGCGAAGGAGGTCCTTGACGGAGCGAGGCCGGGCGACGTGCTACATGTGCCGGCTTCCTGGTTGGACTAACCGCTGTCAGAAACACGAGGAGGGCGGAGGCCCGGGAGCCTCCGCCCTCTCTGTCTGGTGAATCTCTGTACGACCTACGAGCCGGAGCGGGTCTCGAGCCAGTCGCTGACCTTCGGCCAGAGACCCTTCTTCGCGCCGCGGCCTGTGAGGAGGCCGACGTGGCCCGCGTCGAGGACGAAGAACTCCTTGTCCTTGCTGGAGATCAGGTCCATCACCGCTTCGGCTTGCGGGAGGGTGCAGATGTGGTCCTTCTTGCCGGCGATGGAGAGGAACGGGATCTCTATCTTGGAGAGATCGGTGGTCTTGCCGCGCAGCTTCATCTCGCCTTTGACCAGCTTGTTCTGCTGGTAGAAGTCCCGGATCCACTGCTTGAAAGCCTCG
>JAABUS010003402.1_pt1 | contig 25963 bp, 24 predicted proteins | sample 5560161 | NCBI WGS metagenome assembly JAABUS01 (sample SAMN10711885, study PRJNA513376) | rock metagenome | isolation source: Antarctica rocks | place: Antarctica: Victoria Land, Trio Nunatak nord | collected 2016-01-04
GCGCCTACAACGCGCTGGCCCGGATCGCCGCGCCAGCGCTCCTCTTCAAATCGGAGGCGATCGTTCACCCTGATGAGGTCGCCCGCTACATCGACGCGGGGGAATGCCAGCTCTCCTATAACCCACTGCTGATGGCATTGCTCTGGGAATCGCTGGCGACCCGCGATGTCCGTCTGCTGCGCGCCTCCCTCCAGGAGCGGTTTCGCATTCCCGCCGGGTCTGCCTGGGTCAACTACATTCGATCCCACGACGACATCGGGTGGACCTTTGACGACGGCGTCGCGGCGCGGCTCGGGATCAACGGGTTCGACCATCGCCGCTTTTTGAACGCTTTCTACACCGGCCGCTTTCCGGGCAGCTTCGCGCGTGGGGTTCCCTTTCAGGAGAACCCCCGAACGGGCGATGCCCGGATCGCCGGAACCGCCGCGTCCCTGGCCGGGCTCGAGAAAGCGCTCCGGGAAGAAGGGCCGGTCGAGGTGGAGCTGGCGATCCGGCGGTTGCTGCTACTCTATGGGGTCGCGCTCTCGATCGGGGGCATTCCCCTGCTCTATCTCGGCGATGAGCTGGCCACGCTGAATGACTATGGCTACACCGGAGACCCGGCGAACGCGAGCGATAGCCGCTGGATTCATCGACCGGCCCTCGACTGGACCTGCGCCGAGCAGCGTCACGACCCCTCGACGATTGAGGGACGTATGTTCGGCGGGCTGCATCATTTGACCGCGATCCGGAAGTCGACGACGGCGTTCGCCGGGCACGATACCGAGATCCTCGACGTGGGCAACGATCGCGTCTTTGCCTTTGCACGGAACCGGGACGATGAGCGCGTGCTCGTGCTGGCCAATGTCACCGAGCGGGAGCAGCTGGTCGCCGCGAATCAGCTCCGCCTCGCCGGTCTGGCCTATACCTTCACCGATCTGCTCAGCGGCGATGTTGTCCCGGTGACGAGCGACCTCCTGCTCGCCCCCTATCAGCTGGCCTGGCTGCAGGCGAGTGGCGACTGGGCATAGAACGGATACGACGGGGCGCGACGGCTCAGCGTCGCCGGGCGCATCCCCTGGTCAGCGTGACCGACGGTGGGCCGCTGTTACAGCGCCTCGGGCAGCGACGCGGGGTGGTGGTCGGGAAGGGGTGTCCGGTCGAACATCAGGAGGGCTTCAGCGGCCAGGGAGGGCTTATGGGTCAGCTCCAGAACGGCGTCGGCGAGACGGCGGCGCACCCCGGCGATCTCGGGATAGGTCCGGTTCCCAGCGAGGATCTTCCGCCGCCCCAGGTCCTCATAGTGACCCCACAGGACGAGCCAGCCGGTCCGCACCACGTGCAGCTCGACGAAGCGACTGTGATCTTTCCAATCGAAGAGCGGTAGCGACGGATCGTCCGGAGCGGCGACATCGCCGCGCTCTTCCTGCGCCATTCCCGGTTTTCTCCTGCTCATGCGCGGCGATGCGGAGCGGTCGATCATGCACCCTGGGCCGGGGTCAGGCTACTGCGATTTGCGGGGGTCGAGCGCATCGCGCAAACCGTCGCCGATGTAGTTGATCGCCAGCACCGTCAGGAAGATCATCAAGCCGGGGAAGAGCGCCTCGTGTACCGCAAAGGTGAAGCGGTCCTTCGCTTCAAAGAGCATGCTGCCCCAGGTCGGCACGTCTGACGGGAAGCCGAGACCGAGGAAGGAGAGCGCCGACTCGGTGATGATCGCCGCGCCGACGGCGAGGGTGGCGGCGACGATGATCGGGCTGACGACGTTGGGCAGGATGTGCTTGAAGATCAGCGACGGCCGGGTGGCGCCGATGGCGCGGGCGGCCTCGACGAACTCCTTCTCTTTGGTGGAAAGAAAGCTGGCCCGCACGAGCCTGGCGGTCGACATCCAGTTGAGGATGCTGATGACCAACACGATCAGGACGAAGATCCCGAAGTTGCCGCTGCCGAAGCGGCGTTCGAAGGTGTTGTAGAACGACTGCTTGAAGAGAAAACTGACCAGAAGCAGCAGCGGCAGCTGTGGCAGGCTGATAAAGAGATCGGTCAGCCGCATCAGCAGGGTGTCGACGAACCCACCAAAGAAGCCGGCCATCGCGCCAACGAAGGTGCCGAACCCGACCGCGACCATCGCCGCGACGATCCCGACGCTGATCGAGACGCGACCACCCCACAGAACGCGCGCCAGGATATCCTGACCGAGGGCGTCGGTGCCGAAAGGATGACTCCAGGTCAGCGAGCCGCTGACGACCGTGAAGTCCAGCTCGTCGATCGCCTTGGGATAGAACGGCGACCCAATGAAGGTCCCCAGCACCATCAAGGCAAAGACGAGAAGCCCGGCCATCGCAAGCTTGTGCCGCCGGAACTGGCGCCAGGCGTTGCTCCAAAGCGAGCGCTGCTTGCGAACGCGCGACAACGGGTTGGACCTGGACCCAGCGGCGGCGTCCGCCGGGCCAAGCGCGGGGACCGTACTCCCCGACCCTCCCACAGCGCCCGCTGGAAGATTGAGCTCGGCTTCGTGCGACATCCCCTGATCTCCTTTACGGGCGGGAACCGGGAGAGGAACGGCGGTTCGGGACGCTGACCGCCGATCTGATATCGCGGTCTGGCAGACCGCGCCCGGAACACTCCCTAACTGTACTTAATGCGTGGATCGAGTACGGCATAGAGGACATCGGCAATGACATTGAAGAGCACGACCAGAATGGCGACACCGAAGGTGATCGCCATCACGACCGGCACATCGCGGCCGTTAATGCCGCTGATCAGCGCACTCCCGATCCCGGGCACCCGGAAAATCTGCTCCGTGATCACGGCGCCACCCAGAATCTCAGGCACCTGAAGCGCGATGATCGTCACCACCGGGATCAACGCGTTGCGCATCGCGTGGAGGATGACCACGGTTTGCTCGCGCAGCCCCTTCGCCCGGGCGGTGCGGACGTAGTCCTGGTTGATTGTTTCGAGCATCGAGGCGCGAACGAACCGCGTCAGCTGGGCGGAACCCGCCAGACCGAGCACGACGATCGGCATAATCGCCTGCTTCAGGTTCGGCCAGAACCCGGTGACCTGGTTGTCGAAGACGAAGGGGAGCCACTGAAACTTGACGCTGAACAGCACGATCAGCAGCAAGCCGGAGAAGAAGGTCGGAATACTGAAGCCGATGAAGGCGAAGGTGGTCGCGAACTGGTCGAAAAGCGAGTACTGCTTGATCGCCGAGATGACGCCGACGGGGATCGCGATCAGGATCCCCAACAGAAACGCCGAGCCGACAACCGCCAGCGTCACGGGGACCCGGCTGAAGACATAGTCGCGGACGGAGCTCTTGGTCGTCAGCGACTCATCCCAGTCACCGCGCACGTAGCCGGAAGCCCACCGCCAGTAGCGAACGTGGATCGGATCATCCAGTCCGTATTTCTTGCGCATGTTCTCCCGGACCGATGCCGGGATATTGGGGTTGACCGCCAGCTCGCCAAGGGGATCTCCCGGCGCCAGGGCCAGGATCGAGAAAATCACCATGCTGATAGCGATCAGGGAGATGATCGAGAGCGCCAGGCGCCGGATAAGGTATTGGGCCATGGCGGTTCCCTCTCGACGGGCGGCAAGGGATAGCAGGGGGAGTTCAGATAGAGTAATGGATGGCTGGCGTCAACCCGCGCGGAACCTTCATCGTCGATCACGCGATGGTCAGCGCAAGGAGCCAATCGAGACGACCAGATCTTCACTGAACCAAGAGATCAACAGAGCGACCGTGGCCGAATGCTACGGGCGACCGGAGAGGGTGTCAAGCATGCGTCCTCGTCAGAGATGCACCGAGCGCCGGGCCGCGGCGGGGAAACCCCGCATCATCCGGCCGTGGCGCTCGGTGATCGCTCGTCAAGAGACCCGGGGCGTTACGCGCCCGGCGGCTTCGGAAGCGGCGCGGAGGTCGGCGGCTGGCTGCCACCACTGGTCGCGTTGATCTCGACTGGCGTCCCGGCCGCGGCGGGTGTCTCAGCCGTGGTCGCGGGGGGCTCAGTCGCCTCGACGGTGGAGGCGGCCGGCGCCGGCGCCGTGGCCGTGGCCTTCTTCTCGTCGTCACCACCGCATGCCTGGAGCAACGTGAGAACTGCAGGGGTCGCCACACCGAAGGCGACCACACGTCGCAGCATCGACCGCCGGGTCAATGTCGTCGTTCCCTGGTCCTCGATATCCATCGATTCGCCCGCTGGCATGCGTTGCTCCCTCCGCCACTGCTTGCGTTGGTCCGACCCTCATGGGCCGCAGACATCCGCCGGGTGCGCCCATCACCCCGTGAGGCCAGTCATCGTCTCGCCCGGTTTCCCACCCATCGCCCGGCACACGGGTCGCGGGTAAGGGAACCCCTTCCCGGCGACGGCGTGACGAGCGATCGGGTTGACCGGTGTTATCCACGGTGCATCGACGACGATGCGCAGAGCGCGAGATCGGCGGCATTATAGAAACGGTGTTCTCTGAGTGTCAAGCGCCTTGACGATTCTCGCCTGTCGTCCTCGCGTGCTAGACTGATCCGTCGCGCGCCCTGCCGCCATTCGCCGGCAGGGCTGTGTATGTGCGCGTTCGTCGGATTGTGACGAACGGGGAAGTAGGAGTCAGGGGGCGTCTCGCTGATCATGGACGAGCTGATTCTGAGGGCCGAGCCACGGACCATACTCGGGAAAAAAGTCAAGCGGCTGCGCCGCGACGGTCAGGTGCCCGGGGTTGTCTATGGACCAGTCGTGTCCGAGACGGTCGCGGTGACGGTGGACCGCAAAGCGTTTGACCAGTTCTATCAGGTGAACGGCCACGCCACGCTCTTCACCCTGCAGTGGGATGGGGGCGAGCAGGCGGTCTTTATTCGCGAAGTGCAGCAGGACCCGATCAAGCGGGCGCCGGTGCATATCGATTTCTTCGCGCCAAACCTCCGCAAGGTGTTGCGGACGATGGTGCCGCTGGCCCTGCATCACCATAGCGAGGATGCGGAGGGCGTCCTGACGCAGCTACGCACCGAGATCGAGGTCGAGGGTCTGCCGCGGGACATCCCGCATCAGATCGATGTCGATTTGTCGGGTCTGATGGCGGTGGGGGACGCGATCCGCATCAGCGACATCGTCGTGCCGGCGGGGATCACGACCACCGGTGACCCGGACGAGGTGCTGCTCAGCGTCGCCGCCGAGGCCGTGGTTGAGGAGCCTGAGGTGACCGAGGTCGAGGACGGCGCCGAGGGCGAGGCCGAGGCAGCCGAGAGTGGTGACGCCACCGGGGGTGACGACAGCGCCGCCACCGCGGACGACGCCTCTGGCAACTAGCCGACCGAGCCGATCTCCGAGCGACTGCCACGAGCGGTCCGGCCAACTGGCCGGACCGCTCGTCCATGGACGGCCCCACGCGGCACACTCATGCGCGGTCGAAACCGGACCATCGCCACGGTGGTCCGGCGGCCATCCTGGGAGCCTGTTCAGCATAGAACGAGCCGCTGCCAGGCGTTGCGCGGGTCTTGGCGGGCGGAGCGCCCCCAGGATAAGCCGACGTGGGCGGCACGATGCTGGGCCAGCGCGGCGTGACGGGCAGGACCAGGCACCGTGCGACCCAGTCCTGGGAAGAAACGATCGCCTGGCGATAACGGCCGTTGAGCAGATGCCTACCACCCTGGAGCGCGGCACTCCCCGGCCCACGGGCTGACAACCCCGGGGAGGACCGGCGCCACCAAACCGGCGCATCGATGCTGGTCGCGTCCGCCTCGTCATCTCGGCGCCGTTGTGGAGCAACCGGGAGCGATTTCACGCCGCATGACAACGACCGCGCTCTGCCCTCCCCCCGGCGCACACCGCTCCGGTGCGGTGTGGCGGGAACGGCTCATCCGCGGTTGAGTCCACCCGCGGCAGGGTCAACGGCCGCCGCAGACGCCGCAACCGCACGTGTCGGTTGAGAGGACGCCGGTGGCGTCCTCCTGAAGCGGCCGGTTGTTGCCGTTCTATCTCGCTGATGCATCGCGGCCGGCGATCCCAACGGCACCGGGGGAGCATTTAGCCGGGGATCAGGGCAGGGGCATCGACGGCCAGACGTGGCGCGACCTCGATCGCGAGGAGCCGCAGGGTGCGACGGACCCGCTCCGGACCGAGACCCGAGAGGTAGGGATTCGCGAGCAGCAGATCGACCCCGAGTGTCTGCTCCGCCGCCTGTATCGTGGCGGCGACGGTCGCCGGCCCCCCGGCGACGACGATCTCGTCCCGGACCAGCGCCGCCGCCCGCTCCGCGGCCTCGACGCGCCGGTCGGCCCGGCCTCCGGGGCCGCCACTCGCGCCATCGCGCAGCTCGGCAAGCCGAAGCAGGTCGCCGGTCATCTCGTCGTGGGCCGCCCGATCGGTCTCGGCAACGTAGACATGACGCATCAGTGCGATCGAGCCGCCGCCCTCGACGGGTCGAGCCGCGGCAAAGGCCGCGACCGCGGGTTGGAGCGCCGCGGCCGGGGCGAAGCCAATCGCCAACCCCATCCCCTGCGCGGCCGCCCAGCCGGTGGCGGCGGGATTCGTCCCCGCAAACCAGAGCGGCGGATGCGGCTCCTGGAGCGGCAGGGGATGGATCGCCGCCTCCTGCAGCAGGCAGCCAGTTCCCTGAAACGTGACCTGCCCGCCGGTCCAGAGCGCGCGCAGCAGGGCCATGCGCTCCTGGAAGATCGTGATGCGGTCCGCGGGGTCGACCCCGACCGCCTGCAGCTCTTCGACCCGGTGCCCGAGGCCGACGCCAACCTCCAGGCGACCGCCCGAGAGCTGGTCGAGCACGGCGACCTCCTCCGCGAGCCGGAACGGGGCATGGAGGGGGAGGGTATAGGCCATCACCCCGAGCCGCATCTGCCGCGTCCGCTGTGACGCGGCGGCGATCCAGGCCGTCGGCGCCGGCGCCTGATAGGTCGGCATGAAGTGGCGCTCGGCGGTAAAAGCGCAGCAGAACCCGAGATCGTCGGCGTAGGTAAGGTCGTCGAGGTGTTGCCGGTAGCTCTCGCTGGCAACGGCGGGGTCGAGCGGATCGACCTGATGGTTGTCGAACAAACCGAGGAGCATCATCGCGATCGGTGCCTCAGGGAGCGAAGACGAGCCAGAGCGGACGGGCGCAGAACGCACCGAGGGCCGGTCCTTGCGGACCGGCCCTCAGCACTGGGCATCACGACTGCCCGCGAGCGTTCTAGACGAGCTAGGCGCTCACGACCTCTGTCGTGATGCCCAATGGACCGTGACTACTCATGGGCATCACCTCCTTTACCCTGCGCGGACTCCCGAAGTGGTTGCCAGTCCGGTCGGGGTCCGGGGCGTTCACCCCACTCTCGACCGTGATGTGAAGCGTATCACGAACGATTCGGACGGTCAATGCGGGATTCGGGCCTGAGTTGTCGTTCAGATCACGAGTCATCGAGGGCGAGACCGCGACCCGCCGCTACAGCTCCGGTGGGGGAATCGTCAGTTCCTGGCCGACGTAGATACTGTCGGGGTTGGCGAGATGGTTCGCTTGCTGAATCGCCTCTGGCGAGACGCCGAAGCGCGCCGCGATCGCGGAGAGACTATCGCCCGTCCGCACCACGTACCGCTGCTCCGACGGCACCGGGGTCGGGGTCCGGGGCGGTGGCAAACCAGGGGTCGGCGTCACGATCACGAGGACATTGCCGAGGTCGGGCGTCGGCTCACTCCTCAGCTCGCCGCGGCAGGCCGCCAGCGATAGGGTCAGCACTCCGGCAGCCAGGGACCGCCACCACTCCCGGCGACGCGAGGCACGATTGATTCCCAGACCTGCCGAGCACGAGAACCGTCTGATCATGATCCCGGCCCCCAGAGGCAACCGTACCTCTCCCTATCGCATGCGCGGTGCCCGATCTGAACCTGGCCACGACGTGCCCTTCACCATTCACCATCTGGCCGGCGACGCGATGTCTGACCGAGCGATGGCGTCGAGGGAGCTGCGGCGGGGCGAGGTCGCCAGGGAGTCAGCCACGTCACCGTCTCTCCATCACCCGCTGGGTTGGATCAGCCCCGGGCCGGCGCGGCACTCCGGGCGGGATGTGCCCTTCCGGCCCGCGCCGCGTCCCACAGCGCGAGCGCGACGAGCACCAGCGTCGCGGCGATCGTGAGGGACATGATCGACAGGGTCGCGGCCAGCGGTACGAGCATCACCAGCGCTCCGATGGCGACCAGCCGCGTCCGCGGGACGTACCCCGCCAGCGCCCACTTGAACAGTGTATTGCCGATCAGGTAGCAAGCGGGGCCGCCAAGGATCAGCGCCGTCGTCGCGATCGTCGCCTCCCTCGCGGGATGTGCGATCAGCAGGTTATCCGCCGCGGCGGTCGCGATGATACCGGCAACGATCGGGATGTGGAAGTAGGTATAGACCGATCGTCCGAGGCGGCCGGGGTCGCTCGACCCGGAGATCACGCGCCGTCCGGCCTCGTCGGCCCGGTCGAAGTAGAGCCACCAGAGTGTGACGCTGCCGATGAAGGCGACCACAAAGGCCGTGACGGTCGCGACCGAGCCGGGCAACTCGCCAAAGGTGGCGCCGGTCACGAGGATCGACTCGCCCAGGGCGAGGATCACGAACAACCGGCAACGCTCCGCCAGGTGTCCCCCCGCGATCGCCCAGTCAGTCGTCTCCGATCGCCCCAGACCCGGGGTCAGAAACCCCATCGCCGCGCTGGCGAGATCCGCGAGCGCGGCCGCCAACCAGAACGCTTCCCGGGCCGGGCCGGGCGCGAGCCCGCCCGCCAACCAGAGCAGGCTGGAGCCAGCGCGCCAGGTCAGAATGCGCTGGAAATTCCGCCGCATCTCCGGCTGAGCGCCGAGCGCGGCGACCGCGAAGCAGGAGAGGCCGACATGCATCGCGGCCAACGCCATGGCGAAGGCCGCTCCTCGGCTCCCGAACGCGTCCAGCAACGTCGCCGACATGACGAGACTGACGAGCATGACAGCCAGCAGCACCAGCCGCACTGGCCGCTCCCGGGGATCAAAGAAATTCGTGAACCAGGCGGTGTCGACCCAGGCCCACCAGACCGCCAGCAGGAGGAGCAGTGTCTGTCCCACGCCGCGGAGCGTCAGGTGGGTCAGTAAATGATGGGTGAGCTGCGTGATGGCGAGGACATAGACCAGATCGAAGAACAACTCGACCGGCACGACCTCGGCCGCACCGTCACCCCGCCCTCGCAACCAGCCGTCGCGTCCCTCACTCATCGTTCCGTGCCTGTCCTCCCATTCCCGGCCACCCCGCACTCCCGGCGCCGCCCTGCCGCTGCCGCATCCCGTCGGGTCTCCCGCTCGCAACCGGCGAACGAGACGCCGGACACCATGGGCACTCTGCGCTGGCGTCGATCTCCCTCACTGACGTTATCCCATACCGGCGGGCCGGACGAGCGGTGGGACTCCCGCCTGCGTCATACAGCCGCCTTCTTCAGGAGCGCCACGCCACCGCACTCGCGGAGCATCTTGCCGCGCGACTTAAGGTGCGGAAAGGCCCCGGAAGGTAGATCCGAACCGGGGCGATGTCGTGTTTATTACAACGAGGTAAATGGAGCTGGGGCTACGCCGGAAACCGAGCGATAAAGTCACGGACACCGCCGATTAGTGAGACTACCTGTTCCGTCGTGTACTCGCCATATTTAGCGTGCGCCGCACTATTCCTAATGCCCAGCCAGCCGGTAACGATCTTCTGCTGGTTCTTGTTGTAGACCGTCGCGGCGGCAAGGTCGGCGTTCATAGTATCCGCCTTCTTCGGCTTCGTCCCGTTTGCCGTTTGGACCTCGATCGACATTGTCTGCCGTTGGTAGAGCTGGCGTAGGTGTTCCTCTAACACGCCGCCAGCCAGCACTGCCGCTGCGTCCTTGTAGCCGTGGTCTTCATCCATTAGGTATTCGGCCATCTCTAAGAAGTCCGAGAATACGTCCGCGTGGACAAGCTCGCGGAGCGTGACCAGGTAGCCGGCTTGGACGTCTTCCCGAACCGCTCGAAGGATACCGACGCCGTAATTGGTGTCGGATAGGTGGTTGTCTTTACATCGGTCGATGAAACTGACTGCGTAAGCATGGGTCTGACCGAGTATGCTCGTCAGAAAACTGACCGACTGGTTTCGCCATTCGGAGAAAAGGCCACCCTCAACCCATGTATGGGCGCTAAACACATTAGGCGGATTAGGCCTCTTGCTCCGAATGACCGCTTCACCCTTGGTGATGAGTCCTTCGACGCGATCCAGCACCTGGCGGTCAATCATCGCCATTCCCCGACATTCCGTTCGATTGGCGCCGACCGTGCTAGTACTTTCGCGGCGTGGAGAAACTCATGGGTTCCTGTCCGTCGGTCCCCTGAAAGTAATGAAGGATCGCATCTAGCTTACTTTCGAGCACCCCAGAATGAATCGTCTTCGTGTCGGCGTATGTCTGCTCACCGTGTCCCGAGATAGACCTCACATGACGGTATAGGTCGCGATCCGGGTCCAGTCGAAATTCCGCCACGTTGTAGCCTGCACGGTCAAGCCGGTCTAGCTGTTCGTGGAAGCGTTCGGCGTCCCGCTCCGAAGACTGTGGCAGCAGATTTCGCCGGATGCCGGTGAGCTGAGCGTACACGCGACGTAGCTCATCGGCGCTCGTTTCAGCCATCCCGTTCTCTCTCAGTTGTGTTCGTACACCACAGGGTATCCTACCATAACAACACGGCTCCAGACTCTTGTCCGAAGCCGTCTCACACCATGCAGATATTCGTGCTAGTCAGCCGTCGCGTCAGCCAGCACCCACGCGGCCTCCGGCCACGCATACCGGTGCGGCATCCGGTTGGCCAGCGAGGGAACCTGCCGGCGAACCTTTCGCAGGTAGGCGGGGTCGAGGTCGGCGGTGATGACGGTCTCAGTGCTCGGGGCGGATCGTCGCCCAACCCGGACCTGAATGTCCTTCCGCGGCGCAGCCCCGACTGCCGCGACGTTGCTCCACTCCTCAAAGGACTCATGCCGCTGTAGACCGCCGCCGATACGTCGTGCATGATGGTGCCCGTGACGCGCGTTGCGCCTGACCGGATGATGGAACGCCCCCGCGGGAGCGCTCCATCACACATGCACTCGGGGACAGCGCATCGGGATCGAAACAACCTGTTGCGTCTCGGGCGTCGGTCGTCGGGAAAGGAGATCGCGTGCGGATCACGGCCGTTAAGGGATTCGCGGTGCAGGGCGGCCTGCGGAATGTGTTCATCGTCAAGATCGAAACCGATGCTGGCATCACCGGTCTTGGCGAGGGCGGGATGGCCGGCCGTGAGTGGGCGATGCAGGGCATGCTCGACCACGCGGCCACCATCCTGGTCGGCCAGGATCCGCTCCGGATCGAACACCTCTGGCAGGTGCTCTACCGCAGCTGGTACTTCGAAGGTGGCAACATCCTGGGCGCCGTCATCTCGGCGGTCGATATCGCGCTTTGGGACATCCTCGGCAAGCATCTCAATGTCCCCGTCTACCAGCTGCTCGGTGGTGCCGTCCGGGATCGCGTGACCTGCTTCGCGACCCCCGGCACCCTGACCGGTCCGGGGATCGTGGAGACCGCACGGGCGCACGTCGACGCGGGCTGGCGTTACCTCCGCTTCAGCCCCGGCATGCCCGGCGACGATTGGACGGGCGACATGGGCGCCGTCTACGAGCCAATGGAGTCGATCGAGCTTTCCGCTCATTGGATTCGCGAGGTGCGCCGCGCGGTCGGCCCCGGCGTCGGGCTGTCGATCGACTTCCACCACCGGCTGAACGTGGCCGAGGCCGCTCACTTCTGCGCCCAGATCGCCGACATCCACCTGATGTTCCTGGAAGAGCCGATCCGCACCGAGAACCCAAAAGCCTACGCCCAGCTCCGGGCGATGACGCCGATGCCGTTCGCGATCGGCGAGGAGTTCGCCTCGAAATGGTCGTTCGTGCCGTTTCTTGAGGACGGCCTGCTCAACTACGCCCGGATCGACGTCTCCAACGTCGGCGGTCTGACCGAGGCTCGCAAGGTCGCGGGGTGGTGCGAAGCGCACTACATCGACCTGATGCCGCACAACCCACTCGGTCCGGTGACGACCGCCGCCTCGGTCCACCTCGGTCTCGCCACCTCGAACTTCGCCCAGCTGGAATACCTGGAGCAGGTCGGCGCGGCCTACCCGCGCGATCTGTTCCCCACCACGATCGACCTCGACGGACCCGGCTACAACCTGCCGACCGCCCCCGGTCTCGGCGTCACCTTCAATGAGGACGCGGTCGGCGACCACCCCTTCACCTACTGGGAAGCCCCCCGCTGGCAACGCCGCGACGGAGCGCACACGAACTGGTAAGGGGAGGGGCGGTCAGCCCGTTCGGTGTCAGGGAGCAGGATCGCGGGGGCGTTCCGGGGACGATCCTCCAATGTTTCCCCCGCATCAGGATCGGAGAGCTGAGCGTTCCAAGTGTGACCGTTGTCCGCCTCCACGCGGTCAGGTCCCACATCCAGGCATGCGTCCGGGCACGGCATGGCGTGCCCCTGTCATCGCTCGCCGCCCGTCCCTACACCGGCCCTCGCCACGAATGGCTCGGCTCGTACCCAAGCCGCCGCCGCGCCGCCTCCAACGAGAAGCCACTGGCGGTGCCAGGGATCGGGCGGCGCACGTCAACACCGGGAGCATGGGTCTGCAGCAGTTCCTCGGTCGGCGTCTCGCTCAAGGTATCGGCGGCGGTGATGTTGAACGGGGCAAAACCGAGCCCGTCCGCCTCGATGCCCAGGCGGCAGGCGGTCGCCGCGTCGCGGACATCCACGTAGCCCCAGAAGAGCCGCCACCAGTCGTCGTGCCGGGGATCGTCGCGGAGCGCCCCGGCGCGCTCCCGGGCCTCCGCCTCCGTGGCGATCCAGTGAAAGCGCAAGGCGACCACCTGCATCCCCGTGCGCCGGTGGAACATCTCCGCCGTGCGCTCGTCGACTTCCTTTGAGAGACCGTAGCAATCCTCGACCAGCAGCGGGTGGGCCTCGTCAACGGGGGCGTACAGGGGAGGGAATGGCTCAGGCGCCCAGGCCCCGCCCAGCGCCGAAATGCTGGACGCGATCACCGCTTTGCTCACCCCAAGCAGTGCCGCCGCCTGCAACGTGGCGAAGGTCGCGCCGACGTTGTTGCCGAACACCACCTCGTCGGCGTGCCCATACGGACTCGGGATCGCTCCCAGGTGGACCACCGCCTCTCGCCCGGCCATCGCCCCGGCAACCTGCCCGACATCGCCCAGGTCGGTCTGGACGAAACGCAACCCCGGCAGACTCGTGTCCTCCGGGTTGGACGACCGGTCCGCCGATACGACATCGTGGCCGTGGGCGAGTAAATCCCGCACCACCGCCCGTCCCAACCGCCCACTGCCACCCGTGACCAGGACACGCATCCTTCTTGGCTCCTTCTTCCACCCATCCATTCACGCCCGGCGATCCCGTGCCGGGACCCGGTCAACGTCGCCGCTTACCCCTCCGCATCGGCGGCAATTGACAACGTCCCGAACTCACGATAGCGTAGCCGCCCCGGGGTCTTCTGCATATGGTCCGACTGACTTGGAGCGGACCACGAAGATAGGACAGTGAGGTCCAGATGATGAGCGAGCGGCTACGCCTTAGTCGTCGTCGATTCCTTGAGCTCAGCGCCGGCACGGCAGCGGCTGCTGCCGCCGCCGGACACGGGGGATTCGTTTCCCCGGTCTCCGCCCAGGCGGACGTGCCGCGAGAGAAAACGCTGATCCTGGTCGGGGTCGGCGGTGAATCACCGAACCAATTCACCGATGTCGAGCAGATCAATCCGATGGCGGCGGTCGGGGCCAACCTCAGTCGAGGTGGGTTCCAGCTTGTCTACGAACCACTCTGGTTCTACAACATGCTCAGCGGCGAAGAGAAACCGTGGCTGGCCGAAAGCTACAAGTACAACGCCGATTTCACCGCGGTCACCGTCAAGCTCCGCTCTGGTATCGAGTGGGGTGACGGCAAACCGTTCACCGCCAACGATGTCCAGTTCACGGCTCACACGCAACGTGACACCGAAGGGCTCTCCCACTCCACCGACATGAAGCAGTGGATCAAGGAGGTGACGGTCGCCGACGACCTCAACTTCACGATCCAGTTGACCGCGCCCAATCCACGCTTCTTCTTCCTCTATTTCACCCACCACGCCGACAACGGCATGTTCATCGTGCCGAAACACATCTACGAGGGCCAGGATCCGACCACCTTCACCAACTTCGATCTCGCGAAGGGCTGGCCGATCGCGACCGGTCCGTACAAGCTGGTCGCGTCGTCCGCCGAGCAAAAGGTCTGGGACCTACGCCCGGACTGGTGGGCCGCCAAAACCGGCTTCTCCCCATTGCCGGCGCCCGAGCGTCTCATCTTCCTGCCCGGATTCGACGAGGCGAAAATGGCCCAGATGGTCATCGCCAACGAGGCGGACATCACCCTTAATATCTCCCCGGCGACGATGCCGACCCTGTTCGCCCAAAACCCGAAAATCACCACCCACTCCGGCCACGAGCCGCCGTACGGCTACACCGACTGGTGGCCAAGTGGTCTCGGCTTCAACTGCGAGACCGCGCCCTGGGACGATCCGGAGATGCGCTGGGCCGTCAGCTACGCGATCGATCGCAAGCAGCTCGTCGAGTTCGGCTACCGCGGCGCGGGCGAGCCAACCGTGCTGCCGTACCCCTACTATCCGCCGCTGAAGACCTACATCGACGCCGCGAGCGAACTGCTGACCACCTACCCAACCAATGAATTCAACCTTGCCAAGAGCGAGGAGATCCTTACGAAGAAGGGGTATGCCAAGGACGGCGATGGCTTCTGGGCCAAGGACGGCAAGCGCCTGAGCATGGTGATCACCACCTTCTCGGTCTTCGCGGACCTCGCCCCATTCGTCACCGAGCAACTTCAGAAGGCCGGTATCGACGCCAGCTTCCAGATGCCGACGACCTTCATCAATGAGTTGATGTCCGGACAGGCCGAAGCCTACATCTGGGGTCACGGCGGCAGTGTCCGCGACCCGTTCAAGACGATGGAGCTGTACCACAAGAAGTTCGCCAAGCCGACCGGCGAGGCGACCTACCCCTTCTACCGGTGGGTCAATGAGGAATACGACGCCGTCGTCGATGAGATGGGTGTGACCGCGCCCGACGACCCGAAGACCCAGGAACTCTTCCTGAAGGGGACGGAGATCTGGCTGAAGGAGCTCCCGGACGCACCGCTCCTCCAGTTCTACCACCGGATCCCCATGAACGAGACCTACTGGACCAACTGGCCGACCGCCGACAACAACTACATCAACGGCGCCTTCTGGCACCGGACGACGTTGCTGCTGGTGCTGGGGCTGAAAGCGGCAACGTAGCGGGGGGTTCCGCGATCACCCGGGGAGCATGGCCCGCTCCCTGGATGGTCCCCCGCAACACCGCCGTCAAATCTCCGCCCGGCACCTCGGGGGCGTCCCGCATCAGATAACAGGCGACCGCCGTCTCTCCAACCTGGAAGAGCGGTGGCGCGGTCTCGCGGCAGATCGGCATCACGTGCGGGCAGCGCGGGGCGAACCGACAGCCCTGGCGAACCGTGGCTTCCGCGCCCTCGACCGCGGCCCCCGCGACCTCGTTACCCCAGCGCTGGTCGGGGTCCGGCGACGGGATCGAGCCGACGAGGAGCTGGGTATACGGGTGACGCGGTCCGCGAATCACGTCCCGTGCTGGACCCGCCTCGGCAACGGCGCCCTGATAGAGGATGATCAACTGCTCGCTGATCTGATAGGCGGTCGTCAGGTCGTGGGTGATATAGAGAAACGCGATGCCGAACTCCTGACGGAGTTTCAGCAGGCTCTCAAGAATGGTTGCCCGCAGGGAAGCGTCCACCATCGAGACCGGCTCGTCGGCGATGATCAGGCGAGGTCGCAGCAGCAACGCCCGGGCGATCGTGATCCGCTGGCGTTGACCGCCCGACAGCTGGTGCGGGTAGCGGCCGAGGATCTCGCCGGGGTTGAGACCGACCGTCGCCAGGGCGGTCTCGATCTGGTTGCGAGTGTCGGAGCGGGAGGTCGCCAGACCGAAATTCTTGATCGGCATCGTCAGCAGGTGGTCGACCCGGTAAAACGGGTTGTAGACCCCAAACGGATCCTGGAAGACCGCCTGCACCTCGCGCCGAAAATCCTTGCGCTCCTGGCCCGAGACGAGACGCAGATCCTTCCCCCGGTAGAGCACCTCGCCCCGGGTCGGGTTGGTGAACCCCAGGAGCAGGCGCGCCAGCGTGCTTTTGCCGCTGCCGCTTTCTCCCGCCACGGCCACGATCGCCGCCGCGTTCTCATCGATGGCGTAGGAGAAGTCGGCCAGCGCGACGGTGGCCTGCTCGCCGTGGCCGTAGATTTTGGTCACCCCGCGCGTCTCAAGAAACGCCATTATTCGCTCCCGTGACCGCGCTGACCGCTCCAACGGGTTCACCCGTCACGCCATAGAGATGACAGGCGACCGTTCGACCCGGACGCACCTCGCGCAGGGCCGGCACGAGACGCGGGCACGCATCGAACGCCTTCGTACACCGCGGGTGGAACACGCAGCCGCTCGGCGGCGCGAGGGGCGAGTGCGGCTGTCCAGGGATTTTGACGAAGACGGTTTCATGGTGGAACGATGGCAGACTGGAGATCAGCACCTGCGAATAGGGATGCAGCGGCTCCCGGAACAACGGCCGGGTCGGGGCGACCTCCGCCAGCTTGCCCCCGTACATCACGCCCACCCGATCCACGAACTGCGCCATCAGCCCCATGTCGTGCCCGATCAGGAGAACCGCCGCACCCAGCCGCTGTTGCACTTCTCCCAGCGTCTCCATGATCTGCCGCTGGACGACGACATCGAGCGCGCTGGTCGGTTCGTCCGCGATGATGACGGTTGGTTTCAACGCGATCGCCAGCGCGATGCAGACCCGCTGCTTCATCCCGCCGCTCAGCTCGTGGGGAAAGCGATCGGCGACATCGCGGCGGAGTCCCACCGATTCCAACAACGCTCGGACCCGGCCGTCGAGCTGGTCCGGCCGTCCCCCGACGTGGGCGACGATACCGTCGATCATCTGCCGTTTGATCCGCATCACCGGGTTGAGCGAGTTCATCGCGCCCTGCGGGATCAGCGCGATCCTGGCCAGCCGGACCCGGCGCACCTCGGCCTCGCTCATCGTGGTCAGGTCGTCGTCTCCCAGCAGTAAACGGCCGCCGGTGATGTGACCGGGCGGCTTGATCATCCGCAGCAACGCCAGGGCGATGGTCGATTTGCCGCTGCCGGATTCCCCGACGAGACCGAGACGCTCCCCGGCGCGGAGATCGAAGCTGACGCCGTCCACAGCGCGCACGATTCCGCCCGGCGTGCGGAACTGGACGTGCAAGTCCTGGACTCGGAGCACCGTCGGCGCGGTTTCGGCAATCCGCGGTGCGTGGTCGGTGATGATGTCCCCCGCGATCATGCCTCGGTCCTCCGCAGACGCGGATTCGCCAGCTCGTCGAGACCGGCCGAGATCATGAACAACGCCGTGAATAACACCACGATCACCCCCACCGGTGCCGCCCACCACCACCAGAGGCCGCGCAGCAGCGCCGAGTAGTAGATGGCCCAGTAGATCGTCATGCCGAGCGTCGGCTCGTTCTGCGGTCCCAGACCGAGCGCTTCGAGGCCGATCGCGGCCAGAATCGCCGCGCCGACCGCGCCGACGAAACTCGCCCCGAGATAGGGCAGCAGGTTCGGCACCAATTCGCGGCCAATGATCGACCGCGTGCTCATCCCATTGAGTTTGGCCATCTCCACGTACGGCCGCTCGCGCATACTCAGCACCTGGGCGCGAATCGTTCGCGTCGGGTACATCCAGGCTAATGAGGCGACCACCAGCGCGATGGTCCGCACATTGACCAGTCCCTGGAGCGACGCGGCCACCACGATCAAGACCAGCAGCCCCGGCACGGTCAGCATGATGTCGGCGGCGCTGCGGATGACCGTATCGACCATGCCGCCCATGTAGCCGGCGACGAAGCCGAGGATGATCCCCACCCCGAGCCCGATCGCGCCGGCGATCAGACCGATCTGAATCGTCAGCGGAATGCCACGGATCACGACCGCCAGCATGTCCCGCCCCTGCGACTCGGTGCCGAACAGGAATTCCCGTGACGGCGGCCGGTCCGGAATGACCGACATCGGGTCGGCGTGCTCGGTGTCGACGAACAGCGGTCCGATCAACCCCAGACCGAGCAGCGCGACCAGCAACATCAGACCGAGCAGCAGCTTGGGGTTCCGCCGGATGTGCCCGGCTGTCCGGCCGGCGCGCAACCGCAGCTCGTGGAGCGCGCTGTCGTTGATCAGCACCCCGGCCGTGCCCTGGATGACCGCCATCGTCTCACCCTTCCGGCGCCTCAGCGCGCCGCGCCAGTTAGCTTCCGCTCCATGCTGCTCTGCCCGGTCACTGCCGCTGGTACGTGATCCGGGGATCGAGCAATGGATAGATCAGATCGAGTATCAGGGTGGTCAGTCCAATCGTGACCACCACTAAAAAGACGATCCCGTAGATCAGGAAGAAGTCGAACCCGGCGATCGCGCGGTAGAGCAACGTGCCGACCCCCGGATAGCCAAAGACCACCTCGACCAGCACCGCCTGCGAGACGATCCCGCCCAGGGCCAGCGCCAGCGACGTCGTTTGGGGCAGCATCGCCGTGCGGAGACCGTAGCGGAAAAAGATCGTGCGCGGCGGAAGCCCCTTGGCCTCGGCGTAGGTCATATAGTCCTCGCCCTCGGTCATCACCATCATCCCGCGCATCCCGAGCGCCCAGAAGCCGAGCTGGGCGAGCACGATCGACAGGGCCGGTAAGAGCGAGTGCCTGGCCGCATCGACGATGAAGTCCCAGTTCAAACCCGGCTGAGTTCCGATCGTGTAGCCGCCGGAGATCGGGAAAATCCGGTGGCGAAACGCCAGGAAATAGACGAGCACCAACCCCAGCAGGTAATACGGGATCGCGGAAAGCGTCAGGAACGGCATAAAGAGGTGGCCGAGCCAGCGCGGCGAGCGGGCCCATCCGAGCAGAGCCCCGGCCAGGGTGCCGACGACAAAGGCGATCAGGGTCGAGACGAGCAGCAGCACCATCGTCCACGGCAGCGCGCGGCCGATCAGGTCGGTCACCCGGGCCGGGTAGCTGGCGAGGGAATAGCCGAAATCGAATCGAGCGTAATCGGCGATATAGCGCACGTACTGTCGCCAGATCGGCTGATCGAGCCCGAATTTCTTCTGGTAGGTCGCGACCAGCTCCTCGATCCCCGAGACCGAGCCGCCCGAGGCCGCGACCGCGCCGAGCCGGGCCCGCACCGGGTCCTGTCCTGGCGCCAGCCGGGGCAGGAAAAAGTTCAGCGTCGCCGCCGCCCAGACCACCAGCAGGAAGACCCCGACCCGGCGGATCGCGTAGCGCGCGAACGGGCGGCTGAGTGGTCGCGTCCGCGCCGGGGTCAACGATGGTGGTGCGGTCGCGTCAATCGCGGCTGCCATAGCCACTCCTACTCAATACCGCGATTACGCCGGTGCTTCGATCGCCGCCAGGATGCCTTGCAAGTAGCCCGTTTGAAAACCGCGTCCGCGGTGACACCAGTCGGTATCATCCACCAGGCGCGGCACATGGTCGTCGATCATGAAGCCGTCGAAGCCGACGCGCTGCAGCGCCCGCATCACGGTCACCGGGTCGTAGTTGCCTTCACCAAGAAAGCATTCCCGGAACTTCTCCGCGGTTCCCTGGACGTCCCGGAAATGGACGTAGAAAATCTTCCCTTGTGCACCGAACCGCTCGATCACGGTCACGACATCTTCGCCCATCTCCGACCAGCAGCCGAGACAGAGATCGAGACCGTGGTTCGGGCTCGGCGCCAGCTCCAGCGCCCGCTCGAACCCCGCGACGCCGCGAAACAACCTGGGCACCCCGCCGAGTGACGGCACCGGTGGATCGTCCGGGTGCAGGGCCAGCCGCACCCCGGCCTCCTCGGCCACCGGCAGCACGGCGGCCATGAAGGTCGCGTAGTGCTCCCAGAGCTCGTCCTCGCTGAAGACGCGGCCGTGGCTGAGCGGGGCATTGCGGACCAGGTCGGCATCGAAGGAGCTGACCAGGGCGCCGCCCCGGCCGCGGGTGGTGAACGAGGTGCGCCAGACCTGGTTCGGCATCCAGTGATAGCCGAGGATCGGGATCCCCGCCCGGCCGAGGTTGCGAATCGTCTCCTGATAGCCAGCGATCTGCTCGTCCGCGCCCGGCAACCCGAGCATCGCCTTATCGTAGAAGGTGATCGGCACGTTCTCGATCGCTTCCAGCTTCAGACCGTAGTTCTCGCAGGTCGTCCGCAACTCGAGCAGATCGAGAAAATCCCACGACGCGGCGGTGCGGAGGATGTCGAAATGCTCCCACCGTTTGCCCGGCAGGACCGGCGTGTTCAGCACGACGCCGCTGACGCCAAGCTGCGCGCAAAAGGTCAACCGCTCGTCCGAGAGTTGGCTAAACTGGCCGATCGCGACCCGCACCTACCCTCCCCCTCCGAGATTCGCTCGATTCCCGCTCCGTCCCGGTACGATAGCATGCCCCCGCGGGGCGCGCCCGGGCACGACATGCGGTGTCTTGGAGGTGGGAAGCGACCGGACGAATGTCGATCCGCAACATGACCGCGTTGTATCCATCGGCGAATCAGTTGGACGAAACACGGCTACGAGACAGGGAAACGGCCCGCTCGCCCTCGCCGCTTTTGTTTCGCTCGCCACGTAGCCAGCTCCGGTGCGTAATTATGGCAATACTCACGGCTGGGGGAGGCGCGGGTGCGGCAGGCGGAGCCGTCTCCATTCGGGGGGCAGTTGCACAAGTGGGGAGTCGGGGTGCCGCCGGAACAGGGCGGGATCGTGGAGAGACTGCGCGTTCGCACCGTCGCCCGATGTCCGAGAGGGGTCGGTTGTAGCTCGTGAATGATGACGCCCTGGGACCGAAATCTGAGGGCGTCATCGTATGGTTCTGCTGTGCTTCGTTGGCTTTTGTGGGTTACATCGACGCCGGGCGCCTCGTTTCGGAGAATGGACCGACAACAGCAATCAGTCTGTCGAGAACCTCTTGAAAGGTCGCTGGGGATCGTTGTGTCGAGACCGTCAATGTGTCGGCAACCGCCATCGCTTCACTCGCCGGCTTCCTCCAAAGCCTAAGTAGGCGGTCAAACTGCTCGACGAACTGGCGCAGGTCTGGCCGATGAACGACCCATAGAGCAGCAATCGCTGGGGCCATGCGCTCAACTTCCTCTATGTTTCGTCCCCGCTCGCTGACGTAGTCGATAAGTTGTGCGGTTACTCGTGGCTGGACATACCGGAACACCTTATGCTCCCGTCGCAGCCTCTTCGCAAGCCCTTTCATCTGGTCAAGAGTGGCACCGGATTGCGTCGCAGCATGGGCCAAAGTGTCTTCCCACTGCATCGCAATGTAGACCGACGTCCCGAGAACGGCGAGCAGATTGGTGACGCCGACCACAAGCAGGCCAGTTCCCCATTCGAGGCTCTTGACCGCGACGCCGGTCAGGACCAACTCGATAATCGACAGAAAGGCGGCCTGAAAAGACGACAGATTTACCTTTCGGATACCAGTCCATAGGCTCACGAGGCATAGGACGATTCCAATTGCCGTAAGCGCATCACTCATGAGGAGGCTCCTGACCGCTGAATTGCCTCGCGGTTTCCCAGCACGAAGACCCTAATACTCAATGTACGTATAGCACAGATTTTCGGATTGTGACCTTGGTGCAGCATTTCTATGGCCACACATTAACTTTTTCAGAGGGGACCGAGCGCGGCAACGCCCCGCCCGACAGGGAGCCGGAGCAGGGCGTTTTGTTACCGATGGCGTATTCGGATCAGTTGCCCGACTCGATGACCGGCCTGTCCGGTCCGTACCCATGCCAGGCCACGAATTCGGCAACGCTCCCGTACTTCTTCTTGATGAGTGCCGATTCGGCCCGCTTATCGTGGCCCGGCGCAAAGAACGAACCGACCGGCGTTTCCGCACCGCATCCGCACCAGCATTTCCCCGTGGGCATCAGTCGGGTCCGAGTAATTTGTGTCTGGTCCATCTGTCGCTCCTCCACCTACGCAACTCTTGGATGACAATCAAGAATGACATCCTTGATGTTTATTCTAGGATAGAATCCTTGGGTTGTCAAGACTCGGTTTTGATTAGTCCGAGAAACACCCCGGCTCGGAGATATCCGAACCGGGGCATCGTTATCCTCTCGGTGTATTGTTAGGTGTATCGCCGCCCGAACGGCGAGAGGAAGCGTGTTAGAGATGCCGAGCAATGTATTTGAGGTCTCCTGGTAATTCCATTACGTCAGACACGTCCGCCCGGTCCCATCGTTCCGCAAGTAGCAATGCCTCAAAGTCTGCGACGTTGGCATCCTCGCCCTTGTTGTGCCACCGGATGAAGAAGTCGAGCAACTTCTGACGGTCGGACGGATGAGAGGCTGATCGTCGATTGAGACCGACGCTGCCGAGAAGCGCTTTCAGTTCCCGTTCCATCTCTGAATTCATCGCTCTACGCCCTCCTATCTATGTGTCCGTACACAGCATAGCATGACGAATGAGTCGCTCTGGCTCATTCAGCAGCGATATTGCGACCTTGGCCCCGATGCCAGCCAGTAAGTCGCCGTGCGGCGTCGCGCGCGACGGACTCGGACAGTCCTTGGTAGATGACGAGTACAAGACTCGGATCGGGCTTCCCCCGTGCTATCCCGACCGCCAATGAGCCGTCAGCGGCAAAGGTCTCAAACACGAACCAGTCGCCGGGTGGGGTGTCACGGAGGGACTCGCGCACGCGGTCCGGAGGATCCTCATAGAGCATAGGAGGATCATACCGCCTCTAGTCAGCCGCGAGCGCGAAGGGCTCGGAAAGGAGCCGCCCTAGACGGCAGCGCCGAACCGGGGCGCTTTTCTACCGTGCGGATATTCGAGTCAATCGGCTGTCGCCTCGGCAAGTGCCCGCGCACCCTCGGGCCACGCATACCGGTCCGGCATGCGATTCGCCAGTGATGGGACCTGCCGCCTCACCTTCCGCAGGTAGGCGAGGTCAACGTCGGCGGTGATGACGGTCTCGGTGTCGGGGGCGGTGGCAAGGATGGTGCCCCAGGGATCGACGATCAGCGAGCGGCCATAGCTCCAGTTACCGGGTGGGTGCTGTCCCACCTGGGCGGGGGCAACCATGTAGACGCCGTTCTCGATAGCGCGGGCGCGGATGAGGACCTCCCAGTGGTCTTTGCCGGTCGTCATCGTGAAGGCGGCCGGCAGCACGATCAGCTCGGCGCCGCGCAGCGCGAGAATGCGGAAGAGCTCGGGGAAGCGCAGGTCGTAGCAGATCGCCAGGCCGACGGTGATCCCGTCGATGTCGAGGGTGACGATCTCGTCGCCGGGGGAGACAGTCGCCGATTCTTCGTAGCTCGCCACGCCGTCGAGGACGACGTCGAACATATGGATCTTGCTGTAGCGCGCCAGCAGGTCGCCGTCGGGACCGATCACGGCGGTGGTGTTCAGCAGACGAGGGTCGCCGGGGCGGACCTCGTGGACGCTGCCCGCGTGGAGAACGATGCCGTGACGGCGGGCGCGGTCGGCGAGCCGGTCGAAGGTCGGACCGGGGATCGGCTCGGCATGCTCGCGGTTCCCGGCGTCGGGACCGAGGTAGGTCCAGACTTCCGGCAGCGCCACCAGGCGCGCGCCACCCGCCGCCGCCCGGTCGATCAATGCCAGAGCACGCTCGATGTTCGCCGGTTTGTCGGGACCGGAGTTGAGCTGCACCGCAGCCACCCGCAGCGTTTCCGCGGCTGTCGTGTCCTCAAAGGCGGAGCGATCGAGCGTCGACATCATGCGCGTCTCCTTCCAGGCAGGGAAGCGAGGATCAGCCTCACCTGGGCTCGATCCTGTGACGAGGAAGGGATCTTAGCACGACATCCCGCGAGCTCCGCCCGGGGCGGCGCACCCCAGCGCGTCGCCGTCCCCGTCGCTGACGACCGCAACCCCAACGGGCGGCAGTGGGTGTGACAAGACCACGCCAGAGTGTCGCCAGCACTACTCGAACGCGGTAGGCTCCGGTATCATGACCGTCTGGGTCCCGGGACAACGATTGCTGGCGGATGGGAATGCGCCGGCATCCCGAGGCATCCGGTCGGCGCGGTCACCGAGGGGGGCCCCCCGGATTGGGTCGCGGTTGACGGGAGAGCCTCCTGTGAGGCCTCAGATGCAAGGCGCCCTCGTGAGCGACCGCCCCCTCACCACGCCGGATGGGTCGCTACTCCCCTGGTTCACCGAGCGGCTGCGAACGACGATGATCGACCACGGTCACCGTCTGGTCGAGGAAGGGTCCCCGGCCGAGCGATCCGAGGATGGCGGGGTCGTCCTCTACCCATTCGATGCGGCGTCGCCCCGGGGCTACCGCCGCCGCTCCCGCGCGGTCTTCGTCGTCGCGATCGGCGAGGCGCCAACCGCGCCCGAGGAGCCGCTCAAGACCGGCTATCCCCTGCTGCTCTACTCGCTCGCCAACCTCTTCCTGCTCGTCTCCCACGAGGGACGACGCGGCAGCCCGGAGGTCTCCTTCTTCACCCTCGAACAGGGGTCCTACGCGATCCCGTATGCGGGGGACGACGCCGCCTTCTTCGATGCCATCGCCCGCCGGATCGCTCCGCTGGCAACCTCGCACCTCGTCATCGACAACGTCTTCCACCCCGATCTGCCCGAGCCACTCTGGACCGGCGACGAGCACACCGAGGCGCTGAGCCGGGCGGGACGGCGGCTCGACGAGATGAATCTGCTGCCGGCGCCCTTTCCCCTGGAGGACTTTCTGTCGCCGCGCGACTTCCGGCATGTCCAGCAGCTCTTCGGGATCGGCGGGCTCAGCTATGGCAACCTCAGCCAGCGCCGCGACGCCGGCACCTTCTGGATGAGTGCCAGCGGTGTCGACAAGAGCCGGCTCAACGACATCGGTCGCGATATGCTGCTGGTGACCGGCTTCGACTCCGACGCGCGCGCCATGCAGCTGAGTGTGCCGCCGGAGGTGCGTCCGCGCCGGGTCTCAGTCGATGCGATCGAGCATTACACGATCTACCAGGAGCACCCGGCGGTCGGCGCCATCCTGCACGTTCATGCCTGGATGGACGGGATCGTCTCGACCGAGATCAACTATCCGTGCGGGACGATGGAGTTGGCGGAGGCGGTCGCCGAGCTGGTCCGTCACGAGCCGGACCCCGCGCACGCGGTGATCGGGCTCAAGAACCACGGTCTGACGATCACCGGCGAGAGCCTGGACGAGATCTTCGCCCGGGTCGAAGGCCGCATCCTCCGTCAGGTGCCGATGAGCTGACCCCTGGGCGCGACGGCAACCCGCGTGGCAACGCCGGGCAACTTCCCCGGCATGACGCCAAGGAGAGACATCGATCTGGGCGCACTGAGGCATGGCGATGCGAGGCGGAGAGAGATGCCTCGCACCGCCACGCTTCGGGATCGCCGGTCGTCTCTTCTTCGCCACGCCGCCTCGGAGTGATCCGAGGGTGGAACGGGGCCACCATCGCCACCCCTCGCTCCTCCGGCCATCGCGCTTCCGTCATGGCCAGCCCGTCACGTCACGACCCCGGCCTCTGCGAACGACGTCGCCTCCTGATCTCAATCCCGTGTGGGTCGCACCGGGAGACGGCCCGCGATCGCGAACGCCAGGCCGATGACACCGATCATGAGCAGGTTTTGCGAGACCAGGCTGGTCGTCGACACCTCCTCGCTCTGCCGGAACGCGGCGATCAGCGCGCCGCCGATTCCGGCGCCCAGCGCCACTCCAAGGGCGTTGGCCAGCTGCATGCCGGCAATCGACACCCCTTCCTGCCCCACCGGCGCGGTTTCCAGCACCACCAGCGACATCGTCGAGTAGGCGAGCCCAATCCCCAGGCCGGCGATGCCCCAGGCGGCGATCGCCAGCTCGGACGGGACGGCCGG